>Ga0315309_1001105_pt1 | contig 16132 bp, 11 predicted proteins | sample TDP4_MG_FD_203080 | JGI IMG/M metagenome (GOLD analysis project Ga0315309, IMG submission 203080) | Freshwater sediment microbial communities from Lake Towuti, South Sulawesi, Indonesia - TDP4 | ecosystem: Environmental > Aquatic > Freshwater > Lake > Sediment | place: Indonesia: South Sulawesi... | reverse complement strand
GACCATTCTTGCTATTTACAGGCTGTAGATCTCTTTTGAATATCCCGTGATCTACATGACCTAACGCAAGAGGACCTTTCACATAAGTTTCTAATCCATACCACTCATAATGCTTAATCCGGCAACACATCTTGCCTAATTCTTTCAATCGTTCAGATTCATTTGTTGCTAATAAAGGGTCTATTATGCCTACTATGCCTGGCATTGCCTACTCCAAATTCTCTTCTAGTCTCATAACCATTTCAAAAAAGGTGAACCTGGAATTGCTGCACTTTCCATTCTGGTGTATTCGCATGGGACTTTCTATCTTTTGTCGCTTTTACTATTTCAATCTTTCAATATATATACTTCAATGCTTTCAATTCCCACTTTTATAAGAATTATGCCCCCCAAGCTTCGCTAAGCCCCACGCTATCAATAGCTGAAATTTTCATCATTTATCTGGTGGTAATCAATAAAAAGTTGACTCCACAACTCAAAAGTCAAGAGCCTGGAAATAAGTTCTATATGATTACATTTACCTCTAATATGCTCCTCAAGGATACGCTCCACGGTCTTAATATTTAAGATACTTCTACCATAACCTTCTCCATCAAATAATGTCCTGCGAATAAAGCTGATTAAATTCCCATTTTCTCTTGACCATTGAACATACTTCGCAAAGAGATTGACTGAGGAAGCTTCAGAATACCTATTGTCAGTCAATTTTTTATCGACCGTACCAACTTTTTTCCTTAAATGCTTCTTAATTAAACATAAAGTCATCTTAGCATAAGTATTAGTTGCGTCGATAGGCAACCCGGTCTTTTCCCATCGAATTTTTGAGAGTTTGGGAAAAAGTCGTGAGAAAGTCCGAGTGTATAGATATTGATATCTTCTTTCCTGAGGAGGTGTATCAACGACGAAGTCAACTAGGTCCTTATCCATCAAAGGACTTCTAACTTCCACGTGACTTCTCATAACAAGGTCACCGTAATTTGAAAAACGACGCATATATTCCGTAGTAATACAATAATCCAAGATGCTACTAGTAGAAACAGATTTACATTTTTTGCAAATATTACTGATAACTTCTCTCGGATAATCTTTAACTTTCTTGTAATAAGACTCTGTGAAAAGAGCCTTGGCTAATTTAGATGCCATAGCACGAAGAAATGAGGTCGTCGCTAACAATTTTTCTTTACTGCGCAGTGTAGCGAATGGTCCAAAAAAATTACCAAAAAGTTGCATTCCAGCAAGGCAAATATCCGTGTAGTCTCTTATCAATTCAAGTTTCATATTTCCAACAGAATGGAGAAAAGATATCATCCCATCAGTAATGTTTACTATCTCTTTTGCATAACTAATAATATCGTTAGGTGATATCTCCAAGAAACGATGGTTAGTTCCTAATGTATCCGATACTTGCTTGGCAATTCTGACATCATCCATATCTTTTGTCCCAAATGTAATTGTATTTATCGGATAATATTCCTTACCTATACTTGCTAAAATAGTTCTGGAATCCAGCCCACCGCTCAAAGGAACGGTAATTCTAACCTTATCTTTTACATGTCTTTCTATTGCTTGTAATATAAGATTCCCAAGCATCTCTTCATAATAGTCCTGAGGTTTGCCCTCTTTGTTATCCGAAAAATCAAAGTTCCAATAACTAGAAATAGATATCTTATTGTCTCTAAAAACTAAAAATGACGCCGCTGGGAGAAGTTTAATTGATGTAAAATAGGTTCTATTCTCCGCCACGAAGCCAAAAAAGAAGAGGCTCGCAATAGCATAGTCATCTATTTTTTTTGAAACATCGTTACAGGTCAATATCGCTTTCACTTCTGAAGCTAAGTATAGCTCGCTGTTATGTTGCGAATAATAGATAGGCCGTAACCCATACCTGTCATTGATAACAACTAATTCTTTTTCTTTCGAGTCCCAAATAATTATGTTAAAAGCCCCGTCCAATTTGAAAACAAAATCATTTCCATATTTCTCATAAAGCGCCATAAGAAGCTCTGAAGTAGAAATCGCCTCCTCAATCTCAACTTCATTTTTTAGTCCCTCGCAATTGTAGATCTCACCGTGAAACAATAATGTATAACGACCATTCTTGCTATTTACAGGCTGTAGATCTCTTTTGAATATCCCGTGATCTACATGACCTAACGCAAGAGGACCTTTCACATAAGTTTCTAATCCATACCACTCATAATGCTTAATCCGGCAACCCATCTTACCTAATTCTTTCAATCGTTCAGATTCATTTGTTGCCAATAAAGGGTCTATTATGCCTACTATGCCTGGCATTGCCTACTCCAAATTCTCTTCTTATACTCCTGAACCACTTCAATAACAGAATCAACCTGCGATTGTTATGCTTTCCCTCCCATTGTAATCTGGTGGATTTCTAAGTATATTTACTATCTCTTTACCACCTATATAAATTCGACTTTTATCCTTATCTGGCACATAAAAAGTAATACCGCGTAAATCTTCACTACTAGGGACAAAGGAACCAAAAATTGGATCCTTCACACTGGAGATGGCAATAATTATTTCATCCTCTTTAGTCTTATACGACCACTCCAAATACTTGTGATTAAGATAATAATTTAATAGCTTAGAAGTAGTGGTAATATAAATATTCCCCATTTCGTTCTCGCATGCCAAATCTCGCAATGCAGCCTGTGTTTCTTGTGGGACCACCTGAGAGCAGTCAGAGTTCTTCCCTAAATGAGTATAAACAATCATATACCCACCAACTTGTTTTAACCTTTCTAGCGTCCGATTGGAAATTACGTAGGCTAAGCGCTTCGAAGTAGCACCCCTGGCAACGCCCTTCCAATGATTATCAAACCTCAAGAATTCATATACTTTTTGTCCATCATCCAGATTCGTTACTCTTAGAAGTTCATAATTTTTGTGCATAGCATATTTCTTATTACCAAATACCGCCAAAACATTTTTTGCAAACTCCTTTCCCATATTTATCAAAGAATGTACAGGGTGACGAGAATCATAAATTGAAGAAAATGTTTTTGAAGTTACAGGCACACTCTGCCCGATGACCATTGTAATTCTCCCGAGCCAGACAAATTTTATCCCATAACTTATTGTAATGTCAGAATGGTAAGCGCTTGATTCAGGATGGTCACCTGAACCAGAAGTGCAATCATCACCTAAGTTGTCCGTCGTTACAAAATGGTCAACCCATACATCAACTTTACAGCCATTTCTCTCTAATTCGTTAAGCGCCTTAACTGCGTCTTCTCGAGAGAAATCCGTCTTTTCTCCATAGGAGTGCATAACATCTATGTATCCTGCTTTAATAAATTTTGTTATTACCTTTTTATTTTCAGGATTATCAGAAAAGTATGAAAACGCACAAGTCGCCGGTGCGTACATCATGAAACTATTGCCAATCTCTAAACCAACCCCTCTACCCACACTGGCCATCTCTTTAGTATTAAGGAACTTTTGAATTTCCAGAAATTCTTCTACTGTTGCAGTTCCATCAATATCGCTACAAATCGCCAATGCGGCTTTGTAAGGATAAGGAAATTTGCGTAAAACCACTTTTCCTCTGTCATTGTACGCTTCGTAATAAGACCGATTTATATTATGAATTTTTATAAAATAGCTACTCGCAATGGCCAATATTAGCCCCGTAAAGAAAGAAAGAAAAATGTATAAACCTCTTGTGACCTTTTTAGGTTTCAACTAATCTCTCCTCCACTATCAATCGAAAGAATACCTATATGGATGTTCAGAAGACACAAAATGAGAAAGACGAAAGATAAACAGGCTTTTTAAGATATCAAAAAAGCTACTCACGTTCTTTTCCTCCATTTCCAAAATCCTGGACGTGCTCGACCGGTCAGAGCTAGTTCCAAGCACATTGTCGGCTAGAGACATTAGCCTATGCTATTTCCTAGCATAGATTGAAAAGAATGGAGCAACCCTAATTCCAGATTTTTCAAAAGTACCAATATAGAGGTTCAAGGCCTTTCCGATAATACTCTTCAATACATTATTATGGGCTCCGTAAAAACCACCTAGTATTTGCACACAAAACCCCTCCTGGATTAGCACCCTTTGGAGGTAATATGGATACATCAAGTGCTCCATCCAATTCCCAGTATAAGGGTCACATGTATTCGTTGGATGGTTTAATCCTTTCGGAAATTGTCCAGTTTCTAAATATATATCCACACATTTTTCTATGTCGGATAGAATCAGGCCTCGGGTAGTGACTGCTAGTCTTTCGGCCTCATTTTCACAAAGCTTGTCACTATATCTCGAGATAATCTCTCTTCTAATCTTTAAATAAGCGCGTGTCGTATCCCTTTCTTTGTGCCCAAACTGTTTCTCCCGATCATAGTGTTCAGCTTCATATTGCTTTCTCATTAACGACCTTCTTATCCTCCAATTAAAGATATTGGCTCCAGACGACATAAATATGGTCAACGAACCATTTGATAATTTGCTTAGTCTCCTCAAAAAATACTCTATATCATATACATGTTCTATAACATCGTAGGATGCAGCCGCGTTACAATTAATCTTATTTTCCCTTAAGAAATCAATAACATCATCTATATCTCCTTGGACATAATGCTCAGCCTGATTTCCTACTGATTCGGCAATGTTCCTTGCATCCTCACAAGACACATCGTAAATATCGTTGTATATTACTGTGCCTATGTTTGTTTCTTTGGCCAACAAGGACAGCATCCCGGAACCACCACCGTAATCTAAGAAAACAAATTCATTAAGTGGCACATCGGATTTCGCAAGGCACCAAGATAAAACATATGAATATAACTGTAAAGAGGAAACTAATCTTCGTAACTTACTTGCAAAATAATTCTTGTTATAATCCGATATATCTAATGATTCTATATCCAAAACTCGTAGCTTATGAAATAGTCTATTTGCTGCTGAATTAATGTTTGTTAGTAATCCTCGATTCTTTGGCAACCGACCATATTTATACACGAATTCCATAAACCCTTATCCTTTGAATGGCATTACTTCTAAGTAATCTTTCGCCTTAAATCTTAAGTTTATGACCGCCACTTCACACTTTTCCCATGCCAAATTACATTCTACGCCTGCTCCGAAATTAGCGATGGCGTGCTAGGAGCGCTTTCTCGTACACCTCGAATGTCTTCACGGCAATATTGTCCCAGGAGAGTTCGTCTTCTGATTTTTTATAACCATTTTCACCCATTTTTCTTCGCTTTCTTTTATCTTTTAGCAGGTCGGTTATTGCTTCTGCCAATCTCTCTGGGTCTTTCGGAGAAACAACGTAACCTGTTTTTCCGTTATCGACAACTTCAGGAATACTTCCCACGTTTGTTACCACTACTGGCTTTTTGAATGCGTAGGCTAAGGGAACTATTCCACTTTGCGATGCTTCTATATAGGGTAGTACCACAACACTGGCTCTTTGGAATAACTCTGCTACCATCTGATTCGGTATAATCTGATTATGAATAATAAATTTTTCCTTATGCACCATCAATTTTGCATATTTCCTGAAGTTTTCTCCTCTACCAGCTATTATTATCTTTGCTGTCGGAACCTTCCCCGTAATAAGCGGCTCCGCTTCGATTAGATATCGTAATCCCTTGTATTCCCAAATCCTGCCAAAGAATAAAATTAGGTGGTCTTCCTCTTCTACATTGTCTTTGATAAATCTCCTGTAAATGGAATTCACACCACGAGGTATGACATGAATATTGCTGGCTGATATATTAGATTTTTCAATCATCTCCTTCTTTAGTTTCTCGCCATGTACAATTATCTCGTGCGCATATTTCATAGACAATCTGGATATGAATGACGGTATTTTTCTGGACTTTGTGTCGCCAATATGAGGGACAACATCATGAACCGTGGTAACTATAGGGTACCTTCGCTTCAAGTATGGTAATACTAAATTGAACCACGGATGTTCACCCTGCAGATGAAGGACATCCGGATTAAAACTATTTATTTTCTTGACTATTCTGTACAGAACCAATGGATTCGTTGGAGAGCGAAGCCTCGGTTGATAATAAGGCTTTATGTTTACATTATCTTCCAACACTTCTGTGAACCCCTCCACTTTGTGTTGGGGGACAATAAGCATTATATCTTCCAGCTTTGATAATGCTTCAGCCAATTCTATAGTATATGCAATATGGTCAAAAGCGTACAAAACAACTCGCATAGCTGAACGATTCTTCCTTACCGTAATGTTATTGTTCTGAAGGGTCATAACCACCTGAGCTTTGACTCTGTAGCACCGCTAACCCTCTTTCTTTTTCCCATAATCTTCGGAGAAGACGTACATCGCTCTCTGAAAAAGTCTTGAGTGCTAATATGAAAAGAACATAAGCTACCGCCGAGACAAATACTAATATGAATAAATTAAGCCTTCTAAATAAAAGAATTATTATTGCCATTAAAACTGCAGAAATAACCGGTTTTGCAGCAATTTCAACGAAGTCAAGTTTGAATAGATTCTTTGAAACAAAAGTGTATTGAAAAATAAAAAATATACAACTTGAAGCAAAACAAGCCATAGCTGCGCCGAGAAAGCCAAATTTAGGTATCAATAATAAATTTAACGCTACATTAAAAGTCAGGTCAATAAGATTTCCATGCAAGTTTATTCTTTGATTATTGCTGGCAATCAGCGCATAGGCCAACACTATATTTCCAGCGGAAAGGATCAATATCCAAATCAGGACGCGAAGAACATTAGCCGAAGCCAAAAATTCGCTTTTATAAAAAAACAGAATAACCCTATTACTCAAAAGTGTGGTGCCGGCTGCAATTGGCAGGATCATAATGAACAGATATCTGATGGATTTCATGCAAGCCATAATGAATTTTTCTGATGAGGTCTTGAATAGCCTGAAGATGACCGGTTGTAACGCCATAGCATAACCCATTATGAGCATTCTGCCTATCTTCATTAATTTATGCGCCGCACTATAGAAACCGACTTCCACTGCCCCTTTAACCTTGGATAGCATAAGAACGTCTATATTCCAGCGAACAGTGCTGCAAATAAGAATAAGGGCAAAAACAGGAGTTGCTCTGATAATCCACTTACAAAAGCCGAGGTCCAGCCTGTCAAACGGCTTTCCAATGCATCGAAACACAAAGTACAAACTCAAAAACAAAATCAAGAGATGGCTTCCTAAGATTACGAACATTAATTGCACTAATCCCAAGCCCTTAAATAAAATATATAAACCAAGAAGAACTTTAAATGAACTCCCTATTATCACAGGAAGGCTCACAAACTCAAGTCTTTCAAAAGCACTGCATATAGATTGGCAAATCAAGGCCAATGTAGCAGGTATTAGGGCAAAACTGAAAATATAGATGGCCAAAGCAGTATCTGCTGAATAATTTAACAGATATCCCGTTAGAGACATTGCTCCAGCCATCAGAGTTGAAGCGAAGAGTCCAATGAGAGAGGCATTAATTAAATATTTAGGCGCCTTTGACTTATCCCGGGCAACTTCCCGTGTAACTAAGTGTGTAAATCCGAGAGAAGAAATAGTCTCAAAGATGAAAAAGAGAGAGAGGGCAATAGAAAATTTGCCCAGCCCGGAAGCCCCTAAGTACCGAGCAATGAACAGTACCAATATGAAAGAGCATGCTGGTTCTGCAACTTGGGCCAATAACACGGCTCCTGTATTTTTCGCTAATCTCTTGACTGTGTTCATTTACTCCAGCTCCAAAACAGAAACGAAACCTCAAAATTGGGTTCTACCATTACCCGTCAAAAGAGCACTTTTCTTCCGATTCAATTTTTCTTACTGCAATAATAATGCCGGTGCAAACCCAGAATATGAGGAATAAATGGTTCCCCAGAGATGCCGCATCAACCAGCCCATGAATCAAAAAAGCCGTAATTCCAGCAATAAGACCCATGACCATGCCTGGCATTAGGCCTTCGCTTATCTTAATATATATGAATCCCTCTTTATAAACGACGTATACGAGCCAGATGAAGACGGCAAGGCTTGCAATCCCCATCTCTGCTGTAATTTGCAGAAATATATTGTGCACCTGGTAAGGCGTTATGGATGTAAGTTTAATTTCCGTCGTATCATAATCGTGCATCACCTCTGTATAGTTATTAATACCCACACCCAGAAGAGGATTAGCCTTTATTATATTCCATGCTATTTCCATTTGAGGAATCCGGGACAGTGCAGCGCCATAATCGTCGCTAAAGATTCGGCGATTGACAATATTCAGGAATTGAGGGTTCACGGTGACTATAACGGAGATGACAACCAGCATAGCCACAATTGCTGTCGAGAAATTATTCAGACCAGTTCTTCCTTTCGTTTTTGCAAAATTTAATAGGACTACTATAAGGATAGCGGTCACAAAACTAGACCATCCTGCCCTTGACAGAGTACATATTAGCGCACCGACTCCAACAATTAATGTTAAACCACACAGCCACTTATAAATCCCTCTTATTCTGGAAAAAAGGAGACTCAATGAGATGGGCAGCATAAATGTGAGATACCAAGCAAAATCGTTGTAGGATGCCCATGTGCCTGAAATCCTGGATAATGGCTCACCAAGTCTTATGTATCCTATCTTTTCCGGACCGCCCAATATGCTTGGAACCAAAGGACGGTCAAACTTATATTGAGCAAGCCCAAGTAGACCTTCCAAGAAAAGACCTATAAGCAATAAAGCGACCACGAATTGGATTTCCTTCCTAGTTTTTATTTTATTTACTAAGTAAAAAAAACCAAGATACATCTTAAAAACTTGAACTGTCTCAAACAGGCTCAATTCCGGGAAAGAAGCATTTGCCATCGATAATGTAGCCATACCAATCAAACAAAAGAAAGGTAAGCTTATTCTGGGAAAAAAGTTGATTTTTACATTCCTATTTCTTACAATTTCGCTAATCCAAAGTATATATAGAACAGCGAGGGTTATATCATATAGGGATATTATGAATCCAGCTGCTCCACCGAGATGTCCACTATGCCCGATAGTTATATCCAGTTGTATTGGTAAGGTGAAGACTAACATTCCTAAAAGGAAGCGTTCTACATTTCCTGTTACCACTGCAACAAATGGGACCATCATTCCCAGAATACCGAGGGTAGCCCATCTCGGCGGAAGGACAGTAAGCAACAATATGAACAATCCACAGAAGATTCCAATTAGGGTAACGAGGACTATCCAGCCGAGTTTATACCGTCCGGTTATTCCCGGGTTCGAAAGGTACATGGTCGCTTACCTATGAAAGATTCGTTGAGTGCTGGACCCTCATGGCAACTGCTTCATGGTACATAAATGCCAAGGACCGCTACATGTCTCACGTGCAGCAAATATATATATAGTTTTGAGACTAAAGCCAAGGGGAAAGAACTGATTTGCCGGTAGCCTTTACCCTGATTAGAACCTTACACCCAAACTTACGCGATGGGCATTTTCCAACCTATTTGCCACCCCAAAGGCGTAGTTAATAGAATAGTTTTGATATGTGAAACCCATGCCCAGAGCCAATCCAGTATCGTCAATGTTGAATTTGTAACCGATTCTTCCCTGAACCATCTCTCGCCAGTCAAACTCAAAACCAACTGCTGGAGTAACTTCCTGTTCATAAACCAGAAAAGGAAGGTCTACGCTCACCAGAATTTTCTGGCTACCAAAAAGCTTCCCGTAAGAAGCCCCGACAGAAATTGTCAAGGGAAGAGAGTCACTTTCATCAAGGAATTTAAGCTTGGTCCCCAAGTTTCGAATTGCTACGCCCCCAGCCAACCCTTCAACTGGTGTGTAGTAAAGACCTCCGAGATCTACTGCAAAAGCCGTACCTCTCTCTGCCTCGACGAGTCTTGAGGAAATTATCTTGAGGTTTATGCCCATTGGCCAACTTTTTAGAAACTTGTGAGCAAAGCCAGCCATTATTGCAATATCCTGCTCTGCCTTTGAGGTCCACTCATTGCCTTCAAGGTCAATCATTTCAATCTCCCCAGCCGAGTAATAGCAGAAAGCTCCTGCAAGGACCCCCACACTAGTCGGCTGACCGTAAAGAAGGGTCATAAAGCTGTCGTCGGCCAGTCCCCGCTGATAACTGAAGGCAGCTTCTCGACTGTGAAGAGAAATCAAGCTTGCTGGATTGTAATGAAGCACTCCAATCTCTCCTCCAACCGCAGTGTAGGCCTCCGCCATTCCCGAAGCCCTTGCTCCCACCGGTTGCTCAAGTACGATAGCACCGGATGTCCCGGCCCCTTTTGCCATTAAACTGCTTACCAGAAACGGAATAAGAAAAGTAGAAAGAATAATTGCTCTTATCACCTTTTCCTCCTATTTCAGAACTGCTAACTTTTTCATGGCCTTTATCCCCGGGCCCTCTACATAGACTAAATAAATTCCTGAAGCTACCACATCATTCTTGTCGTTCCTGCAATCCCACTCTATGACATCCTGGGCTCCTGACACACCCTTACTTTTCTCCCAAATGAATAGGCCTATCAAGTCAAAGATTTCGACGTCTACTGTTCCCGGACCGCTGGGCCAGAAATGAATCCTTGCTATCTCGCCTTTCAGGGGATTAACATAACCATTCTTTCCACCCTGAATCTTTACGTCCCCTATTCCTGAAAACTTAATAGGTTCCACATCCGGGGCATCAAGAAGACTGGTTGGGACACCCATCGCCGGAGTATTCCAAAGGTCCTTTGCTTCAAAGTAATATATGTAGTCGGTTCCGGGCACCAATCTACTTGCGGTATAAGTATAAAGTTTCCCGTCGCCGTAAGTCTTATCTCGCGAATCTACTTCGCTCATGATGAACGGACTTCCGTCTATTTCTGACCCACCTTTTAGAATATGTACTTTGGGATGACCTGAGCCTGGAGCATCATTGTCCCGGTCTGTATACTTCACCCTATAAACAAAATCAGTGTTGAGATAGCCAACTTCGGGGTTTAAGCCATCGGAGATGTAATTTGTTTTTCCTGTCCAGGATAGTGTAGGAGCATGGTTTCCAATGTCCGGGGCGTCAAGAGGACTGGTTGGTGCGCCTGTTGCCGCAGCATTCCAAAGGTCTTTTCCCTCAAAGTAGTAAGTATAGTCGGTTCCTGGCCCTAATCTACTCTTAGTGTAAGTATAGACTTTCCCATCACTGTAATTCGTATCTCCCGAATCTACTTCGCTCATGGCAAACGGACTTCCACTTATGTCTAAACCGCCCTTCATAATATGTAACTTAGGATAACCTGAGGCCGGGGCATCGTTGTCTTCATCTTCATACTTTACCCTATAAACAAAATTAGTATTCGGATAGCCAGTTTCAGTGTGCAAGCCATCGGAGGTGTAGTTTGTTTCCCCTGTCCAGGATAATATAGGAGCATGGTTTCCGACCGGCGCGATGTCCGGACCGCCGTGAGGGCTAATTGGGGCTCCTGTAGCCGAGACATTCCAAATGTCTTTTGCCCCAAAGTAATAAGTATAGTCAGTTCCTGGTGCCAATCCACTTTTGGTGTAAGTATAAAGTTTCCCATCACTATAATTCGTATCTCCCGAATCTACTTCGCTCATAGCAAACGGACTCCCGCTTATCTCTAAACCACCCTTCATAATATGTAACTTAGGATAACCTGCTGCCGGTGCTTCGTTGTCCTGGTCTATATATTTTACCCTATAAACAAAATCAGTACTGGGATAGCCAGCTTCGGGATCTAAGCCGTCATCGGCATAATTTGTCTCTCCCGTCCAGGACAATGTGGGAGCACGGTTTGCAACATCGGGAGCGTCAAGAGGAGTTGTTGGTGCGCCTGTTGCTGGGGTATTACAAACGTCTTTTGCGTCAAAATAATAAGTATAATCTGTCCCTATCGCTAATCCGCTTTTGGTATAAGTATAAAGTTTCCCATCGCTGTAAGTCTTATCTCCCACATCTACTTCACTCATAGGAAATGGACTTCCCGCTATCTCTATCCCACTCTTCATAATATGTACTCTGGGATAACCTAGGGCCGGAGGATGGTTATCCTGGTCCCTATACTTTACTCTATAGACGAAATCGGTATTGGGATAGCCACTTTCGGGGTTCAAACCATCAAGAGTGTAATCTGTCTCACCTGTCCAGGACAGTGTGGGAGGAATGTTCCATTTGAGATAATAAATCTCAAAATTCCCTGAAGTATTATCACCCCAAGCAATATGTGGATTACCCCAACTATCTAAATGAAGAGAGGGAACCCGGGAATCTCCACTATTCTTTGAGATATTTCTTGATTCCTGGCCCGAACCATCAGCATCTACCCATTTCGTGCCGTTCCATTCAAGATAATAAATTTCATAGGTTCCCAAAGCATAATAATTATCCCAGGCAATGTGAGGATTACCAAAACTATCTAAACGAAGAGAAGGATAGGAACAACAGCCGATATTATTTGAGACATTTATTGATTCCTGTCCCACGCCATCGGCATCTACCCACTCTGTGCCATTCCATTTAAGATAATAAATTGCATGGGTTCCCAAAATATCACAATTCCAGGCAATGTGAGGATTACCCAAACTATCTAAACAAAGGGATGGATACACTGATTCTCCATTATTATCCGGGATATTTATTTTGTCCCGACCTGAACCATCAGCATCTACCCATTCTGTGCCATTCCATTTAAGATAATAAATCTCAAAGTTCCCGGAAGTATCATCATCCCAAGCAATGTGTGGACTACCCCGGTTATCTAAATAAAGAGAGGGAGCCCCGGAATTTCCACTATTCGTTGAGATATTTATTGATTCCTGACCCGAACCATCAGCATCTACCCAGGCTGCCCCATTCCATTCAAGATAGTAGATGTCATAGTTGGTTCCCGAGACATAATTCCTCCATGCAATGTGAGGATTTCCCCAAGAATCTAAAGAAATAGAAGGATAAGAAGTCCCCCTGGTATTTGAGATATTTATTGATTCCTGACCTGAGCCATCACTATCTACCCATGCTAGGCCATTCCATTTAAGGTAATAAATATCATTATGCCCCGAGGTACCATCGGACCAGGTTATATGGGCATTCCCTGAACTATCCAGACAGAGCGAACCATAAACGGAAGTCCCATAATTATTTGAGATATTTATTGATTCCTGACCTGAACCGTCAGCATCTACCCACTCTGTGCCATTCCACTTAAGGTGATAGATATCATAGTTTCCAGAAGTAGTATCATCCCAAACAATGTAGGGATTTCCTAGACTATCTAAATAAACCGAAGGATTGTTAGAATCCCCCGAACTGTTTGAGATGTTTATTGATTCCTTTCCCGAACCATCGGCGTCGACCCATACTGCCCGGACAGAATTTGTAAATGTCAAAAGAAAGAAAAGAGATGAGCCAGCAAGATACAGATATTTCTTGAGTAACCTTAACCACTGGGAACTTCCTTTTTGGCTAGTCATTTTAATACCTCCCTTTTCCCACGCCCAAAAAAGGCCCAATTCAGCCACTTTTCTTAGAATCGGCGCTTATATATTCTTTCAGGGACAAAATGTCTCTGCTTATTCAAGACTACACCCAATACCTTGCCCTGGTTATCTTTTAAGGTGGCATGGACTTGCTGGACATCCTCGCGGCGAGTCTTACCCGATTGGAGGACGAGCAGGACCCCATCTATCTGGGAGCTCAACACGCTTGCGTCGCTATATGGAATAACCGGAGGCGAGTCAACCAAGATTATGTCAAATCTTGATTTTAGCATTTCAATGACATCTTTTAATTTTTCCGATTCGAGTAATTCGACTGGATATGGAGGTAGATTTCCAGAAGTTATTACTTTGAGATTTTCCTTCTCGGTATCCATAATTCCTACATCTAAGTCTATGGTTCCCTCCAAAATCTCGGTTAAACCAGGACTTTGCATCAGCCCTAATCTATTATGTATGGTTGGATATCGCAAATCCGAATCAATTAAGAGGGTTCTAAATTGAGGAAGGTCGGACAGAGCTATGGCTAAGTTAATAGCAGTGGTGGTCTTACCCTCATAATGGTTGGCACTGGTAATCAGGATGGCTTTTATCGATTTGTCCTGAGCGGCTCGCAAGATATTTGTTCGTAAGGCCCTGTAAGCTTCTCCTGTGGAAGATTTCTCTTCGGGCAAAACCAGGGATGGGCGGCCTTTCGTGCGTTTATCCACTTATACTTACTCCCTTGAGTTCATATTGTGTGAGAATATTGGTAGATTGCCAGGATAGATTTTTATGCCATTTTCCCCTTTATCTCCGTCAATTTCATAACTAGTACCGTCAGTAGAATCTTGTGCCCGGCACTCACGATTTAAAGCCTAAGAATGATTTTCTTATCTTCTTCGGTGTTGAAGGAATAGTTCCTATAACCCTTAAGCCTAAGTATTGTTCTATATCCTTAGAACTCCTTATGGAAGAATCTCGATACTCAGCAAAGAATGCCATGCCCAGACTGAATACAGAAGCCATAACACCTCCCAAGACTACAAAGATTGCCCTTTGCCGTCTCAAAGGATAAGGGGGCGGAACGGCAGGGTCGATTACCCTTACGCTTCTCATTCCTCGCATTTCAGCGACTTCAGAGATGCGAGCTTCTTCCAATTTTTTCAACAAGGCTAAGTATATTTCTTCATTACTCCTAACGGCCCGGGCTAACCGAGCCATCTCCAATTCCTTCTGGGGCAAGCTTTCAAGTTTTCCGGTCAGTCTCCTTATCTCATCCTTAGTACGAACTACTCGTGGGTCCTTCTCTGAGTACTCGGCCAAATCGCCAGTTAATGACGCATTGAGTTCTGCCAGCCGACTCAAAATACCCGCCGTCTCCGCTGTCAAATCGGCCATTTTCTCCCTTTCCTTAAACTCTCTTAAAGCTTTGTCAGAATCGTTGAGTTTCTGCTGAGCTACTTTTACCTGTTCGGCAATAAAATCGTAAGCGCCTCGAGTCTTACTAAGTGAAACTTCGTAACTGTAATCGATGTAAACCCGGGCGAGGGTGTTTACTATGCGGGCAGCTCCCTGAGGGTCCTTTGCCTTTATCCCAATCTCAATTATATTGGGGCCACCGGTTGAACCCACAAATAGCCTTCTTCGCAATCCACGAACTGCGTTTTCGAAAGGATTAGGGTTACTTTGAAAAAATTTGTTCAGGAGGGTTTCAAGGACAGAGGGAGAGTCAACTTTCTCATCTAAGTGAAGTTGTCTGATGACCTTTTCGGCAATGATACGACTCTTTATTATCTCTTTTTCATTGGCGATAAATCCTCCCCTGGCACCGTAAGAAAGAGAAACCGTCTCAAGATACGGTACCTCTGTTGGCTCTACCATAATCGTGGTAGAAACTTCGTAGACAGGTGGCATGCGAAAAATCCCCACGGTTGCCACTGTAAAAACACTCAGGAACCCTGCTAGAATTAGACCTTTCCTAGCAGATATAATTTGCAATAGCTCTTGAAACCCAGTGGTTTTTTCTTCAAGATTTTCCATGAATTGTGCCCACCCCTAATGCGTTAAGGAGAATGTAGGAATCTCAACGTTCGCCAAGGGTATCGATCAGCACAATGAAAGTCATCACTGGTAATATTCCTCGAATAAAGTAACGGTCAAAAATATCCCATCCTGATCTTCTCCTTGGTAAGTAAACGACATCGCCCCGTTCCAAGACAACGTCGCTATCAATATCCCCTTCCGCCATGACTTTCTTCAAATCTACTTTTGTCACTTCGCGAGTTTCAGCTTTGGAAGTTCGAGTTATAGTAACCTTCCGTAAGGCAGCTCTTTCCGTATAACTTCCTGCCATGGCTATAGCTTCCAGCACGGTGATGCTTTCTCCTATCGGATAAGCCCCAGGCCTTGTCACCTCACCCAGGATAAGGATTTGCTTTTTTATGGCACTAATACTGGTAACTATGATGGTTACTTCTGGATTCTGGACATATTCGGATAGCGCTCGAGTGATTACCTTGTCCAAATCTGCGGGCGTCAGTCCAGTGGTATTCACATCTCCTATAAGGGAGAACGATATCTTGCCATCCGGTCTGACGGTTACAACCTTATCGAGTTCTGGATGCTGCCAGACAGAAATTTCTAATACATCTCCAGGACCAATGGTGTACAGGAACTTTTC
>Ga0315309_1001104_pt1 | contig 16161 bp, 12 predicted proteins | sample TDP4_MG_FD_203080 | JGI IMG/M metagenome (GOLD analysis project Ga0315309, IMG submission 203080) | Freshwater sediment microbial communities from Lake Towuti, South Sulawesi, Indonesia - TDP4 | ecosystem: Environmental > Aquatic > Freshwater > Lake > Sediment | place: Indonesia: South Sulawesi... | reverse complement strand
GCCAACGCCGCTACCTCGCATCGGACCTCCTCCAAGATGTCCATGTCAATCTTGCCGCGCGGCAGTTCTCCGGCCAGGCCCATGTAGCTGTAAGGCTGGATATTCTTGAGGATGCGGGCGATCAACTCGGCCAGCTTCTCCATCTCAGCCTTGCCCATCCCCCGCTGGCTGATCCAGGGTGTGCCCAGGCGAATGCCCATGCCCAGAGCGGTCACTTCGTCGCCGGGGATGGTGTTCTTGTTGGCCACCAGCCCGCATAAGTCCAGGATGCGGACGGCTGGTTCACCCCGCAGGGGCAGCCCGTTCTTTGTTTCAATCCCATTCAGGTCAATCATCAGCAAGTGGGTGTCGGTTCCGCCGTAGGCCAGCTTGATCCCCTGCTTCTGCAATCCCTCAGCCAGATACCGGGCGTTGTCCACGATCCGCTTCTGGAGCTCCTTGAAGCAATCGGTCTGGGCGATTTGGAAGGCCACGGCTATGGCTGCGAACTTGTTGACGTGGGGGCCGCCCTGCTCGCCGGGGAAAACAGCCGCGTCTATGAGGGCGGCCTTGTCCTCGTCGGTGGTCATGATCACCGCCCCACGGGGGCCACAGATGGTCTTGTGGGTGGTGAAGGTGGTCACGTCAACGATGCCTACCGGGTTGGGGTAGACGCCAGCGATGGCCAAACCAGCAGTATGAGCGATGTCGGCCATAAGCAGGGCACCGCAGGCATCGGCAATCTCCCGGAACTTAACCCAGTCAGGGGCCCAGGGGTAGGAGGTGTAGCCAGCGACGATGAGCTTGGGCCGGTGCTCCAAAGCCAGCTTCATGATCTGGTCGTAGTCCAGCCGCCCGGTGGACTTGCTGACCCCATAGGATGCGACGTGGTATTTCTGGCCTGAGATGTTGAGCTCGCTGCCGTGGGTCAGGTGGCCGCCCTGGTAGAGATCCATGCCCATCAGGGTGTCTCCAGCTTCTATGAAGGCATTGTAGACGGCCAGGTTGGCCGCCGCGCCGGAGAGGGGCTGGACGTTGACAAAGATCTGGTCGGCGCTGATCCGTTCGTTGGCAAACAACTGGGCGCAGCGGCGCTGGGCCAAGGTTTCCACAAAGTGCACATAGTCCACCCCCTTGTAGAAGCGCCGGTCGGCATAGCGCCGGTAGTAGGCCAACTGGTGGCTGAAGTCCAGCAGCAGCTTCTCCTCGTCCCGCGTCATCCGCAGGGGTGGATAGCCTTCGGCGTAGACGTTGTTAAAGACTGAGCCCAGCGCCTGGCGGACGGCCTTGGGAGCGATGCTTTCCGAGGGGATGAAGACGAACTTTCTGGCCTGTCTCTCCTCCTCGAGAGAGATGATTTCGCTGATGTCGGGGTCTATGTCAGCCAGATCCACCCCGAAGCAATAGTCTGCATAATCTTGATTCGCCATATCATACTCCTTCCTTGGAGACGTAAAGTGGTAGAGAAAGTGGAGACATCCCTACCCTGACGGAGAAAACAAAAACGGACACCATGATCGTGTCCGTCTCTCTGTCTCTGGAACCTGAGAGTTTATCCCACCCTGGTTCTCAAGATGGGATTTGCCCCTTCGGTGCGGCCCGTTGCACTGAGCCGGCTCTTCAGAGTGCTGTCAGCGTGGCGGTCCTTTTGCCTGAGAGATTAACTGCCGGGTGGACGGCGCTCGGCAGATTGCCCCTTCGGCGACCTAACGGTTCTCTCCCGCCACGCGTCAACCAGCGCGATCTTTGGTTAGAGTCTAACACAGTTGTAAAGGTTTGTCAAACGACAACTCAACTTGACCTTCAAAACTCCGCGGCGCGCTCCACGCCTGCTGCTGTCCACCAACGTTGACCGGAATAATACCCCTACTCAGCGAAGACTTCGTCCACCACTACCTGGAAATCGCCCAACACCTGTGAGTGAAGCGTCTCGCCCACGCTGAACTTGCCCGACAGGGCATAGGCACCCTCTTTTAGCACAAAGACCTCGATAGTGCCCGCGTCAGGGTCCACCAGCCAATACTCGTCCACGCCGGCGCGGGCATATTCCAGGAATTTCTCTCCCCTATCGGCGCGTTGTGTACCAGCAGAAAGCACCTCAACTACCAGATTGGGTGGACCATAAGCCTGCTCGCCAACCCGCTCAGGGTGCGCGTGGGAGACGAAGAGGATGTCGGGCTCGCGGATCTTACCCAACCAAAGTCGCACCGGCAGCGGGGCAAAGCGCACGGTGCCCAGGTTGTGGGTTTCGACGAAGGCGTGAATGTGTCTATACAACGCGCCAACAATCCGCTGGTGAGTATCGGTTGGGTGAGGGGGCATGATCAGCACTCCTTCCGACAGTTCGATGATCCGGTTGGTATCGGGCAAGGCAAAGTAATCGGCTTCGGTCCACTCCCCCTGGGAGGGCCACAATTGAGCGATCTGTGTAGCCAGACGGGATCGCGCTGCCTGTGTTGCATTCCGGGTTGCCATCACACCACCTCCCCCACCACTACCTCAAACCCGGCCAGCACCTTCGAGCGAACCACCTCTCCCAGGCCGAACTTGCCCAACAGGGCATAAGTGCTTCCTTCCAGCACAAAGACCTCAATGGTGCAAGCGTTATAGTCCACGATCCAGTATTCCATCACACCGGCCTCCTGATAGGCACGGAACTTCTCGGTGCGGTCGTAGAGCCAGTTGCTGGGAGAGAGAATCACCACCACCAGGTCCGGTGCGCCTTCAACATACTCCTCACCGATGATGTCACGCCGCTCGGCTCGCACAAACAGGATGTCCGGCTGGACGGGCACCGGCTGGCCCGATAGACGCACGCCGCAGGGGGCACCCAGCACGATACCTCTTCTATGTTCCTTCACAAAATTACCGATGGCCAACTCCAGGTTGTGAGAAACACTCTGATGTCGAATGCGTGGTGGTGGGGTCATATACAACACTCCATTCAGCACTTCGTAGCGAAAGCCGTCATCGGGCAGGCGCAGCCAGTCCTCGTAAGTCCACTGACCCTGCTCCGGCGGCCAGGGCCGCTCCTGCGGTGCCGTCCGAATCACCGCACCCATCCTGTTCTCACTCATCTTACCCTCCACACGTGCCAAAAACGATAGACTGTGACAATATTATAGCACATTCTGCCCCAATTTCCAACGCGGTAGTCGGGAGCGTTACGCATTGGGGACAACCTACCTGGCGGGGTAGGATGGCCAGGCCAACACCCCCAACGCCTAAGCCGCACGCCCCGCTGCCAGGCCTCCGCCGTCAGTGCTGCCACCAACGCCGTGGCGATCCCCCGCCAGCGATACCTCTCCGCCACCACCTTTATCAGGGAGTAGTTATGCCCTCCAGAACCTCTTCTCCCCGCTGGAGCGCGAAGAAGGCCTCCACCACCTGCCGGAAGAGCGGGGCAGCCACTTGCGACCCCTCTCCGCCGTTCTCTATCATTACGACCACGGCTATCTGAGGGTTGTCGGCCGGGGCGTAACCGGCAAACCAGGCGTGGGGATCACCATCGGGGTTCTCGGCCGTGCCTGTTTTGCCCGCCACAGCCATCCCCATCCCCTTGAAAGCCTGGTAAGCCGTCCCTCCAGGGCTGGTAGCTGCCCCCAACAGGCCCTCTTGGATAGCAGAGAGGGTCTCTGGTTTGATGGGAAGTCGGCCCAGTTCCTGGGGCTCAAAGACCTGCTCAGGCTCCTCTGATGAAGCCGACACCTTGAGAACCAACTGGGGACGATATAGGGTGCCGCCGTTGCCCACAGCAGCCACCATAGTAGCCACTTGCAGGGGCGTGACCAGGAGATAACCCTGGCCGACGGCCAGATTGACCGAATCGCCAGGGAACCATGATTCGCCTAAGGCCGCGATTTTCCAATCCGGGTCAGGAACCAACCCGGCCACCTCTCCGGCCACCCCCAAACCGATGGGCGCTCCCAGGCCGAAGAGTCGCGCGTATCTGGGCAACAGGGTGGGGTCGAGCTCATAGAGACGCTTGCCCAGTTCGTAGAAAGTGACGTCACAGGAGACGGTCAGGGCCTGAACCAGGTTCACCTGTCCGTGACCTCTCTCCAGCCAACAGGTCTTAGGCCAGTCCTTCCCCAGCCCATACCAGATGCCCGGACAGTTGAAAGTGCTCCCTGGGGTGAGTCCCCCCTCCTCCAGGGCCGCAGCTATGGTCACGATTTTGAAAACCGAGCCAGGAGGGTAGGTGCCCTGAGTGGCCCGGTTGACCAGGGGGCGGCTGGCATCGCTGGCCAGAACCTGCCACTGGCCGCTGTCAATACCCGTGATAAACATATTGGGGTCGAAGGTCGGGCGGCTGGCCATGGCCAGGATTTGACCCGTGTTGGGGTCGAGGGCCACGATGGCCCCCCGCTCATCTCCCAGGGTCGCCTCGGCCACCTGCTGCAATCTTTTATCCAGAGTGGTGTAGATGCTGCGGCTCTGGACGGCCGGCCGTTCCTTGATGGTGACGAGTTGCCTGCCCGCCGGGGTGAGGACAACCAACGTGCCACCACGCCGGCCAGCCAGGTAAGGCTCTGCCCAACGCTCCAGGCCAGCCTTACCCACCAGCTCGTCACCACTGTAACCCTTAGCCACCCATTCGGCCTGCTCGCCCTGCTCTATCTTGCCCATGTAACCCAGAAGGTGAGCAGCGAGACCACCGTCGCGATAGGCCCGCACCCACCTATCCCTCAAGACGACGCCCGGCAAAGAGGTCAACGTGCTGTAATGGGCCTGGCTGGCCTCAAAGGAGAGATCGCCGATGGGCACGTACCAATCGGGCCGGGCAAGGGCGTATTTCTCCTTGATGCTCGCCGCCTCGAAGCCCAGAATCCAACTGAGTTCGGCTAGCAGCCTGCCCTCGTCTTCGATCTGGCCGGGTACGACCCCCACCGTGACCGCCTGATCCTCAACAGCCAGGCCTGTCCCATAGCGATCATAAATGTTGCCTCGTGAGGGCGCATGGCGGAACATGCGCAGGATGTTCCCACCTCCCAGTTCTCTGAAGATGAGGCCAGGCGACCAGTTCACCCCCCAGCGACCGTCAGCGTAGCTCAGGGAAATGAGGTTGTCCGTCTCAATGCGTCCGACCAAGACGGTGTCCAAGATCAGACGATAGGCTGCCTGTCCATGGGGACCATCCTGGAGAAGGGAGACGAGCTGGGTCTCAAGGGCGGTCATGGTTATCCCGGTGGCCACGTCGTGATAGTAACGGACAAACTCGGCCTGGGCGATTTCCGCCTGAGCTGGCGGTGAAAGCAGAGCATACATACCCCTGTAGTCAGCGCGCTCCCAGCTCTCCAGGAAACCCAGGACCACCTCTTCCAGGCCAGGCAAGACAGGGGTAGGAATAGCCGTCGGCTCCCCTCCAAAAGACAAAGGGGCAATCTTGCAGGAAGCTGTGGTGCACAGCAGGATAGATGAAATAGCAAAGAGCAGAACAGCCTTCTTGATCACGTCCCTCTCAAACTACCTATTTTCACCTATAGGAAGCGCCCTAGCAAGAAGAGGGAATGAGCACCGGCCAGGGCAAAGACGATCGTCTTAAGGGTCTTTCCCAGCCAACAGCTCAAAAGGAAGTATCCAACGGGGAAACGCAACGCGCCAGCAGCGATGCCAGCCAGGTCAAAAAAGGGACTGGGAAAGACCGAGAGAAAGAAGATGGTAGCCAATCCATACTGTCTCATCCAGCCGTGCAACCGGTCATATATCTCCCGGTTCTCGATCACGGCCCGTCCGCTGTAGCCAGCCAAGTACCCTGTCAACTCGCCCAGGGCCTCACCCAGCCCCGCTGTCAGTCCAACCAGAATGGGATCGAGCACCCCACCCAGGGCAAAGACCAGGGCCAGGCTGGGAGCAGGAAATATGATGGTAGCATTGGCTGCCAGGCTGATAAGAAAGATTCCCGGATAACCATAGGCCACGAAGCGGCCCAACCTGTCACGCCAAAGGACACCCGCCACAGTGGCCGCTATAACAAGCAACAAAGCCAAAAGGCGCAGGCACCTCGTTCTCATTCGCCTTGTTGCTGAGTCAATGCTTGCTACCTCCTTTTTGGACTCCAACCAGGCCTCCATTCGCCACTATTGCGGTACAGGTCAATTCGCCTATCCCCTTTTTGTTCAAGCAGTTGGCGCTCCGATGCGCAGTATCTTCTCTCGCCCTTCACTCATACCTCTGGTAGCGTTAACTGTATCAATGATCAACGGGGCGTACCTCACCACCCAGGCGTAATCGTAGCTGGTGTGACCAGCCACGATCACCGTGCAATCGTGTTCTGCCAACAACTTCTCGCTGAGATCCACCGAGCGCAGAGTCAACTCGTCGCGATAGAACACGTCGTGTCCTATTTTGAATTGAGGGACATAGGGATCGTTGTAGGTCACCTGGACCTCCTGGGCCAACAAGAGCTCGATAATCCGTTGAGCGGGCGAGTTGCGGGCATCATCCACATCGCGCTTAAAGGTCACACCGAGGATCAACACCCTGGCTCCGCGCAGAGGTTTACCCTGGCGGTTGAGTCCCTCGCCTATCTTGCTCACCACGTGGTAAGGCATAGCCTGGTTGACCTCGGCCGCCAATTCAATGAACTTGGTGTAAAAATCGTACTCGCGGGCTTTCCAACTCAAATAATAGGGGTCCACCGGAATACAGTGCCCTCCCACCCCTGGCCCCGGATAGAAAGACATGAAGCCAAAAGGCTTGGTAGAAGCCGCCTCGATGACCTCCCAGATGTCAATGCCCATACGCTCTGAGAGCAAAGCCAGTTCGTTGACCAGGGCAATGTTGACACTGCGGTAGATGTTCTCCAGGAGCTTGGTCATCTCCGCCACGCGAGGCGAGGAGACGACGTGCACCTCGGGGGTCAGTTGAGCCAGAAGGGCGCGCGCCAGTTCTCCACACTGAGAGGTCAACCCTCCAACGACCTTAGGGGTGTTCTCCACAGTGAAAACCTTGTCCCCGGGGTTGATGCGCTCCGGCGAGAAAGCCAGGTGGAAATCCACCCCGGCCTTCAGCCCTGATCTTTCGAGGATGGGCAATACCACCTCTTCGGTGGTGCCCGGATAAGTGGTGCTTTGCAAAACGATCAGTTGCTCCGGCCGCAAGTGGGCCCCGATCCCTTCAGAGGCCCTCACAATGAACGACAGATCAGGCGCTTTCATTTCATCAAAAGGTGTGGGTACGCAGATGAATATGACATCGGCCTCACCCAGAGTCTCGTAGTCAGTCATGGCCTTCAGGCGTCCAGCGGTAACCAGAGGGGCAATCCTGTCTCCTGCCACATCACTAATATAACTCTCGCCTCGCTTGATGGCCGCTACTCGCTTTTCATCCACATCCAGGCCCATCACTCGAAATCCGAGACGAGCAAATTCCACAGCAAAGGGCAAACCTACATAGCCCAGGCCGATGATACAGATTTGAGCTTCCCTGGCCTCAATCTTATCCTTCAGACTCATTTCCGCTCTCTTTTGTCGGGCTCAAGGTTTGTGAGCTGACGTCTACGCGTTCCAGTTTCAGCAGGGCCAGCAAGCCAGTCAAGGCAATCGCTCCTCCTATTATGTATCCTTCCAATAGACTGGCCTGGGTAATGAAAATAGCCAACACTCCCAGCGCCCCACAGACCAGGTAAAGAATCAAGACGGCCTCTCGTTGAGTGAGCCCCATGGCTACCAGGCGATGGGAGGCGTGATCCTTACTCCCCTGATAGACAGGTACACCTCGCCGCAGACGAGAGATAACCACCAAAGTCGTATCGAAGACAGGCAACCCCAGCACTATCACTGGTACCATCCAGGTTACGATGTCCAGCCGGCCGGGGAAACGCAACTTGATACCCAGAGCCGCCAGAATAAAACCCAGGAAGAGGCTACCTGTATCTCCCATGAATATGGTGGCCGGGTTAAAATTGTAGATCAGGAAACCCAGGCAGGCTCCCAGGAGAGCAGCAGCCAGGCCGCCCACCAGATACTGCCCGTTCATGGCTGCCAGCACCAGGAAGAAAGCCGCCGCCACAGCTCCCACTCCACCGGAAAGACCGTCCATGTTGTCCAACAGATTCAGGGCATTGGTGATGCCTACGACCCATAAAATGGTGACGGCCACGTTGAGGAACGGGTAAGGCAGGAACTGCACCTGCACCCCGGAGAAGACAAGGATCAAGGCAGCTACTATCTGGCCGACCAATTTCAGAACAGGACGCAGGCTCCAACGGTCGTCCCAGACACCGAGAAAGGAAACCAGGGTTGCTCCTATCAGAATGCTGATCAACTGCGGGACGCGGAAGCGATCCTCGAAAATCAAGAGGGCCAGAATAAAAGCAGTATAGATAGCCAACCCACCGAGACGGGGAATGGGTTTCAAATGCACCTTGCGGGCGCTGGGCTGGTCAACGATCCCCAAGCGCCAGCCCATTTTACGAGCTAGGGGTGTGCCACTGACGGCGAAGACCAGAGCTCCGGCGAAAATGAGCATATAAGTTGTCATGATTTTTGTCCTCGTTATGTCATGAATGTACTGTAATGATGTGGTCAGGGGCCCGCCTGCTGCTGCAATTGAGCGATAAAGGCTTCCACAGCGGCTTTTTCATTCTCTGGAGCCAGGCTCAGAGCAATCTGGGCCTCAGCCAGGGCTTCATCTATGCGCCCTAACTGCTGATACAGGATAGATAGATTTTTGTGGCTGGCGTAATCGTTGGGAGCCAGCCTGAGCACAGCCAGGTTCTCTTCCACCGCCTCCGGGAACCTGCCTTGCTGAGCGTAAATGTAGCCCAGGGCACTGTGGGCCTGGACGATATTCGAATCCAGGGCGAGAGCCTGAGAATAGACCTCCGCCGCTTGGTCCAGGTCGCCCTTCTGCATGAGCTCCCGCCCCTGGAACAGATAGGTCTGGATCAACTCCCGGTCCGAGCTTGAGAGCTGTTGTCCTCTCAGTTGAGCAATGTAACCCTCGAGAGAAGCCCGGTCATTTTCCGGAGCCAGGCTCAAAGCGGCCTCAGCCTCAGCTATGGCCTCATCCGTGCGCCCCAACTGCTGGTAAAGGATGGCCAGGTTCTTGTGGCTGGCGTAGTCATTGGGATTGAGCTCCAGCACCTTGAGGTTCTCCTCCACCGCCTGGGCCAATTTCCCCTGCTGAGAATAGATGTAACCCAGGGCACTGTGGGCCTGGACCTGATTGGGATCCAATTCTACGGCCTTGCTGTAAGCCTCCGCTGCCTGATCCAGCTCCTTTCTAGCCATGTAGAGGTCACCAAGTTGGAGGTAAGTTTGCTCAAACTCTTGATCCAAAGCCAGGGACTGTTGATACTTCTCCATAGTCCGGTCGTAGTCCCCCCTCATGAAATAGACCAGACCCCACTCGTCGAACAACTGAGCATTGTGAGGACTGAGGGAAGTAGCCTGGCGATAGTATTCCAGCGCCTGATTGAGGTATTTTTCTTTGTCAGTCGGGTCGCTGGCCATGCCCCCTCGGGTTCGATAATAGCGCGCCAGATTGGCGCTATGGTCGGTGTTGAGAGGATTGATTATCCTGGCCTGCAACAACACGTTCAAACCCTGATCCAAGAAAGCGGCCCTTTGGGCAGGATCATTGGTCGCCTGAGCCTGTTCCAGATAGGCTCTCCCCAGGAAAAGATAATAAAAGTCCTCGTTGGGAGTGAGAGTTAAAGCCTTTTTGTACAGTGCAATGGCGGCGTCTCTGCTCTGCATATTGTCGTAGGCCTGGCCCTGCTTGTAGTAGATGTCAGCTCTGATGACATTAAGGTTCGTCATGAGGATGATCCAGATCAGGCCCACGCTCAAAATTGGGTAGAGCCACCAGTTGGCGATCCTCCAGGTTCGAGGGGGCAAAGCCGCTTCCCGCATGAGCGCTGTAGCCAGCGCCAGCAAAAGAAAGAAAAGGAAGAGATAGTAAATGGTGATGGTATTGGCCACACGGTCCGCCTGCCTCATCAGCTCGGCGATGTTGGTCACATTGGCCTGGGCTGACAACCGGCCTATGTGGATGAAATGAAAGGTGAAAAGGCAGCCCAGAGAAACCACAAAGTAGAGCAGAAAAGCCAGCGACCAATCAGCCATGTCGCGTTGAGAAGTCTTTGCTTTGAGCAACTCGACTGTGATGATCATGCCACTGAAAAGCCAGGTGATGAAGAAAAGCCAGAGTACGCTATAGCTCCTGGCAGCGATAGGAAGGTGAACAGTACGATAATCAAAGACCATTGTCACCATCACTATGCCTGTCAGCAAGGCATAAGGTATCATGGAGACAACAAGCCCCGATGGAGCCTCAACTGTGGGTCGAGGCCTGGGGGCAGGGACTACCTGTCTTTTCTTTCTATGCTTTGCCCTGCGTTGCTCCTTTGGCAATTCGGCCGGCACCGCTACCTTGGAGGGGACAGGCACCGCCTCTCTTCGCAGAGAGTAGCCAATGACCACCATCAGCGCCGCGTAGACCCAAAAGTAGGTCCGAGTAGCGGCAATGGCGATGCCGAAGTGGATCTCGATAAAGTGAGCTACCAGTGCTGAAAGCAGAGCGATGAACAGAATCTGATGCGGAGCCTCTTCTTCCCCAGTCTCTCCTCTATAGAAAAAGAAGGTATAGATCGCCAGGTAGGTTCCCAGGCCAATCACCATGCCAAAAGGTAAGGCCACCCCCACAAAGTTGGCCCCCAGCACCCGCCAGAAACCCGCCGTTACCAAAGCCCCGAATCCCAGCCACAGACAAAGGAAAACATTTCGCTCCCTGGGGTTCGTGATGAACCCCAGCCACTTCAAGCCGTAGTAAAAAAGACTGGTGAAGAGGGTCATATAGACCACAAAGCCCACCAGCCCAGTGATCACCAGAGCGTCGAAGGTCTCGTTGTGGGAGCGGTCCGGTGAGGCGTTGCGTGCTTCAACGTGAGCCAGGTCCGGGGGATAGAATCTATTGTAGGCCACGTACATTGACTCGGGGCCATAGCCAAGGAAAGGTCGCAGGGAATTCCACTTATCCGGCTCGCCAGAAGGGAACTCCAGGGGCTCGTGAGGGGGCACCAACTCCACAACCCCCTCCCAGATCAGAACCCTGACCAAGCCCGTGCCCCTCTCTGTCTCAAAAATCCGCCCCAGACGTCCAATGTAAGGCAGCTCCCTAAAGGGTGCTAACGGACTGTGGGGCAGGTTGAAGGTCACCAGAAACGAAGCCCCCACGACTGCGACACCGATAACAGCAAAGGCCCATTTTTTGCTCCCTTTCCAGACGGCCAAGAGGAGGCCGAAAAAATACAGCCCTCCCAGGAGGCCTAACATGGGGCCACGGCTCTGGCTGAAGTAGATACACATCAACTGCGTTGTGAGAACGCCGGAATAGCAACAAATGGGGACAAACTGGCTGAAAGGTTTCTCTAGGTAGATTGAAAAACCGAACAAAGGGATGAAGAAGATCAGGACAACAAGTAAGCCTCCCCAGACGCAAAGGGTTGCGGCATACAACTGCGCTCCGACAAAGATGGCGAACACGAGGAGAAATATGACCTTGTCCCACAAGCTCTTATCCTCGAGGACGGCCAGAGAAGAGCCTACGAGCCGGGCCAGGGTGAGGAGAACAGCCATAATTAGATAGGCCGACACAAAAATGGAATTGCCCATGTTGGAAGCCACACGGGCGGTGACGTCTCCTCCCCAGGGCAAGGGATCAAGCTGGTTGTGCTGGATCAAACCGTAGAGGGAGATGGGCAGGCTGACTAGGACCACGACGGTGACCAGGCGGTCCAGTTGCTCGCGTCGGCGCAGCCCCTCCAGGGCGAGGAAGAAGATGACAATGTACGAGAAAGTGGTGTAAGTGCCCTGCAAACGTTGATAGGAGCCCCACAGACTGACCCGGGGCGTGATCGAAAACAGAGTGCTCAGGATGTAGACAACTACCAGAGCAAGGGTGGGAAGGACCAGGGGAGTTTGAGACGCTCGCCCCCAGAAGGTAGGTGTCGTCTCCCCCTTATCAGCCGCATTTAGTTCCTTACCGCCGTCGTGTGCCTGGCTCTCCGGCCCTGCTTCCCCTCCCAGCCCTTTCTCCACCACCTTGACTACCCAGGCCGCGGCCATGACCAAAGCAATGGAACGCAGCAAAGTGAGCTTGTCGGGTTCAAAGACGCGGCTGGAATAGATGTTGAAGAAGAGAGGCACAACGATAATGGCCGTCAGCCACCCGGCCTCGATGACTTTGTCGCAGAAAGCGCTTAGCTTAGTGGGCATGATGGCCTCCCTTAAACCAGGCGAGGGTCCGGCGCAATCCCTCTTCCAAAGGGACGCGAGCCCTGAAGCCCAACAACCTCTCCGCCTTGCTCACGTCGGGCACGCGTCGTCGTGTCTCCTCGAAACCAGAGCCGTAGGCATCAGCATAAGAAAGGTGAACGATTTCTGAAGACGAGCCAGTCAGTTCCTTGACCTTCTCCGCCAGCTCCAGAATGGTAGTTTCCCGATCGCTGCCGATATTGAAGCTCTCTCCCTCTCCCTCTTTCAGGGTTGCCGCCAGAATGGACCCCTCGATGGTATCATCAATGTAGGTAAAACAGCGGGTTTGTCGCCCGTCGCTGAACACCGTCAAAGGCTTGCCTCCAAGAGCCTGGCTGATGAATTTGGCGATGACACTGCCATAGCCTCGGGGGTCGAGGCGAGGGCCGTAGGAGTTGAAATAACGGATGATGCTGACCGGTAGCCCTCTGTCATAATAAATGAAGGCCAGGTGCTCATCAATGGCTTTGGCCAGAGCGTAGGACCAGCGCCCTACGGCCGTGGGACCCAGGATACTGTCGTCCGTTTCACCCAGGGGAGCTTTTTCTGATTTGCCGTAGACTTCAGAACTGGAGGCGATGACCACCTTGCGCCAATACTTATAGGCCAACTCCAGCACAATCTCGGTGCCTCGAACGTTAGTCAAAATGCCCTGGAGGGGATTATCAATGACGTGCTTGACCCCCACCACAGCCGCCAGGTGGTAGATCAACTGCACCTGCCGTACCAACTCTTCCATAGTCGCGGTGTGCAGGATGGAATCGTTGACAAAGTGAAAGCGTTCATGGCCCAGGTTGTGCTCAACGTTGGCAATCTTGCCGGTGAAGAGGTTATCAACGACAAAGACCTCGTGGCCATCGGCCAACAACCTGTCCACCAGATGAGAACCAATGTAGCCCGCGCCACCGGTGACCAGGATTTTCACGGAGCCAGGTCTCCCTTTTTCATAAAATGCTAGGATCAATCACTCTTAAGCCTTCAACCCTCTCGAAATGGGCTAAATTGTAGGTGAGCAAAGGGATAGCCTCTGCCAGATATATGCCAGCGATCAATGTGTCGGGCAATCCAATCTCTTGCCCTCTCTTCATCAAGGTGAAGTGAATTTTCGCCGATTCCTCCGCAGCGCGCTGCCCAAATGGGATGACGGGAATGACTTGCAAAAGGCCCGTGAGATCTTGCTTGCGTCGCATCCGTAACTGTCCCAAGAGCAGTTCATAGGCTGTGATCGCGGTCATGCGGAGAGCGAATCTCGCCATCGCCTTCTCAAACTGCGTGCACCTTGGGGCTTTTTCTCGCAGGTAATCTACGCAGAAATCCGTATCTATGCATGCAACCGTTCGTTCCACTTGCCCCACTCCTCATTGATCTCTTGGAAGATCTTATCAACATCCTCGTCCTTCCAGATTCCGCGGAAACGCCTGAGCGCTGCCAGCTTATCTGCCACTCCCTGGAGGATCAACTTATTTGCGTCTATCCTAACTTCTATTGTATCGCCCTCTTTTAGCGACAAGCGCTCCAGAATGGACCTTGGAATGGCGATGCTATCCTCGTCACACGCTTTTAATTTCAGTGCCATGGCTCTTTACTCCTTCCTGCCAATATTTCGGACACAGCATTCATGGAAATTGACGCTTTTCTGCCTCAGCAACTCGGCGTAGAGCCGCTCGACGTGAGTGATCAAGGTCTGGGCGGCGAACCTGGGATAGACCGCCTCTCGACCTTTCTGCCCCATCTCCTTCGCCCTCTCGGGAGCCTGCAACAAGTCAAGGATCCCTCTAGCCAATCCCTCTGCGTCTTTTGATTGTACCAGGTAACCGCTCTTTTTGTCAAGTACTACATCTGGTATCCCGCCTACTCTGGTGGCTACCACGGGCTTGGCCGCAGCCATGGCCTCGATGAGCGAAACCGGCGTGCCCTCGTTCAGAGACGAGAGGGCCACCACATCGAGGTCGGCATAGATACGGGGCAAGTCGCGCCGCCACCCAGTGAAAATGGCCCTCTCTGCCAGACCCAATTCGGCGACATAAGCTTCCAATTCGGCCCGCAACTCGCCATCGCCAACGACGAGGAACATAGCCTCCTGCCCGGCCTCCACGATCAGCCTAGCCGCGTCCAGGAAGAGCCGGTGATTCTTGATGGCCGTCAGGCGGGCTACGATGCCCACCAATGCCGTCCCCTCAGAGATCCCCAATTCCCGTCGCAACTGCCCCCGCAGAGACTCGCAATTGAGGAGCGCATCCAGCTCAAAGCCCAGGGGGACGACGGCAATCCTGTCCAGGCTCGCCACACCATAGGCCGCCAGCTCTCGGCGCTGACCTTCACTCACAGCCACGATCCGATCAGAGAGAGCAGCCAGGAACCTTTCTATCCCAATGAAAGCCCTGGTCTGCAAAGGGCCAAAATAGTCGTGGAAGACGTGGCCATGAAACGTATGGACGACAATGGGCACCCCGGCCAGCCGGGCAGCCAGTCGGCCAACGGTGCCAGCCTTGGCCGTGTGAGTGTGCACGATGTGGGGATGCTGGTCTCGGAAAAGGCAATAGAGCTTGATAAGCGTCACCCAGTCTTTCAGAGGGTTGATCTCCCGTCCCAGTTCAGGGATGACCAGCGGCTGCACGCCCTTCTGCGCTGCCAGGTCCCACATATTGCCTTCATACGCCGCCCCCACCCCGGTTATGAGGGTGCTCTCGAACCGGGCAGGGTCAAGCCCCGCTGTGAGCAGAATGGCGTGAATGGCCGGTCCGCCGATGTTCAGACGGGCGATGACCCGCATCACCCTAATTTTGCCCCTCATGTTCCCTGTACCAGGCGATCAGACGGCACAGCCCTTCTTCAAATTCTACCTCGACCTGGTAACCCAGCATCTCCCTGGCCCTGGCGATGTCAGCCAGCGAATGTCTGACGTCCCCCACCCTGGGCGCGGTGTGGACCGGGGTGATGTCCGTGCCCAGAATCCGATTGATGGCGGCCACCAATTCCAACAGATTATATCTCTGACCACAGGCGATATTGAAGACCTGTCCCCCCATACCAGGAGCAATAGCCGCCAGGAGGTTGGCCTGCACGACATTGGTCACATAGCTGAAATCTCGCGATTGCTGGCCATCACCGTAGATGACGGGTTGCTCACCTTTCAGCACAGCCGTGACAAACTTGGGGATCACGGCTGCGTACTGAGAAGTCGGATCCTGCCTGGGGCCGAAGACGTTGAAGTAGCGCAGGGCTACCGTCTCCAGGCCGTATATCTGATAGAAGACCTGGCAATAGTGCTCCCCGGCCAGCTTGGAGACAGCATAGGGAGACAAGGGAGCCGGCTTCATCTCCTCGGTCTTGGGGAGGGTGGGGGTATCGCCGTAGACAGCCGAGGAGGAAGCGTACACTACCCGTTTCACACCCGCATTGCGGGCAGCGACAAGTAAGTTCAGCGTCCCCCGCACGTTGGATTCATCCGTGTCCAGAGGGTTATCAATGGATTTCGGGACAGAGGGAAGGGCCCCCTGGTGCAAAATGTAATCCACCCCCTCCGTGGCCTGCCGCACCGTATCCAGATGGCGCAGGTCGCCCTCGATCAACTCGATATCTTCCAGAAAAGGAGTGATGTTTTCTCTTTTGCCCGTGGAAAAGTTATCAAGGACCCGCACCCTTTCCCCTCGTCGCACAAGTTCTTCCACAATATTGGAGCCGATGAAGCCAGCCCCTCCCGTGACGAGATACCTGTCGGCCACTTATCGCGTTCCTTTCAGTCGTTTTCGCTCCAAGAAGTGCTGATATAGCCGGGCCTGAGCGTCGGCCAATCTGTTCACGTCAAACATTAGACGCACTCTTTTCTGACCGCGCTCGGCCCATTGCCTGGCCTCAGCCGGGTTGGCGGCCACATGCAAGATAGCCTGTGCCAGTTGCATCGCATCGCCGGGTGGAA
>Ga0315309_1001103_pt1 | contig 16167 bp, 16 predicted proteins | sample TDP4_MG_FD_203080 | JGI IMG/M metagenome (GOLD analysis project Ga0315309, IMG submission 203080) | Freshwater sediment microbial communities from Lake Towuti, South Sulawesi, Indonesia - TDP4 | ecosystem: Environmental > Aquatic > Freshwater > Lake > Sediment | place: Indonesia: South Sulawesi... | reverse complement strand
TCACGTGGTCCTTGGCCTCACGCTTTTTCCCGGAAGCAGCTCCTGACCTCCCGATTATTTAGAAGCTTAGGGACATTGATCGCAATACTCACAAATATATTTACAGCAGGTTTGGATCGTTGATATAATAATTTTTGCCACGACTCTCCGCTGAGGATCTGAAAAGAAGGATGACGGGCGGACCGGCTGTCACCCTTGTCGATGTGAGGGCGAAAAGGGAGTATATGACCGGACATATTGACGGGACGATCAATATCCCCGCGCCCGATTTGAGGACACGTTACAAGGAACTGGATCAGAAGATTCCAATCGTTGTCATTTGCAACACCGGTCATCGATCAAGCCTCGGGGCAAGCCTCCTCAAACAGCATGGATTGAAAGATGTCTCCAATATGGCCGGTGGCATGACAGGTTATAACATGGCTGGCTATGGTCCAGAATGTCCGGTCTGTATAGCTTCTCATCTTCGGTGTGGGCTTTGGCCTATTGGGTTATTGCTCGGGGACCCTGGCCGGAGCTGCTGGACAAGGGTCTCTTGATGCCCTTTTTGGAGGAATGGTGGGAGTTCTTATCGGTGCTGGGCTTTTTGCAGAGTTTTTCTCGAAATTGGATAAGAAGCTTCTCAGCAAAGGCCATTTTGGTAAAATGACCTGGCCCCAACTTCTGAAGGTAAACCCTTGGGGAATAGTCATCCCTGTCGACTTTGGGGTGATCGCTTTGCTCTTCTGGATCGAAAATGCCGGACTTTAAAGAGAGGATACAAGAGATCATCTCTGCTTTTGGGTGGTTTCGAAACTCTTGGGGTCGATTCGTTAGATACTTGGGGATCGGATCGCTCGTGGCGGTCGGAGTCATGCTGCTCGTGCTTTTTCGGTTGCAGCTCTTTTTGCTCGTGATCCCCGCTGCCGGCGCTTTGAGCATGCAGCCGCAGCAGGCGTCGCGCTCGCAGTGCTCGCTCCCGCCAACGAAACGCTTTACGGCTCCATCGCGGCCGGCATCGGACTTATGCCTGTTCTGTTCTGGCTGCGTCACCGCAGAATCGACTGGCGCCAGACGGCGCTGGCCGCGTTCGTGCTGCTCATTGGTGTGCTGCTCGTCTTCTTCACTGCCGGTGTGATCAAGACTTTCCTGCTCGAAGGCAGCGCCACCCACGGCGCCAGCCTGGTGATAAACTGGAAGCACTTCGGCACTGTGGCCACCTGGAACTTCGGCGGCTTCTTCCCTCCGGGACCGAACGGTCGAGTGCCGATCTTTTCATGGCGATTTCTACAGGATGTCGGCCCTCTGCCTTTCCTCCTCATCCCTGTCTTGGTCTGGTGGTTTTTGCGCTCGGAGTGGGTGGCGGTTCACCTCGCCGCCAGCGCCTTGGTCGCCCTCTTCTTCTCCACCGCGCTCAGCCTGACCAGATACCCGGAGAATACCTATCGCTTCGTCAACCTCTGCGTGATCCTATCGACCATCCCGATCGGCGTCGCGCTATCGGCGTTCCCGCGCGCGTTCAATCGCAAAACGGCCCGCCACGTCGCCGGGGCAGCCGTCGCCGCGCTGCTCTTACTCTGCATCGTCACCTGGCCGCTCCTGCACGTCGGGGTGGTGGCCACCGCCACTTACGGCAAGAAGCTGTTTCCGCCTGCTGACGGCGGACACCTTTACAACCCGGCCGCCATCGACTTTCTGACCGACAACACCGATTTCCATAAAGGGGTACTGAGCATCCCGTACCAGTGCTGGGCCGTGCTCGGCTCCGGGCAATGCGCCCCGACCGGAGGCTACGTGGGTGGCCTGGAGGAGTTTCGGCGCGACAGTAGCAAAGCGGTCAAAGCGGTTGACCTTGATCTATTTCGTAAGCTGGGAGTGCGCTACCTGTACGTAGAGCCAGCCGGCGCCAACGATTGGCAACGACAGCGCATCGCTGAACTGTCGGCGGCTGGCGAGCTACGGCAGGTATGGGTTGCGCCTAACCAAGCATCCATCATCTACGAGCTAACCGGAATTTGAATCGGTCGTGATCGGCGGCCTCATCTTCGGTGTGGGCTTTGGCCTATTGGGTTATTGCCCGGGGACTCTGGCTGGAGCTGCTGGACAAGGTTCAATCATTCCTGACCATACCGCGGATAGCCGCATTCTTTCCTGAAGCGTCTCCTCCACTTGTTAAGACAGCGGTGCTCTTCTTTTCTTGCTTAAACAAATAGATAGAGAATTTGAAAAAGTCAAAAAGGGTTTCTTGTTCAAGATCAAACCATATGCTATGTTTTTTTTATGGCTGAAGTGTGGGATACGATTATCATCGGTGCAGGAATGGGTGGGCTCACGGCTGCGGCCCATTTGGTCAAGGCAGGTCTTAAGGTTTTAGTCTTAGAGAGAAACCCCCATATCGGTGGAACAGCCTATGTCTATCACAGGAAGGGATTTACCTTTCCTATGGGACCCCTTGGGTTCAGTCATCCAAAACTCATTCAAGAGACCCTCAAAGATTTGGGGGTTGGAGAAAATTTGAAACTCTCCAGAGTTCATTACAGGCTTAGAGCCTTCGATCTGAATATCCTCCTCTCATTACCTTTTCATGAGATGGTAGAAGAGTTAAAAAGAATTTTTCCTTCAGAAGCCAACGGTGTGGGAGAGTTCTTTAATGAGGCAATGGTCATGAGTCCTTCCGATCCCCTCTCAGCTAAAAAACATCATGATATTTCAGCCTCAGAATATCTTTCTCGTCTCATCAAAGACTGGAGGCTTCGTAGGATTCTTGGAAGCATTGGTACAAGGGAGCCATACAGTGGCCTTCCCCTTCTTGCTGCGATGTGGCACCTCATGTGTAAGGAGGGTATCTGGTACCCCATTGAAGGTATGCAATCTTTTTGCGATCGATTGGTAAAGGCGATAATGAATCCCCAAAACAGTGGACAAGGTAAGGGAGTTGGAGAGATTCGATTAAGAACAGAAGTCATTAAAATTCGAGTTGAAAAGGAGAAAGTCTTGGGTTTGATCCTCAAGGATGGAACTCTATTATTCTCCTCTTCTGTCATTTCGAATGCTGATTACAAGAACACCTTTATTAAACTATTAGACTCTGAGGCGATTCCTCCTGAGTGGTATGATTCAGTGTCACGTGCCCAGCAAACAAGTTCTGTTTTTCAAGTCTGTCTGGCAGTGGATAAAGGTAAAGCAGATTTATCGGCATTTCAAAAGGCCAGCAGGCTAATCTATAGAAGAAATGGGAGGAATGCACAGGAAAGAGAGAGCCTTGACTGGAACGCTCAAGAGATTGATCCTGATGCACTCGCTGGCCAAGAACTGGAAGTGAGCCTATGGGGAAAGGAGTGGGAAGTGGTAGGCTCTGAAGGGAGAGCACCTATTGTGATCCGGGCCGAAGCGGAATATGACCACTTTGCCAAATACCGATTGGGTTGGAGGCAAAGGTCTTTAGAATATCAAGGGTATAAAACACGACTTGCTCAAGCTCTCATTCGAGAGATCAACCATTTAATTCCAGGAATTGAAAAAGCGATTTTGGTGATGGATGTAGCGACCCCTCTTACCTTCGAAGATCAAGGAGGTCGGAGTGGAGGGGCGGTTGCCGGGTGGTCATGGAATTATGAAGATTTTCACGATGATCAGTCAAAAGAACTGATACTCACACCGATCAAAGGTCTCTACATGGCTGGATATCAAGCCTTCTCAGCCCTCTTTATGGGAGGCATTCCCACAGCTATGGAGAGCGGAAAACGCGCAGCTCAAGCTGTCCTTAAGGGAGTTGGTCCCATTGAAGAGATCATGATCCCTGGTTAGAATCAATACACCATGGGCAAAAAATTATGTCTTCTTAGAAATAATTGGACCAAAATAAGGCGTTTTCAATCCTGCTGCGGCCGTCCTGGAGACCCAGGCTGTCGACAGGTTGAAGAAAAACCTCGGTGAGGTCTTAAAAAGAAGGGATGAATGAACCGATTCAAGAAATGGGCAAGTCGCGAGTATAGTCTGGGGGTTCATTTCATGGAAAAAATTAAACTTGGGATTAGCACTTGTTTGCTGGGAGAGAATGTCCGTTACGATGGAGGCCACAAACTGGATCGTTTTCTCACCGACACGTTAGGACAATATGTGGCGTATGTCCCTGTATGTCCTGAAGTAGAGTGTGGCCTACCTGTCCCAAGGGAGTCCATGCATCTCGAAGGAGATCCCGAATTTCCTCGGTTAGTAACTTCAAGGACGAAGCAGGATATGACCGAACGCATGGTTGGATGGGCTAGGAAACGTGTTGTTGAGCTTGAGAAAGAAGGTCTTTGTGGGTTTATTTTTAAAAGTAATTCACCCAGCAGTGGGATGGAGCGGATCAGAGTCTATAATGAAAAGGGAATGCCCGTCAAAAAAGGTGTCGGCATGTTTGCAAGAATATTTATGGAACATTATCCTCTCCTTCCCGTGGAAGATGAAGGCCGTCTTCATGATCCAAAGCTAAGGGAGAATTTTGTTGAACGTATCTTCACATTAAAAAGATGGAGAGAAGTCCTGATGAGGAAAGAAAGCCGTGGGAATGTGGTTGATTTTCATACCTGTCAGAAGCTGTTGATTCTTTCTCACAGCCCAAAGCATAGCCGGTTGATGGGAAAGCTTGTGGCCAGAGCTAAGGATATTCCATTGAAAGAGCTTTACCAGCAATATCAGACCATCCTCATGGAAGCCCTTCAATTGAAGACCACTCCAAAGAAAAATGCCAACGTCCTCATGCACATGATGGGTTATTTCAGGGAGCAACTTTCTTCCGACGAAAAACAGGAATTGTTAGAAGTGATTGATCACTACCGACAGGAGTATTTTCCATTAATTGTCCCCATTATCCTCATCAATCATTATGTGCGTAAATACAACCAACCATATCTTAAACAACAAGTCTACCTAAACCCCCACCCCTTAGAGCTTCAGCTAAGAAACCATGTGTAAAAATCTGAATATTGTCTGTATGACGAAATTATGATAGATATAAACCGAGTATTACGTTATTTTGGTCGATTTAGGTGATGTATGGAAACAGTTAAAGTTTCACCAAAATTTCAAATAGTTATCCCACGTGGTGTCCGAAAATTTATAGACATTCACCCTGGGGAAAAAGTTCAGGTGATTCCTTATGAGAACCGTATTGAGCTAATTCCCGTGAAGCCAATTGGAGAGTCCCGGGGATTTCTCAAGGGGATTGATACAACCATCGAAAGGGACCCAGATCGAGTATGAATACTTTTGATTCATCCGGGATTATGTTGGGGACGGTCAAGGCATACAACGCAACATTGTGGACTCAAGATGAGGATTTTAAGGGAATTGAGGGAGTACGATACATTGAGAAGAGATAAAATAGAGGAAGTTAGAAGATTAATCTAATTGGTTGGGGTCTGCCCTTGACATTTGATAAAATTATTATTGAATCGGCCTAACAAGAAAAACCAGCGCCTGCCTACAGGCAGGCAGGGACGGCTAAAAAACGCCGGGGTTAGATTCAAACGTGTGAATAGGAAAGGCCAAGGTTACAGGATTGCAGAGGAAGTTGTCTACCAATTCCTGAATTGGGATGCTATGCCTTGGGAGGCATAAATTAGATTGAATAAGCGAGAACGAATTGTGAGAGATTTTAAGTGGCTCTTGGAGATGAAATCAAATCCAAAAACTGCTTCAGGATGCGAGCGGTGGCGCCCCAGATGATGTGTCTTTCATATTGATAGCTATAGATCACTTCTTGTCGACTGCCTCGGACAATCACTCTCTCGCCAAAACATTCCTCGTTAAGCAAGTGGGAGATGGGGACCTCGATCAATTCTTCGATCTCTACAGGGCTCGCCTTAAAGGGATACGGATAGGGGAAGAGGCCAACGAAGGGAGTGACAATAAATTCGGTTATGGTCACAATATCGTCCAATATTCCAATGATCTGAACATCGCTCTCCTTAAGTCCAATCTCCTCATAGGTCTCGCGAAGCGCAGTCGTTTCTAAATCAGAATCCCTTTGATCATGAGCACCTCCTGGAAAAGAGATCTCACCTTTGTGATACTTTACCTGATCGGTCCTTTTGGTGAATAGGATATGGCATTCCTCTCCTTTCTTAAAGAGCGGCACGAGAACTGCCGCATGGGCAAAGGAGGGACGCTCGACCGCTCTTCGTTCTCTTGTAGAAAGAATCTTCCGAAGTTCGCCGATAAAATCTTTTTCGCAATATTTCATTACAAGCACCGTTAGAATGGAATGATGGCCATCCTTCCAGTTTTCCATTATTCCAATGAAGATATCTCCTTTAGAAACTCCTCAAGGGGCATGATCCTCAACAATGGAGAGAGTGCAAAATCCCGATAGAGATTGAGACACCCTTGATGGAAATCCTTGCTTCGGCTGGCTGTGCAATCTTCTAAAAGAATAACTGAAAAATCATGACTGAGTCCATCCATGGCTGTCATCAAGACGCAGACTTCCGTTGTCATGCCTGTCACAATGATGGTGTCCACACCGAGCGTCCGGAGCGTCTGGTCAAGATCAGTTTTGAAGAAGGCACTGAAGCGCCTTTTGGGCAAAATGAAATCGACCGGCTCTGGCTTTAAATCATCTATCACCTCCGCACCCTTTGTCCCCCGAATGGAATGAACCTTCATCTTCCCTTTAAAGATAAAGTCGTCCTCCAAAAAACTATCACAAGCAAAGACGATGGGGAATTCTCTTTTTCGACTCTCCTCTAAAAGTCTTTGGAGGTTAGGGAGAATGGCTCTTCCCTCCTGGAGAAGTGGATTATGAGGGTTCTCTTTCAAATTATCCTTCAACATGTCAACAACAATGATTGCCGGCTTCATAAAGGTTCCTGTTTACTCTAAAGTTTCATTCTGTCATTCCCGTGAAAACGGGAATCCAGAAGTAGAAACTATAATAACTAGATTCCTGCTTTTGCAGGAATGACCAAGCGTGGGGAACGAATATCTTTTACAATTTTAACCTATAAACCTTTAATGCATTTTCGGTGGTCACTTCAGCCACATTTTCAAATGAAATCTTCTTGATCTCTGCCACTTTCCGTGCCGTATAACGAATGTAACTTGGTTCGTTTCTCTTCCCTCGAAATGGAACAGGGGTCAAGAAAGGAGCATCGGTCTCTACTAAAAGAGAATCTAATGGGAGGCGTTTGACGATCTCCTGAAATTTCTCTGCATTTCTAAAAGTGATGCTTCCAGGAATGGAAATGTAGAATCCCATCTCAAGGCATGCCTTGGCCATCTCATAATCCCCGGAAAAACAATGGATGATCCCGCCACACTCCTCTGCCTTTTCCGATTTCAAGATCTCCAATGTCTCCTGATGCGCTTCTCGATCGTGAACAACAATGGGAAGGCCGAGCTCCTTGGCCAATTTGATCTGCTCTCGAAATCTCCTCATTTGGATATCCCGTGGAGAGAGATTCCTAAAGAAGTCGAGGCCAATCTCACCATAGGCCTTTACTTTCTTATTCCGACAAAGTTCTCTTAAAATCGGATAGGTCTCGGTATCTATCTCCTTTGCATTGTGAGGATGAACACCCAAGATGACATAGATCGAAGGGTGGGAGTTGGCAATCTCAAGGGCCCTCTTCCAATCCCTCCTCTCTGTTCCGACCGTAAAGATATATTCCACACCGGCTTCCTTTGCCCTTTGAATGACCTCCTTCAGATCCTTTCTAAAGTCAGGCATCTCTAAATGGGCATGGGAATCGATGAGCATAGTTAACAATCAATGCTAAATAACAAATTCCAAATGTCAAATGAGTGTCAAATCCTAAATGTCAAATATTTTTTAAATTATTTTTCAACTTTGACATTGATTTGGAATTTGAACTTTGAAATTTGACATTATTTTTCAATGTTTACTGCCTGTTCCTTTTACACGATTGAAATAATCGATCAATTCTTTGGCCAACTCTTTGGATCGAATGAGGACAGAGACCTCATTGTTGTTACTTAGAGCATAATAAGTCCAGTTGGTGCTACCCAAAAGGGTGAGACGTCCATCAACGACCACCAATTTCGCATGAGTGGTTTTAAAGAGGGGATCATAAATTACTTCCACACCTCCGTCTGATAAGATCTTTCCGGCAGTTCGATTTCTTTCGGTTGTGCGATCCCTTCCTTCCCTCACTTCCAAGATCACCTCCACCTTCACCCCCCGTTTTTTCGCATCAATTAACTCCTTGATGAGAAGATTTGAAGGGGTATCGGGATAGCGATCATAATATCCCATCTCAAACATCATCACCTGAATCGAAGTCTTCGCCTCTTGGATCACCTTCTTCGCAACCTGAAAATACTGGGCATCGGTTACGAGCTGGATGTCCTCTGCTGGCAGTCCAAAGGAAACTGGGACGCGAAAGGTTAAATTTAAAAAAAGGATGAACCCTACAAGAAATTGACTAGATAGACCCACGAAAAAAGCCCTATTTCTTTCGCTCATCCTCCATCCTCCGTTCTTTTTTCCTATCATCCATTAGAGCTTCTGTTGTATAGACTCCTTTTCCTTTTCCACGAAAAGTACTGATGGATTTTTTGTCGGCTGAGATCATTGCAGTAGCTCGGCGTAGGCGGTCCATAATCGCGCGTCCAAGGCCGACCTCGGGAATGGGTTCTGCTAGGATCAGGTCCAAATTTAGAGCATCCAATCGGCGGATGGCAGAAAAGAGGTTTGCTGCTGCCTCCCTGAAATCTCCCTTCTTCGAAAGGACTTCAACACAGCTGAATTTTAGAAAATGTTTTGATTCCTGAAAGGCAAGTAATCCTATGTCTTTATCTTTAAAGGCAACCAAATCCTTCTCCGACCAACTGAGAACGATCGGTGTGCGTGGAGCATAATGCCTTGGAAGCATTCCTGGAGCAGAGGGTCTCTCTTCATTAACGCTGTTGATCTCCACCTTACCAATAATAGACTCAATCTCTTCGAGCGGCACCCCACCCGGTCTCAATAACCTGGGACCTTTTTCAAAAAAAGAGACGATGGTCGATTCCACTCCTACCTCACACGGCCCCCCATCCAGAATGAAATCAATCCGATCACCTAATTGATCCCGAACATGTTCGGCTGTCGTTGGGCTTAAATAGCCAAAGGGATTGGCACTCGGTCCCACAATAGGAGAACCGACCAGCCTTATTACACTCAATGTCATCGGATGTTTCGGCATCCGGATAGCAACGGTTGGAAGGCCGGCGGTCACGATATCAGGGAGTTCATCCTTCTTTAAGAGAACAACCGTCAGGGGCCCAGGCCAGAATCGCTCTATCAATCTCTTAGCATCGGGCGGAATCTCAATGACCAACTTACTTAGATCTGTGTCATTTGCCACATGGACAATCAATGGATCAAAGTACGGTCTCCTCTTTACTTCAAAGATTCGCGCCACGGCAAGAGGATTGAAGGCATCCGCTCCCAATCCATAAACCGTCTCTGTTGGAAAGGCAACGATCCCTCCTCTCTTGATAATCTCGGCGGCCTGACGAATCGCCTGAGCGTCTCTCATCCGGATTTTCCTTTTTTTAGTTCCTTCGATTTTTCTTCTAATGACTTTCTCATTAAGGATCGGAATTCTTCTAATTTTTTAGCGATCTCAGGATATTTGATCGAGAGGATTTCACAGGCTAAGTACGCTGCATTCTTTGCTCCATCAATTCCAACAGTAGCGACCGGGATGCCCGGAGGCATTTGAACTGTGGAATATAAGGCATCCGCACCATTGAGGGCTCCTGATTTTATTGGAACACCGATAACAGGGAGACTGGTATGGCTTGCCAAAGCTCCGGCAAGGTGAGCCGCCATCCCGGCTCCCGCAATCAACACTTCAATACCCCGTTTTCTCGCGTTCTTAGCATATTTAGCCGTCTTCTCGGGCAGTCGATGGGCTGACCTGATCTCCATCTCATAAGGGACTCCCATCTCCTTTAAAACTTCGGCTGCCTTCTCCATAACAGGCAAATCGCTCTCGCTCCCAATCAGAATCCCGACCAAAGGCCTTTTCATGATAGACCCCTTTTTTCACCAAGGCTAAAGCCTTGAGTTACAGTGTGATATGGTTTTGTAACTCAACTCCTGCCTGCGGCAGGACCTGAACCTAGCATGGTACAGGGCACGCAGGCGTTAGGGTTGATCTTTCCATAATCTTAAGAAATTAAGATGAAATCCACAAGAGAATAAAAAACTGTAATTTTATTTGCAAGCGAGGACTCACTTTTGTTATATTAGGCGAAACGTAGTTCATGATGTTTACGACTTATTTGAATAAGAAGAGTTGAGGGAAGAGGTTGACTTGACTTTACCCTGTTAAGGAGAAAAGGATTATGCCTGGATCAGGATCTCTTTCACATGAATTGCTAATGTTTATTGGTTTCAGTGTGGTCGTGGGCTTTATGCTCTATATTGACCTCTTCCTGGTCAACCGCAAAGCCCACATCATCACCATCAAATCCGCGCTTATCTGGAGTGCAATCTGGATCGGGACGGCACTGATCTTTAACATATTCGTTTACTACGAACTCGGCAGGGAGAGAGCCTTAATGTATTTCACAGCGTACATCATCGAAAAGTCCCTGAGCGTCGATAATCTATTTGTCTTTATCGTTGTGTTCGGTTACTTTGGCATCCACCCGATGTATCAGCCGCGTGTTCTGCGGTGGGGCATCCTCGGCGCAATTGTCATGCGTGCGATCCTCATCGTAATTGGCATTGAATTGGTGCAGGCTTTCAAATGGATGCTCTATGTTTTTGGTGCAATTCTGATCTACACCGCATACCGGTTGATCAATGGCATTGCAGACGAGGTCGAGCCAGGCAAGAACGCGGCACTGAAATTCGTATCGCGCCACCTTCCAGTCTTGACCGAACTGCATGCAGAAAAGTTTCTTGTCCGAATTAATGGTGTGCTCCATGCCACGCCGTTGCTGGCGACACTTATTGTGATCGAAAGCACAGACCTCGTCTTTGCCCTCGATTCGATCCCTGCGGTACTGGGTATTTCGCAGGATTTATTCATTGTGTACACATCGAACATCTTCGCAATTCTCGGCTTGCGTGCCCTCTACTTTGCGTTAGCAGGCGTGATGCAGTTGTTCCACTATCTCAAGTACGCGCTTGCCATCATTCTTGGGTTCATCGGCATCAAGATGCTCATCCACGATTTTGTCAAAATTCCGATTGAATATGCGCTTTTGGTCGTTTTCGGACTGCTGACGTTTGCAATTGGGGCTTCTGTGGTCTTTCCGCGAAAGGATCGCGATATAGAAAAAGCGGAAGTAGCTATGACGCCGGAGGGAGAATAAGAGATTATCAAAAAATATTAAAAAAACTTCCTCCCGAGATCCGGGATTTCACTCCAAAAAGACTGGAAGATTTCAGATATCACCGGATTATTTTACAATGTTCAGTTCGAACATTAAATCAAATAATACCCATTCCCTTCAGCACAGATAGCATAACTGCAGCAGCCATCACGGAACCAACCTGGCCACCTGTGTTGGCTCCCATCGCATGCATCAGGAGATAGTTTTTCGGATTATACTTCTGGCCTTCTCTCTGCACGACCCTTGCTGACATGGGATAGGCTGAAATCCCAGCAGCTCCAATAAGAGGATTGACCTTACCCCCTGTCATCACTTTCATCACTTTTCCAAACAGAACGCCACAGACTGTATCAAGACAGATGGCGATAAAGCCAAGAGCTAAGACAATCAGCGTTTGAGGTTTTAAAAAGATTCTTCCATCCATGGTGGCTCCGATGGAGATTCCTAAGAGCAGAGTTACGATGTTGGCAATCTCGTTTTCCGAAGCCTTCGTGAGTCGGCTCACAGCGCCACATTCCTTCATCAAGTTTCCAAGCATAATTGTTCCCAAAAGAGGTAATCCCCTGGGTGCAATGAGGCCACCGATCACGGTCACGATCAAGGGAAAAAGGATCTTCGTCGTCTTTGAAACCGATTTTTTCACCACTCCCATATTGATCATCCTGTCTTCCTCTGAAGTAAAGAACTTCATCAGGGGGGGCTGGATGACAGGGACCAACGACATGTAGGAGTAAGCTGCCACCGAGACCGCACCCAAAAGATGAGGAGCGTACTTGGAGGTGACATAGATCGCTGTCGGACCATCGCAAGCACCGATGATGCCAATGGCGACCGCATCCTTTTGAGAAAACCCTAAAACCAGTGCCAAAGCCAAAGTAAGAAAGATCCCAAATTGTCCTGCGGCTCCGAGGAGGAAAATTTTCGGATTCTCTAAAAGAGGACCGAAATCGGTCATGGCGCCAATTCCCAAAAAGATGAGAAGGGGAAATAACTCCGTGGCAATGCCTGCGTCGTAAATAATCTTAAGGAAACCCTCTTCCTCCATTAATCCAGTCAATGGTATGTTGACCAGGATAGCTCCAAACCCAATCGGAACGAGGAGTAAGGGTTCAAAGTCTTTCTTGATCCCCAAATAGAGGAGAACACACCCCACCGCTATCATAATAGGATTTGACCAGTGAAGGTTTGCAAATCCTGCAATGAGTCCATTCAATCCGCCTACAATCGCATCTGACATCTTTCTTCCCTCCTTTTTTAAAACTACTTACCTTCTTCCTCCTTCTTATAAGGGAAGGCTTTTTTCAGGAGACTCATGAGGAGGCTCAAGATCCAAAGAGTCAAAAGCGTACCTCCCATACCAACGACAATCATTGTAATTGCGAACGTCCAATTATCCATAAAACCCTCCCAACAATTAAGGTCGAAGGTTTGAGCACAGAGATTGGAGGCCGAATCCTTTTGCCCGCCCACGGCAAGCGGACCTCAAACCTGAAGCCTCAATCCCTAAGTCTTGTCTCTTATATCACCCAAAAGAAGGAAGGTCAATAAAAAAGTGATTTTTTTAACAAAGTCGAGGAGTGCGAAAATTAATTCAGAATATCAAATGCTTACGTTCCATTAGACTTTCTACTTTGAAACTCTTTCGCCTGGTACATGAAGGCTTCGAGGCGGGTCAAGGTATTGGTCTGCTCCTGACCGTCGTAGGCCATATTCAGGATGGGGATATTATTATGCTCCTCTCGATATCGTTTGAGAACGGTGCTCACGATGGTTCCAGGCATACACGTAAAAGGCATAATATTAACAATCCCACTTGCACCCCTTCTTGCAAAATCGATCGTCTTTCCCACGGAGAGGATAGCCTCCCCTTCGAAGGACGAATCCAAATAAGGTTTGGCCTTTCTAAAGATGGATTTGGTTTTGGGTTCTCCGAAGTTTCTGAGACGACCTCTAAAAATCCTCTCCAGCTTATGTTCATCCTTTTTTTGATAGTAATCAGTGAGAAAAACTTTCAGAAGGTTCGAAAAAGACTTTTTCTTCAGACTTCTTCGCTTGGCGATGGTGTTAACATAGAGAATCCATTCAGTCAGGGGGGCGATCCATGCCTCCCCCCCAAACTGTTCAATCTTTCGAATGACATCCTCATTGGCGAATCGATTGAGACGGACAAAGATCTCTCCGACGATCCCGATCAGAGGTTTGGTTCCAGGGTTTTCGACTTCGATTTGATGAAACTCTTCCAGACTTTTCCTTAAAGCTTCTTCCAAATTGTTTTGATTCAATATCGCATCACAAACTTTTCTTAACGATTCCTGGTAGACCTGATCCGTTCTTCCTTTCTCCCTTTCATAGGGTCGGGTCTCTAATAGTTTTTTCATCAGGAGATCGACCGCCACAATCCCTTGCCATCCCAAGCGTGTGAATTGAGAACCCATAATGCCCAGATCGTTATACAGCGTCTCATCCTGATTGGGTGAGTAAATGGGAACGTGGTGAAAACCTAGGTCGTCCAGAACGAGGCGATGAAAGCGATGATATTGCCCAAACCGGCATGGCCCGTTTCCAGAGGGCATAAAGAAGGCAGCTCGTTCATGGTCGAAATTGGAATCCTTCACCAACTTCACCATATCGCCTGTGGTCAGAATGCAGGGATAACACTCCTTTCCTGAGGTGAGTTTCCTTCCCCAATAAAGGGTCTCTTCATCCGACTCAGGAAATACCTCGGCCTCCACCCCACAGACCTTAAAAGCAGCCGCTACGGCGAAGGAGTGGTCACACATGTAGGGGATGTAAATCTTCTTGGTCCGATCCGTCTTCGGCTTCCCCCTCCTTAGGGAGACTACTTTCTCAGGCTTCGCATTCTTGAGACTATCCAAGAAGGCCTCGCATCTTGTGATCGCACCTGCGTCCGCACTGTGCTCATCAATCTCCAATTGGAGGTAGGGCTTGCCTTTCGATAAATCCCTGAAGAAATGGCCAATAAAAGAATCCGGGCCGCAGCCGAAGTTTGTGATATAGACCGCATAAAGTCTTGGATCCTTCTTGATGATTTTCCCTGCTGCCAATATCCTTTGTCCATATCGCCAATACATCTCCCGAATCTCTTCTGTAGGTGGGACAGACTCCAGAGGCAGGAAGTCCATTGGTATGGCGAGGACCCCTAAATCTCGAAGTTTCTTTGGAATCTCAAGGTTGACTCCGGAATCGCAAGTGTTATAGGGCCTGCCTACGATGACCATCACCTTCTCATTGGCCCTGACTTGATCCAGAGTCTCCTTTCCCCGGTTGAGCAGGGATTGATAGAAAAGGGCCTGAAATCTCTCTGCCTTTTCTAAGGCCTGTCGCACCTGTTTCGCTCCACGATGGAGCGTGTCCCCAAAATCGATCAATTCCCTCTCCAAATGATCCCTTCCAAAACCAAAGTGGAAGATAGGTTGAAGCACTTCCATATGGACTCTTTCGAAACTAATGGAAGAAGGAACAGCATAAGGGAACGATTGAGCGTAGGGACACGCGGAGCTGTTGGGGATCTCAGGATGAGATGCCTTGAGATTCACAATGCTGGGCAGAAAGATCTTCTTCACTCCTTTTTCCAAAAGGTTGAGGACATGGCCATGACTCACTTTGATCGGAAAACAGGTTTCAGCGACAACATTCTCCACACCTTTTCGAATCAGCTCTTTATTCGTGGCATCGGAAAGAACGACTCGGTAACCCAACTCAGTGAAGAAGGCCTTCCAGAAGGGAAACATCTCATGGAAGTAGAGAATTCTGGGAATCCCGATCTCTGGAACATAAGGCGGAAGCTTCTCCTCCCCTTCATAGGGGGCAAAGAGCATCTTCTCCCTCTCCTCAAAGAGATCTGGAATGGCTGAGCCTTTCGACCGTTTAATCACATCGTACTTCTCACATCGGCTACCATAGAAGAGGGGTTTCTCACCCTCCACACTCACTTTTCGGATGAGACAGAGATTGGGACAGCCTTTGCACTCGAACGAAGACTGTTCATAGCGGCGCTTGCTCAGGTCAAACCCCTTAAAACTTGAACGCTCCCAGGTACGTTCCTCCATGGCCAGGATCGCAACCCCGATGGCTCCTGTCACGTCATGATCTGGCGGAACGATGACCTCCTTATCGAGAACCTTTTCAAAGGCAGCCACCACTCCCCGATTAAAGGCAGTCCCTCCCTGAAAGAAGATGCGATTTCCGATACGCCGGTCCCCGACCACGCGGTTCAGATAGTTCTGAACGATGGAGTAACTGAGGCCTGCAATAAGGTCATCCTTTTGGGCACCCCTCTGCTGATGATGAACGAGGTCGGATTCGATGAAGACCGTACATCGTTCACCCATCCTTACAGGCTCGTCAGCAGAGAGGGCAAGGGCTCCAAACTCTTCCTTAATGGAGACATCCAGTTTCTCCGCCTGCTCTTCCAAGAAAGACCCGGTCCCTGCAGCACAGACCTTGTTCATCTCAAAATCGACCACGACGCCATTGTCGATGCTGATATATTTTGAGTCCTGCCCACCAATCTCAAAGACCGTATCAACACTCGGGTCAATCTGTACCGCCGCAGTGGCCTGAGCAGTGATCTCATTGCGCACCAGATCTGCACCCACGAAATCTGCGGTCAGATAACGACCGGAGCCTGTTGTTCCGGCCCCTTTGATCTCCACCCGATCCCCAATCTCCTCACCGATCTCCTGAAGGCCAATGCGAACGGCCTCAATAGGCCGACCCGCTGTCATCAAGTAACGTTTCGAGAGAGCTCTCCTCTCGCCATCGATCACGACCAGGTTGGTGCTGATCGATCCCACATCCAATCCTAAATAGGCCTCGATCTTCCTC
>Ga0315309_1001102_pt1 | contig 16167 bp, 18 predicted proteins | sample TDP4_MG_FD_203080 | JGI IMG/M metagenome (GOLD analysis project Ga0315309, IMG submission 203080) | Freshwater sediment microbial communities from Lake Towuti, South Sulawesi, Indonesia - TDP4 | ecosystem: Environmental > Aquatic > Freshwater > Lake > Sediment | place: Indonesia: South Sulawesi... | reverse complement strand
ATCCCAGCCACTGTTTTTTCCGGGTTCTCGTTCTAAGTCTCCACTGACATGGGCCGGCGGGGAAGTGGCGCTACGCTTTTCCTAGGGGTAGTTGCTCCCACCATCGATAGGATTCATTTTCTCATGCGGTGGTCTCAACGAACCAATCCACCATCTGGCGACGTTGCTCGAGTGGAGTCCTCATCCTGATCCATGAGCGGTCTCGGCTAGACGACCTCGGCTCACAAGGATTTGAACGTCAACTCGGTAAGTTCACTCAACACATCAGAAGCTATCCCCAAATTCAAATCCGAATCTGCGACTTTACTCTCCATCTACGTACACCTGAGGGATCTCCTTGCGTCACAAGGGATAATTTGTTGATCTTAATCCAAGGCGACTTCAAGAAGGAGAAGGCGATGTAAAGAAGAGAAGGGAGAGAGAAAAGCGAAGGTAGCACCAAATCATTAATGCGCATGAACTTTCAATCAGATCATCTCCTGAGACGTGGAAAGAGGGACCCTTTTCCCGCTACTTACGATAGCGGGGGTGAAATGTTAAAGGCGATGTAGCTTACCAACAGAGCCCACCAGAAAAATGGAAAGAGAAAGGGGAGCACATGACGTTGGGGGAGCTGTTACTGTTGGCTTTCAGCGGAAAACAATAAGAATGCGCTCGACACCTCTGGGAAAAACATAGCACACATTAACACATGGATCTCCCAAGACATAACCCTCTTACTAAAACCCTCTTCTTTTTCTCTTATGTCTAAGAAACCTGTCTCACTCCCTCTTCCACCCACCAACATTCTAACTAAACAGCGGTCTGCTCCGCTCGGTACGCTCCACTATATGGTAATTGATGGCAAAAGAAAGCCCAGCCGTCGAAATTGGTTACAAAGTCTATGCAATAATCCCAAACTACGCAAGGATAACGAGTAAGTACCTTCCATGACACGGGGTCACATCATTAACCTCAAGGGCTTCGCAGAAAACGCCGAAGAACTCAAGAAAACAACTGCCGCCACGAAACAATAACATCCAACCACAATACATATCCCAAAAGAACGTACCGAGCCAAACAACAAGAAAGGAAGACAGACATATCCTCATGATGATTTACAACACCCAATGAAAACAGGAAACGATTGGTCAAAAAGAGAAGAGAAGAACTTGTTAGTGTCCACTCTCACTCCTCTGCCACGACAAAGCATTCATGTGAATCTACCCCACCCTCCGCCCAAAAAACATACAGTTACCACACCATGCCCATTCTTCTCGGAAAATCTTTTATATCCCGACACCTTCATTCCCTCTCCACTTCGAAATATATCATTCCACCATAAAGATAACTGAATACGCCAATCTAACCGCAAAGGAAACAATGTTGCCCTAATTCCACTTTGGAGGCTGCTATACAACTTGGGAAGATACAAACAAGTGGATGAAATAGTCAAACTAATGAACGAAAGACAAAAAATACGCAACACAAGCATCATAGCACACGTCGACCACGGCAAAACAACCCTATCGGACAGCTTGCTAGCAGCCGCCGGCATAATCAGCGAAGAGACAGCCGGACGCAAACTATTCCTAGACTCATGGGAACTCGAACAAAAACGCCAAATGACAGTATTCGCCAGCAACATCTCCCTCGCCCACACATACAAAGGCGTAGAATACCTAGTCAACCTAATCGACACACCAGGACACATAGACTTCTCCGGCGCAGTCACACGCTCCCTAAGAGCCGTCGACGGCGCACTCGTCGTCGTCGACGCCGTCGAAGGCCCCATGACACAAACAGAAACAGTACTAATGCAAGCCCTAAGAGAACGAGTAAAACCACTCCTCTTCATAAACAAAGTTGATCGACTGATAAAAGAAATCAGACTCACCCCACAAAGCATCCAAGAGAAGTTCGCCAAGATCATCAAGAAAGTGAACACACTAATAGAGAAGTATGCTCCAGCCGAACACAAAAAGGACTGGCAAGTTTCCGTAGAAGATGGCAGAGTCGCGTTTGGCGCAGCACTCTACAAATGGGGCACAAACTACCCACACATGCAGGCAAGGCAACTAACATTCAAAGACATCATAGACGCCCACAAAGAAGGCGGAAACCTAGAAGAACTATCAAAACGCTCACCACTACACGAAACAGTCCTAGACATGTTCATCCAGCACCTACCAAACCCCTTGGATGCCCAAGCATACCGAGCACCAGTAATATGGCCAGGAGACCCCAAAAGCGACATAGGCAAATCACTCGTCAGCGTCGACGCAAACGGCCCCCTCCTCATGTGCATATCAACCATCGAAGTCGACCCCCACAGCGGCGTAATAGCAATCGGAAGAGTCTTCAGCGGAACAGTTGAAAAAGGAAAACCATTAAGCCTCGTCACAGCCCACGTAAACGGAACAATACAACAAGTCTACATGTCAATGGCAGCCGACAGAGTCATAGTCGACAAAATACCCGCAGGAAACATAGCCGCCATAGCCGGAATCCAAGGCATACGCGTAGGAGAAACCGTCTCAGTACCTGGCGCCGAAGTCCAACCCTTCGAAGGCCTACGCTACGTCTCAGACCCAGTCGTCACAGTAGCAATCGAACCAGAAGACGTAAAAGAACTACCAACACTCGAAGACCCCAACCTCAGATTCATAATGGACAAAGAATCAGGCGAATACCTACTCAGCGGAATGGGCGAACTACACCTCGAAGTCACAGCCTACCGCATGCAAGAAGCCGGACTCAAAGTAAAAACCTCAAAACCCATCGTCATATACAGAGAAACAATAAGCCACGACTACACCGGACCACCAATACTAGGAAAATCACCCAACAAACACAACCGAGCCTGGGTAAAACTCGAAAAACTACCAGACGAAATCATAGAAGCCATCAAACAAGAGAAAATAACCGAAATGCAGTCAAGGGAAGAACGACAACAAACCCTCCAAAAACAATACAAATGGCCAAGCGAAGACGCACGAAACGTCATAGCCATAGAAGACACAAGCATCCTAATCAACAAAGTCAAAGGAAGACAATACGTCGAAGAAGTAATAGAACAAGTAAAAGCCGGCTTCAGAGACGCCGTCAACGACTCAATCCTCACAAAAGAACACGCCTACGGCATAAAAGTCAACCTCATAGACCTAGACCTTCACGAGGACCCTGTACACAGGGGGCCTGCACAAATCTTGCCTATGACTTGGCGTCCTATTTGGTGTTGTTTCTTGTTGAGTGATCCGAAGTTGTTGGAGCCGATTTTGACGTTTGAGTGTAAGGTTCCTTCGGATTTTGTTAGTTCGGTGATTTCGACTATTCAGCGTCGGCGTGGTCGTGTGCTTGACATTCCTACGGAGGAGGAGATGTTGGTTGTGAAGGCGAATCTTCCTGTGGCTGAGAGCTTCGGGCTCGCAGAAGAACTACGCTCATCGACTGAAGGACGAGCTTTTTGGGCGACCCAGTTTAGTCACTGGGCGTATTTGCCTGAGAGTATGCAGGCGGATGTTATTGGTGAGATTAGGAAGCGTAGGGGACTTGATCCAAGACCACCATCATATGAAGAATACTATGAGAAGGAGTAGGCGGTAGCAGTCGATCGGATGATGATTCTTCTCCCTTCTTCTTTGTTGAGGATCGTTGGGAGGTTGGAGAAGAGAGAAATCTCACATAAAGAGAATTAAGAGCAATATGTTATTGTATTCGTATTTGGTTTATGTTTGATTAAAGAGAGAAATTCTCAGATCAAGAGAATTGAAAAGAGAGAATCCAGCAAGGACATCATTGCCGGGATCATGGGCGACTCTCCAAACGCAAGGCGCCGACAATTTCACATCGCAGAAGGATACTAAGAAACTGAGTAGGGACTCTGTGTAGTGCATCATCGTTACTCAGGTGAGGTGTTGTTGCCAATGGCTGGGAAGTCTCAAAAGGGACAACAGCACGCTCCTTCTAGAGGGTCTAGGCATATACTGAAAGGGTTCATTCCGGGAACAAGTCTGATTATTATTGGATTCGCAATGTTGTTCATACTTGTCTATGTGCTTCCTATGGAACAGCGCACTCCACTCCTCTTCTTCTTCTCAATCGGCGTCCTGATGGCTGGAATAGTTTTGTTGGCTACCCTTGGTTACTGGGTGGGGACTAATTATGTCGCAAAGGGGCTTGTGGTTCCTCCGAACATCATGAGCTCGTTGCAGCAGATTGGATCAGATGACGCGTTCGAAACAGAGAAGTTCTCTGTGTTGAGAAAGGGTAAGGTCTACGTTCTGTTGCCAAAGGAGTTGTTTCTAGGTCCATATTTCATAAGGCTCTTTAATCAGTCTAATGTCTCTCGAAAGCAGAAAGTGAAACTACCGTTCAGACGAGTGACTGGCATTATATGGAAAGGTCGCTTCCAAGATAAGATAAATGGGCTCTCTATAGCCAAGTCGCGAGGAGAGTTCACAGTGCCAACTGGTGCGGCGAAACCTGGTCAAAAGAGTCTTCTAGAAAGGTACGCGAGGGGTCCCGGCATACTCTACTTCATCTTCAGGTACGACTTGGAGCATGTAGCTATCTACTGGGACGGTTCTATCGGCATAGATAGTCTAATAATGAGGGTGCGCAGCCACCCAGAGTTTGATCTCTCCGATAGATTCGAGACACCAACCATTCTCAAGATAATGGACAAGATATCCGGAGAGAAGCCGAAGAATTAAAGACTGTGATAATTGGACAAGGGCGTCGTTCCGGGATCATGGCTGCACATAGAAATCTCACATGGAGAGAATTGAAAGTGCCCACTTAAAGGTCGGGCCCCTCTCCGGTCGGTGTGCGAGCGCTGAAGCTAACTTACCGACTCAACTAGTTTAGCCATTGGGCTCCGCCTTCTGAGAGTATGCAGGTGGATGTTATTGGTCAGATTGGGAAGCGTAGGGGTTTGGATCCGCGTCCGCCTTCGTATGAGGAATACTACGAGAAAGAGTAGAAAAAGTGATCTGTCGCAAGATGATCCTTTTTCCTCTTCTTGTCAGAGGAACCTTGAAAAGCGAGGGAATGCAGAAGTTTTGAAGGTGAGCCTGCTCCTCGGCTTGGCTTTTTCACTAGTGGGGAAAAGCGTTTGGGGAGAAATGGAAGATTTAAGAAGCCTGACTCATAGACTGGTTCTTGAGAACGGGGGAGATGGGGAAACGCGTAGATAATAGGTGGAAACAGTTTGAGGACAGAACTAATTTTCTTAGAAATAGCAAGTAGAGACATGGAGGCTGCGAGGCTCTTACTACAAAATGGACTTTATCCGCATTCAGTTTTCTTTGTTGAGCAAAGTGTTGAGAAAACGGTTAAGTCTCTTGGATTGTGGAGAAAAGCGATTACGCTTAATGAAGCATATGAATACGGGCATAGAGCCATACCACTTTTCCGTAAGATATGGAAGAAGTTAATAGCCTTTGCAAAAGACACGATCAGCGATGCTGAGATTACGCTTGATCTAGAGGAGTGGGATGGGTTTGCTGACAGGATATTCGGAAAGCTGGAGCGCTGGTTAAAGGATGAAAAGTGGTTGAAACTTTCGGGGGAGACATTCTCTTTATCGAAGCCCCTAGAGCACATTGAGAACGGATATACTAAGATGACTGTGGAGCTCAAGGCTGTGGAGGGCCATTTGAGAGTGCTGGAAGGCGAGAAGGATTCCGAAAACCGAAGGCTAGAAATAAGGCGACTTCACAGTCGGAAGCGCATCGCTAGGCTGAGCTTCTGCTTCACGTACCTAATCCATATGTGCCTTGTATTCCTCCCACAAGTGTCAAGAGCGAGATATCCATATGAGAATTGGAATCCCTTGGATTTCTACAACCAGCGGGCTCCAGTAATCAAACTAGCTGGTGAATTCATTGAATACCAGGAGAAAGGGCTAGCGGTAATAAAGAGTCTGTATGATGAAGTGACTGACCTATCAAGTGCGCGCTAGGATTTTGAAAACATCTAAAGACGAGCAGAGCGGTCGACAGTAGTTCGTCGGGAGATGATCTTTCTTCCTTCTCTGTCGAGAAGCATTGAGAGGTTTGAGAAGAGAGAAGATTTCAGTTTAGACCTGCTCTCGGCGTTGTTTTTCCCTGTGGAGGAAAAGCGTTGTTTGCTGGGCACCTTTTCTAGGGATCTGGCTACGAAGTCTTCGAACTCGCGGTATGGTAGTACTTTTACTCTCTTGCTCAGGTGTCTCTTCGCGGTCTCATAGATCTGTCCGTTGGGTACTACTGCGATTACTATGTATTTGTTGTGTAGGTAGTCTTTGATTTTTCTTTTGTTGCGTTTCCAGTACCAGTCGCGTTTGAGTCCCATTGCTTCGATTATTGTCTTGCGTTCGAGTAGTGGGAAGTCTGGGCCCCTTCTGAGACCTTTGTGGTATGCTGATGCATTGGCTACGGAAGGAATGCAGAGTATGGGTCGGCAGAGACGAGAAGGACTGTACTTCTTATGAATGCAAGGGGGGAGGCCATCGAGGCAGAGATGCAGGCGAGGATATTTATGGTACCGTATACTTTTGATTTTCATGACTCAAACTGAAATGGTAGGACCCGGCGCAGAATAAGAACTGAGGAGATATATGTGAGGGGGAAATCAATTGTCTTGAACCAAAGTGGAGCGCCGAGCTCGCCCAGAAAAGTAATAGCTATCTTCATTCTCATAATGGCGGCAATAGCACCATTAGTGGTGGTGTGGACAGGTAGCCGAGGCCAGCAAACGCCAATAATTGCTTCCAACCAAGAATCCGAGACGACAAGAACACTGGCATCAACGTCACCAACGCTAATATGGACGTACACAACGGGCATTGTTTCTTCTTCTCCTGTTGTAGCCGACCTCATGGGGAACGGCAAACTGGAGGTAATATTCGGGTCATGGGACAACAGGACTTACTGCTTGAATGGCACGACAGGCAGCAAACTGTGGAGCTACGCGACAGGAAAGGAGATTGCTTCTTCTCCTGTTGTAGCAGACCTCCTGGGGAATGGCAAACTAGAGGTAATAGTAGGGTCAAGTGACAATAATGTTTACTGTTTGAATGGGACGACGGGAGGTAAAGTGTGGAGCTACGCGATAGGAAGCAATATTGGGTCTTCTCCTGTTGTGGCTGACCTCTTCGGGAATGGCAAACTAGAGGTATTGGCAGGGTCAAATGGGGGGGTTTACTGTTTGAGCGGAGAAGTCGTTTCTCCAAGCGACATTACTCCACCGGCAACAGTGACCGACCTCGTTGCAGGTAGCCCAACGAATACTTCGGTTACTTTGGCTTGGACTGCGCCGGGCGACGATGGAATGATTGGAAACGCTACAGGCTACGTGGTGAAGTACTCAACATCGGGGCCAATAACTGACGGCAACTGGGGTTCCGCGACGACCTACACCCAGCTATGGACGCCAGCCAAGAACGGCACCACCGAAACCTACGTGATCACAGGTTTGAACCCCGATACCACCTACTGGTTCGCAGTCAAGGCTTATGATGAAGCCTCTAACTTGGGTGGCGCATCAAATAGCTCAAACGCAACAACTACGACACAAGGTGGCGGTTCAAGGACACAAGTGATTGCGGTGTCCATTATGGCGGGTGTAGTAGTATTGGTGCTCTTAGCAGCATTGCTGTACGTGAGGCGAAGGGGAGGCGCAACTGGAGCCCCTGCAGAACGCGCACGCGCTCTGAGACGTGACAAGGCTGCCAGCCGACAACAGGAGACGGTGGTTAAGGAAAAGAGCGTTGTTTCTCTCCCTTCATCAAACAGGTGTCCGTACTGCGGAGTCAGTTTCAAGCTCCCTGAAGCTTCATTCTGTTGGAACTGCGGCGCAAGTCTGGAAAGGAGCCCAGAAGGCACTGTTGTTCGAACTGAAGGCAAAAAGGCTTCAACACCTGAGCTACCATGCATGATATGTAAGCTGGAAGTGAAAAAGAGTGACGGAGTCGCATGGTGTCCTTACTGCGGAAACATCGGGCACAAGAATCACATGCTTGAATGGTTGCATACGCACAATTCCTGTCCTATGTGTCAAAGACACTTAAATGAAGAAATTCTGATAGAACAACTGTAATAGGCATCACCTCTTGATAACAACTTGCCATCCTGGCTTGACGCGCGACATTGATTCCGAGGTCTCGTTCTGCCCCTTCAAATGGAATCTAAACAGCACACTAATGAGGGTTATCAACAAACATTGGATTCATTCCCAGGTTGGACACGTTCCAAGAAGTATGCAGGCGGATGTTATTGGTCAGATTAGGAAGCGTTGTGGTTTGGATCCGAGTCTGCCTTCGTATGAGGAGTACTATGAGAAGGAGTAGATAACGGTAGTCGGTCGGGAGATGATTCTTCTCCCATTCTTCTTTGTCAAGGTGCATTGAGAAGCTGGGCGGGATTTGAGCTTCCAAGTCGATCAGAAGGATCATGATCCCTTCTTGCTGCACTATCAGGGTGGTTTGAGAAAGTCAATGAATCCCTCGAAAGATAGGACTCCTTTTATCAGGCTCATTATCGGCGGGTCATCTACAGAGTGCATTACATAGATGGGTTTGTTCTTCGCGTAGGCATATCCTATGTCGATACTGACACTTTTTCCAACGTATCCGTCTGGATTAACCACGTAGACGACGTCGGCTCGGTCAATCTTCTCCAGACACCCTAGGATCCCATGGGCGCTTAGGTTCTTCGACGACAAGACACCAAAACCTTTCGCTTCGAGGAGTCGTTCAACCTCCTCCATTTTACCTAAGAATCTGAAACTACCGCAGACATAAACACGCATGACGCGCTTCCCACCACGAGTTCAAGCCACCTGTTTCAATAGGTGGTAGTTGACGCTTACTTTCCTCTATCCCAGTAATAGAGAAACAGATCCTTGACCCAGTTTAGGAATGTCGGGTCCTTTCCGAAGAAGCCTGCGTAGTCCATCCTCCCCCCAACGATGGGAAAGCATATGCCAGCTTCCTTTTCAGTGAGTGCGATGATTGCTGGGAGTTCAGAGAGACCTCTTATTTCGACGGTTTTCGCTGTTTCAGGCGGACTCGCGCTGGGAGGAAGACGATTTTTCGGAATGAGGAATCTTAGTTTAACTCCTTTGCGGATTTGTTCATCCAGTGCTGGACCCATAGGTTCAGGTATAACGCCTTCACCTGATCCCCATATGAATTGCCTAGCTTCTAGAAACATCCGTTGACCCTTGTTTATGCTCTCTATCGTGTCCGTTATCAGGTTCGTTTGTGAAAGCTCGCATATTCTGTTCACGAATTGAGAGGGGATGTGCATTATGTCATGTGTCGAGAAGTAATCTTGGTGCCTAGAAACGAATCCTAAGGAGGAAGTGAGTTGCAGCACCAGTTTCCCATACTCAGCAATAGTGAATGTGCCGTCAGACTGCCTTCGGATAAGCAATGCAGTACTCAGTCGTTCCAGTTGCCTAGAAGCTTCTGTTGCAGTCACATTCAGTCGGCGGGCGATTTCCTGCATCTTCAGCTTCTCATTTCGTAGCTCACTCAGGATGCCGAGTCTGCTTTCGCTTGCAAGCTCAAAGAATAGTTTCTCCAACCCTTCAAAACCCAATTCTATCACCGATACTGAATTCTTTGCACCGCTACTTAATTCTAAGCATTTGCGTCAAATAAAACTAATCACACTATCAGCCCCTCTTGGTGAATTGAGGCTGTGAGAATGGAAAACAAGACAGACCGTGAAGGACGAGTCTTCTCTGTGGGGCTCAAGTCTATGAGAAACCTCAAAAACGTCAGCCTAACCGAGGGCTCCAACGACGGTGTCCTAGTGGAGGGCACGATAGGCGAGCTGGTGCAAGCCACTTTCAAGGAAGGCATAGTCTTGGAAGTCATCGGCAGAGACGGCACTCTTCGTCTGGACCTTGCAGAAAACGAAATCCAGAAACCAACGGAACAAAACGCAAGTGAGGGTGCAGCACATGACTAAAACACAGACCATTTTCGACGCAAAAGAAAAGAAATCTCAGAATGCTGGCACATCATGGAAAAACCTATGCAGAGTCGGGGGAATAGCTGCAATAGTGGCTGCAGTTGGCTTCAGAAGAAACTTGGGAGCAGAAGCTAGCTTGTTCACAGCGCAGTTAGCGCCGACAACTGCGGCTGGCTGGTTCACGTTGCTTCAGAACGATAGTCTATTGGGACTGGTTTTCCTTAATATCTTCGACATAGTTAACTACGCTCTTGTTGGTGTCATGTTTCTCTCCCTCTATGCTGCACTCAGAAAAACCAATAGAAGTTGCATGGCGATTACGGCTTCCCTTAGTTTCGTGGGTATATTGATTTACGTTGTTTCGAATACGGCTTTCTCCATACTGTCCCTCAGTAGCCAATACACCAGCGCGACAACAGATGCTCAGAGGTCAACTTTGTTAGCTGCAGGGGAAGCAGTGCTCGCCGAAGGCGATCCCGGCGCCATCTACGCAGGAACAGGCGGCTACATCAGTCTGTTCCTCCTGGCTGCTGCAGGCTTGATCACCTCAGCCATCATGATTCGGAGCAAGATCTTCAACAGAGCGACCGCCTACGCTGGAATCGTGGCAAGTGTCTTCGACCTGACTTACGTCTTCGGATCAGTCTTCGTGCCAGAAACAGATGTCCTCATCTTTTCTTCCTCCCTAATGTCAGGCGCTGGATTGCTCCTATTCGTATGGCACCTCTTGGTTGGGCTAAGACTCTGCAAGCTAGGAACGCATACAGCGAAACAGGGGGTGATGATAAACAATGAGTAAGGCACTGATTGTCTATGGAACTCGGTACGGAGCAACAGCCAGCACATCAGAGGAGATTGCACAGACCCTGCGCAAAGAAGGATTGCAGGTTCGAGTAGTCAACGCCAAAGAAGAAAAAGTCAAGAACATAGCAGAATACAGTCTTGTCATTGTTGGCAGCGGAATCAGAATCGGAAGTTGGACAGGCGAACCTGAGAAGTTCCTCCAGAAGTTCAAAAAAGACTTGGCGAAAAAGAAAGTGGCGCTCTTCGTTTGCTGCGGCTCTGCCTGTCAAGCACTAAATGAGCAGGAAGGAAAAACTGAAGCATTTGACAACGCCAGAAGAGAATACCTAGAAGAAAAGGCGACCAAGCATGGTCTGCAGCCTGTTGCTTTGGGCTTCTTCGGCGGTGTCTATGATTCCAGAAAGTCATTCTGGCTCAGAAAGGGTTGGACAGAGCTCAAGCGGAAACTAGAAGCGGCCGGCTTCAAAGAAACGGAACCCGGAGTCTACGACACGAGAGACCACAACGACATTCGAAACTGGGCAAAAGAACTCGCGCAAAGAGTCAGCTCTTGATTCTGCGCAGACTTTCATGGTTTTTTCCAACCCTCTTCTTCTTTCTTGGAGTAGCATCAAGAAGCTGTGGACAAGAGAGGTTTCCAAGGTGAGAACCTGTTGCTCGCATTGACCTCTTCTTTAGGAGAAAAGCGTTCTTTATTGGGCGCCTTTTCTATGGATGTGCTTACGAACTGCTCAAACTCATGATATCTTAGTATCCTTACTTTTCTGCTAAGGTGTTTCTTTGTATTCTCCTGGTTCTGTTCATTAGGTACTACTGCGATTACTTCGCATTTGTGGTGTAGATAGTCTCTTGTCTTTCTTTTGTTGCGTTCCCAGTATTGGTTCGCGTTGAGTCCCATTGCTTCGATAATCTTGGGTCGGAGCAAGAAATCTCATATAAAGAGAATTGAGAATGAAGCGATTGGGCAACCGAAACGGTGCGCATTGCTAGTTGATAGGTCGAAACCCTATAGGATCTCTGCATTAGATAGATCCTCGAAATGGTGATCTTTGGTCAAGATCTCCAGACTGTATATTTGTGCGGTGGCAAGGATGATTGAGTCGATCATCCCCCAGTCCTTCTCTGTTCTCTTTCTCTGGAAGTTCAGTTCTCCTGCTAAGAATGCTATCTTAAGGTTTATGTTGACTAGCTGTGTTAGTTCCACTGCGTACCTGACGAGTACTCTGCCATCTAGTTTCTGTCTGCTAGCCCAATTAGAGATCTCAGCTATTGATATTATGCTCGTGTAACAGCTCTGTGTTTCAAGGTTTTGTTTGACTTTTGCTCCTTTTTCAGTCTTCAGGAAAAACTCTATCCAGGCTGAGGTATCTATCAGTGGCATAGATCTCTTTCCAACCTGTCCGACCTGTCTCTTTCAAATGGTTCGGCGCCTTCAGCTATCCCAAATGCTTTCTCAATAAGTTTCAATCTGCTCTCTCTCAATAGCCCAACTTCCACTTCCTCGCCTTCCCTTAGCTTGTGTCGCCTAGCCAATTCCTTCGGGATGAGAACTCCCAATGAAGTACCGACTCTCCTCACTTTCGCCTTAAACAGCTCAGGCATAGAACCACCTTATTATAATAGATTATAATACCCAGATAAGTCTGTCGATAAGGAAGTCGAATGCTGGGTGGTGGTGATGTTTGCTGGGCTTCAAGGTGGTCTTCTTGGATTGAATGCTGTGTCTTTCTGATTCTTCTGATGTTTGGTTTGAAGAGACTGTCAGCTCCGAGTCTCTTTGCTCTGATGGAACTTACAGGTATGGCGTGTGAGCATATACTTCTTGGCATGTCGTGAAAGAACGAATATGTTGGGAAGGCTTTTTAAGAGGCTCTCCTCTAACTCTGGGTTGGTGATCTCTATAAGTTCATCGGTCCTAAGCAAGGTCAAGGAGATCGACAGGAAGATTGACGAGCTACGGGGTTTCCTTGAAGATGTATTCTTGGCACCGGAAGAGTACCGATTGCTGAAAGAAGTCAACAACATAATCAAAGAAAGGAAACTGAGTGAGTTGACGCCTCTCGGTGAAGTTCAAGGCTCCACTTCATAGGAAGGTTGAATCAGTTCTTGTTAGACTCGATGCCAATATTAGGAAACGGATCGTAGAGAGGCTCAGAGAACTCGAGGACTTCCCAGACACCAAACTGGATATTGTCAAGATTGCTGGCGAAAAGGATACCTTCAGGTTGCGCATCGGAAAATATAGGACACTATTCAAGCCCTACGATAAAGAGAACATAATTGTCGTAGCCAATCTGGACCTTAGAAAGAGAGGCTACCGACCCTGAGAGACCGCTAAAAGTTCGAGACATTCGCTTTGGCGAGTCTCAGCTAATGAAGATCAGCCGTGTCGTCCCCCACAATGTTCGGTTTTTCTGAAGTTCATGTCCATCGGCCCGAAGAGCAGCAGAAAGTTTAGTTAAATTAAGATTTTTGAAGGAGGATTAGACCAATACTCCCAAGTGTTGAAGTTCTTATGACTCAAATCGAGCGGGAGTTAAATAAAGCAAAGTTGTTGAGTTTTTCGTCAAGCGAAAATGAGAAGTTGAGAATTGAATACAAGTGAGGAGAAGCTCGAGGTCTGGACGAGCAATTTTTCAGATTTGAAAGTGTAGGGGTTTGGATCCGCGCCCGCCGTCGTATGAAGAATACTATGAGAAAGAGTAGACGACAGTCGTTCGTCGGATGGTAATCCTTTTCTCCTCTTCTTTTTGGGAGTGTTGAGAGGTCTGGGAAGAAAAGGCTAAAATAACTGGGCTTCACCTAGGTGCGCTCAAGCGCTTTAGTTGTTTTGGGGGAAGCCGAGACTAAGGTAATGGAAAAAAGGGAGAAGGATGAGGAGATGGATGCAACCTCCATTAAACGGTGGGCAAGGGAGGAGATTCTTAGAAGTGGGTTTGATGGTGCATGCGGGGTGGCAAGTTTCTCTGACGTTTACAATGATCTGATGCCAGTTCAACGAAAAGAAGTAGAGAAGATTTGTGGCGAAAAAATAAACGCTTTCTCAAACAAAGGCTCGATCATTTCCATAGCCATCTTCCACACGGAGAAAGCGGTAAAATCGATAAACGCCACCAGAGGCGGGAAAGTTGATTATGAGAAATGGAATTTCTATGCAGACGAATATAACCTCGTGAACAATCTTCTAAATGGTGTTTGTGCTCAACTTGTTTCCATGCTGGATGGTATTCCATTCAAAGCCACATCGGAACTGGGGAGTAGAGTGCATTCAGTCGAAGAGTATTACTCCTATGCGAAGATGTCTCACAGGGTTGTTGCGGAACATGCTGGATTAGGTATTAGAGGCAAGAGTGAATTAATCGTCACGAAACGGAACGGTTCGGCAGTGAGACTCAATTCCTTCCTCACCCCGAGAAAACTCGACATTGAAGATAAAGTAGTGGAAGACCTTTGCGGGGATTGTAGAGCATGTCTAGACAGTTGCCGAATTCTGTTGAAAAAGGGGGAACTGCAAAACTACAGACAGCAATGCATGCAAAAGATTAATGCGTTGAACCTGCGATATCCGGTTTGCGGCATCTGTGTAAAAGCCTGTTATGAGAATGGGAATTGGAGGAAAAAGACGAAATAAAAATGATAATCGCGCACAAAGAGAAAAAAGGCAAAGGGGGGCTGGAAGTCATAGTGGTTTGGCTTTAACCCCTCGATCTCCAAGTTGAAGCGAGAAACATCACATGAAGAGAATTCAAAGCACCATGGTCCTTCGTCTCTCCTCTGCATCAGAATACACTATCTCACGTAGTAGAATGTCTTTTGTCGATTCTCCCTCAATTTCTCTCGAAAGAGTCATGAAGTTACTGCTGCCTCATTTGTAGATGCTCTTTCTGTGTCCGATTCTCAAGATCACTATGTTCCCAGCATCGATATCAAATATGACTCTGTAGTCTCCTATCCTGAACCTGTACGATCCCATCTTTTGGTTTATCAATTTCTGAGCATATTTTAGAGGTTCTTCAGCGTATTCTTGGAGCTTTGCAGCAATTCTCTTGCGCGTTTCTTTCTCAATGCTTTCGAAGTCCTTCAATGCCCTTCTGGTGAGAACTACTCTATGCCTCGGAGATTTCTTCAAGGTATTTTGTCCTACCTTCCTTGTAATCTCTTCTTGCCTCCTCAATCGAAAGCAGGTACTCCTCACTCGAAAGCGCCAGTATATCTTCAGCTAGTTCTCCAACTGTTTCCCTCACCGTGTCTGACACAATTGACCGCAATTCTTCAACAGTTAGATCTTTTACTTTTGTCACCATGAATAACCACTTCATTCAATGGGGCTTGGGAATCAACTATCAAGAGGATGACCTCGAATATAAAGATTGGGCGAAACATCTCACTGGTGAGACTGGCGAGGAGGTTGATGGTCCTAGTCCCAGTCTGCCGATAGTAATGGATGCCACTTTTTCAGTCGATCTGCGTGCTGAAGGAAGCTTCTTGGGTTACCAGTCTAGCTAATGGGCTCCAGTCTCTGAGAATATTCGGACGGATATCATTGTTCAGATTAGCAAGAGTGGGGGTTTGGATCCGCGTCCGCCGTCGTATGAGAAATACTATAAGAAAGAGTAGGCGACAGCAGTCCAAGGTAAGATTATCCTTCTCTCCTTTTCTTTGTGGAGAATCATTGAGAGGTTGGAGACGAGAGGAATTTTCATGGTGGACCTGCTCGTTGCTGAATGGGAAAAGAGACAGAGACACTATAGAAGAAAGGGAGGGGGATTTGGGAATCTTTAGCTAAGCTTCGGGAGGAATCGGCCTGTTCTCTTAACATACATTTCGTATTCTTTTCCGAACTTCTCCTTGAGGAATTTCTCTTCAGCGGACGCTGCCCTTACCATTATCACGAAGGCCGGAATCATAAGTACTAGGCCAAACCATGTCTGGAAGAATAGGATAAGAGCGGTTAAGTAGATGAAGCCACCAGAGTAAAGAGGGTGCCGTATGCGACTGTATATTCCCGTACTCACAAAACCGCTGCCTGTCTTAGCTGGTCGCCACGCTTCAGCGAAGTGCTCCTTCAGAGCAAGCCTGCCTGCCACGTATATTGCATAACCGATCACGTAAAGGACAATTCCCCCAACTTGGAGTAGGAAGACGATATCCGGAGGAAGCATCTCGTGGCTGATCGTCGACCAACCCAGCACCTGTCCGAAGTAGCCAAATAGTAATAGAAACGGCGACAAGAGGCTATAGAGAAGGCCGAACACTGTAAGGCAGCCAAACAAGATGACCCTTTCTGCTCTGCTTTCCAGAGTGGTCTTCTCAGTGGGCAGATTCTTCCCCCTTATTCTGTAGTAATGCTTTATCGCGCCCCCTGTGACTATTGAGAAGATGAGGATCGCCACCATGACTATTTCGACAGAGTTTAGCA
>Ga0315309_1001100_pt1 | contig 16200 bp, 16 predicted proteins | sample TDP4_MG_FD_203080 | JGI IMG/M metagenome (GOLD analysis project Ga0315309, IMG submission 203080) | Freshwater sediment microbial communities from Lake Towuti, South Sulawesi, Indonesia - TDP4 | ecosystem: Environmental > Aquatic > Freshwater > Lake > Sediment | place: Indonesia: South Sulawesi... | reverse complement strand
GCGGCTCCACTGCCACCATGTCCGGTCTTAATGCGGCACAAGCGGCGGCCACTGTGGCGTTATTGGCACAGACGACCGAAGTTAGACCTATGGCTCTGGCTCGCTGTATGGTTCCCTCGGCCATTCTGAGTCCGAGCTGCCTCTCGGAGTGATTTAGCAGAGTCCCACGGCCTCCGACTTCTTTCACGGCTTCAGGAGTAATGTGGCCTGTGTGTGCTCCTTGCGGCTGAGGATCTAGGTGTTGAGCAAATACAGGAATTTCAACGCGCTGACTTATGGAGTAGATATCAGTCGTTTGGGGAGCAATGATGACTCTGACTCCTGTTTCCTTCTGAACATCACCCAGATCTCTGGAGAGGTCCAAGGCCTTCCGGCCTGTTGCTTCAGGGTAGGTTTTGAAGTTGACAATCATTATCGGTTTATCATCACGGTCCATTGAGGGTCCAGTCTGCCTCTACGACTGAGTTAGTATTTATCATCAATGCTCCTGCGACAGGTATCAGGCCGGTAGGCCTATCCTAGCTGATCAAACATTGTCAGAAACAGCGGCCAGAGAAAGCAGTAAATATCAACGAGGGGAACTGAACCCACGGTGTTGAGTATGAGTAAAGGGCAGAGAACTACGATCTCAATCATCAAAGCGGATGTAGGCTCCGTGGGAGGCCACCATGTTGTACATCCGGAGCAAGTGAGAGTCGCCAACTCATGTCTCGAAGACGCGAAGAAAAGCGGAACGATCATCGACTACCGTGTCTTTAGCTGTGGCGATGACCTTGAGCTGCTCATGACGCATCGTCACGGAGAAAATAGCAGCAAGATTCATGGGCTTGCTTGGACCACGTTCAAAGAAATCACCGATAAGGTGTCCAAGCCGATGAAGCTCTACGGTGCAGGACAGGACCTGCTCTCGGATACATTTAGTGGAAATGTGAAAGGAATGGGGCCGGGGGTAGCGGAGATGGAGATTGAGGAAAGGAGGAGTGAGCCTATCGTTGTTTTCGCGGCGGATAAGACTGAGCCTGGAGCTTTCAACTATCTTCTCTTCAGGATCTTCGCAGACCCTTCCAATACCGCCGGTTTGGTGATAGATCCATCCATGCACGGAGGCTTCACTTTTCGAGTCATGGATGTTCATGAGAGCAAGGTTGTCGACATTTCTTGCCCGGCTGAGATGTACGACCTGATCGCCCTCATTGGAACGACAGGGCGGTACATAATCGAAAGAGTCTATCGGACATCTGACAAGTTGCTTGCGGCAGTTTCAAGCACAACACGACTCAGCCTAATTGCAGGTAGATATGTCGGGAAGGATGATCCAGTAATGATGGTGCGCACGCAACATGGTCTTCCGGCAACTGGAGAAGTCCTAGCACCCTTTGGGTTCCCGCATCTAGTTGCCGGGTTCATGAGGGGGTCACATTACGGCCCTCTAATGCCAGTTAGTCTACCAACCGCCAAATGCACCTTATTTGACGGACCTCCCAGGATCGTTGCCCTAGGTTACAACATCTGTGACGGACATCTCGTCGGTATTGGCGGAAATGAGCCAGCGGACCTTTTCGACGATCCGGCCTTCGACCGGGCCAGGGCGATCGCGAATGAGGTAACAGACTATATTCGAAGACATGGAGAGTTCATGCCTGCGAGACTGGGCCCTGAAGAGATGGAGTACACAACTCTTCCTCAGGTCCTTGAGAGGCTTAAGCCGAGATTTCAGAAAGCATAAGAACCAGCTAGAACTCAGCCAGTTTTCCCCCCTCTCTTTTTTTGGCCGCCAGTTATCCATCAAAAATCTATATTCTGAGGGTTTCCTCATCGCTACCTCAGAGGGTCATAGGTTGGCGAGACGAATAGTAATCGTCGGGGCCGGGGCGGCTGGAACTACTGCGTCGATCGAGGCAAGAAGAACGGATCGATCATGTGAAGTATTCTTAGTTACCAAGGAAAGCGAGCCAGAATATTCCCGTTGTGGACTGCCCTATGCGTTTTCCGGTACTGTATCGAACCTAGAAGCCCTTGTCTCTCACCCAGCAAGCTTCTACGAGTCTGTCAACAAGATAAGGTTGCTATTGAAGACCGAATGCACAAGACTTCGACCTGACAAGAAAGTCGTTGAGATCGTTGACACTCAAACAGGGGCCGGGAAAGAACTCACCTACGACGCGCTGGTCATAGCGACCGGAGCGGTCCCAACTCTGCCTCCTATAACAGGAATTGATAAGAGAGGCGTCTTTGTCGTCAGGACTCTAGAGGACATCCGAGCCCTCGTCACATACACGGAAGCACACAAGTCTATTGCCGTCATAGGCGCCGGGTTGGTTGGTATGGAGATGGCGGAGGCTCTAAGGAAGAAGGGTTTCGAAGTGACCATTGTTGAGATGCTTCCAGAGATCCTACCGGCAATACTTGACTCTGATATGGGTTGCATTGTCAGGCAACAGGCTGAACGTAACGGAATACAGATCCTCAGGAGTGCAATAGTCGGCGAGATTCTTGGTGCAGAGCGTGTCGAAGGAGTCATTGCGGGCGGCCAAGTAATCAGAGCTGAAGCAGTGATAGTTGCCGCAAGCGTCAAGCCTGAAATAAGACTCGCGCGTGAAGCTGGAATTGAGATTGGAGAATCAGGGGGCATACTTGTTAGCGATCGAATGGCAACGAACGTCAAAGATGTATACGCTGCAGGAGACTGTGTAGAGACAACATGTGCTATTACTGGAAGAAGGTTGCTGATACAACTAGCGACCACTGCTGTTAGACAAGGCCTAGTTGCCGGAGCAAACGCGGCTGGCGGTTCTGAGACTTATCCTCCATCCACAGGAGTTGCAGTTACAGAACTGTTCGGCTTGGAAGTGGGCTGCGCAGGACTGACCAGTAACGCTGCTGAAGGCCTAGGACTGTCGCCGATCTCGGCAAGGGTAACCGGATCGACGAGATTGCCATACATGCCTGACGCTCAAGAGGTTACGGTGAAGCTGTTATGCAGTCCAGAGAATGGGCGTCTGTTAGGTGCTCAAATAGTGGGAGAGGAAAACGTTTCTTGGAGAGCAAACTTCGCCTCTTTGGCAATGCATGCAAGACTCACTGTGCACGAGCTTAGAAGAATGGAGACTTGCTATGCTCCTCCACTTTCGCCCGTCTGGGATCCTTTGACAGTCGCCGCCCATGCCTTGGAACGCAAGCTTGAAGCGTTTGGGAGGGGCCGTTGAGCATCTGAGGGACTATCGTTGCCTAAGAAGGTCCTTGTATGCGATCCAATGGAGGCCGAAGGAATCCAGAGGCTTCACAGTGCTGGGTTCGAGGTTGACGAGAAACCGACAATCTCTAGTGAGGAATTGTTGAGGGTCGTCGGCGGATACGACGCTCTCTTGATCCGTAGCAGAACGAAAGTGACTCGGGATGTGATCCGGGCTGGCCGAAGGCTGAGGGCTATTGTCAGGGCAGGTGTCGGCCTCGATAATGTGGATGTTGAGTTCGCAAAAAAGGCAGGCATACAGGTCATATCAACGCCCGCTGCACTGACTGTGAGCGTGGCCGAGCTGACAGTCGGTTTGATGCTTGATGTTCTTCGTCAGATAAGTTTCGCCGACCGCAGTATGAAAGAAGGGAAATGGATCAAATCGCGTCTGATGGGTCAGGAGTTGAGAGGAAAGACCGTCGGTGTAATCGGAGCGGGAGGAAGAATCGGAAGCGAGGTGGCCCGGATCCTGAAAACAGGATTCGGGGCGAACGTTATCGCCTACGACATCACCGATATCAGTCGATACGTAACCGAACTGCGTATGCAATCAGCGAAGGACCTTGACGACCTCCTCGGTCGTTCCGATATTGTCACTGTCCATGTCCCATATTCAGAGGCAACCCATCATTTGCTCGATGAGAAGAGGATAGCTGCAATGAAGAAGGGCAGCATCCTCATCAACACATCCCGGGGCGATGTAGTGGACGGACAAGCTCTGCTTAAAGCTCTGAAAGAAAAGCACCTTTCTGGTGTGGGGCTTGACGTTTTCCACAACGAACCCCCTAAAGAAGAGTGGGAGAAGGAGCTTGTCTCGCTTCAGGATGGAGTTGCAGTATGCACCTGCCACATAGGCGCACAGACAATCGAAGGCCAAAGAACTGCAAGCGTGATGGCGTCAGAAGCTCTGATCAAGTTTCTGGAACCATAGGTCCTCTGCCTCAGCTCTTTGATGACCCTACCAGCTCTTTGTTTCACAAGAGCTGTAATGTCCTACTCTAAGACCTCATGTGAGAGGTGGGAGCGATGGCCCAGAGATACCCAAAACTTGTTAGGAACTGAGTAGACCTTGAATGCAAATCAAGCCAAAGTTGAGGTTAACATGGAATGAATCCAGAGTTTCTCCTTTTGCGGAATGAAGATATGAAAGAACCTGTGTCCATGTCTTCTATTCTCATCTAGAGGAGTTGGGAAAAATGGAAGGGAGAATAAAGAAACTAATATTGGAGTCGGTTAGGTCATACCAAGATGAGATTCTCAATTTCACCAAAGCTCTAGTGGCTATACCGACTGAGAACCCCCCAGGAACAGCGTATGAAACGTGCGTCAAACTCCTTACGCAGAAGTTGGACGAGATCGATTTGGACAGTAGGATCATAAAGGTCCCTACCGCTGGGAAACACCCTCGTTACTGCATCATGGGCTTCCATGGGAAAGGCAAGAAGACGCTATACTTCCACGGTCACTACGATGTCGTGCCAGGAGTGAGCGAACGTCAGTTTCGACCGTTCCTCAGGGGTGGCAAGCTCTTCGGGCGCGGCTCATCGGACATGAAGAGCGGGCTTGCGGCAATGATCTACGCCATCAAGGCAGTGAAAGAATGTGTAAACGAGTTGAATGGCAGAATAGGGCTAACCATAGTACCGGATGAGGAGACCGGCGGCGCACTTGGATCGCAGTACCTGTACGAGGCAGGTTTGCTAGGTAAAGACGGCATCGGGATGGTTACGGCCGAACCCACAAACGGTATGATCTGGAATGCGAATCGAGGAGCCATTTCAATGCGAGTAACGGTGAGAGGAAAACCCGCCCACGTCGGCTTACATTATCAAGGAGTAAATGCGTTTGAGAAGATGCTGACAGTTGCCAATGCGCTACTTGAGTTGAAGAGAGACGTGAAGAGGAGGATGACTGAGTTCAATATCCAACCGGACGCCGCACGGCGTTCCATATTGTTAATAGGAGGACGGTCCGAAGGAGGAATGACCTTCAACACTGTCCCTGCGGAGACCTCATTCACCATAGACAGACGGATCAATCCAGAAGAGGATTTGAACACAGAAAAACGCGAGCTAGTCACTCTTCTTGACAAGCTCAGACGGGATGGACTCAATCTCGAATTTGAGATTCTGCAGGAGGCAACGTCCTCGGGTATTTCAGAATATGATCCCGTGGCACGGGCTCTTGCGCAGAGCATACGAGCGGTTACCGGCGAGCTTGCGAGATTTCGAATGTGCCCAGGAGTTCTAGAAATTCGGTTCTACATCAAGAAAGGAATCCCAGCCTTGGCGTACGGACCGGGGCTTCTAACAGTTTCTCATGGCCCGAATGAATTCGTAAGGGTCAGAGAGATCTACAGATGTGCAACAATCTATGCGCTCACGGCCTTGAAGCTACTGAGCTAGCCTCTGGCTCTCTTGGGTGCTTAAGTATGAAGCCGAACGAGGACAAGGGGGCGATTACCGAAGATAACTATGCGTGTCCTAGCTGTAAGTTGCCTGTATTGTCAAAGAGGAATACTCTGTTTTGCCAGCAGTGTGGGCTAGGCTATCCTGTCGAAAGTGGGATTCCAAACTTCATTACCGAGGATCTTTCAGAGAGCAAACATCCGGTATTGAGGTCGGTTTCCAGTATTGATAAGCTGGCGAGGATCTACGAAACATGGTTATGGTATCCTCTTGTGTATCATCTCTACGGCGGACTGTTCGTACCCTCAGTCAAGAAGGAGGTGAAGATGATTACCGAGATGGTGGATGCCGATGGTGGCTTAGGGCTAGACGTAGCATGTGGAACAGGGCTGTTTACGCGATCTGTTGCGAGAAAGATGAGGTACGTTTACGGTGTCGATATCTCAAAAGGCATGCTTGAGAAGGCGGTAGAATACGCCGAAGAAAAGGGAATACGAAATATCCGCTTTGCTCGTGCCAGGGCAGAAAAGCTCCCTTTTCCGGACAACTTCTTCGATGGTGTGATTTGCTGTGGAGCTCTGCATCTCTTTCCGAACACCAAGAATGTACTGGATGAGATAGGGAGAGTTATGAAGAAGGACGCTCGATTGGCCGTGATGACGTTTCTAACGAGAGGGATCTTCAAGTTCGAGTGGGTCCGTAAGCATCTTGAAAGAGATCACGGAGTGCATGTTTTCGATCTAAAGGAACTAGACATACACCTATTGCAGACGGGCTTCAGAGATTTCACACATGCTGTCCATGGATCCATAATATTGTTCCATGCAAAGAAGGCATGAATGTTTTCCTGATTCTGGTGCAACGATAGAGATCTGTCACGTGTTCCGTGCGATGCCGGAACTTGCCTAAATCGCAAGTCTATCTGAGATCTACGCAGAGACTCCAACAGTAAGAAAAACTGAGCCCATTACAAAAGCGAGGGATTTGACGACGCACGATTGTCCATATCCGGAATCGGGCTACTGGTTGCCGTTCAGCTTAATACTCTTCCAAGCAGGTATGACTGACCTATTTGATGGGGGATTGTGAATGAACGACAGTTTAGGTGAGTCGAAGAATGTCTTCTACTTCAATACGTGTGGTGAAATCAACACTGAAAAGACACTAGAGCTAGCCTTGGAAAGGGCTCGCGAATTGGGCATAACCAAAGTGGTTGTTGCCTCTGAGACAGGTCTGAGTGCTCTTAAGGCCGCAGACTTGCTTCGAGATTCCGGCACAGATCTCATAGTCGTCACATCCGCTGCTGGCACAAGAATCAAGAAGACCATAATCGGCGACTTGAAAATAGGTATTCCAGACAGAAAGGTTTGGGATCGGTTAGAGAAGAGTGGTGCCAAGATCGTGCGGGCCACTGACCCTCTATACAATATTGGAGCTGACTTGGAGCACAAAGGAGTCCCAACGCTGGCGACGCTGATTCGGACGTGTTTCAAGATGATCAGCTCTGGAACGGCCGTGTGCGTCACAGCTGCTTTGATGGCTACTGACAACGGCTTATTGAGAGAAGGAGAGGAGGTCGTGGCAGTAGCAGGATCGTGGGTGGGGCTGGATACGGCACTCGTTGCACAGGCGGCGAATTCAGTAAGCCTTCTGAAGACTGGATCCCTACAAGTCAGAGAGATCATATGTAAACCTCGAAACCCCGCACACAGTTGGCCTATTAATCAGAAAGACTGGGTCGGCGATTTGAAACCGTACATGGCCTTCGCAAAGTGATGCGCACTTGGAATACGGATTCTTGAGCAGCTAAAAAGAGCGAATATGGTGCGACAATTGAAGACCGGTTCGATAAGAGAGGTACTGTCAGAAGAAATCTCTGAAGAGACTGAGGACCTGTTTGTCGGTATTTTGAAGAACCATATGGCGGTATGTGCGAGGATCCTTGTGAAAGTCATTTGGGCTCTAGAGCTTGGTTTTAGGCGAACAAGGACCTTGATGGACAACCAAGGCGAATGCGACCATGTCTTCTACGTGAGAGATTGAAGCCTCAAATCGGAACTGGCCAGATGCTCTCATATCAGAAGAAGTGTCGAACTGCTTGCGCGGGGCGCAATCCACTCAAGGTTGGATCAGCAAGGAATTGTCAGTGGGCTTCCTTCAGAGTTGGGCTTGAATGAAGTCAGCCACCAAACGCTTTTAGGCGATTCAATCTATGTAGCAAAGAAGGTGATTTCAGTGAGCATTATCTCATTAGAAGATTTCCAAAGGCTAGACCTGAGAATTGGAAAGGTCCTTAGAGCGGAGAGGATTCCCGAAAAGAAGAAGATCTACAAGCTGCAGATAGATGTGGGCGGGCAACAGATCCAAACGATTGCGGGAGGAGCGGAACACTATCCCCCTGAATACTTTCAAGGCAGAACAGTGGTAGTCCTGATGAACCTTCAGCCGAAGATCATAGGGGGAATCGAATCAAAGGGAATGCTGCTTGCGGCCGACTATCAAGAAAAGCCGATTTGGCTGACTGTAGACGGCGAAGTTCCCGCAGGAACAAAGGTAAGATAGTCGAGATACCGCAAATCAGAACTCGCAAAGGAATTATATAGACGCCTCAGATCACCTTGCAAGCCTCAAGAAGACAAAGGAGATCAGAGGGCTACCCGATGAAGAAAGCATTGATAGTCACATTTCTTATCATTTTCATGATCTGCCAGAATGTTTCAGCAGCTTCTGCTTCGACCTTTTCAGCCAGAGTCGAACGCGACGTGATTGATGTGCAGATATCATCGACCCTTGGCCAAAACATCACAAGCCTCTTCGAGAAGAAGATCAACATCTCTGGAGATGCGTTAACCAACGTAACAAGGACGTTTGAGAAACAGATCAAAGCAAAATCGCCCGAAGCCGCTGTCAGGAATTTTTCGGTTCATTGCATATTCACGAACAACACTATTGAAGTCTCTGTGCGGTTCAATGTCTTGGGGGTCGTTTCAAGGCGGGAGGAAGTCGTCACTGCGAATCTAACTTGGAGGGCATTCAACATTCTCGATGATTTCTCGGTAGAGAATGTGAGCTACAATCTCGTCGGGAAGGCCTACTTCCGAGGCGTCATTTCTCGTTTCGAGAACGTGACTGGGGCGCGGTTCCACGAGAATCGTACGCTTCCCGTAACTGCTTACAGAGCGAAAGACATTGCAGGAAACATAACGATGCTGCGATTCGAATCCTTGGGAGCACCTCTTTCGAATTGGCAGATGATGTACAACATTACAAAAGGGGAGACAAGTTACAAGCTCAAGCTAGGGCGCGTCGTCGACCTCGCCGTTAAGCGGGAGCTCAACATTTCAGTAACAGAGTTCGGGGTCTGGGTGGATCTTTCAGGTGAGATAACTACGTCTGGATTTGCCAGGCTCAAAGGAGACGCGATAGTATCCGAGACTGGCGTCGGAATCTCACAAGTCTTAATCCTTGCGTTCGTTGCCATACCTCTGCTGATTGCTGTTGCAGCCCATGTGATCGAGAGGAAGAGGACTAGAATCAAGACCGAAGCCAAGAGGAAATAGGCATCGTTGGCATAGAAAACCAAAAAATCCCGTCGAGGGGATGAAACTCTCCATGTTGAAAATTTTGGTTTCGTTCAATCTCGACGAAGAGTATGTCGAGAGGATTCGTTCCTGCCTGGTTGGCATTGACGTCAAGAAAGACTCTGATCCAAGCGAGCTTCTATCAGAGATCCGCGATGCAGAGGTCCTTCTCGCGGGCAGATTCAACAGCCAGATGTTCGCGGCTGCCAAGAAGCTCAAGTGGGTCCAGGCTATAGCGGCAGGAGTTGACAGATTCCTTTTCACCGAATTTGTTTGCTCAGATGTTATCCTTACGAATGCGAGAGGAGTTCATCCCGCTCAAGTTTCTGATCACGTTCTTGCTCTAATCTTGGCGTTCAGCAGAAAACTCAACAGGTTCATGAAGTCCCAACACGAGCAAAAATGGACTCGTCTTCAATGCGAAGAACTTCAGGGAAAGGTCCTCGGCATAGTTGGCTTGGGAGCGATTGGCAGAGAGATTGCTCGGAAAGCGAAATGCTTCGGTATGAGAGTCCTAGCCGTCGATAGAGATGTGGCCGTTCCCCCAACCTCTGTAGACGAACTGCTTAGGCCACCAGCCCTGTCGACCTTGCTGAAGCAATCTGACTTCGTTGCCCTATCAGTGCCTCTCACCCGAGAAACTGAGGGATTGATCGGAGAACCGGAACTAACAACAATGAAAAGAGATGCTATCGTCATCAATGTGAGCCGGGGCGGCATAGTTCGAGAGCAGGCACTTGTTAAGGCTCTGAGGGAGGGTAGGATAGGGGGTGCTGGTCTTGACGTATTCGAAGAAGAGCCTTTGCCGTCTAGCTCTGAACTTTGGGGTATGGAGAACGTCATTGTTACGCCGCATGTAGCTGGCTCAACTCCTCGCTACTGGGCCAGGGTCTGTGATATCTTCTGCGAAAACCTGAAGCGTTATGCTTCAGGGCAACCCCTAATCAATGTGATTAACAAGAAAGCAGGCTATTAGCGCCTGACCCAACGGAACGCTCCGTGATTCAGAATTCCTTTTTGTATCAGTCGAAGAAGATTTTTCATTTTCTCGATCTTCAATACTTTCGTTTTTCTCTCTTGCTTATATTGAACGCGGGTTCATCTCGTTCATGAGACGTCGCTATCGGATTCGTTTGTGTGGAAGGGGAAGTGGCCGAGTATATAGAAGTAGCCATTTCAAAGATCAAAGATTCTGTATTCATCGATGAATCCAAACTTGATTTTGACTATATGCCGCCTAGACTACCGCATAGAGACATTCAACTTAAACGTCTAGCGCAAGCATTCCATCTTTTACTGGATAACCCCGGTAGAGCCAGCCCTAGGGCGTTAATCTTTGGGGGGGTCGGTGTAGGTAAGACCGTTCTGGCGAAGTATTTTGGAGAGAGCCTCGTCAAGGTTGCAAAGAGTCGAGAGGTCAATCTAGTTTATGTTTACTTGAACTGCCGAACGGTTGAGAGTAGATGGTCTCTGGTATTGAATTTGGCTGTGAAGATAAATCCGCATGAACTCGCTGTGAGGGGATACGGCCCAAGCCAGATGCTCCGAGGAATCTACGACTACTTGAACGATAACGACCTCTACCTGCTTCTAGCATTGGATGAGGTTGATTTCTTCATAAAGAGGACTGGCGAGAATGTGATATACGACTTCACAAGGCTAAGTGAAGAGCTCGCCAACTTCCCAAAGAGAATAGCAGTAATCTTCATTGCCAGAAACCATGGAATATATGAGCTTCCTCAACTTGATCCGAGCACGGTGAGTACCCTTTTCGGCGCGAATACGATTGAGCTCCCACCCTATCAGACCTCGGAGCTGAAGAACATTCTAATTCAGAGGACGATCGAAGCTTTCAAGCCACACACAGTATCCGAGGAGGTCATCGACTTCATAGCCGATATCGCTGGAGACCAAGGAGACGCCAGATACGCGATTGAGATTCTGGCTTTCGCGGGGAGGTACGCCGACCTTGAAGACGCCAAGAGAGTTACCCCAGAACACGTTAGGAAGGCACGGTCGAAGATACATCCGCGAATCAGACGAGACGATCTGATCCCTCTCTCCATTCAAGAGAAGGTGATACTCCTCGCTGTGGCGCGAGGATTGAAGCCTGACGAGGCGTACATAGATCTCAAGGATGTCAGGAAGGCATATCAGATATGCTGCGAAGAATATGGCCTCACAAAGATTGGACTTGCCCAGTTGCAGGGCGTCTTAACAGAGCTATCCAAAACTGGACTTATCAACATGAAACATCTTGAGGGCAGACTCCTAGTAAGCCTCCCAGAGATCCCAATCGAGATCCTCAGAAGAGAGTTGGAGAACATAATCAAAGATGAGAGAAACAGTAAACCTCAGAATAAGAAATGACAACTACGCCTCTGAAATGGAGAGACTCCTGGGATCCAAGGCGAGGCTTAGGATCCTAAGACTCTTCGCCAAATATCCAAACCATGCCTTCACTAAATACAGAATATGTCAAATAACAGGTTTGAAGCGCCAAGCTGCATCAAAACATATGAGAGAACTACTTGAGCGGAATCTGATTATGTATAAAGGAGGGGAGATAGTGAGATACTACTTCAACATCAACAATGATCGAGCAAATGTGCTTCGCGAATTCTTCTCGAAGATGTTGCTTACGTAACAAGACTGATACTGGAATATTCGGACCTACGCAATGTCTCTCTGCGGTGTCCTTCATCCGCTCATCGAAAGATTAGGATCCTAAAGAAAATTGAGATTATCACCACGGCGAATAGAAGAAGTACAATCGGAAGAAGCGTTGTCTGGAGAGCTGCGATGCTGATCGCCACGTAATCCTTCCAGTCAAGCTTGAGCTTTCCTTTCTGTTTCTCGGGGTTCGAAGCGCTTGCTTCTCTCTTGCTATCCATCGTGACGCCTTCTCATGGAAGACCGATGACTTGCTGACCATATGTTATAGGTGGCATGCGACCTTACGACCAGAGCCCACGTCAATCAGTTCTGGATGAGCGTTCCGGCACTTGTCCTTTGCATATTCGCATCTTGGGTGGAATTTACACCCTTTTGGCGGGTTGGTTGGGTTTGGCACCTCCCCACTCAACACCGTTCTCTCCCTTTCTATGTCTGGGTCTGGAACGGGTATGGCTGCGAAGAGCGCCTTGGTATATGGATGCAACTGTTCCTTGAAGAGATCGCTTTTCGACCCGATCTCCACGATATCTCCTAGATACATCACCCCGATTGTGTCACTCATGTGTCGTATTACACTCAGGTTGTGAGAAATGAACAGATAGGTAAGCCCCATCTCGGCTTGAAGATCCTTCAGCATATTGAGCACCTGAGCCTGAACGGAGACGTCAAGCGACGACGTAGGTTCATCAAGCACAATGAGTTCTGGCCTCAACGTCAAAGCCCTTGCGACGCAAATTCTCTGTCTTTGGCCACCACTGAATTCATGGGCAAATCTGTTCATGTGATCCTGGCTCAGGCCGACCCTCATCAGAGATTCCAGAACAGTCTGATAGAGTTCCTCACCTTTCGCCAGCCCATTGATCAAGAGAGGCTCGCCGACAATGTCCTTGATCATCCATCTAGGATTGAGGGATGCATACGGATCCTGAAATACTATCTGCATCTTTCTTCGAAGCTGGCGAAGCTGTTCACCTTTCCACTCGGATATGTCCTCCTTCCTGAAGAATATTCGCCCATCAGTTGGGTTGATTAGCCTGAGAATGCATCTTCCAACTGTCGTCTTTCCGCATCCAGATTCACCTACCAACCCAACAGTTTCTCCTTGTGGAATATCAAAGCTCACTCCGTCAACAGCATAGACGTATCCTACGGTCTTCTTGAGCACGCCGCCACTGATTGGAAAATACTTCTTGAGACCTTCGACTCTAACCAGTGTATCCGGCAATTCTTGTCATTTCTCCTGTATGTGACGAGGCTCCGTGTACAGATGGCATGCGACTTTGTGATTCTCTTCAACTGTAATCATCTGAGGTCTTTCCTGCTTGCATATGTCCCAAGCACTGCGACATCTTGGATGAAATCTACATCCCTCAGGTGGGTAGATGAGATTTGGAACAATTCCCTCTATGGTCTCCAGTCTATCCTGCTCCCTGGTCAAGGAAGGTATTGTTCTAAGCAATCCCTTCGTATATGGGTGAAGCGGATTTCTGAAAAGCTTCTTCGTATCGGCGTATTCGACGACTACTCCCGCATACATCACAGCAACAGTGTCACACATTTCCGCAACTATCCCCATGTCATGCGTTATTATCATGATCGATGTTTGGAGGCTGCGCTTCAAATCGTTGAGCAGAGCCAGTATCTGAGCTTGGATCGTCACGTCGAGCGATGTAGTAGCCTCGTCCGCTATCAGTAGCAAAGGCCCACAAGCCAAAGCCATCGCAATTATCGCTCTCTGACGCATCCCCCCACTCAGCTCGTGAGGGTACTGGTTTACAACCTTCTCAGGGTACGGCATCCTCACAAGTGTCAGAAGGTCTGTCGCCTTGCGAAGCGCGATTTTCTTTGTTTCCCGACTTGACAACCTCGGGGGATTACTCATTTGTGCTTCGAGTTCTGTAATCTCGGACTCAATCTGCCTCTGTTGATCAGATGGCGTGTTCTTGAGTTGCTCCTTCAATTCGTCTATTCTTATTCGAACTGCTTCCTTTCTAAGATCTTGATGAAGTAGAATGACTTCAGCGACCTGATCGCCGATCGTCATGACCGGATTTATGTATGTCATAGGATCCTGAAAGATCATTGCGATCTTGTTTCCCCGGATGCTCCGGATTTCTTCATCAGACATCTTGAGCAGGTCTTGCCCTTTGAACATAACTTCTCCACCAACGATCTTTCCTGGCGGGTCTGGGACAAGTCTCAGAACAGAGAGAGAGGTAACAGATTTCCCGCATCCAGTCTCTCCAACGAGACCTAGAGTCTCTCCCTGCCCTATTGTCAGGTCGACTCCATCAAGCGCCTTGACTACACCCGCATACGTGTAGAAGTAGGTTTTCAAGTCTCGAACTTCAAGTACCGTCTCTGTCATGTCACTTCAGCGTGCCCTCACACCATTTTTCTTCTCATTTGTGAATCTAATCAGACTTCAGAACTAGACGCAAGGGGTATTTATGCATTGGACGAAAGGGAGAGATGAACCACATGTCCAGTCAGCTGCCTGTTGTGTTCTTTGATCTAACCTAGTCTTGAGGTCCACTCAGAGCCTCCGCAATAGAAAGAACGCAGTAAGTCAGAACTGCCAGCGTCAACAAAATGCTAATGAACACAAGAAGAAATGCCTGGCCTTGCATCTGCTCGACGATGCCGAGTTCTCTCAGCCACCAAGGCACTGACTGAAATACGTGACCTCGGAGAAACTCAAGGACGCCTACCAGGGTGACCAACGTAACCGCAATGAGAAATATCGGGGTTAGGATTTTCTTCCAAGCTGACCTTCTCGATCTTTTCTGCAAAGCATCCGTCGCAAAGCTTGACGATGAATTCATTTTCGGCTGTGGCGTTGGTAGTACGATTTGTGAGAGTCTTGTTCCCATATCCATCAGCGTGAAAGCAAAATCCTTGATATTCCAAAGAATGACATCAGCAGTAACCGTGACTCTGTCTGCAAGATATCTTCTGGCAAGAAGGAATACTCCCACTCCTGTCAGCATCCCCGCGGATGCGAGAAACGGAATCTTGTAGCAATTGCCTATCGACACCGTTATGGCTGCGACTCTAATGCCAAGTAGGAGCCCGAAAGCCGTTGCAGCAACATTGCGTGTCCCCCCTTTGAATATGAGACATATCGAGACAATTATGGATCCGCCCAGTAGCGAACTGATCATCGTGATGAACGACCACAAGGGTAATAGTCCCATTCGATGAAATTGAAGAATAGCAGGATTCAGCTCCCCAACCGTGCCGAAGTGCTCAAGAGAGATCCAAGTGAGAACAGCGTCTATGACTCCCGTCGTAGCCATCATGTAGACAAGAAGCCTACTTCCTCGACTTCTCTTCCAGGCTCTAAGCAGTAGCCTCGTACACAGTGCTTCCTGATCACGGGTCATTGCAGGATTTCGCCCGAACGCGATTACTCTCGGCATAACGCTAGTCTTTCTCTATGATAAAGGTTATCTATGTGAACGCCACTGCGAAAGATCTGAACAAGAAGATCAACGGAACGTTGAGGTATCTCAACAAGACATGCGCTTGAGAGACTATGTCATAAGACGGCTAATCCTGCTATTGCCTGTACTTTTCGGAGTGACCTTGATAGCCTTCACTTTGTCTCACGTCATTGGAGATCCAGTGGCGGCCTATGTGAGTGAGCGTACTCCTGAATGGCAGATTAAACAGGTAATTGTGCAAAAAGGTCTGGACAAGCCGATCTTCGTGCAATATGGGATCTATGTCAGCGATCTGCTGAGAGGAGACTGGGGTTTGACACGTTCCGTGAATGACAGACCAGTGACCGATGTGATCAAGGAATTCTTCCCGCCAACGTTCGAGTTGACAGCCGCCTCTCTGGCAATGATACTTGTCATCGCGATTCCGCTCGGGATTATCTCCGCGACCCATAAGGACAAGCCCCTCGACCACGCAACCAGACTCTTCGCCCTGAGCGGGGTTTCCATGCCTGTCTTCTGGCTAGGACTTTTGATGCTATTCGTTTTCTACTACCGATTTGAAATAATGGGGTTGCCAAGCCTTCCCAGCGGTGGACGGGTAAGCGCGTTTCTTTATCCTCCCTTGACATCGATCACGGGATTCTATCTACTAGATAGCATTCTGCAAGCAAGAGTTGACGCGTTCTTCGATGTCCTCGCTCATCTCATAATGCCCGCGTTTGTCCTCGGATATCACGGTCTCACAATGGTCACAAGGATGATGCGTTCAAGCATGCTGGAAGTGATGCGGCAGGACTACATTATGCTGGCCAGATCGAAAGGATTGCCGGAAAGGATTGTCATCTACCGACACG
>Ga0315309_1001099_pt1 | contig 16209 bp, 17 predicted proteins | sample TDP4_MG_FD_203080 | JGI IMG/M metagenome (GOLD analysis project Ga0315309, IMG submission 203080) | Freshwater sediment microbial communities from Lake Towuti, South Sulawesi, Indonesia - TDP4 | ecosystem: Environmental > Aquatic > Freshwater > Lake > Sediment | place: Indonesia: South Sulawesi... | reverse complement strand
AGAAGGACAGCTAGTACCAAGAAGACCAGTCCTAGTTCAGGTGAGAATATGAAAGGGATCAACGCCACAAACAGCCACATTGACCTACCTGCGATTGATGCGTAGAAAGTGATCGCTCGTCTACTCCGATACTTCTCAACGACATAGATGGAAGGTATCTGGAGCAGTTGCGTCAAGGGAATGATGGCAGTAAGAAGTCCGATTGCCGTATTGGGAGCTCCCAGCGACAGTGCGAAACCTACGAGGAATGCGCCCTGAGTTAGTGTTATCATCGACTGAGAGAACACTCCATCTCTGATAAGGTTTCTGAGGCCGACTTGAATTTCTTCTTCGGTGAATGTGTCTTTAACTGGAAACCTATCCTTAAACAACCTCATCTCAAACCACTCACAGGTTTGTTGCATCACTCTAAGTTGTCTCTTGACCTTTTTCGGAGGCCTCGGTTGACTTATTATTAGGTTGCGGTTGACTTTTCTCGGCTTCGGTAGGAGACTCATCTTTCTTTCTTTTCAAGTGCTTGACGAGTTCCGTGGGTTTTAGGTGCCTGAGGAGTGAGTATTGAAATTCGACCATTCTCTGAAGACCGACGGCGCTTGAGACGCTTCTGAGGCCTCTTCTTACCTCAGTCATAAGTTCTTTTAATACGATTTCCTCTTTGACTTCTCCTACTTCTTGCACCATCGCGAGTCGATGTATAGAGTATATGCCAATTAGGACTGCAAAGAAGAAGACGAACTCCCACTGACGGAAGTTGAGTGTTTGGAAAGCCAGCTCCCCTGTCGGGGTTGTCCAAGTTAGGGTCCAAGAGAGTTCAGTTCCCCTCAACGAATCCGCTAGGGCGCCACCGAGGACTGGCGCAAAGCCCGCGGCTAGCGAGTTGGTGAAACTATTTGTTGCCAGATATGTGGTGGCCTGCCCCCTTGGAGCCAACTTCAGTCCAATGTTGCCCGAGGCTAGCGATATCCCTGCGGTTGAAATACCCATGAGCAGGTGGATTGTGATCAGCAAGGGTATGGTTAATGCAACCCACCCCGGAATAGCTGTGAAGGTCCAGAGGAAAATACAGAATATGAAGAGGGGGCCGCATACGCCTAGAACGGACTTGTTGCTGAAGCGATCCGAAAACCTTCCCCAGAGTCGCATAAATGTGATATTCATCAGCATGCTCAGAGTCATGAGAACAATAACACCCGACATCTCCAATCCCAGAACTGTAAGCATGTAAACTGTGAAGAATGGAGCCGCCAAGTTGACAGCGAAATTCCATACGCCCAAGAATACGATGAGTTTTTTGAAGTTCAAATCCTTGAACGGTTGCAAGATCTGTCTTAGGAACCCTTGAGTCTTCTCACTGACTTCCAATCGAGGCTCCGGTATGTGCGACAGAAAGTATATGCCAATAATGCCCGCAACGAATCCCAAGGAGAAAAGTATAGCATACCCATATAGCTCAAAGTCGGGAAACAACTTCTTACTAATATCAATGAAGAATCCTGACGCTACGAAGATAGGAATGCTGACCGCGGTGGCTAACACCATACGTCTCGAGAATACCGACCCCAATCGATCTTTTGGTATGAGGTCATGCATCCAAGAGTTCCAGCTGGTTGTTGATATCGCGCCGATGCTCGTATTCAGAAATAACGCGAGCATCAGGAAGATCAACCCTATTTGGGGAGAGAATAGAAATGGTATGAGTGCCATTAGCAGAAGGAAGATCCTTGCTCCAAAGGACGCGTAGACACTGATTGCTCGTCTGACGCGGTATTTCTCCACAAGGTAGATTGAGGGTATCTGAATCAACTGTGTTAGAGGGATTATCGCGGATAGGAGCCCAATCACAAAATTGGGAGCACCGAGTTTCAGTGCGAAACCCACCAAGAATGCGCCCTGTGTCAAAGATACCATGGACTGGGAACATATACCGTCCCTAGTGACGTTCTTGAAACCGACTTGGAGATCTTCTTCGGTGAGAGTCTCCTTCACGGCAAATCTCTTTAGCAGGCGCATTTGAGATCCCTTTGAGGGCATCAAGCTCATTTCTACCGCTATCATCTTAGCCTATATAGGTTGCTAAAGAACTGGGCAGTGTTACGAAAAGTATTGCGAGGGATTGTATACTTGCGTCGCGCTTGGGCAGCGCAGATTCACGTTGTACTCATTTGTTCTTTTTGTCGTATATTAGAAAGAGGACTGCTTGCTTAGATCCATTTTTTCCTCCTGAAGTAGGCCAGCATTGTCAGGGCTATGCCAAGATTCAAAAGCATTATCGCAAGAAACCCCAATTCCCAGTCAAGTGGTGGAAAATGCAAACTGAAATTCATTCCATAGACTCCGGTAATGAAGGTTAGCGGGATGAAGATGGTGGCTATGATGGTCAGCACTTTCATTATTTCATTCATTCTGTTGCTGATGCTTGAGACATATATTTCGAGTAGGTTTGAGAACATGTCTCTGAATGTCTCTACGTTGTCGATGACTTGGATTGAATGGTCGTAGACATCTCTCAAGTAGATCTTGGTTGTCTCCTTAACGAATTCTGACTCACTTCTCTCGAAGCAATTAATGACTTCCCGGAGGGGCCAGATCATCTTGCGGAGGAACAGGAGTTCCCTCCTTAATCGATGAATCTCAGTGAGAGTGCCTCTCGTTGGGACCTCTACCACAGCTTCTTCCAGTGCTTCCATTCTCTCCCCAATGCTTTCCAAGATCACGAAATAGTTGTCGACTATAGCATCTATTAGGGCAAAGGCGAGGTAATCTGGACCCATTCTTCTCATGCGGCCTTTCCCACTTCTAAGCCTATCTCTGACGGGATCAAACACGTCTCCCACCGTTTCTTGGAAGGTTACGACATAGTCGGAACCGAGGACCAAACTTACCTGTTCGGCCGTTATCTCATTCTTACCCCTGCCATGATAAAGCATTTTTAAAATGACGAAAATATACTCGTCGGTTTCCTCCATTTTGGGGCGTTCGCCAGTGTTGAGAATGTCCTCCATCGTTAGAGGGTGTGTACCAAGGTGTACTCCCAACTTCTCTATGACATCAACTTGGTGGAGCCCGTCTACGTTTACCCAGGTTATGCCAGATCTTCCTTTTATGGGGAAGCATTCCTCAATTGTTTCAACGACCTTTTCTTCGTAACCATCCTGATCGTAGTGTATTAGCGTAATCCTTACTTTCTCAGCTCTTTTCTCACCTATGTGGATGAGAGATCCGGGAGGAAGTCCAACCCTTTTCAGTGTCTTTTCGTAAGAAGACTTCCTTTGCAGATGCCTTTCAGAACGCATGGACAACCTGGGCTCGCCTGCCATTTAGCCTTAGTCAATTGTGCGTGACGGCCGGTCACAATACATTCTAGCACGCGTGATCATCTTATGTTTTGATATTCATGGAATGAGCGTTAAGTTATTCGGCACGTCTCTGTCTGATTCATAAGTGAGGACTTTCAGAGCACTCCAAATAGCTACTTCAATCGACCAATGGTAGCTCACTCTTTAAAGAGGTCAACGCGTATGCATCGTTGTGGTCGCTTTCTTTAATTTGACTCTACACATTTTCCAGACCTAAAAGGCTTTCCCTTTTCGTCCTGCAGTGCATGCCTTCAGTAACCGTTTGAGGTGACATCTTGTTGAGATCAAGTATAGGATCAAGAATAAGTAGCCCACCTAAGATAACACTTCTCAATGTGATGGGGGCTTCTCCTCTCTACAAGTGAGGTCATTTCATTTGCAGGCCAGGGTCGTGATGTTGGTTGATCTGGACTACTTCTATGCTCAATGTGAGGAGAAGAGAGACCCCTCGATTAAGGACAAGCCTGTTGTAGTATGCGTGTATTCAGGGCGCTCTGAGGACAGTGGGGCGGTGGCAACAGCGAATTACGTGGCGAGGAAGTACGGTGTAAAATCTGGAATCCCGATTTCTCTGGCAAAGAAGAGGCTCAAAGAGGCGCCGGATGCAGTATTCCTGCCGATGGATCGAGAGTTCTACGAAGGAGTTTCGGAGAGAATAATGAGCATACTAAGAGGGTATGCTGACAATTTCGAACAGGTTGGAATAGATGAGGCGTACCTTGAAGTCACAGCCAAGGCTAAGGGCAAGTTTGATGAGGCAGCAGACGTTGCAGCGAGAATAAAGAACGAAGTAAGAAAACGTGAGGGTATAAGCTGCTCTGTTGGTGTTGGTCCGAACAAGCTCATAGCTAAGATCGCGTCGGATGTCAAGAAACCTGACGGATTGACTGTCGTTGAGTCATCGCAAGTCGAAAGCTTCTTGTCTACAATGTCGGTCGACCGCATATTGGGAATTGGGAGTAAGACAACGAAAAGGATGGGCCTCATGGGTGTCAAGACAATTGGAGATCTGGCGAAGCATGACGTGCAAATGTTGACTGAGGTCTTCGGAAAAACCTTGGGAACGTACTTCCACAAGGCATCACTAGGAATAGACGATACGCCAGTTCAGGAGAGAGGGGAAGCCGAGTCCATAAGCAGAATAGCCACATTGAAAGAGAACACCCGAGAGATGGACGTCATCTTGGAGAAGGCAAATCAACTGTGCGAAGAAGTCCATGTGGCGCTTGCTGAACACGCCTTGACTTTCAGGTCAGTTGGTATAGTGGTGATCACGACGGATCTAGTTGTGCACAGTAAGTCCAAGACGTTTGAGAATCCCACAAACCAGTTGGACACCATCGAGGAGACAGTGAAGGAGCTTTTCGAGAAGCTGCTCGTCGAGTTGGAGAAAGACGCGAGAAGAGTTGGTGTTAAAGTCTGGAACCTTGGTAAACAACAGAAAGTGCAAGAGCACCTAACGGATTTCATGAAATCCTCCAAGTCTTGACAGTGGAAAGACTCTGGGGACCCGTTTCTTCAAGTAGCGGTGGAATGAAGGCTTCAAGCTAAGCTGAGGTTCTCAAGCGCTTTCGCTCACACAGCCTTATTCGTCACGAAAGTAGCGCGCGATGAAATCATTGCCGAGGGGCAGCTGCTTGAAATTGGCCAGGATCCCGCAAATATGAATACAAATCAAATCCAAGAAATGCCGACATTTATCGAAGAAAGAGGCGAAGAATTTCAGGAAATGAGACGGATGCCGACAAATCTGCACAAATGTAGCACGAGATCCCAGCGCCTTCCTAGCAATGAGGATTCCATTGATAGTAGGGAACACCGGGATAACGTTAGCGGACTCAACTGGGTTCGCGGGGAAAACTTATAAACGCCAAGACGCAACTAAGAACAACTACAGAGAATTTTGATTCGGACTGAATTTGAGTTGGAGACAACATCAGATGGAAAATCGCTATCTAGGAAAAGGACAATAGAAAGCTCCCCGATAGAAGTTCACCGTCCCTTGCGGCGTTGGATACTTGCATTATGCATAATCGCTATCGGTAGCCAGTTGTTTACAGAGATTTCGGGTACCTTTTTCAGTACAATCATACACTTCGAAGCTGGGCTTCCTTACGTATACGCTGCGATTATTAACACGGTTTTTTTGATTTTGGGCATGGTGTGCTATATAGTCTTCGGGGCTCTTTCCGATAACTTGCGCACCCGGTTCGGAAGACGTGTACCCCTGATTTTCATAGGAATGGTATCTTCGGCACTACTGACATTTCTTTTTGTCATGAGTACGGATTTTCTCTGGCTTTTTATCGACGGAGGAATTTTGATCGCAATTACAAGCAGCCTGATACGTATATCAAGCAGTCTTACGCCAGACTTAATCCCGCTAGAGAAACGTGGTCGGGTTAACACGCTTCTCACGGTGATGACCCCTATTGGATCCGCAATTGTGTGGATTCCCTCCCTGGTTGCGCTAGTGGGCAATGAAGGTGATTTCTCGGGTGAGACGGTAATAATTCAATTTGGAGCAGTTGTTTTAGCCATCATAGGGGTTTCGATGTTCCTGTTAGTCCGAGAGCCTCCGGTGCATGAGCCTCCCGCTGGATGGGCTACGGACCTTAAGAAAATCCTCGACTGGCAGGAATTGAAGAAACAAAAAGACTTTTTCAGATTGTTTTTCGCCAATTTCTTTCTCGCCGCGGCGGGTAATGCGATTTTTCTGAATCTGTTCAATTTCGTCGGGTCGATCAACTTGGATTTAATAGAAATCGTGATTTATGGCCCAATCACGTTAGCCATCATGGGCGTAGGGATCTATTTCCTCGGAAAATCGATAGACAAAGTCGGGCGAAAATGGGTGACTATCGTTGGATTTGTTTTTGCTCCGTTTGGCTCGTGGATCATCGCTCTTTCAGGTGGCGTTATCCTGTTTCTCATGCTTGGGTTCGCGGTCTTCTTTCCTTTCTATTGGGGAGGGAGCACTGCGGTAACAGCATGGCAGCAGGATATTTTGCCGAAGGAAGCGCGGGGGAGATTCTTTGGCTTGATCGGAATTACTGGTGCCTTAGGTAGTGGAGTTGGGGGCTTTATTTCTAGTGTAATGGCGGATAAGCTTAGTATCTTTTGGATTTTTGTGGCGTCATCTTTATTCCTTTGGGCGAGCCTTCCGATTCTTAGCCGGGTTCCTGAAACCTTGGTCAAGAAGAAGAATAAGCACGCATGGAGAAAACAGCAACAAGGCTCTGGTGTCGAAGGAAGCGTTTTGACACCTACCGATAAGTCAAGATGAAGGTTTTTTAAGCACTACGATACACTATAGTAGCCGAATGATACATCGGTTATGAAAGAGGTGCTTAAGCACATGGTTAAGGTTCGCGAATGGCTCAAGCTATTCAGGGCTCCCACTTCGCCAATGACGGTCTTGAGTGTTGAAGTTTTCTTCTTGCTTGCGGGAGGCTCCTTTCTATCGTTGTTCAACCTTGGCTTGGTTCTATGGGCGACTTTGGTTCACTGGCTAGGCGCTGCACACAATTCCCTCACGGACACGTCTCGTGGCTTTGATCAGGAAAACCCGCACATGAAGAAGCAGCCTCTTGTTGCTGGTTCTCTGGAACTGAATACTGTTCATAATGTTATCAATTGGCTAATGATTTTCGCCCTTCTGCTTGGGGTGCTTATTGTCTGGTATTCAGCTGGGAACCAACTCTATGCCGTGATCTATCTGCTTCTCTTCGCAGTGGGCGGGCACGCCTACAACGACGGGCTGAACAAGAGCACGGTTCTAAGCTTCATCCCGTACACATTGAGCTTCGCTTCCCTCTGCGCATTTAGCTACTACTTGGTTGCAACTTCAGCTACTCCACTATTCTGGCTGTCCTTGGCTTACGTTATCCTCACCCAGATCTTCATTGTTGGATGGGAGTTCTACCTGAAAGACATCACTCTCGAAAGGGAGCGAAACCTCCTTAGAACACTCAAGGTCAAAGTTGAAAAAGGCAAGTTCAAGTCTAGCGTTGCAGGCAGACTCTTTGGTTATGGACTTAAGATTGCATCGGTCACAGTGTTGTTCGTCACGGGATTGATTTCGATAACGGCCAACGTTACAGGAGTGTCCACGCTGATCATCCTCGTTTTGGTTATTGTCTTCGCGATACTGATGATAGAGAACAGAGAGTACGACTACAAGCGCGACATGATCTACATTGCCGCAAGCGATTTGGCAAGCTTGTTTCTGCTGCCCGTGGTGCTTGCTGCAGTGATAGGCGGTATAGAAGTTATGTCCATGATCAGCTACGCCGTTATATGGTTCGTTATATTCAATGAAGTCACATGGGCTTCGCTCATCAGTTCGGAGTACTAGGTACGAGGAACCCTCTCTGTCTTCTTTTTCTTCTTCGTGCTATATAGTTATGCTCAGAACAAGTTGCAGGTAGGTTTGTTCAAGCCACAATATGATTGATGCTACAATTACTTGGAGGACGGAGAGAATGGATCCGACTTTAAGGTAGTCCTTGAATCCTATGGACAGGCCTTTTCTCTTCATAGTAGCTAGCCACATCAGTATAGCCAAAGATCCAAGTGGGAAGAAATGTGGTCCAAGGTTGTTTCCGATGATGTTCGAGAAGATCAAGCTTGTGCTAGCCGCCGCGCTCAGCCCGTGCGTCACTATTGCCTCTTTGATTGATAGAAGTCCAAGCATAGTCATGGGCCAATTGTTCATTGCGCTTGCGCTAACCGTCACAATGAAGCTTGGAGCTATGACAGAGAAGACTGATGGTAGAGCGAGGGCATTAACAAAGAGAGTTGCGAAAAAGTCAATAGCGCCAGCATGTCTCAATCCCTCGACCACGAGGAAGATTCCAATCATGAAGAAGAGGATATCCCAATTGACTTTCCTCAAGACGTATGTTGCGCCCGTCTTTTCATGTCTGAACACGGGCTGCCTCCTATAGGTTGCCACGTAAAGCGTGAAGAGAAAGAATGCACCAGCACAGATGACGACCGAGACCGGTATCCTGTTATATGAAGCTACTACGTAACCTACATCTATGGCGACCAGGGTGACTATGCTAGTCCTGAGCCACATTGGCCTCTCACCATGTTTGACTAAGATTTCCACAAGATGATGGGAGTACGACTTGGGAAACTTCTTCCTGAAAAATAAGTAGACTACGATGAGAGTCAGCATAATAGTCATGATCGCTACGGGTACCATGAAAATCATGTGTTGGATGAAGGTGTAGCCAAAGTAGTCTGCGCTCACAATGTTGACTGGGTTGCTAGTGATGAGAGGCATAGCCGCAGTATCCGCCATGAGACCCGCGGCAAAGAGGTAAGCCAATCTGCCGTCTCTTTCCATCTTCAGGTGGCGAACCATCTCCATAACGATAGGTGTTAGAATCAAAACAGCGCTATCATTAGCGAAGAGTATGCTTACAACCGCGGTGAGCAGAGATATGTAGAGGTAGAGTCTGACTCCGCTGCCTTTTGCCAGCTTCGCGATCCTCAAGGCTGCCCACCTAAAGAACCCCATTGTATCCAAGGTCACTGACAAAGTCACTATGCCGAAAAATGCTAGTGCGGCATCCCATATGTTGCCCAGCGCCGTAGCCGCATCAGTTAGAGTAACAGTACCAAGTAGGAGCGAGGCGATCGCCCCCATGCCGGCCGCGACACCCAAGTTTATTCTCTTGGGTCGCTTTATCATGAGAAACAGCGTTGTCAGGAAGATCCCCAGTGAAGCGATTGCAGCGTAGTCCATGGTTACCCTTCACTACCGCGCAAGGTCTTTTGCCGCGAATATCATGTTTCTCGATTGCCATTTGGCATGCATCTATCTCAGGTTGTTTGGGTTGCGGTGCTTCCATCATTCATGAACCATCTTAATACATTTGTAAGACCTTAAAAGGTTTAAGCAAGGTTCCCACTAGAAACCGCTTCACGTTTTCTATTGTCTGGAGTTCCATATGTAACTCTCGTTGTCATGTTGATGTGGTACGTCTTCCCGTCTCAGACTGTCAAGGCTGGTTTAGCGAGCTAGTATATAAATATGGCAACACATTATTTATGGTGTAATTATCCGGACGGGTATTAGGAGAACAAGAATATGAGCGCACCAAGTGCAAGTGTGGTTAAGGTTTCTAAGGAGTTACTGGACCTGCTGAACAAGGCAATAGCGTCTGAGATGCAGGTCTCGATCCAGTACATGTGGCAGCACGTGCAGTGGAGCGGAGTGAAAGGATTCGCCGTAAAAGATGAGCTGGCAGGCATAGCCAAGCAAGAGATGAAGCACGCCGAGATGATCGCAGAGCGACTCTTCTACCTGGGAGGAACGCCGACCACTAAACCTGAGCCAATTTTCGTTCGAGAGAACCTTAAGGATATGATATCGCAAGACGTGAAGGATGAAGAAAGCGCGATCAAGCTTTACAAGGGAATTATTGAGAGAGCAAGGAAAGAGGGCGACGAAACAACTAACAGACTCTTCAGAGAAATAATGCAGCAAGAAGAAGACCACCACGACACGTTCACGACGTTACTCGAAGAACTATGATCGGCAAGGTTGACCTGAATTCCGCTTGGCGTCCCAGATGCAATCGTGGGGCACCCCTCTTTTTCTTTGCCCCGAAGCATGCAGTGACAGGGAAAGACTAGGTGTTCCGGATGAATCAACAGGCAGAGAGAGGAACTGCTAGCCTCTCCGCCAATATAAGAGATTGAGGGAAGAGATAAATACAACACAAGGTTATGAAGGAGAATAAGTTGAGGGGTTAGTAACCGCCTTATGAAAGGAGGACATGGAATTGGAGAAAGCTAAGACGTATTCGCTGCCGAAACTGCCCTATGGGTACAAGGACTTGGAGCCTCATATGTCTGAGACGCAGTTGACGATTCACCATCAGAAACACCACCAAGCCTACGTCAATGGCGCAAACGGAGATCTAGATAAACTCGAGAAAGCAAGGAAAGAAAATGCTGACTTGGATATGAAAGCACTTCTCAAGGATTTGTCATGGAATATTGGTGGACACCGAATGCATTCATTGTTCTGGGAAAACCTTACGCCAGCGTCCAAAAGTGGTAAGCCCACTGGAACTCTGTTGAACGCTCTGACAAAGGAATTTGGCGGCTTTGATCGGTTTAAGAAAGAATTGACACAGACGGCTCAGAGCGTAGAAGGATCCGGCTGGGCAGCGCTAGCCTACTGCAGGGAACTAGGTAGACCGATATTGATGCAGATTGAGAAGCACAATACGAACGTTATCCCTACATTCAGAATCTTGATAGTGGTGGATGTCTTCGAGCATGCGTATTACGTCGACTACAAGAATGATAGAGCCAAGTACCTTGAAGCGTTTTGGAACATAGTCAACTGGACTGAAGTGAATAGGAGACTCGAAGAGATACTGAAGAAATAGGTGACTCCAGGGTAGGCTCACTATTGATCGTGAACGGATGAACTCACACTACTCACTTTCTTTTTTAGGGTCTACGGAATGTCTACAACCATACTTGACTGAGCGCTCTGGATTGACTGCGGTCTTGTTATCTTCATGGGTCAGCGCAACACAATTTGCGGGAAACAGCCATTACCGGGCTATTTCTCAAACAGTTGGAATACCCGTTGGATCAAGCGCTATTAGAATAAGACCTGCCAGAGCGCTTCTAACAGTCTCTTAGACTAGTGACATTGGCTAGGACAGCGGATGAGAGCAATCATGTATCCTTTCCATGGTTCTCCAAGCTGCTGCAACCGATGCCGAGTTCGATATGAAGAGCTGATTACTTGACGGAAAAACTGCTGCTTTAAGATTAGGTCTGAGAGTTTCTTCGAGGAATGTCTGAGGTCGTCAAAGTCCCTGTGGGAGATTGCGTATTCGTGGAGTATTGAAGAAACAGGTAGTTTAGTGCCCAGGCATTCAAGATGTGTGGAGACATGAGATGTTCTAACCGAAGACCCCGTACATCTTCCTTCCTCAATCAAGATCTGTGGCGACACGGAGAATCATTTATTAGTTGCTTCTACGAGATATTTCTGCGGTGCACAGATTTTTGAAGAAGGGTTTCGACGCGATCCCTCAAGTTAAGTGGAGGGAATTTCTGCGCAGACTCCTCATGTTGCTGAACAACCTGTACGGAGACTTCTTGACCTCCGTTCTAGTTCTTGGCTCAGTAGCGAGAGGAACTGCAACCGAGGAAAGCGACGTCGACGTACTCGTCGTCTGCAAAACTTTCCCCAGGTCGATGCACGACAGGATGAAAGAACTGACACAGGTCATACTCAAGCTGGAGAAAACGCAAGAGTTCCTTCGAATGAAGGATGAAGGTTACGTTTGCTGGGTGCAATTCCACCCACTCAGAGTGGAAGAAGCCTCGAAGACCCGCCCCATCTACCTAGACATGATCACAGACAGCGTCATTCTACTTGACAAAGAAGAGTTCGTAGAGGACATCCTGAACAGACTTCGCACCAAGCTTGCGCAACTGGGCGCAAAAAGGGTGTCCCTGCCAGACGGCTCCTGGTACTGGATTCTCAAGCCTAGCTTGCGTAGAGGGGAGGCGGTGGAAATCTGAACACGGAAGCAATGGCGAGAGGCTACATTAAGGACGCAGGACTCTCACTGAGACAAGGCAAGGACTTCCTCAAAGCGAAAGCCTACCATAGGACAGTACGCGCTTCCCAGGAAGCTGTTGAACTCGCAACAAAGGCGACACTCAGACTCCTCGGAATAGACTATCCCAAGTCACATGAAGTCACGTCGTTACTAGAGAGCCCGACTGTTGAAAAGAATTCCCCAAAGTGGTTCACTGAATCTATTTCCAGAATCCGGGAGATAAGTATTCAGCTAGCTGGAGACAGGGGCCCAGCGCTCTACGGCGACGAAAAGTCATCCAAACCCCCGGAGGAACTTTATGGCAGAGAAGCGGCTGAAGAAGCCCTGAAGGGCGCAAGACTCGTCGTTGGAAAGTGCAAGAGACTGATACAACAGTGGAGGCTCAGCAACGAAGTCGAAATACAAAAGAAATCGAAGAAAAACCCATGAAACCGAGGAAACTACCTAACTAATAAGCATGGTGCAGTCAGAAGGGACGTAACCTATCTCACTATCAACTTGGCAGAGTATTCCCTCCCCTCTCCCGCCCACACCCCACCCACACTCATGTGCAAAAAGTGTCAATCTACGGATAGATGAGTGTGTTATCCAAGCCCTTCCTCTTGACGAACGTTCCAAGTTCATCGTCCACAGTTAGTAATCTTAGATCCATTTTGACCGAATCTGCGTAAAGTATGTTGTCTACCATGTCATTGTGTCCTAAACCGTAGAGTTCAAAAGCCATTATGAACACATCTGAAGTCTCTTCAACCCTGACGTATCTGCCACTGTCGACGATGCTCTTCAAACCGAACTTGAATACCTCGTCCTTGAACGAACCACTTCTCTTGAGTCTTGCAATAGCCCACATCGATTCGATGATACTGAAGTGAGAGTAGAAGAATTCGGCATTCGCATCGGAGAATCTCTTAAGCGCACTCACAACTGATTCGCTGACATCGACACCTAGTGAGGGGAGTAAGAATGAGGTATCAAGCAGAATCTTCTGCGTACTTTCTTTGCTCTTCGTTGCTTATCGCCTCGATTTCCTTGGGTTTGAGGGAAGCGAATTTCGGGCCGGAAATGGCGAGTTCAATCGGGTCTCCAACCTTCTCCATGATCACAGTGTTCCCCACAACCCTCAACACGATCCTTTCGCCCTCCCTGAACCCCATTGCCTTGACTATTTCCTTCGGCAAATACACAGTAAACTTTTTTCCGATGATAACTTCGCTACTCAGACTCAATGGGCTTCACCAGAATATTCATCACAATTCAGGTTTAAAAGCATTTTGCTGACTACTGAGGCAGCGTACTTCAACGATCCTGACAAGCGTTACAATCAGCGGAGAGCAGAGCCTCAGGATTTCGCGCGGCGTAGGCAGAGCTTAAGCTGAATTCAGGAGTACGCATATGCGCGTGATGAGAGCAGTCAATCAGCACGTTCGATCCCTTAGTTGCGAACCCTGCCCTCCCGCTTGACTTCAGGTTCAGGATAGAACATCCTGAGCAGATGGTCTTCTGGCGAAAGGTTGGAGGAATCGATTACCTGCTTACTACTGTACCATACCTTGGAGATCCTATGCTCGAGCTTGTCTTCTTTCTGGATCTCCATGGTGAGTCCTGCACGAACTAATTGTTGAAGGAAGGGCACATCCTGCTCACTCGCGTGTGCTGCGCTCCACTATTTCGGACTCTCTGAGACCATTAATCAGATACGTGGTAACAAGAAGTTCCATGTATCCTCGTTTCTGAGCGGGTGTGAGGCCTTTTGCGTAGATCAAGCTTTTGAGCGCGCACTCGTCAGGGCTCAATCCTCTTTATCTCTTTGACAGAGTCAAAGTCTCTGTCATAGCTTACTACGGTCGCAATTCTATTCTCAAGAGCTGTCGCAACATGGATTGAGTCTCTTGGGGAAAGCCTGTACTTCTCGGCTATCTCCTGCGCCTGAGAGATCGTCGTTTTCTTCACTCCCAAGAGCCTCAGATTCGGAAAGCTAAGGAGCTTTCTTCCCACATCAAGCGAGGAATCGATCCCAGATAGTTTCCTAACGACCCACGTGACCTCATCCCAAGTAAGGGATGCCGTGTATGCCTCGAACTCCCCTGACGCTATCTTAAAGAGAAGATCCTTGCACCGCCCTGCCTCCGCTACGATCGCCTCTTCATAGATTATCGGATATATGAGCACACTCGAGTCAATGTAAGGCAAGCCTTTCCTCAGCCTCTTCCCCAATTATTCTTTCTAAATCCACTTTCTTCGAAACCTTCTTAGAGACTACGGAACAGAATCCGCGCACAAACTCCTCTGGGTTCATCTTAGGTTTGATCAGAACTCCCTGTCTGCTGATTTCCATTAAGACCTCGTCTCCAGGCTCAATTCCCAATGATTCCCTCGCTACCTTGGGGATTACAATTTGACCTTTCTGCCCAAGCCTTCTCTTGAGAGACATTCCAACCGCCAAGTATGAAAATGACCAACTCATAATTTAAACCTTTCGAGGAGAGTCTAAATAAGGTGTGAATATTCCCCTTCTGGTTCTCCGCTTACTGTTCCTGCGATAAGGCTGATTATGGTTCGGGCGTCAAGTGGGCTCCAAAGACTTAAGAGGTGAGAGAGTCTATTAGAACTCGTTTCGATATTCTCTGTGGGGGGGATCGAAAAGTATGGCGGCTAGAGAATTCAGGTGCGACGCATGTGGCATTACGTTTAGAAACAAGAAAGAAAAAGACGCTCACATCAAGAATACCCATCGTTCAATTAGCTCCACAAAACGAATCCCTCCATCCCAAAAGGGAGGCGCTGCTTCGGAGCCAGTAGCCTACAATTGAGGGCAAACAAAAGACATCTTCTATACCTATGGAATATTCGCTCCAGCAGGCGCCACATTAACTCTGCTGTGAATTCGAAGGGGGATGCTCCTCTTTTCGCAAGATTTGGAGATAAGGGAGTTCATCAACTGGCTGTGTTCCATGGCTGAAGAAGCCGACAATTTAGATCCCTGCGCCTGTTTCGATGGTCTCTTTGGATAGCTCCTCAATGATGTCGAGGATTACAGTCTTGTCGAGCTTGTCAGAGATATCTGGCGCCACTAGGTACCTCCGTTGCCGCATGTCGTATCTGGGAACAAGGTACATGACGCCTTGACCCCTCACGTACTTTTCTTCAACGTTTCTCTCACTTCGCTTTATCGCGTCGAATAGTATCGTGAACTCTCCGCGCGCCTTAGCTACCGGGAAACCAGATATTTCATCTTTGAAGTATTTTTTTCTCATGAGAAAAAAAGGTAGCCTCAACTTCTTCTCCTGAGACGGGGTCTGGTTGAATAATCTTATGAAGTAAACTCTATTGAAGAGCTTCGGCAGCAGGATGTAGATGCTCCCCTTCCTCAGCACTCTGACGATCTTGGTTTCAAACGTCTTTTCCGGCTCAATCGCCAGGAATGCATCCATGATTGGCTGCGGGACTGCAAATCGCCTGCTCATGATGTTCCATCGGCACTTGGCGCCCCCTATCACCAAAACAATTCCCCCCACCAGCTATCAAACCAATGGAGAATAGAAAAGGCAAGTCCTGCTCCGCATAGGGAACCACAACTCCAACAACGAGTATCATAACCACACCTAGGGCAAACATACTGACACCAAGAATAAGTGACCTGCGCACAAGCCGGGATAGCCCCTCAGGGGTCCCCTTTCCTCTCCCAAGAGACTTCGGCCAGACAACCAACCCAACAGTAATCAAAGTCAGAGCCACAACCACCAAGAAGAATGCAAGACCCCACCCGGGACCCACACGCTGAGCAACGTTGGCAAACACGAGGACCAATGCACCAAATCCTATTAAGAACCAAGAGACAATGGAAGCCCCACGCCCTCTCCCTGCAAGTTCCTCCTCAGATCCCCGCGCCGACAACTATACCCTCCTCCACCAAACAACATCTTCCACCAGACTGAGACAGGAGAAACGCGCCCTCCAGTCCACCTAGGGCTAGCTCCAATAATAAGCATGGCGGGAAGCAAACAATCGGAGCGGATGCAACCTTAGGCCGGCGACCTGCCCAACCCCGACTGGCGAGCTCCACTAGTCTCGACAAACTCCCCTATATAGTGACGCGAACGACCATTCCTCTCCCCCTCTCCGCCGCCACACCCCCACCTTACCTTCAACCCCCATCATCCACCCCTCAACTCATGGACCTACTTGGCTACAGGCGCAAGCATCTCCCCTCTCCCCGCCTCCCGCTTACCCACCACCCCACA
>Ga0315309_1001096_pt1 | contig 16247 bp, 13 predicted proteins | sample TDP4_MG_FD_203080 | JGI IMG/M metagenome (GOLD analysis project Ga0315309, IMG submission 203080) | Freshwater sediment microbial communities from Lake Towuti, South Sulawesi, Indonesia - TDP4 | ecosystem: Environmental > Aquatic > Freshwater > Lake > Sediment | place: Indonesia: South Sulawesi... | reverse complement strand
AAAAATATGGAGCAAAAAGGAGTATCTCCAGTGGTGGGCACTATTCTGCTGATCGCCATAACAGTGGCCTTGGCAGCGGTCGTAGCGACGCTCGTCAGTGGACTCGGAGGGCGAGGAACTCCCCCGTCCGTGATGGTTACTTTGACGGCAGATAATGTTGGGGACAACATAAAGCTTACGATTAAGCACGAGGGCGGAGATGACTTGGTGGTTGCTGACCTTCAGATAAAAGCAACTAATGACGCTACCGGCGCAATGACAACGATAGATAGACCTGCCCTTGGTGTTGATACAACGTTTACCGTTGGTGAGACTGGGATAGTATCATACAGTTACCCGGCTGCCGACGCTGGTACTGTGATTACAGTATACATAATCCACGTACCCAGCAAACAAAAGTTATTCAGCAGCTCGTCCGTCGTCGTGAGATAAAACCCACTGATAGAAAAAATAAGCCCTTAAGGAGCTATGGAGGCCCCGCCATTGAGGCCTCTATTTTTTAAACCTTATTTTTAACCATCCAACGTGGTTTGGCTTTTTGTCTCAATCCTGCTTTAATTTACAGGTTCAGAAGGGTGGAATTTTTCAAACTTCTCGAGTGCCAAAACGAGAGATTTTATAAGCACGCATTCACATACACTTTTAAAGAAGAGGGTGTAAAAAAAGGGAGGCTAAAGAGGAAGAGAAGATGGGAAACCAAGAATTTTCCGAGAGAGAAATCGAGCGTATAGAGTCGGATATCGAATGGACCGCTAGGAACTTTGAAAGCATCTCCCGCGAACACGAAGGAAAGTATATCGCGGTTAAAGATGGGCAGATCATTGCCGAATCGGAGGATTTCGAGGAACTTTTGAATGTACTAAGAGAACGTGGGATAGATCCCCGCTCGATTCACATAGATTCGATCGCTCCAAGGTCGTTTGCTTGCATTCTTTAAGTTGGTTTGTAAGGGGATTTTACAAATCAATTAGCTCTGGTGCAGAACCGAGCCCTTTCACTAAGTTTACGCTTCGCTGCCCTCAATATCGGATATGGGCAGCTCCACTCGAAGCGGTCCTTGATACAGGGTCTCCATTCACCGCTATCGCAACAAGAGACGCTGAGAGATATCAAATTCCTTTTTCAAAACTTAATCGGGACCCAAATCTTCCCCCAATTGGGTTTGCAGGACTCAAATTATCCCTAGGTTTGTTAAGAATACCGAACTGATGTTTAGGGATGAGGAGGGAAAGAGACACGCGATACAACATGAGCTGCTATACATCCTTGAGCCAGATCTCCCACGTGGATTATGGAGGGAAAGGGGAGTCTATCGACTTCCCAATGTCATCGGGATGGATTTCCTCAGACGTTGGAAAGTTAAACTTTATGTGGAACCCGCAACGGATGTGGTCAAGTTGGAGTTTCCAGAATAAAGCGAACTGTAAGGTCTTGCGATCTAGTACAATGATAACTTCTAGAGAAAGGGCCTGATTTAGCTGATCTGTCGTGTATTTTGATCGCACTTCACGGCCGTGCGCTGCCGCTCGTTTCACCCTTATAAAAGGCCTCGTTTCAAAGCCTCGGCGGGAGCGGGAGGATGATCTCCAATAAGTAAATACTTAAAGGTATTTACTTTGTATTTATTAGGAGGAAGCCTCATGTATGTACATGGGAAAGAAGTAAGGATAACAAAAGGTGCGTTCGAGGACATGGTTAAATTGGGTTTGCCTGAACACAAGATCATTTCAATAATCGAGGAGGGCAGGATAACGCGAATAGGAAAGACGGATAAATACTACGCGGAGGTCGGCGCGGGGAGGAAAATCCTGCGCGTGGTTTACGTGGAGTACCCAGCCACGATCGTCGTGATAAGCGTCAACGTAAGGGGGCGAAAGGGTGGAATGTCCTAGGTGCAAAAAGGGAACCCTCGTCAAGGCGAGGGAGGACATCATAGTCGAGGGCGTCAAGTTAGCCGAGGGGCTCGAGGTTGAGAAGTGCGACCGATGCGGCGAAGTGGTGCTCACGGTTGAGCAGGCGTCCAAGCTGAGGGGCGCAGCTGAAGAAGCGGGGATATGGGGCCACGGGATCAGGCTCAAGCGCAAGGTCTCAAGGATAGGGAATAAATCAGCGCTATACATCCCGGTGGACGTAGAGCGGATGCTCGGCCTGAGGCACGGGCGCAGGGTTGAGATACGGGTCGTGGGCAAGCGGATGGTCGTCGAGGCGGAGGAATGAGGTTCAAAAAAAGCAAGAAAGTGTAGCAGTTTGTATGAAGTGCGTTTTTCGAGGGAGTTCAGCGAGGAGTATGCAAAACTCAAGAAGCGGGCTGAAAGTGGTCATGGTGGGGCAATCCCAGCCATCCTCGGGGGCCAAGGAGAAAAACTACAGTATTATAGCCTCCTTTAACCCCTTGAAGTGATCATCCTCTTGGTCGAGGGAAACCACCGAATAACTGGTAAGATCACCTTAGGAATGTTTACTCTTCTTGCGTTTACGCTTTTTGCGGCGCTTGCGCTTCCTTCTGTAGAGGACCACTATAACCCCGATTATTGTCGCTGCAATTGCCAAATAGATGATCCAGATGGCGAGTTCCCATCTTATCGGCGGCGGTGGTTTCACCACGGTAAACGTCCCCGTCAACCCATCGACCTCAACGTCATAGGTCCCCTCCACATCCTCGACCACCGTAAATATCACGGGCCTTGCCGATCCGCCAGCGACCGTCACATTTTCAATATCCTCGACTACACCGTTGATCTTCAGGATTACGGTGGAGGTGCCCTCCAGATCTCCCGTGTTCCTGACCGTCACCGATATGCTGACCTCCTCCCCGATGGCGACCTGCGGGGGGCTAATGACCAAGTCGCTCAACGTGAATGCCGCAGGAGCCGCAGCAACCCTCAAGGTGAACGACCAGCTCTCGGACCATGGGCCGATGTTCCCCGCGCCATCGACCGCGCGGACGCGCCATGAATAATTCCCATCGGCGAGCGCGAATGGGGTGTAAGTGTTCTCGGCGAGGCCGGAGACATCGACCTCTGGAGACGTGAAGTCAGCGTCGTTGTCGACTTGGATAGTGTAGGTGACTCCTGATGGGTCTACAACCTTAGCCCACCTGAATGTCGGGGTGTCATCGTTGGTCAAAGCGCCATCGGCCGGCTCCAAAAGGTCTGGAGCAGCTGGTGCCGTCGTATCGATGAGAAGAGTCCAGACGGCTGACCAATCCCCTAAGTTGCCGGCCCCATCCACCGCTCGGACTCGCCAGGAGTAGTCCTCATCGGCTAGAGCTAAAGGCGTGTAGGTGTTCTCGGTGAGGCCCGATATGTTGACCTCGGGCGATGTGAAGCCAGGATCGTTGTCGACTTGAAGCGCATACGTGACGCCTGATGGATCGCTGACAGCGGTCCACTTGAACGTCGGGGTGTTGTCGCTGGTTATCGTTCCATCGGTTGGCGAGACGAGCGATGGGGTTGGAGGAGGCGTGTTGTCCCCAGGCGGAGGAGGTGGAGGGGGTGGAGGAGGTGGAGGCGGTGGCGCGGCCGTAGCCTGAGCTATGCAGCTCGCGTTGTCCCTGACTGCGTTGTCGGCTTGAGATACTGCGGTGACGGTTATGTTGTCCCTCGCACCATTCTCCGCACCCCCTGGAATGGTGACGCTGAGCATCGTCGTCCTGGTTTCGTTTGGCGGCACGTTTTCAAATCGAGTGTCGTCGAGCGTCGGGCCCCAGCCCGAGTTATCGCTAACAGTTAGGACGTAGTTGTCGGGGGCGCTGCCAGGGTTATTAACCGTTACGATGTAATTGAGCGTTGCTCCAGGCGGGCCGTTCTGGTAGCTCGGCGAAATAGACACCGATACCCCGTACAATATAACATATAGTTTTCCCGAAATTCCCACTTCTTGTGCGGATGCCGTGCTCAACAAAAGCATCTGTAATAAGGCGATCACTGATGCCGACAGCAAAACTTTCTTGAGTTGTACAACCCTCACCTACGGCCCTCGAGGGATAACTTGGAGTCCATCCCTCAAGGATAACTTGGGGCCTGTTTGTTAAAAAAATTGCCGATAGTTTTATCGTTCAACACTTAAACACCATTTTTTCTTAACATAATGGCAAGTTTTACTTTAAATCGATGACGGATGGGAAGTGGAGGATAAATCTAGAGGATAGTTTCATAAGCCCTATATTACGTCATCTTAACGCAAGGTTAGGGAGACAGGTGAAAAAAGAGATCGGGTTAGCATTGGTACTAGGCCTCATAGCGATGTCAATGGCCCCCAGCAAGGTATTTGCGGCGGATAGCTCCCAATCAATATCTGGACAACTGAACAATAGCGTTGCCCCAGATGTCACCGCGATTGCAGTAACGACAATGGCAGATGTACCCGAGGACAATTTAGATCCTCAAACGAATTATAAGTTTAAAGTAAGCGTCACGGACAATAACACCCTCGCGGACATTTCGACGGTCGAGCTGAAGCTCTATGTCGACAATATCCTTCTACCGGACAACAGGCGCAACCACTATACGTTCAAATTCACGGCTCCGGGCACCTGGGAGGAGATAGGCCCCGATACCGACAACCGGCACCTCGAGAATGAAAACTGTGTAGCGCCTGATAACACGCTGACGTCAGGGGACTATGTTTTCGTGGTGAAGCTCGACGTCATAGCCCAGCCGGGGGTATCAAACCTATGGGATGTATATGCAAAGGCGACGGACGACAACGCTCTCACGGATGAGCTGACGGACGAGAACAAGTTCAAGGTGAATGATTACGTGAGCCTAACCGTCGATGATGCGGCCTTGACATTCACCGGCTCTCCAGGACAAGAGAATGTTCAGCCAAGCGAGAATCCAACGGTGGCCACGGTCGATACAAACCGCGACTTTGACATAAGGTGTAAGGTAGATAACTGGGCGGGAAGCCTTGGTGGCACCATAGGAGCGGATAATACGAAAGCAGCGCAGGGCGCCTCGCACGAAAATGAGATTATACTGAGCAACAGCTACGCCGACCTATGGACTAATGTCGGCTACGGTGAAGACGTGGCGGAAAACATCTACTGGTTCTTAAACATACCCAGCTCAGCCAGAGATCCGTACTACACAGACAACTTATACGTCCAAGCGCGCATAGGGGATTAGTGGCGGTTGAATCATGAGGCCTGCGGGTAAGCTCTGCCTGCCAGGCGCACGGGTCAGCTTATCGACGAAAAAGGTGAAGGGGAAACGCCCGCAATTCCCCCTCCTCTTTTCATGTTTTATCCTTGCGTTGGCCTTAGCTATAATCAATGTTGGCCCGGTTTCGGCTGTGGCAAAGATAGCGCTGGCGAGTCCACACGACCTCGATAATTTACACCTCGGGGTGGGACAGGAGGGGAACTTTAAGTTAAGGGTGTATAACCGTCCGGAGAGCGAAAATTCACTTAGGTTTGAGATCACCGCTACAGGCGGAATTGCCCCATTTCTGTCATTTTCAGATAACGGGTTCGTCCTCGACCCAGATACATCGAAACAGGTGGTGGTGACCATCTCTCCGATCGCGCAGGAGAACGTGTATGAGGGCGATATTTCGGTTTATGCCCACGGCCTTGTGGAGGGCGATGGGGCCAGTCCTGTGGTTGCTTCGGTTGGAACTCGGGTGAGGCTTACGGTCACCAAAATGGCAGCACCGCCAAGACCGCTTATCTCAATCATTCTTATTGCCATAGTGGCATGCGCAGTAGTTGTGGGTATCGTTTGGTTAGTGCGGAGACGGAGACGTTCGAGGCCCGCATCAGCCAAGGGCAAGCAGACGCCAACGTTAAGCCGTAATGGTTCATTAACGACCACCAAATAGACAGAAGACGAGATAAACCAATGATGGATGTTCTCGGCTGCATAGCCCACCAAGAGGGTTTCCAGAATCCTCATTTTTACCCCTTAACTAGCCAAGTTGCCGATTACCTTTGTGAAATTTTGTTAAACACCACAACATGCGGAAAAAATTTATGCTTGGACAAATGATTATTAATTGAAAAATAAAAAAGGAGGTAAAAAATTGAAAAAGATTGTGGTTCTTGCCGTAGTGTTGTTCGGACTCCTTCTGACCTCGATGATTGGAGTTAGCACAGCAGCGGCAACACAACCTGACTGGACAGAGAAATACGATGCCTGGGTCATAACGCCGCCAGAAGAGGATCCGCCGAGCCATCCAGAGGGAGAACCGCGTACAGAGATCCATGTTCCATGGAGAGCCATTGAAAAGTCCCCAGCCATTCAGTTGTTGTTAGTACCTCAATACACGCTAACAATCTCGGCCACAGCTGGGGGAACCACAGACCCGGCTCCCGGATCGTATGTTTACGATGAGGGAACGGAGGTAACAGTTACAGCAATTCCAGATGAGTTCTACGAGTTCGACCACTGGGAGCTTGACGGTGCCGTTCGCTCGGAGAACCCAATAGACGTGTTGATGGACGCGGACCACACCCTGCACGCTGTATTCATAACATGGGATTGATAAGACGCCTCGACGACTAGCAGGGAAAGGGCGAACGTAAACTCGGAAGCCTCTTCATTTGCGGAGGGAGGACACGAACGTCGGTTATTTGAAGACTGGCCGATCTAGTTTAGAAGTTAAACGTTCCAACTCGTGCATGTTTTAAATATCTCGGTGGTTAGATATTGCTTATTGGTATCATGTTCGGGCAAAAGGGTCGGGGGGATGAACGAGGCGTTTCAGTAATTTTAGGAGCAACGCTTGTCATCGGCATAATCATCGCTTTTCTTTCGTCCTTCCTAGCGGCATGGGTTCCTAGGGAGGTAAGCCAGAGGGAGCACAGGCAAATGCGCGGGGTTGAGGAGAGTTTCCGGGAGCTAAGGGCAACGATCGAGGGCCTGCAGGCCGGCGAGTTCAGGAGTGTGGACGTCAACATGGGCGCCGAATACTCCATCCCCCTAGTCCCAACTCCGAGGGGGGTTGGCACGCTCTCCGTTACCCCGGCACCCATCCACGAGATCATGATTTCCCCGAGTGATGACGCGTACGTCGTCGAGAATCGACCGACCACGAATTTTGGGTCGGAGAACTCGCTTCGAGTGGCAAGCCGGTTGGATAACAATAAGAGATCATACCTGAAGTTTTTGCTCGAGAACATCCCAATTGGTGCCTGGATTTTGGAGGCCGACCTCTGGCTTTACTGCTACGGATCCACCTTGGAAAACGTGACTGATGTGCGATGCCGCCAGGTAGAAAACGATAACTGGACCGAGTTAACGATAACATGGAAAAAGGCGATTGAAAATTACCCGATGGGGGCCGTCCTCGACAACCTCTACGTCGGCGGGACTGGCTGGTTCCACTGGTCTGCGAAGGATTTTGTGACTCGAGAGGTCATTGGAGATAGACGGCTCAGCTTGGGATTAAGAGTCAGAATGGAAAATTACGACAACATCGAGAGGTACGCCAACTTCTTCTCCAAGGAAGCCGTGGACAAGAGACCATACCTTCATGTTAGGTACACGACTGGGCCGCCAATCTGGATTCAGACGGATTGGGTGGGAGGAAGGACCTATCCGACTCTCGAGAGCGAGAAGTGGTACGAAGATTACAGTAAATACTACAGGGGCGAAAATGAAAATTCAAAAAAGCAGGGCGAGGTAAGGCTGGAGAACTCTATCCCCTTGGAAACCAGTTGGTTCCAAACAACTAAAGTGGACTTTGAAAATAGCACTTCAAGAGAAAACCTTGACACATCAACCTTCCCCGGTTCTGTCATACTCGCGGGCGATAACGTTGTCTTCGGGAACACCACCAATACCGCAGATATATCGCCCTACGCGAATTACACTTACATTCAGAGGCTCGACCCGGGCGGCGAATACGCCGCGCCTTATAACGGGGTGATAATCCAGTGGAGATGGTATCCCAGGGCTACGACCAACGGGGCGAAATTTAAAATTTTCAGGTACGTGACCGGGACCGTTTGGACGATGGTTGGGGAGTCTGGGCCAAAGAACCTCAGCTCCGGGATGAACACGTTTACTGACATCTATCTCCCTGTAAAAGCCGGCGATCGGATCGGCATGTACTCCGGAAATAGATCAACCTATTATTCAGAAACATCTGGCTATTCCGTCGCAAGAACAGAAGGTGATATCACGGGCACATCCTCATTTACAAATCATATGTTACCACGTAGGATCCCGATAGATGCCACCCTCAAAAGATATCGATACTCGGGCACCTTCATCTCCCGGGTCCACGACACCAAAGGTTTCGAGACAAATTGGAGGACCATATCGTGGGGCGAAAACCTCCCCCCCGACACCAACCTCACCCTCCAAACTCGGACCGGCGATTCGCCAACGCCGGACGAAAACTGGTCGAATTGGTCCCTTCCTTACACGAATCCCGCGGGGGAGATGATAACCTCACCCAGGGCATGGTACATACAATATAAGGTCAACTTTTCGACGAACGACACCGCCCACACACCCGTCTTGGATTGGGTAGAAATCGAGTACATAACCTCTGCATTGTACAAGTCCTCTGGTCAGCTCGAGTCCTCAGTATACGATGCTGGCTCCCCGGTCGACTGGCGAACAATAACTTGGGAGGCGGAAACGCCGAGCATAGTGGGCGAGAACAAACCAGTCGAAAACGAGCCCGACCCGCTTGTCGATTGGAGCCCGCTCATCGGTGATAATTTAAGCCCCCTCGAGTATGCTCGAGCCCAAGACAACATCTACGAGAGCATCGCCGAGGAGCTAAGGAGGGTACCGTGGTGGAACAGGAGTTGGCCGTGTCGTCGTCCGGTGACGATTAACAACGAGAACAACCCAAGCATGCTCGAAAATTATCAGGTCAAAATCGATGTAACTTATGATGAAAATATGATGCAGAACTTCAAAGACCTTCGCTTCGTCGACAACGACTCCGTGACCGAGCTGAGTTATTGGATCGAGGATTTCAAACCGAGCGAGAACGCGATCGTCTGGGTGAGGGTGCCTAACATCCCCGCAAATGGCAATAAGACGATTTACATGTACTATGGGATCCCAGATGTGTCCCCCGGCTCGAACTTCTCCGCCACCTTCCCGAACGCCCTGATCATCGATGGGACGAGCAGGACCTTGGGCGGGGTTCAGAGATACGATTGGGTGGAGATCAAGAACGGCGGCACCCTTACTGTGCAGAGCGAGAATATGTTGCAGCTTTTCGCTAGGAAGATAATTGTCACCTTGAACTCCCGCATTGACGCGACGGGTAGCGGCTACCCAGGTGGCCCAACCAACAGGTGGCGTGGAAGACAGGAGAACGGGTACAGCTATAATGGCAGGCCTGGGACGGGCGGCGGTACGGGAGGATACGCGCTCGGCACCTCCGACGGCCCGGGCGGTGGAGGTGGGGCGTACGCAGGGTCAGGAGGAAACGGTGGCGGGGCGCGGGGTGCAAACGATTATCCAGGCGTAGGGGGCTTAACTTTCGGGAACGCTAGCGATAACAGCATTTACATGGGATCAGGCGGAGGGGCCGGAGGGTTGAGCCGGAACGCGCCAGAAAACGATCCCTGGAACGCCGGCGGGGCAGGCGGGGCTGGCGGAGGGGTCGTCCGGCTGAACGCCGGGGTTATCGAAATATATGGAACGGTCTCTGCCGACGGCGGGGACGGCGCGGGTGGGATGAGCAATGTGGGAAGTGCGGGCAGTGGAGGAGGTGGAGGAGGATCCGGTGGAACCATCCTAATCGAGGGCAACGAGGTTATCATAACCGGTACGCTTACCGCGAAGGGGGGAAAAGGTGGTGCTAAATCCCCGACATCTACAGGAGGCGGACCTTACGGGGGTGCAGGCGGAGGAGGCGGCGGCGGAAGGATCAAGGTGTTCTACGATAATAGTTTGGACAATGCCGGCGCGACCTACTTGGTGAATGGAGGTGATAATGGTGGGCCAAGCTACGAAGCACCAGTTGCGCAATCTGGGACCTTCGGGACGACTTACACTGGGGTTATTTCCTACCCCGAACCGACTACGAGCGTGGGGTCCGAGGAGCTAGAGTCAGAAGCGGGGGCGCAACAGATGTACTGCCTGAACTGGGAGCACCGCATAACAGGGGTCAAGCTGGGCTACGAGAACTACACGTTCTACATCCGAGGATACTCCGACAACGATGATGAAAACATCGGAGTTTACATCTGGATGTCGAAGACGAACAGCTGGTATTTCATAGATAACCTTCCGAAGGCTCCTGGGGATCCGATCACATTCAACATCAAGCCGAAGGACCTCAACGATTACATAGTTGGAGGTATCCTATCGATCGGCTACTTCGACAGTGGGGGCGACGCGACGCGCACGCTCATCCACATCGATTACTGCATCCTAGAAGTCACGGGTTATTTCACCACGGAGGTCAAGGTGTACACGAGGACCGGGAATACCGAGAACGCGTACGACGGCAGCTGGAGCGGATGGGAGGAGGCCACGAACGGTGGTGAGGTGCCATCGCCCGGCGCCCGCTGCATACAGTATCGTGTGGATCTATCGACGCAGAGGGGCCAGATCTCGCCCGTGTTCAAGGAGATAACCATAACCCACCGCAAGGATACGGAATATGGCACCGTTGGATTCAGCTCGGGGCACGTGTACTACCCGGATCAGGCTTACGTGAGCGAGGGCGGTTCTGTGATCTTGACCCAGGGGGAGGTTAACCTGACGGTTTTGGAGCCGGTGATGATTACGGTGTCTGAAGCCGAAAACGATAACATCCGGGTGGACGTCAATTTATGGATAATTGAAAATGAGAGGGCCACGCTCACCTCGACGGGCACGAGGACGATCAGGGTATTTTGCGTGGACTCCCGCGCCACCGTCATTCCGGTGGAGGGGGAGGGGCCAAATCGTGAGTCCATTATCCTGAGGGCATTATCGCCCTACGGGGATGTTTGGGGCAGATATCTAAGAAACAAGCTCGAGGAGCTGGAAAGGATGGGCATCCGCGCCGAACTCGATGAGGACACGCTTACCCTGACTATCTGGGGTAAGGTTGAGAACGCCGGGGTGAAGGACATTTACTACTACGAGTACTTGAAGGAACTCGTGGTCGAATTAGTATAGAAGGGGTAGAACCTTGGGCAGGAAGCTCCACGCGGATGAGCGGGGCATTTCCCCAGTTCTGGGGACAGCGCTCCTTTTAGGTATGATTCTCACCGCTTCCACGATTTTTCTCGCGGTTTGGGTCCCCGGTGAGGTGAACAGGAGGGAGCGCGAGCACATGCAAGGAGTTGAGGGGAGTTTTCGGGAGCTAAAGGTGATGATCGAGGACCTAGGGGTCGGAGAGAATGGAGGCGTGGACCTGAAGATGGGCCCGGATACCATACCCCTCGTCCCAAACCCCAAGGGGGGCGGAACATTGTCCATTACGCCAGCTGAAAATGTTGAACAAGAAAATCTCGAAAACATTATGAAATCCGACCTAGGACACATCGGGTTCGACTGGGGGGGTTGGAGCTGGGTCTACGAATCCGGAATGGTGGTCTTTGTTCAGGACAACATGAACCTCATGAAATCTCCTCCGGGTTTGGTGACCGTTATGCAGAAGAACGAAAACAATTTTGAGGTGCACTTTAACGCCATCAGGGTTCAAGGAGTCAGGGGTTCGGTAAGCGGCACGGGAACGTCCACTGTTACCATATCAGAAAATGCCCTACCATTAACGAAACTCAACCCAAATGAAAATGTTGTTACTATTTGGATAAACTCGGGCTATAAGGACGCGTGGAGGGAGTACCTTACGAACAAGGTGGATGAGCTGGGAGCAATAGGTATCAACGCCGTGCTCGAAAATGAAGGGAACTTGCTCAAACTGACTATCAATGGGGGCGGGAAAAATATTGAATTTTATCAGAAGGTGACGGATATCGAGGTTAGGGTGGATTGATGGTAAAAAAACTCCGCGCGGATGAGGGAGGCATCACCCCGGTTTTAGGGGCAATGTTCATTCTAGGCATAGTCATTGCTTTATCCTCGACCTTCCTTGCGACATGGGGTCCCAGTGAGATGAACAGAAGGGCGCGCGAGCACATGGAGGAGGTTAATGAGAGCTTCCGGGAGCTCAGGGCCGTGATCGAAGGCCTACGGGTCGGGGAATCCAAAACCGTGTCCATAAGGATGGGTCCGGATCCAGTGCCGTTCGTCCCGAGCCCCAGAACGGGAGGAACGCTTTCCGTCACGCCAACACCAACCCCTCTCCCGACTTCACCTTCATACTGGGGGAATTATTGGGAAAATTATTGGGAGAACGACCCAGGAAATATCAAGTTCGACATGGAGAATCAGAGCTGGGTTTACGAGCTGGGGATGATAATTCTCATCCAGGACAACGTAGTACTCATGGATTCCGCCCCGCGCATGTTGACCGTGTGGGATGCGGGCGGCAACCAGCTCGGGGTATACGTCGACGTCATCAAGGTTCGGGGGCTGGGGAGTTCGGTAAGCGGCACGGGTATGTCGACCATTGCCGTGTCCATACTTCGGAGGTTTGAGAAACCAGAGAACAGGGAAAACGCGGTGATCAGGATAAACTCGAGGTACAAGAACGCGTGGAGGGAGTACCTGGCAAGCGAGAACCAGATGCTGAATACCAAGGGTGACAACGTCTCCTTCGATCCGAACACGCTCACCCTAACCATCTTGGGTAAGGGGAAAGCTGGTGAGAACGACATCATTTACTACCTAAAAGTGACCGAGGTCTGGATAAGCGTCAGCTAGGCCACCTAAATCTTGATATCATTTTTGAAAATTGTGCTTGAGTTGTTTTCTGAGCAAAAAGGAGGAACCGAGGTCACGCCCTCAATCCCTCGATCAACTCGGGCTTGATGACCTGCAAACCGACGGAAGGAGTAAGATTCACGTTGAACCTCATAGCCACTCCTCCAGCGAACGAGGGCAGGCGCCTAAATTTTGTTATATATAAGGTGCGCCTCCGCTCGGCTGGACCGGCTTGCACCCACTCGAACGTCAGCACCCCATCGACGCAGGCTGCGATCTCCTGCTCCATGCGCCCTTCGAGCAGGTTGGCGTCGAGGCTTGCATAAATAAGGCCGCCCCATTTTTTGGTCGCCCGCTGGAGCCCACGGAGAAATATCATGAATTCATACCACCTCGCCTCGGATTCCGAGTACAGCATCGCGAGGTCCGTCAAGGTATGTAGGATCACAACGTTATTTGGGCCCCGTTCAGTTAGGAAATCAGCGAGCGAGGTCAACATGCCCTTCGGTTTCGCGCTTGGTCTTTCTGCAATCCTGTAAACCCCGGCAAGCGTCTCCCCCAAGGTCACGAGCGTCTCCTCCTTTCTTTTCCCCACCAGCCTCTCCGACACCCACTCAAGCGGCACCGAGGAAGTCGCGAAATAGTCCTCGGAGAGGTCCTTGAAGTTGGCCTGTTTGCGGAATAGCTCGAAAAGGTCGCTGTCGAAGCCGAGCGCCATCTCTCCCATCAAATCCGACTGCGGGCGGGTAAACGTGACCCACCAGATGTCCTCTGGAAGCACGATGTTCTTCCCGGGCGGGGAGCTAAGGCGGCCCGCCTTCGTCGCAGCCAACATGACCGAAGATGTCATAGCAAATTCGCTATTGCCGGAGCCGACCTCCCCCGTCAATACCACAAGGGATCCCACCGGAAAACCGCCCCCTATAGGCCCATCGAGGGAGGCTATCCCCGTTGGCATTATCTTAAGCTTTTCCTCGACTATTTCACGTTCCCTCTTGACTTCGCGCCTAGGTTTTTCCTCGACAACCTTGCGTCTTATCTTTACTTTGTGTTTGGGCTTTTTCTTGACCATTCCACGACCCCTTTTAACTTGTACCGCATTCAGTATTTCTACCTCACTTGGGTGAGGTCTTTGGCGAGCGCGCTTAGGGCCTTGGAGGCGGAGCTTTTCGGCTTATGGACTACAACTGATTTTCCCATATTTATGGACTCGATGACTGCAGGATCTTCGGGGATGATACCCAAAATTTTAGCTTTCAGCCTGCGCTCGATGTCTTCATTTTTCATGGATTCTTTGGCTCCGGTGAGTTTAGTGAAAAATGATGGTTTTCTTGACCTGTTTACGATGACGCCCCTCACGTTTGCATTGACGGCATCGATGACACCTCGTAATTTAGTTGTAGCCTGAACAGCTGGGAGGTCAGGCGTCACCACTAGCAAGACCTCATCCGCATTCTTCAAAGGTATCAAGCTGTATTTGTTCAAGCCCGGAGGGCTGTCGATGATGACGTAATCGTAAGTTTTGGCGAGTTTATCGACGACTCCCTTGAGCTTCTTTGGGTCCGCCTTCAGGAACCCTGCGATGGTCGGGCCAGATGGCAAAACATTCACACCCTGCGTCTGATATATCGCCTTCTCGATGGAGCCCTTGCCCGCTAGCACTTCGTGCAGCGTCACGGGGGTTTCATCCAATCCAAATATCGTGGCTATGCCACCCATTGCCAGATCGGCATCGACCACGATGGTTTTCTTCCGCATGCGGCTCAAGCTGACGCCCAAGTTTGCGGCGATAGTCGTTTTCCCCACGCCGCCCTTTCCGGAAGTTATCGCGTAAACTTTTGACATGAATCTTCACCTCTTCCCAATAAGATTGGTTTCCTTCATATTAAACTTTTAAACATAAGTCAATCAGATATCAACCTCCAAATTCGCGCGCTATTTGTCCGAGCACCTCGATGAACTTCTCGATCTCTTCCTCGAGGTTGTAGTAGTGCACCGAAGCCCGCACTGTCCCCTCAACACCGAGGTGACGCATCGTCGGCGCGGCGCAGTGGTGGCCGGAGCGGACGGCGATGCTGGCGAGCTCATCTAGCATCGCGGCGACATCGTGGTGGTCCATCCCCTTCACGTTGAAACTCACGACACCCCCACGTCGCATGATGTCAAAGGGGCCATAGACCTCGACATGCTCAAGCTCCGCGATTTCGAGCATACGCTGGGTTAGCTTCCGCTCCCGCTCAGCTATGCGTTCGAGCCCTATCTCGAACACGTATTCGGCAGCGCGGCCGAGCCCGATGATGCCGGGGATGTTTGGCGTGCCAGCGTCGAATATCTGGGGCGGTGGAACCAGCTTGCAGGAATGCTCTTCGACGCTCTCGACGATGCCACCCCCGAGCAAAAGGGGCTCGAGCTCCTTCATGCGGTCCTCCCGCGCGTAGAGGAAGCCCGTCCCCTGGGGTCCTAGCAGGCCCTTATGGCCAGGGGCGGCGAGGAAGTCGCAGCCTATCGCTTTAACATCGACAGGCATGTGACCTACTGCCTGGGAAGCATCGACGAGAAAGAGTAGGTCGTGCTCAGCTGCGAGCTTGCCCACCTCCTCAACTGGCTGAATGCTGCCGATCGCATTTGAAACATGAATCATAGTTATGAGTTTCATGTTCGCATCGATCGCCTCGTCGATCGCCTTCGGGTCGATCAAACAATCGGGTGTCGCGCGGACCACCTCGAGCTTAATGCCCTGCTGCATCTCAAGGCGCTGCCAGGGGATGAGGTTGCTGTGGTGCTCGAGCACGGTTGTCACGACCTTATCGCCCCTCTTCAGCTTCAGGCCCTGGGCAACTATGTTTATCGCCTCGGTCGCGTTCTTGGTGTACGCGATTTCTTCAGGCTTTGCGCCTATGACTTTGGCTAGCTTGGCCCGGGTGGCCTCAAATTCCTCTGTCGCCCGGCGCGTGGCGCGATGTAGTCCACGCCCGACGTTCGCGCTGTACTCCCTGAAGTACTCGAGCATCGCGTCCAGCACGGGCTGAGGCGTTGGCGTCGTCGCGGCATTATCGAGATAAATTATGCCCGTCTGCAAAAACGGGATCTCAGCCCTGACCTGTTCGACGGTCTTAACCACGTGGCTTCCCTCTATGAGGCTCGACATGCACGACCACGGATGCTAGCCCTTTGACCTTTGCCTTCAGGCGCCGCTCGACCTGCGTCGCTATCTCATGGGCGTCCTCGATGCTCATCTCCTGGTCCACGAGCACATGCAGGTCCGCTAGGATCCGAGAACCCACGCGACGGGCGCGGCACCTGTGACAGTCCAGAACGCCCGGAACGCTTTTACAGACCTTCCTGATATTCGTCATGACCTCCGGCCCCGGGCTCGCCCCCATGAGGATGTTCAATGCGTCACGCCCGATCCTCAGGCTCCACCAAGTTATGAGCACAGATATACCCAAGGCGACGATTGGGTCAGCCTTAGGAAATCCCTGTCTCACAAATATTAGCCCAGCTAGGACC
>Ga0315309_1001095_pt1 | contig 16260 bp, 13 predicted proteins | sample TDP4_MG_FD_203080 | JGI IMG/M metagenome (GOLD analysis project Ga0315309, IMG submission 203080) | Freshwater sediment microbial communities from Lake Towuti, South Sulawesi, Indonesia - TDP4 | ecosystem: Environmental > Aquatic > Freshwater > Lake > Sediment | place: Indonesia: South Sulawesi... | reverse complement strand
ACTTGATGACACAGCGTGTCATTCAGCCCAGCGATGATTGGCACGCAGGGTTCTGTGGGTCCTATGGATACGGACTGACCATCGAGGAACGCGAGGGGCACATGTACGTTGGCCACGGTGGTGGAATGGTCGGTTACCGGACACAAATACTGGCCGATATGGACGATGGTCTGGGCGTTGTCGTGTTGATCAACAAGCATCCGGCGGAGCCGGAGGAGATAGCCTGCTTTGCGCTCCGACTCCTGCGCGCCGCGCTTCACAATCGCGAACTGCCGGAGTTGCCGCCGGTGACGGATCCCACGCAGGTTGAAAACGCGACTGACTACGCCGGAACCTACCGGGCCTGCCCTGAGCTTGCCCTGAGCGAAGTCGAAGGGCGCAGCCGAAGGGCCGGTAGCAAGACGCTCACCTTCGTAGCTGAGGGGGAAAGGTTGATCCTGTGCCATGGCGACAGGCGCATCGTCCTCGAGCAGTGTGGCCCCGACCGGTTCTACGTGAACCACCCTGACTTTGCGCTCTTCCTGCTCCGCTTTGGGCGCACGGAGGGCCAGGTAGTGGAAGCGTTCCATGGCCCGGACTGGTATGTCAACGAGCAATACGGAGGCCCGACGTCCTTCGACTATCCACAAGAATGGGATGCCTACCCAGGCCACTACCGCTCGCACAACCCCTGGCTCTCCAACTTTCGTGTTGTCCTGCGCAAGGGGGCGCTGGCGTTGATCGCGCCGTCAGGGGAGGAGGAGCCGCTGGTTCCCCTTGGCGATGGAGTCTTTCGAGTGAGGGAGGAAGAGCAGTGCCCCGAACGCATCCGCTTCGACACCATACTCAACGGGCAGGCAGTTCATGCGAACTTGTCATGTGGCGACTATTACCGTACATTTACACCGTAGTCGTCTTCATCCTCCTAATCATTTTGGCTCATTTTGTCCAGGAGACCATCCGCTCGGCGACGAAACCGTACTCGATCGGCAAACCATTCAAGCCTGTCCTGAGCGTAGTCGAAGGGGCCGTCTCGAACATGGGGCGCTGGTTGCTGCCATCGGCGTTCATGACGTACAGCTCCCATTTAGGTTCGCTGCCTTCTTCTTGTTCGCTGTTGCTGTTCCGGTCGGTGAAAAAGGCGATGTGACGGCCGTCAGGTGACCAGGCCGGGGACACGTTGTTGGGTGGCCGTGGGGTGAAGGGCTCCTCCTTGGTCAGCCGCGTCCGGTTCGACCCATCGGCGTTCATGACGTAGATCTCCCAGTGATCGTGCTGGTTGAACATGAAGGCGATTCGGGTGCCATCTGGGGACCAAGCCGGCGAGGTGTCACGGACGTCTGTGGAGAGAGCGTTGATGTGGCGGCCGTAGGTCTGAGCTCCGAAGGACCCATCTGGGCTGGTCAGGTGAAGGCCGTAGTCGCTGTCGTAGGCGATGACCTTGCCGCGGTGTCCTGAGCCTGTCGAAGGGTCAGGTGACCAGGTGGGCGAGAAGCTGTGGTCGTAACACAAAAGGTCGGTGAAATAGCCGTCCTCAACCCGCACCAGTCCCAGCTTCCACCAGGGGTGCGCTGGCAGAACCCACCCAGGGAATATTTCTACGTCCCTTTCTCGCCCCCCGGCCTGGTGACGGGTGAAGACGATGTGGCTGCCGTCGGGTGACCAGGCCGGAGCTTTGGCCTGGCTCCAGCCGAAGAGGAGGGTCTCATTGCTGCCGTCCTCGTCAATGACATAGATGCCCCGTGGGTCTCGCCAGCGAGCAAAGGCCACCTTCTTGCCATCCGGGGACCAGGCCGGGTCCATGCCGTCGGTCAGGCGGCGCAGGCCGCTGCCGTCGGCGTTGATGACATAGATGTCGCACCCGTTGCACACCTGGAAGACCAGCTTGCCTGTCAACTCAAGCGTGGGAGTAGGGCGGCTTGCCATAGCCGCCATAGGCGTGGGTGGGGGCGGGGGCGGGGCGGAGACCTCGGGCACCTCCGCCAGAGAACCGGTCAGCTCAACGTAGGCGGCCGCGATCCAGCCTCGGCCTTCGGTGCCGGCTGAGTAGAGGATTTGCAGCCAGTCGCCGGTTACATTCTTCCCCACGACCTCCACTGTATCGCCCTGGCTCAACGCGCCGATGACCGGATAGGCCGTGCCGGGCCCGGTTCTCACATTCAGGCCATAGGCAGTCACTGTCCCCGCCAGAGGCATCTCAGCAGGCACAGATGCAGCATAGCCTACCGCCTGCCCATAGCCTGTCACCAATAGTGCAATGACCGAAAGTGCAGTAGCTAAAACAAGGATTCGCCTATTCATCTTCCAACCTCCAATCTCCAATACCCAATCTCCATTTGGGGCAAATCGTTGGTGATTTCCGCTCGACTCTGCCCCCAAATGCTACTCGCTTGTGATCGTCACATCTACACTCATCCCCCAGCGCAGGTCCGGCGGTTGTTCGTCCAACTCGACTACGACGGTGTACACCACGTCGCCACCCATCTTGCTCGCCCGGGGCGCGATGCGCACCACCCGCCCCGTGATTTCCGAACCCAACGCTTCCACATAGACGGTGGCTTGCTGTCCCACTGCCACCATGTCCACATCTCGCTCGCTCAGGTCGGTGGTCTCGACTTGCAAGTGGTTCAGGTCAGCCAGTGTCAGCACCGTCTGACCCGGCAACACCGTCTCGCCCACACTGACTTCCAGCGCGGCGACTGTGCCAGCGAAGGGTGCCCGCAGCGCCGCCTGGTCCAGCGCCACCTGAGCTGCCTCCAACGCAGCCTTGGCCTGTTGGACCTGGGCCTTGGCCACGTTGATGGCCTCGGCCCTCGGCCCGGCCAGCAACTGGTCCAACTGGGCCTTGGCCTGCCCGGCCTGGGCCTGGGCCACGTCAACCTGGGCGCGGGCCGCTTCCACCGCCGCCCGGGCGGTGTCCAGTTCCTCGGCCGTCGCTCCCCGCACCAGGGCTTCGTAGTTGGCCTTGGCACTCTCATAGTCAGTGCTGGCCTGCTGGAGAGCAACTGCCTGCTGGGTGGCCCCGATGCCGCTCTGCCAGGCGATCTTGTCGTATTCGCTTTGAGCCAACTGCAAAGCCACGGCTGCCTTGTTCATGGCCGCCTTGGCCACCGTTATCTCCTCCGGCTTGGGGCCTGCTTTCAGCTTGGCCAGCGCTGCCTGGGCGGAGGCCAGATTGGCTCTGGCGGCGGAGACCCCTGCCTGGGCTGCGGTCAGAGCTTCCTGAGCGGCGGCAATCTCCTCCGGCCTGGCCCCGGCCTGGATTTGAGCCAGGTTGGCCTGGCTGACGGCCAGGGCCGCCTCGGCCTGCGTGATCTGGGCCTCGACGCCGGCCGTTTCCAGCGTGGCGAGTACCTGACTGGGCTGTACCTCATCGCCTTCTGCGACCGCCACCGTCTGCACTCGCCCGGACACGGTGAAGCTCATCTGTGCTTCTTGTATCGGTACGACCTCCCCCGACGCGGTCGCCGTACCGCCGCCGAGGCTTGGACCGGCTGCCGTGAGCGGTGCTGTGGCGACGGGAGTGGGCGTGGGCTGCGGCACTGCTGCGCGGCCGCAGCTGGCCAATGTCACCACCAACAACATCAACAATATAGTCGTCCAACAGCGTTTAGATACCACTTTACACCTCCTAATCTTTGCACGTGACTGCTCAATTCCCGAGTTCCCCGAAGCTCCTCTGAATTCCCCCGATCGGTAGGAACTCGGGGAACTCGTAGGAATTTAGGCGTTCTTGCTGTTTTCCGAGACCTGCCCATCGCGCAGCGTGACCACGCGCCGGGCGAAGGCGATCACGCGCGGGTCGTGGGTGGCGAAGACAAAGGTGGTGCCCGTCTCCTGGTTCAACCGTTGCATGATCTCCATCACCTGGCGGCCGTTCTCGGTGTCCAGGTTGGCCGTCGGCTCGTCGGCCAGCACCAGGGCAGGATGGGTGGCCAGGGCGCGGGCGACGGCCACGCGTTGTTGTTCCCCGCCACTCAACTGGTCTGGGCGGTGGTGCGCGCGGTCACTAAGGTCAACCGATTCAAGTAATTCCATGACCCGCTCCCGGCGCTGGGAGGCGCTATATCCATTCAAGAGCAGCGGCATCTCGATGTTCTCATACGCTGACAGGGTCGGGATCAGGGCAAAGAATTGAAAGATGAAGCCGATCGTTCCGCGCCGCATGTCGGCGCGCTGGCTGCGGTTGAGCCGGCTGACATCCTTGCCGTTGACGAACACACGCCCGCTGGTCGGTTGGTCCAGGCAGCCCATCAACTGCAACAGGGTGGTCTTCCCCGAACCGGAAGGTCCTACCAGGGCCGTGAATTCACCTTTCTCGATGGAAAGACTGATGCCGCGCAGGGCTTGGGTCTCGACTTTGCCAGTCTTGAAAATACGGGTGACGTTTTCGATCTTTGTGACTTCCATAGTAATCTCCTTTACTTGCCGCTGTGCAGAGCTTCGACGGGTTCCATTTTGGCGGCCAGCCACGCGGGATAGAGCGCCGCGAGTAAGGTGATGACAAATGCCATGATGGTCAGTGTGACGATATCGTTCAGGGTCAGGTAGGTGTAAATGCGCTCGCCGATGAGGATACCCGTGATCCCCATCTCGCCGATGAAAAAGCCGTAGCGTTGCACGTAGGCTGACAGCAGACTTCCCAGCACTACCCCTATGGCGATACCCCCCACCGCCAGCAGGCTGCTTTCGGCGAAGAACATGGCCATGATGCGTCCGCCCTTCATGCCCATCGCCGCCAGGATGCCGATTTCGCGCGTGCGCTCAAAGACCGACATGACGAGCGTATTGATGATGACGGTGGCCGTGATCCCCAGGACGATCAGGTAGAATATGTACATATAGGCGTTGGCGAACTGCTCCCACTCGCTCAGGAGAGCGTTCAGTTGAATATAGGTCTTGACCTGGTACGCCGGCGCCAGGGCGGCGGCCACGGCATCGGTCTGGTCCTGGTCTTTGAGCAAGATGAAGATGACGCTGGCATGCTTCTCGGCGCGGGCGATGGCCTGTGCCTTGGCCAGCGGCAAAAAGATGGTGCTCTCGTCGTAGCCCGGTGTGCCCGTCGAGTAGAGGCCGCGGATGACGAAGGATTGCTGGTCCACATCGCCGTTGGAGGTGTTGACCAGCAGATTGATGGTGTCGCCGGGCGCCAACTTCAGCTTGCCAGCCAGGGTTTTGCCCATGAGCAGGCCACCCCGGTCGTCGGTGGTGAGATAGTCGCCGCTGACCATCCCGTCACGGAAGGGCGCGCTCGCGGCCGAGGCCGGGTCGATGCCGATGACGCGCACGCCGGTGGACGTATCGCCGGCGACCACGATCCCGGTCGCGTACAGGCGCGGCGTGGCTGCCTGCACCTCCGGTCGGGCGGCAATCTGCGCCGCCAGGGCGTCAGGATTCTCGATCAGGTCTTCCCACTTCAGGCTGGTTTTGTCCTCGTTATACGAGGCCGCCCGCACCTGCAGGTGGCCGCTTTGCAGCTTGATGGCCGATTGCAGCGCGCCGCGCATTTCGCCGGCGACAAACGAGGCCATGAACAGCAGCAGCGCCACGCCGAAGGCCAGCGCCAGCATGGAAAAGAAAGTGCGCCGCCGGTTACGGCCCAGGTCGCGCCAGGCCATTTTGTAGAGTTGGATCATAGGAACACCTCACACGTAATGCAAAGCTTCAGCCGGTTCGCGCTGTGCCGCCTCGCACGCTGGATACAGAGCCGCCAGGGTGGTGATAACCAACACCGTCAGCGTCCGCTGGGGCAGTTTTTCCACCCCCCAGGTTGGGTACACCCGGCCGCTGATCAGGGCCATGTAGCTCGTGATATTGGAGAACTGGGAATAATCCAAACCGACCTGGCCCAGCACACCATTGATCAGCAGCCCCAACGCCACGCCGACCGCCACGCCCACCACTCCCATCAGGACGCCTTCCAGCACAAACAGGATGGAAATCTGGTGCGGCTTCAACCCCAACGCCCCCAGGATACCGATCTCGCGTGTCCGCTCGTAGATGGCCATGAGCAGCAGGTTGAGGATACCGATGCCCACGATGACCATCATGATGACGCTGAATACGTTCATCGCGCCGCCTTTGGTCGCCAGCGCCTGTTCCAGCTCGGGAAAGCTGGTCTGCCACGAGACGATCTCGGCGCCGGCCAAAGATGGCCGGAGGGCATTCATCACGGCCGGCTCTTCGCCGACCTGCTTGAGCGAAATGGCAATCTCGGTGACCTGCCCCTCGAGGCCGTACAGGCTCTGCGCCTCGCTCAGTGTAATGTAGATATTGCGCTTCTCGATGTCGGGCATGCCGAGGTCATAGATGCCGACCACCGTCATGGTGCGGCTGCGCATCTGTTGGTGCGTGTCCCGCCCGGCCAGCGTGAAGCGGTCGCCGATGCCCACGCCCATGGCGGTGGCCAGGCCATGGCCGATATACACCATGTCCTGGTCGTCGGCGGCCAGATAGCGCCCGGCCGAAACTTTTTGTGCCACCAGGCTGACGGGGAGTTCCTGATCGGGTTCGACGCCCACAATAGTGACGCCAAACGCGCCCTCCCGCGTGGTGGCCATGCCGCCGGTGTTGATACGGCGCGCCGCCGCCTGCACCTGGGGCTGCGCCTGCGCCGCCTGCACCAGAGCCTGGTCGTTGGCCAGCGGCAGCAGCGGCAACTGTTCGACCTCGGCCCCATAGCCGGCGGCGTGAATCTGGATATTGCCCCCCAACACCCGGATGGCGTTGCCATAGATGGCTTCATTGAACCCGCTGACCAGGCCGTCGTACCACATCATCAAGGCCAGCGTGCCGCCAATGGCGACGGCAACGATGACGGTTCGGCGGCGATGCCGCCAGAGGTTGCGCCATGCCAGACGCAAATACAATCTCATGTTCAGCACTCCTTTCCACACTCCGTGAGCGTTTATATATTACGGGACTCGAGAATTCCGATGCCTTCCATCAACCCTTCACCCGGGACACTCATGGTGTCGTTCGGTGAAACAAACCACTCCTTCAGCGTTTCGGGGTCAATGAGATTTAGGGAACCTCTTGGAGCTCCCAGAACACGTTCCAGCGCATCGGTTAGCGCCGCGATATAGGCGGTCACGCCGCTTTCGATGCGTGCCGCGTCACGATTCGTCTCGCTCGAGAGGAGCAGCTCGATAATCGTGTCGCTCAGGCCCTGGAGAATGTACACGATCACATGGCAAACCTGGTCAGGATAGGAGGTCGTAAAGACGCCTTCCTGGATGCCCTGGCGGATAATCTCTGCCAGCAGCGGCGTGACCTGTTTGGCCGACATAGCAAACAACTTTTGGCGGACGATGGCGTTCTCGTCGGCCAGCCAGACGCGCAGCAGCTCAAGCATAAAGGTCTTCTTGACGGTTTTCCAGCGTAGGGCCGTGTCAAAGTAACGGTTGAGTTTTTCCAGGGTGGTCAGGTGAGCATCCTGCACGATGGGGGTGAGGAGCGGTATCACCTCCACGACGACCATGCGCTCGACGAGCGCTTCCAGCACCGCCCCTTTTGAGTCAAAGTAGTGATAGAACGCCCCCTTGGAGATGTGCAGGTCGTCCAGGATGTCCTGGATCGTCATCTGCTCGTAGCCTTTGGTATACACGAGCCGTTGGGCGACATTGAGGATTTCGTTGCGCCGCGCCGCGTGTTCTTTTTCTTTGACGATGCGGGGCATGGTTCTTCTCTTTCTCTTTATTAAACCGACTGTCGGTTTATCTATTAAATACAAGTATACCTCACAATGTGTCTGTTGTCAAGTGTTAGGGAGCAGATAGGAGTTCCTCTGAATTCCCCCGATCGGTAGGAACTCGAGGAATTCGTAGGAATTTAGGCGTGCTTGCTGTTTTCCGAGACTTTTCCATCGCGCAGCGTGACCACCCGCCGGGCGAAGGGCACCACGCGCGGGTCGTGGGTGGCAAAGAGAAAGGTCGTGCCCGTCTCCTCGTTCAGGCGCTGCATGATCTCCATCACCTGGCGGCCGTTCTCGGTATCCAGGTTGGCCGTCGGCTCGTCGGCCAGCACCAGGACCGGCCGGGTGGCCAGGGCGCGGGCGATGGCCACGCGCTGCTGCTCACCGCCGCTCATCTGGTCTGGGCGGTGGCGGGCGCGGTCAGAGAGCCCCACCGCCTCCAGCAACTCGTTCACGCGCTCTCGCCGTTCCTTGGCCTTCTCGCCCGTCAGCAACAGTGGGAGTTCGACGTTCTCGTAGGCCGTCAGCCCTGGGATCAGGGCGAAGAACTGGAAGATGAAGCCGATGGTTCCCTTCCGCAGGTCGGCGCGTGCATTAGCATTGAGCTGGGTCACGTCTTTGCCCTTGACACGCACGCTCCCGCCAGTTGGTTTATCCAGGCAGCCGATCAACTGCAGCAGCGTCGTCTTGCCCGACCCTGATGGGCCGACGATGGCTGTGAACTCGCCGTCCTCGATGGTCAGGGTGACGCCGCGCAGGGCGCGCGTCTCGACTTCTCCAATTCGATAGACTCTGGTTACATCTTGCATTTCGATGACTGACATTTTCACACCTCCGTAAGCATAGTTGGTGTAGGACAAGTTGCCAACTTGTCCTACTACAAAGCGCGCAGCGCGTCAATCGGCTCTTTCCGCGCCGCAAACCAGGCCGGGTAGAGCGAGGCCAACAGCGTGATGACCAGCCCGGCGACGGACAATGCCGCCATGCCCGACGGCGAAAAGCGCGCATAGATGGTGCTGCCGAAGGCCATAGACGCGCTGGCCAGTTCAGCCTCTACGCCGATATACCATCCCACCGTGGCGAGATACAGCACGCCGAGTGAGCCCAGGATGAGGCCCACGAGGATGCCCGCCACCGCCAGCGTGCCAGCTTCCAGCAGGAACATGGTCATGATTTGCCGTCCTTTCATCCCTAGCGCGGCCAGGATGCCCATTTCCCGTGTGCGCTCAAAGACGGACATCAGCAGCGTGTTGGCGATGACGACGGCGACCACGGCCAGCACGATCAGGTAGAGCAGGTTCATGATGCCGGCCGATATTTCGGAAGCCTGGAGCAACACCTGGTTAAGGTCGCGCCAGTTAAGCACCTTGAATGTCGGCCCGCGCAGTGCCGAGGCGACGGCGTCGGCATCCTCCTGGCGATGAAGCAGGATGAAAATCGCACTGGCCCGCCCCTCGGTGCGTGTAAACGCCTGCGCCTTGGCCAGCGGCATAAAGGCCATCGCTTCGTCGTAGGCGGGAGTGTTGGTGTTAAACAGGCCACGAATGGTAAAGACGGCCTGGTCAGGCTGCTCATTGGAAGTATTGACCAGCAAGCTAACCTGGGAGCCTTCGGCCAAGCCCAGGCTTTTGGCCAACTGCTGGCCGATGAGGATGCCGCTGCGGTCGTCAGGCGACAGAAACTCGCCAGCAACAATGGCCTCCCGGATCGGCGCATAGGCCTCGGACTGTGGGTCAATGCCGAATACTCGCACGCCGGTCGTCTCGTCGCGCGTGCCCAGGATGCCGCTGGCCCACAAGATCGGCGTGGCGGCCCGCACGCTCGGAAATGCCTGCGCCCGCGCGGCCTGTCCCTGTGCATCGCTGAGCAGGTCTTCCCATTTCAGGCTGACCTTGTCCTCATCGTAAGATTCCTCGCGCACTTGCACGTGACCGGTCTGCAGGCGAATGTTGTTCTCCAATGTGCCTGCGATTTCGCCTTCGATCAGGCCGTTCAGCGTGATGAGCAGCCCCATCCCCAGCGCCACCGCGATCAGCGTCAAGATGGACCGCCGTTTGTTGCGCCTCAGATCGCGATACGCAATTCTCCATAGTTGAAACATAGTTACCTCCTTACGTTTTACGCATCACGTTTCACGTTCCCACGTTTCACGTTTCAGACATAGTGCAACGCCTCAGCCGGCTCGCGCTTTGACGCCTGCCAGGCCGGGTAAAGCGAAGCCAGCGCCGCAATGATGGCGATGGTCAAGCCCCGCTGCAGGATCACGTCTATCCCCACCCGCGGATAGACGCGCCCGCCCAGCAGCGCCACTATCTCGGTCGCCTCTGACGATATGTTCCACTCAAAGCCAACCTGCCCCAGGTAGGCGACGATCAGTCCGCCTATGGTGCAGCCGGCCAGTGCGCCCACCAGCCCGATCAGTACACCCTCCAGCAGGAACAAGAGCATGATCTCCCACCGCTTCAGTCCCATCGCTGCCATCAGGCCGATCTCGCGCGTGCGCTCAAAGACGGCCATCAGCATCAGGTTGAGGATGCCGACGCCGGCGATCAACAGCACGACCAGCCCAATCATGCCCAAGGTCTGCTTGTGTCTCTCCTCCGTTTGCCTCATCTCGGGGTTGAGCGTTTCCCAGGAATCCACCTCGTAACCGGGCAAGGCAGCCTGCAGGGCGGCGACTACTTGCGGCTCCTGTCCGACGTGCTGGAGCGAGACGACCACTTCGGTAGCCTGATCACGCAGGTCAAAGAGCGATTGCGCTTCGGCCAGCGAGACATAGACCATGCGCTTTTCTATCGCTTCGAGTCCGAGGTTGTAGATGCCGATGACCGTCATCGTGCGACGGCGCATCTGCTCGTGGGTGGCGCGCCCCACCAGCGTGACCCGGTCGCCCACCGTCACATCCAGACTCTTGGCCAGCGCCTGGCCGATCAGGAGAACGTCCGCATCGGTCGAGGTCAGGTAGCGACCCTGGGCTATCTTTTCGGTCACCAGTCCCACCGGGGCCTCCTGCTCCGGCTCGATGCCGATGATGACGACGGGGTAGGTGCCCTCGGGGCTGCTGACCATGCCGCTGGTGTTGATGCGGCGCGAAGCGGCGATCACCTGCGGCTGGGCTTTGGCTGCCTGCACGACCGCATTGGCATCGGCCAGGGGATACAGCGGCAGCCGCTTGGCCCGTTCACGGTAGCCGGGCGCATGGGCCTGCACGTTGCCACCCTGCAACTTGATAAAGTTGCCAAAGGAGGCTGAGATAGACCCCACGATGATCCCATCCATCAGCAGCATTAACGCCAGCCCCAGGATGATGGCGATCACCGCGATCATTGTGCGCCGCCAGTTGCGCCAGACGTTACGCCACGCCATTCTCAAAAGTTTTCCCATGCTTACCTCCTTGCTTTGTGATTTTATTTCTCCGACGTAACTGCTCAGCCCAGGCAGATTTGGACGCTTTTGGTGTCACCCTGAGCGAAGCGAAGGGTCTCGTTCTTCGCACAAACGAGATTCTTCGCTTCGCTCAGAATGACAGGCTGAGCAGTTACTCTCCGACTCGATTTGGGTAACGGAGATCAGGGTCAAATTCAAGTCCCAAATCTTGGACAGGATGCCACGCAACCTGGCCTGGTCTATAGCAGCGCCGGTTAACGTGGTGATACCGCTCTCAGATGCGATGGTCATTCCGTTGAACCAGTCTGTCCAACGTTCATCGAGCCTCCCTTGCACTTTGATTTGATAGCCGGTTTGTCCATCAGATTCGTTCTCCTCGGTCATAACGGCTGTCTCCTTTCAAGGTTGCTTTGTGCTATTCCACTTCTACGGCTGCCAACTCTGCCCATAGTATAGCTATCAACTGGGTGAGTTGTCATCCTCAAAATGGGTGATTAGATGGGTGATTGGGTGGGTGAGACAAAAAAACCCCCACTCGTCAAGAGGAGGATGCGGAGTAATCAGGGCTTTCCCATTTTCAACGAAAGCGCCGGTCGAGTAGGCTCGGAGCGTAGCGGAGAGCCGTATCGAGACCAAGCGTCTCAGCTCGCACCGCCCACTTTGGTTTCGATACGCTCTTCCGCTTCGCTCCAGGGCTACTCAACCGCCGTTCGCTCCGACTTTGGGAAAGCCCTAGCGGAGTAATGCTCGCTTGCTACCCATGCTCCTACTTTCTGCCGGCGAATAGCCCATATCCCGCGTACTGAAACACTTCCGATGGCACATCGAACATCTCCTTGATGGACTGCCTGATTGCAGGATTCGTGATGTACAAGTGCAGCGCCCGGCCCCAGGCTCTCAGAAGCCACCGCCAACCGATCCACTGTATTCGGCTCTTGACTTCCGTGCGGGCGTCAACCTGGCAGATTCTCACCACCCGGTCCTGCAACCCAGATGCCTCCCAAAGCGCCTGCCAGGTCTCAATGGTCGGGATAAAAGGACCGAGTGCATCCTTAACCCGCGCAACCATCTCAGGAGACGGCTGCTTAATCCAGAAGCCCTCGTTCAGCCCCACGTAGCCACCTGGCTTTGTCACCCGCACGCATTCCCGAATCGCCTGCGCCTTGTCTTCTACGAATATCAGTACGGATTCACAGAAAACAATGTCGAAGCGGTCCGCTTCGAAGGGCAAGTCCAACACGTCGGCAGTCCGGAACTCAACCTTGGCCTCGACCCGCTCCTCTCTGGCGCGTTGCCGTGACCACTCAATCATCTTCTCCGAGATGTCCACGCCCACCACATGGCAACCGTACTTCCTGGCGATGTAGGTGGATCCGACACCGATCCCACAGCCTGCATTCAGGACCTCCTGAGCATCCTCAATGTGACAGAGCGATAGGAGCTCGTTCGTCGCTTCAAACCCGCCAGTGTGTTTGGTAATGCCGACAGCGGCTTGCATGTCGAAAAACTTCTTACCCAATTGAACATTCTTTTTTGTAGCCATGGTCTTCTCCTTTCTCTCACTGCTGTGAGCACGTCTAACAGATGTTGTGCAGGGACGGCTACCAGATACCCGGCAGAAGGCGATAGCTCACCCGCTGAGCATGGTCTTTAGCTTCTACTACAGCAAATTCAACCCTTTTGCGCGCGCAACGGCCTCGTAACGACTGTGCACGTCTAACTTGCTGTAGATGCTCTTGATGTGAGATCGAACTGTGTTCACGGAAACAACGAGTTCTTGGGCAATGTCCGTGCTGGACAACTCGGTGGCCAAAAGCCGCAGCACCTCCAGCTCGCGTTCGCTCAACGGCTCAACCATTTCGGATTTCGGAGTGTGGATTGCGGGGCGTGGAGCAGGGGCACTCGCTGGGAAAGCGGCTAACAACTTGTCCGCATAGATTGCCAGCCTGTTTGACAATTCCTCTTGTGCATTGCGGGCTTGCTTTTCAATCCGCAATCTAAAATCCGCAATCAGCACTCGCATTGGCTCGCCTTCATCCACAAAGATACGGACGTGGTCACCAGGCTCAGCCAGCGACAGCGCCCGCTCCAGCGCGGTTAGGGCTTGAAGGGTATCGCCCATCGTCTGCAGGGCTATAGCTTGGAGCACCAAGATGTTGATGACTAACTTGGTCCATCCACGCGTCTCTACCGCCTGAAGAAGTGGCTGGAGTACCTTGAGCGCTGCTTCGGGCCACCCCTGAGCCATGTAGAGCCGGGCCAACGTGAGATACTCAAGGCAACGCGGGTAGGATGAGATAAGAGAGCCGTCGCTGACCTCCCTGCCCAACCCTTCGACTTCCCTTCGGCTTCGCTCAGGGCGGGGCTCAGGGCAAGCCCACGTTTCTTGACCCAGCGCATGGCCGCTTCGAGATCGCCCTGTATGACCCAAAGATGCGCTTGATACGTGGCAGCCAGCGCGTCATCCACTTTGATGGCTTCGGTTTCTATGGCCACTTGCTGTGCCGTTTGCATTGCTTCACGAGCGCCTCGCACATCTCCTTGCGCTTGCCTGACGTACGCCAGACCCACATAGCCGTTAAAAATCCCGGCTTTGCTAAACTTGCTGGCTAGCTCGATGCCTTTTATGAAATGGTGCGCTGCGTCCTCTAGCTCATTCCACTCCCTCAGGATGGCCCCCAATCCTATAAGAGCTATACCGGCGATGGGCTGTGGCTGTCCTCGTCGGTCAACGGCCAATTCCAGAGCCTTGTCATAGAATGCTTTCGCTTCGCCAAGTTGACCCTGTATGGTGCACAGGTCAGCCAGGTGGCATACGGCCAACACGGCGTTCATGAGATTGCCGGCCCTCTCGCTGATTCTGACCGCCTCTTCAAGGGCCTGTTTGGCGGCTACGACATCACCGCTGTAGAACAGGCCAAGGCTTCGGATCCCGGCGGCCATACCCCGCAAGAACAGGCTTCCCTCCGGCAAAAGCTCCAATGCCTGCTGAGACAGTTCGATGCTTTGGCGCGTGTCTCCCTGGTAGGCAGCGAGCATGGCACGGAACGCGGACACCGCACCGGAGACCAAGCCAGCAGGGTCGGCTTCCGTGGCCTTCTGCAAATGCTTCTCGACGACTTGCACCGGGCGGCCGCTCATGAGTTGCATTCCGGCTTGGTAGGCATGAAGGAGAGGCCGGGCGTGCACCACCTCGTCGGGCAGCGCCTCCACCCAACTCAGGAAGGTGGCCACCTCGCTGCGCATCATAGTCTGTTCTGCAGCTAACTCAACCAGGCACGCCGCCCGCTCGAAATCTCTCGCTGACATAGCGTGATCTATTGCCTCAGCCACTTGCCCGTTGCGCTCATACCACTCGCTGGCCCGACGGTGCAGGGTTGGCACCAGGTCTGGTTGCACCTCGAGCAGACGGTGGCGCAACAAGTCGGCAAAGAGAATGTGATAGCGATACCAGTTCTGGTTGTCGTCCAATGGAAAGACAAACAGATTGGCATGCTCCAAATGCTCCAGCATCGCGTGGCTGTTGCCAGTGCCAGTGACAGCATCGCATAGTGGGCCGCTCATGCGCTCCAGGATCGAGGTCTGCAGCAAGAAAGACTGGACACCTTCAGGCTGGCGTTGGAGAACCTCTTCGATCAGATAATCCAGGATGTAATGTTGGCTGCCGGTGAACTCAGCAATGAACCCAGAGATGTCCTCGCGGCCCTGCATCGAGACCGCAACCATCTGCAAGCCCGCGATCCACCCTTCGGTACGGAAAGCCAGTGCGGCGACATCATCAGCCGAAAGCCCAAGACCCATAATCTGGTTAAGAAATTCGGTGACTTCGTCGGCTGTGAAACGTAGGTCGGCCTGGCGCAGTTCGGTCAATTGCCCCCGGCCCCTAAGGCGCGCGATGGGCAGGGGCGGGTCGGCGCGGGTGGCGATGACCAGATGCATATCGCCTGGCAGGTGATCGAGCAGAAACGTAAGGACATCGTGAATCGGCTGGGCTGTGATGAGGTGGTAGTCGTCGAGAACCAACGTAAACTGATCTGGGATGGCGCTGACTTGGTTAATCAGCGCTGTTAGGAGTTCCTCCATGGAAGGCGGCTGAGGTGATTGAAGTGCGCTCAGTATACCCTCTCCAATGTTCGCCTCAATTGTCTGCAGGGCAGCGACAAAGTAGCTCAGGAAACGCGCCGGGTCGTTGTCGCCCTCATCGAGGGAGACCCAGGCCACTCGATTTCGGATTTCGGATTTTGGATCTCGGATTTGAGCACCGTTCGCTCCCAATCCGAAATCTGCAGTCCACAATCTAAAATCGGAGACCCATTCGCTCAGCAGCGTAGTCTTGCCAAAGCCAGCCGGGGCGGAGATAAGGGTGAGCTTACGGTGAAGCCCTGCGTTCAACCGCTCAATCAAGTGCGGGCGTGGGACTAACTCTGGCCGGACGGGAGGGATATAGAATTTGGTTTGCAGGAGGGGCGTGGTCATTTCGCTCTCCTTTTCCTTCGCTACCTTAGAAGTTAGTATGATAACGTAGAAGTTAGTTCAATAACTACGCTAGCAGTATACTCCACTTCACTCAAGTTGTCAAGTTCCAGAACCTCAAAAAATACAGGGCCATTCAAGCATTTGGAGAAGGACCCTTCAGGCAAACAAATGGGTGACGAGATAGAAGGAAATGACCGTTCCAAGTTTTGTGAAGGATATTGAAGTAGAAAATAGAAAATTGGGTATTGACTTTTGCCTCAATCTGTGCTACACTAATAGTGTAAATCGGAGTATAGCAACGTTGCAGCCCTCATCGCAATCGCGATCCACAGAAAACTAGCCCCTACGAAGCCCTCGTCCTAATACACCAAAAGGGTAATGTTATATGGACTCTTGTTTGGCCACTTCAGGTAGCCCAAGCACTTGGTATATTTGGATTGGGGTTTGATTAATCTATAAGGGCAGAAAGGGGATAAACTGCTAGCCAGAAGCGGTGACCGCCCCAAGCAGGTGGCTATGGGCAGGATTTTCGATATGGGGGTCATACGGCTAGTACGACAAACCTGAAACTTGAAACCGGAATGCTCAAACCCTCCGGCCACCTACTGCGTCTCGGTGATCTTCTTGAGCCCGCGTGGATGGTCGGGGTCATACCCCTTGGCCAGCGTGACGTGCAGCGCCAGCAACTGCCCCGGCACAATACAGGTGAACGGCGAGAGCCACTC
>Ga0315309_1001093_pt1 | contig 16272 bp, 15 predicted proteins | sample TDP4_MG_FD_203080 | JGI IMG/M metagenome (GOLD analysis project Ga0315309, IMG submission 203080) | Freshwater sediment microbial communities from Lake Towuti, South Sulawesi, Indonesia - TDP4 | ecosystem: Environmental > Aquatic > Freshwater > Lake > Sediment | place: Indonesia: South Sulawesi... | reverse complement strand
TGATTCTGCTTCCTGCCCTTGTTTCCATTTTCAAACCAAAATTTATTTTAAAAAAAAGAGACTTGTAGATTTGTAGGCACGGTTTTAACGGTGCAAAAGATTCGTAGGCACAATTTCAAATTGTGCAAAGGATTGTAGGCACGATTTCAAATCGTGCAGCAGTCGTGAAAAGAATTTACAAGACCAGAAGAATAGAATTAAAGCGATTCTATCTACCGAATTACCTTTATTTTGTTACTTCTGTTATAGAGAGCAGAAGAAAAAATTTTGCTAACAATGTAAATATTAATGTGCTTCTTGACTCTTTCTGCCATTATCGAAAAGAGCAAGGATTTAAGATAGTGGCTTTTTGTATCTTACCCGACCATTTTCATTGGCTCATAATTCCTGCAAAGAGGACAGATATTTCACAGATAATGAAGAGCGTGCGCGGTTTTTCAGCCAGAAAGATCAACAAAGAAAGCAACCAGTGTGGGAGATTATGGCAACACCAGTTTCTTGACCATATTATTCGGAAGGATGAAGATTATAAGCAACATATTTATTACATTCACAACAATCCAGTGAAGCACGGGTTAGTGGAAGAGGCTGAAGATTATCCTTGGTCAAGTTATCGCAATTACTATTTAGACGATGATTCTTTATTCAGGATTGACAAATTGCCATTATGATTGCAAGAGTTTTGCACAGATTGAATCTGTGCCTACAATGGTTTTGCACAGATTGAATCTGTGCCTACAAAAGAAAGAGAGGAGGTGAAATGAAGGGAGAGAAGACGAATTGTTATTTTCTGAATTAGAACTTAGGAAAGGAGATGAAGGATGAAGTCATTAAAGTGGTTATTTCTGGCTTGCGGGATGGCTGTGATTTTGACCAGGCTTGCTATTTCCATTGATAAACCATACGAAGGGATTTCAGCGGATGATTTAATGAAGATAAAGTACTATATTAAGTACACTAAATTCGCCAAGGACTACCAGAGCACGGGTGATGTGTGGCTGATTAGTAAGGGAGGTTTTAAGAGACATAGGAAATTCTTGAGGTCGCGCATCACTTTGAATAGAGAGAGCGATGGGATAGACTACAAGGATATGGTGGTGTTCACCGAGCCAGCGAGCACAAAAGGTCTGGCAGTTTTGTCGTGGACTTATATCGACCCCAAAAGGAAACAGGATGTCTGGCTGTGGCTGCCCAGTTTGAAAAAGGTAAAGAGAATCTCTCAGTCGCAAGCAGACGATTCCTTTCTGGGGACTGATTTTACCACAGAAGAAATTACCATACGCAGGTGGGAAGATGAGACTTATCGAGTCATTGGAAGTGAGAAATTTGAAGGTTATTACTGCGACTTTACGGGAAAGACCTACTATGAGGGACTGGATTGCTATCTGGTGGAGGCAACACCAAAGAGAAAAGACTGGTATTATTCGAAAAGGATTGTCTGGGTTAATAAAAATACAGGAGCCAATATTTTAGATGAGATTTACGACCCTTTAGGCAGAAAAGCAAGAATAATCTTTAGAGAGTACCAAGAGTACCCGAAGGGATATTTACCCCAGACATTGCTGGAATGTAAGAACTTGAGAACCGGTCATAGAACAGTAGTTACATTTGATGAGATAAAATTCGATTCGGGATTGAATGAAGCGTTCTTTACGGAAAAGACTTTGATGAGAAGTAAATGGTGAGATTCCGAACAGGTTGGTCGCTCAAGCTATTTCCTCTCCCTTGAGGGGAGAGGATAAAGGTGAGGGTGACGAAGATGGCACTCTGAAGAGTGCCCAACCAGATGCCACTACAAAGAGTGCCCGACCAAATGGAAATAATATGAAGGGAGAAAAGGATGAAAAGATTAAGTTGGTTTCTAATTGTTTTTTCTTTGGTATGGATTGTATCTTCAGCGCACGGTATCGATGTCTCTGAAAATGTTACCATTTCCGGGGTAGTAAAGAATGAGACAGCGGGTCACCTAAATATGGATGAGTTCATGAAGATAGAAAGCACAGTGCAGATGGGAATAGAGTATAGGCCAAAAGACTATTTGCATCTATTTGGACTCTTTAGGTTTTATTACGACGGCGTTTTTGACGCTGAAGAAAAATACGAACCAGTGAAAAGTGAACTATATAGAACAGATGTTACCAATGACTGGCTGAGGGAATTGTATGTTGATTTCCTGTCTAACAGGTTGGACCTCAGGTTGGGAAGACAGCAGGTGGTATGGGGAACTGCTGACGGGGTGAAGATACTGGATGCAGTCAATCCCACGGATATGCGAGAGTTCACTCTGGATGACTATTCCGACAGCCGTATACCCCTGTGGATGCTCAAACTGGAATACGCACCTACGGTCAATGGAACATTTCAGGTGCTATATATTCCAGATTTCGAAGCGAACTACATTCCCCCAGCGGGCGCTCCATTTACTTTTCGAGCCTCACAAATTGGTCAGACAAATGTTGGTAGTTGGCTTATGGCGGGCGGAAGCGTTTCCGTCAAAGAGGAGGTGGAACCCGAGCCCTTGAAAGATTTGTCGGACGCTACTGTCGGATTGCGATGGCTTGATGTACTGGGAGGCTTTGAGTATAGTTTAAATTTCCTCTATGGATTCTACTTTTCAGGGGCTAACTATTCCTGGTGGGAACCTCCTCTGACAGGACCGCCGAACCCAGCCGTCAATACTCTAAATCTTCAGAAAAAGTATGAGCGCATATACCTATACGGATGTTCGTTCACCAAAGCTTTGACTAAAGGGCCACTTTCTGGCTTGACTATAAGGGGTGAATTTGCCTACATCCAGGATGTTCCTACTTACTATGGAACAGACGGCAAAGTCGCAGGTCCTCCAGTAAAAATGGATAACTTCAACTATGTCTTGGGATTAGATAAGTATCTGGTGACAAATTGGTTTACCAGCTTCCAGCTCATACAGTTTATTACATCTGAGAAGGATTATCAAAGCTATAGTCTCTTGTTTGGACCAACCCTGGGTCCGATGGACCAGGTGGAAACAATGCTGAGTCTAAAGGTATCTACGGATCTCATGCATGAGAGGCTCAAGCCAGAAGTACTCATTATATACGGATTTGACAATGACTGGAAGATAAGCCCAAAGGTTCAATTTGAAATTCTTAACGATCTTGTGGCAATTGCCGGTCTCCATATTTTTGAAGGTCAACCCCAGAACCTATATGGGCAGTTTGATGATAGGGATGAATTATTTTTTGAACTAAGATTTGGATTCTAATTAAGGCGTAAAAAGGTAGTGTAGCCCTTTATGGGCGTGATTTTTACAGGGACAAGCCCCTACACTACAAAAGAGAAAGGAGGAGAATTATGAATGTAGGAAAAGTTTTGGAAGAGAGCGTGGTGAAATTCGGGGACAGAGTGGCTTTGTTTTTTGAGGATGAGAAGGTCTCTTTCCGAGAGCTTGACCGTCTGGTGAACAACCTCTCTGCAGGCCTGATTAGGGAGGGCGTGAAGAAGGGTGATTGCGTGGTCTCTTTCTTGCCGGATTCAATGGAGATTGCTTTAAGTTATTATGCTGTCCTGAAAATCGGGGCCATAAATGCTCCACTGGATGTCCGGCTGAAAGAAGAGGAGGTCAAGTTAATTCTCGGTGACGCTAAGCCAGTAGCAGTATTGACGACGAGCGAATTTCAGGATATGTTTCTTTCGATAAGAACCGAAATCCCCGGTATGAAGAGCATAATAGTGGTAGGGAAAGAAGTAAAAAAAGGCTGTGTATCTTTTGAGGAGATGAAAAATAGGAAATCTTCTCGGGTCGTCCCCGTGGAGGTCGACGATGAGGATGTAGCCCTCTATCTATATACTTCAGGAACTACTGCCAGGCCAAAGGGGGTAATGGTAACTTTTGGCAACCTGGACTGGTTTCCCAGAGATATTCAGACTGTATGGAAAGCTACCGAGAAGGATGTCTGGATGCTCTCATTACCCGCTTCCCATATAAGCGGCCCCATACTTTTTAACCAAACAATTGTGACGGGGATCGCCACTTCAATACTGGGAGCTTTTAGTCCGAGGAAATGGCTGGAGACTGTGGAAAAGACGGGCGTGACTCTCCTCCATTTCGTGCCCCCAATGGCCAATGCCTTGATACAGCTAAATGAATTTGATAAGTACAACCTGTCCAGCCTGAGAGCTATCGCCCTTATGGGAGCATATTCTACCCCCGGACTGGTCAAGGAATTCGGAGAAAAAGTGGGAATAAGAAGAGGCTGCCAAGGTTACGGGTTGACTGAGACTTCCCCTCTACTTACCCTGGAACCCATAGACAGCAATGCTCCTTTTGGAAATATTGGCAAGCCAATTCCTGGCAAGGAAGTGAAGATAGTGGATGAGGACGGAGATGAGGTTCCCGTGGGAGAGGTTGGTGAGATAGTTACCCGTGGGCCACATGTAATGAAGGGGTATCACAATGACCCTGAAGCGACTAAGGAGAGAATCAAGAATGGATGGTTATACACGGGCGATTTAGCGAGGAGAGATGAGGAGGGTTATATCTACATTGTGGGAAGGAAACAGGACAGGATAAATGTGGGAGGGCTGATGGTTTATGTCTCTGAGGTTGAAGATGTTCTTCACCACCATCCCAAAATAAGAGAGGTAGCAGTGGTGGGCGTTCCGGACCCAAAGAGAGGTGAGAAAATAAGAGCAGTCGTAGTTCTGAAGGAGGGAATGGAGGCTTCGGAAGATGAAATAGTCCAGTACTGTCGGGAGAGAATGGCGAACTACAAGGTTCCCAGGGAGGTGGAGTTCAGGGATAGTCTTCCCAAGACAAGGACGGGGAAGATAGCCCGGGCAGAACTGGCAAAAGAGAGATTCTGAGATTCGAGATTTTGGGTAAGTTCAATTTACTAAAAGGCCGCTAATCGTCTTTAGGACTGGCGGTCTTTTTCTTCTTTTTGGCAAAGAAAAGAAACCCTCTTGAAAAAAACAGAATAAAAAGATACTATTTTGTAGTAAAGAGCGAAGCTCTGCTACAAGAAATGCTTGGTACACGAATTACCTCGGATTATGAACCCAAGCGATTGAAAGGAGAAATTTTGGCCACTTTCTGGGAACTCCTTTTGAATTTTTTCTTTCCGCTTCAGTGCGCTATCTGTGGAAGATTGTTAGCAGCCGATAATAAAGACCGTATTTGTAAAGATTGTTGGGGCGAGATTATATGCCTTAACCGGCCCATTGATATAAGATTATCTTTAGAGAGGATATGGTCGGTAGGAGTATATGATGGAGTGTTGAAGGAGTTGATACATCAGTTCAAATATGGGGAGAAGAAATATTTAGCCAAACCTTTAGGGAGACTCCTCGCAGATTTTGCGAAAAGGTTCCTGAGGGAGGAGAGATTTGATTATGTCGTTCCTATACCACTTGAGAAATCGAGGGAAAAGAAGAGGGGTTACAATCAAGCAGAGCTCTTGGCTCGGGTCCTGGGAGAGTCAATAGATAAGCCCGTATTGACGCGAATAGTGAAGAGGAGGAAGAAGACCAAGCCCCAGTTTGGACTGAAGAAGGAAGAGAGGTTTGAGAACCTATCGGGTGCATTTGAAGTTTCTTTGACAGGGGAGGAAGACCTGCTCCAGATTGTCGGGAAGGGAGTTCTACTTATAGACGATCTGGCTACCACAGGTGCCACTTTACACGAATGCGCTAAAGCGTTAAAGAAGGCAGGGGTTAGTGAAGTTTACGGGCTGGTCTTAGCTCACGGAATTTGAACTCCAAAAAAATCTTGACTTTATCGGGCGAATTTATATAATAACTTCTAAAGACACGGCAAATTATGAAGAAGGGGGTAGACTATAGATGGCAACAAAAGTGGCTATCAATGGATTTGGAAGAATTGGAAGGTTGGTGCTGAGAGCAGCCGTTGTTGAAGGCGTAAAGGAGCTCGATTTTGTAGCAGTTAATGATTTGACCGATGCAAGAACTCTGGCACACCTCTTTAAGTACGATTCAACTTTTGGCATTTTTGGTGGCAGGGTGGAGGCGAAAGACGACGCCATTATGATAGATGGGAAGGAGATAAAGGTCTTTTCCCAGAAAGACCCGGCCCAGTTACCATGGAAGAACCTGGGCGTGGAGATTGTCATAGAATCTACTGGCAGGTTTACCGACTCCGAGAAAGCCAGAGCCCATTTGGGAGCGGGTGCCAAGAAGGTAGTGATTACTGCCCCGGCAAAAGGGGATGTCCTCACCGTGGTTATGGGAGTGAATGAGGATAGATATGATAGTTCCAAACACGACATTGTTTCCAATGCCTCCTGTACCACGAACTGCCTGGCACCGGTAGCCAAGGTTCTTCTCGATAATTTTGGCATTGAGCGGGGATTGATGACCACTATTCATTCTGTCACCAATGACCAGGTTATTCTGGACTTTCCCCATAAGGACTTGCGCCGCGCTCGGGCAGCTATTCTGTCTATGATTCCTACCAGTACAGGTGCAGCAAAGGCTATATGGTTAGTTATACCCGAACTCAAAGGCAAGATGGATGGTATGGCAATTCGGGTAGCTACTCCGAATGTGTCCCTGGTCGATTTAGTTGCTGAAGTGAAAAGGGATACTAGCGTAGATGAAGTAAACAGGGTCTTTAAGGAGGCTTCTCAGGGGAAACTCAGCAAGTATATTGACTACACTGAAGAGCCACTGGTATCCCGCGATTTTTACGGCAGCAACAAATCTGCCATAATAGATGCGCTTTCCACAAAGGTAATTGAAGGGAGAATGGTGAAGGTCCTCGCCTGGTATGATAACGAGTGGGGCTACTCTTGCCGGGTGAACGACCTCGTAGGCTACATGGTGAAGTCAGAAGCCAAAAGCGGGATTAAGGAAAGAGTGGCAACTCGATAGATGGTGTCACGAGTGCAAAACTGAAGTATGGAGCCAGAAAGAAGGTAAGATATGGATAAGTTTTCAATTTCCGACCTTGAGATAGAGGGTAAGAAGGTACTGATTCGGTGTGATTTCAATGTCCCTCTGGATGAGAGAGGAAGAATTACGGATGACACTCGAATCAGGTCGTCTCTACCTACAATTAGATACGCCCTGGGAAGAGACTGCCCGGTCATCCTGATGTCCCACCTCGGCCGACCTGAAGGTAAAGTAGTCCCTGAATTGAGTTTGAAGCCAGTCGCAGAAAGATTGGGCGAACTTTTAGACCTCCAGGTACATATGGCAACTGATTGTATAGGTCCCGAAGTGGAGAATATGGCAAGCGAATTGAAGGGAGGAGAAGTCCTTCTTTTGGAAAATCTCAGGTTCCACCCGGAGGAAGAAGACAATGACCCAAGATTTGCTCAGCAACTGGCATCGCTCGCTGATGTATTTGTCCAGGATGCCTTTGGAACTGTCCACAGGGCACATGCTTCCACATCTGGAGTGCCCAGGTATTTGCCCTCAGGGGCTGGCTTTCTACTGCAGAAGGAGATAAAATATCTAAAGCGGGCTTTAGAAGAACCAGAAAGGCCTTTCTTAGCAATTCTGGGAGGAGCGAAGATATCTACTAAAATCGGGGTCATAAAGAATCTCTTGTCCAGAGTAGATTCCCTGATTTTAGGTGGCGCTATGGCTTACACCTTCTTAAGAGCAGAGGGTATTGGAACCGGCAACTCGTTGGTGGAAGAAGATAAAGTCGCTACAGCAAAGGAAATATTGAAAGAGGCTTCTGAAAATAAGGTAACGGTTCTATTACCTCTTGACCACCTTATTGCCAAGCAAGTTTCTGAAAAGGCTAAGAGTAAGGAAATTTCCGAGGTGACCATTCCCGAAGGGTGGGTAGGAGTTGACATAGGCTCGTTTTCTATTAAGAGGTTCTCTTCTGTAATTGAATCCTCTAAGACAATCGTCTGGAATGGGCCAATGGGAATCTTTGAAATAGATAAATTCAATAAAGGAACAAGGGCTATTGCTGAAGCAATTGCTAAAGCCACCAAGAAAGGAAGTATTACAATTGTCGGTGGAGGAGATTCCGTTGCCGCCGTGACCAAAGTCGGGCTCCAGGAGAGCATATCGCACATTTCTACCGGAGGGGGGGCAACCTTAGAGTCTCTGGAAGGCAAAGAATTACCGGGAATTGCGGCGCTGAAAGATAAATAAGGAGACGAATATGATAGGTTTGATATTGGTAGTTCACATAGTAGTTTCCATCTGTCTAATCTTAATTGTGCTTTTGCAAGTAGGAAAAGGTGCCAGTCTATCAACTCTATTTGGAGGTACCGGGAGCGGCGAGGCGATTTTCGGTGGGGCAGGAGGGGATATTTTTATGAAAAGATTGACTGTAATCTTCGCCATCCTCTTCTTATTTACTTCTCTCACTCTAACTGTCGTTTCTGCCCGTAGGCCATTAAGTACAATTATCTATAGAAAACCTTCTATGCCAGCAGGAATTCCAGTGGAACCTGAAAAAGAGACACCAGCCCCCGAAGCACCGCCCGTAAAGTCTGAGACACCTCCGTTACCAGAATCGGCCCCGCCAGGTAAGTAGAGAAAAGACTATCATTGCGAGAACAGGTCATAGGTTATCTTTCTCATATATTTCCAGTACCGTTTTCATTGTGGGCAGATGGCGGAATTGGTATACGCGTACGTTTGAGGGGCGTATGGGGAAACCCGTGTGGGTTCAAGTCCCACTCTGCCCACCACTTTGCATAGAAGGGGACTTGAAGGACGCGAACGCCGACCTTATGGGAGGAAGAGGACTGGAAGTCCGGAAGTGAGCGTCCCGGCCTGAGCTGCGGGGGAGGAAGGGCGAAGCAGCGAAGGAAGTCCCACTATTTTGGATAAAAGGGGAGGGGGCTTAAAGGAATAATTTTGCGGGCGTAGTTCAGTTGGTAGAACATTTGCTTGCCAAGCAAAAGGTCGTGGGTTCGAGACCCATCGCCCGCTCATATCCTTTATATTTATGAGTTCTTGTCAATTTTACTGCTACCCGGACTTTTTCATTGACACTTTCATAGACAGTTAGAATCGGGTAGAGGCCTCGAGTAAATAACCAAAATAAGTGTGATTTCAGGTGAGGTAGACAGAAAAAGAAGGTCAACATTGTCGGAAGGGTTAACGGTCAAGCAAGGAAGGGTAATTGAAAAAACGAAAATACCTGTAACTACTAGCGAATATGAAAAAAGGATTAGTTCTCAATGTGGTCTTGAAGAGATGGTTGGCGGGAGAAGAGCAATTGTCAATCGACGACATCAATAAGATGCTTTTTCTTAAGTTCCGTGTCTCCTTTTAACTGTAACTGCTCTTCCTCTTTTGTGACCCTGAGTCCCAGAAGTTCCTTCATAACAATTCTGTTATACTCTTTCCATTCGTCTTGTGACAGATTTCTTTTACCCATTTTGTCCTCCTACCTCTAATTCCAAATATACTCCAGCAATGTTAATTTTGTGTTAAGGAAATGTTAATTTTTTGTTAATTTTTTAAGCGATGAATAGCGTCACGGTAAATTTTACTTGCATTAAATAGCCTATATTTGATAAAATTAAAAAAGACTTTTGACTTAGTCCAATTTTAGTTCATGCTCAAAAAGGGAGAACTTTCCCTAAGGCAACACTTCAAATGGTAAGGAGAAGAAGAAAAAAAGCGCTTGAATCTTCACAAATTTTCACCATTCTTATTACCCCGGTGCATCTTAATAAAGGCCTCATAAGCACTTTGTGAGAGGGTAACGACTTCGCCTGATAACCGAATATGAATTTATCAAAGCGGGGTCTCTTACGCGAAGTCGCCCCGCTTTTTATTTTGCTGCCTAACAATGGTTTTTCTTGTTTTCGCCAAATAAGGGCCTTGTCGAGACGAGGTGAACAGGAAAGAATTCTCATGGGAAAATTAAGACCTGAAGAGAAAATCTTTTCCGGGATTATTGCTATTGATAGGCGGGTTTCCTCAAATAGGACTATTTATCGTCCGGTTGGCTTTGTTGATAGAAGAATTACGCCGGACAGAAGAACCTCACCTCGGTTTCGTGCCATCTTCGCTGTTAAATTGAAAGGCAGTTCTTCAGCTAAAGAAATATCAACGGTATTAGGTGAATCTGTCAATTTAAGTCACTCGGGGGCATGTTTAAATTTAGAAAGGGAACTAATGCATCCTTCAACTACAATTCTTTCTATAAAGTTTCCCCTGGCGGGTGATTTTGAAACCCGAACTAAAATATTGTGGAGCAAAAAGAGAAAAGGGCACATTTCATACGGCGTCCATTTTCTCGATTTAAGGAAAGATTTCCCTTCTGTTCTAAACCAAGCTCTATATAAATATGCTTCCCTAGATGGGAAACTAATTCCTTTGGTAAATAGCATGCGGCATTTTCTTCAAGATATCAAAAATAAATTTGGTGAATTTGACATGGCATTTCCACCTATGCAAGAACAGGTCGACTTTATTGAAGAAAATAAGAAAGAGATATATAAGAAATTGGATAATTATTTTAGCGAAATTTGGGATATTGCAATGAAGTGTGACGAGGAAGGGTATAATGTGCATCGAGGCTATTTCCAACAAATGCTTCACCCTTTAGTTGAAGAAATAGTAGAAATTAATAGACATATCTATAGGAAACCTCTCGGATATGCAGGAGATTATATGGTAATGAATTATATCTACGATTACCAAAAAGAAAGGTACTTAGGGAGTTCTTCATACGAAATGCTTATTAATAATTACACCTGTAATATTCCTATTTCCCGTTGTAATATTGCACGCAAAGAATTTTTTAAAAGAAAAATAATAGAAACAATAGAAGCAAAAGATAATCCGAGAATTATGAGTGTAGGTTGTGGGCCACTTAGAGAAGTTATAGAATTGTTAAAAGAGGGAACGATTATTAAAGCTTTCTCATTTAAATGTGTAGATTTTGAAAAAGGTGCTATAGACTATGTCAAAAAAGAACTGGAGGGAATAGAACCGGAAAAGAGACAGTTCCTTTCCATCGAATATTTTCACCAAAATATAATAGGCATTATAAAAAATAAAGAGATAAAAGAAAAAATTAGAAGTCAAGACTTCATTTATTGCTCCGGGGTAATCGATTATTTGAGGGATAGGATAGCTGGGCGATTGGTTAGAGAATTGTTTCAATTATTGAGGAACAAAGGCGCACTGGTTGTTTGCAATGCGGCTCTCGAAGGCAGTAGCCATAGAGCGTATTACGAAATGCTTGGCGAATGGAATATGTTCCATAGAACCAAAGAGGCAATGTTGAATTGGGTGAAGGACATAGAAAATGCTCAAGAAATAAGTTTTGAAGAACCTTCTGATTGTAGTAAATATCTGTTTTTGAAGGTCACAAAATCATGAATCATTTCACTTTCTCGGCATTATTGACATCGATTACAACCTTTCTATTAGGATTTTTTGTGTTATTCAGGGGACGATGGGAAAAAAGGCTATACCAGACTTTCGCTTTGTACTGTTTTAGTATTTCTCTATGGAGCTTTTGCGTAACAAAATTTACCCCTAATTTTCAGGACCCTACTGCCCTTTGGGGTAAATTTCTTCATCTGGGTGCAATTTTAATTCCTGCTTTTTTTGTCCATTTCGTTCTAGAATTTTTAGGAGAAAGAAATAAAAAGATCCTGATTGTTACCTATTTGCTTGCAACGGTGTTTTTAATTTTTAATTTTTTCACTAATTTATTTATAAAAGGAACTGTTAACAAACCTGCATATAGCTACCCAAATCCCACTGGGGTCTACCCGTTGTATTTCATTTTTTTCGTCCTTTGTGTGATTTATGGACTTTATAAATTATTTATAGCGTCTTTAGTTACGTCTGGAATTAAGCGGAATCAAATAAGATATTTACTGTGGTCTTCAGTACTTGGCTATCTCGGGGGACTAAAGAACTTTATGATCCTTATCGATTTAGAGGTTTTCCCAATATATCCTTATGGCACCTATGCGATTCCCTTTTACACAATGGTAGTTGTCTATGCCATTGTGACCTATCGTTTGATGGACATCAATGTTGCTATTACGAAGGGGACTGTATTTGCCGTAGTATATGCTTTTGTTCTTGGCATTCCGGTTGGAGTAGGATTCTGGGGCAAGCCTTACATTTCTGATAGATTAGGACCAAACTGGTGGCTTGTCCCTGTTGGAATGGCAATCCTTCTGGCGAGTTTGGGCCCGACAATTTATGGTTTTATCCGTCGGCGAACCGAAGCAGCGCTCTTCAAACAACGCCAGAAATATCAGGAGAATCTGATTGCGTTGTCAACTCAGATGACTTTGACGAAGGATTTACGGAGTCTTCTGGTTTATATCATCCGAAATGTGACGAGAGAAATCGGAATCAGTCATGCCCGTATCTATCTTCTGGACAAGAAAATTGATGAATATGTGCGGGAGGTTCGTTACGGGAAGGAGAGGAGGGTGCAATTTTTCGGAGATTCAATACCTAAGAGTGCTCCCCTGCTTCAGATGCTACTCAGGAATAGAGATATAGGGCCGCTTTTAAGAGAGGAAGTTATAGGTTACTTTGAGACTAATGAGCCTGGACATATAAAAGAAGTGGAGCGCCAATTGAGAAGCATGGGAGCAGCGATATTATTACCTGCTTTTATCGGAGATGAACTTGTTGCCTTTTTGGTATTGGGCTCAAAGCGTTCAAAAGAGATTTATACGCCAGACGATTTAGGAATGTTCAAGATATTAGCTGGTCAGGCAGCTTTAGCGATTGAGAATGCCCAGTTCTATCAGGAACTTAAAGAATCTCAGGCGACAGTGCTTCAGGCTGCTAAACTTTCTTCAATTGGGGAACTGGCTACTGGTTTTGCTCATCAGATAGATAACCCATTAGGGATTATTAGTCTCGGCTGTCAGCTATGTGGCCGAGAATTAGCAGAAGACCTTGTTGGGGAGAATCTGACGGAAAAGGGGAAGAGAGTAATATTAAAAGTTCAGGAGAGACTGGGGAAGATAGTGGACACCACGCACAAGGCAGCGGACCTTGTACAGAGGATAAGGGGTTATGCAAAGCCCGCGGATAAAGACTTTGAGCCGGTAGAGTTGAACAGTGTAATTGAAGATGCTTTAAATTTAGCCCAATATCAGATTTCCCAGGGAGGATTTAGTGTAGTTAAAGACATTCCCGAGGAGTTACCTAAAATAAGAGGGATTGGAGTACACTTAGAGCAAGCCTTCTTGAATATGATTATAAATGCCTGTGAGGCAATGGCTGGAAAAAAGGGGGAACTCAGGATTTCAGCGGGCCTTGGTGAGGATGACCCCTGTAGGGTTAGGGTAAATCTTACGGATAATGGTTGCGGTATTTCTAAAGAGAACTTGAAAAAATTGTTTAGCCTATTTTTTACCACTAAGGGACCAAGCGGTACGGGGGTAGGTTTGTCAATGGCTTATCGGATAGTGAAGGACCACGGTGGGGATATAGATGTGGAGAGCACGGTCGGGGAAGGAACAAAGTTTAATATCTATTTGCCAATCTGGAAAGAAAAGCGTTGATAAGTTCAATTCCTATTTGAAATTCGTTATCTTTTTGGGGTGCTGATTGGTTGTTATTGACATAAAAAGATTCTGAGAGAAGAAAGAATAGAAATCCTTACGAGAGAAAATGCTCCCCTGGCAATGAAGGAAAAGTTCGTGTTTCTACGAATTTTGGATACCACTTTTTACATATAGAGAAGTTTTTAATATAGGGACAAATGAACATAGAGCTCAATTCACTCTTAATAAAATATCTAAAACGGGAGTTATTCAAAATGTATTGGGTTTCTCCTGTTGCAGCATCCTGCTTCGCGAGACAAAGCCAAAAGATAGATTTTGCGGCTAAAATTTTACTTGTAGTTCTGACATAAATAAATCATTTTGTATGTGTTCTGGTTCCATTTTTTGTTCATAATTATTTCTCAATAGAATATTTTTATTAAGGAAATAATTTAATCCATATGACCACCTGCTGTTTCCATTATTTTTTATGTCTGTATTGGAATCCCAGAAATCATACCGTACTAACAATACCACTGATGGAATTATTGTATAACCAATAGTTGCATAATATCCCTGTTTGTTTGTTTTATCATCCTTTCCCGAAACATATTCCATTTTGCATATCAGTTTTTCAAATTCATATTTTATTTCATATCCTATCCTGTCTTTTGTGATACTACTTGTGTCGGTAGTGCCATCATAGACCGAGCATCCTACGCTGAGTCCCTTCAAGGGCGAAAGAACCAGCCTTGCTACAACTGTTTTTTGGTCATTTTCGTCTGACTGATTTGAGCCACTGCCGTTAACAACTGCAATAGCGAAATCGGTCTTCAAAAAAGATACAGAAAGACTTTTTGATATTTCAACACCGATGTCTCTTGTGGGTTTCACAAGATTACTTACAACATCTGACTTGTTTATCAGCTCCAGGTCTGGATCTGGAGTGCACTGTTCTAAGGAAAATCTATATTTAAACTGGCCGAGTCGTATTGTAAAATACGGAATAGTTCTTACATCAATATAGACATCGTATAACATATTGATGTTTCCTGTATCTGTATTAGTCCCTTCAATTGAAAAACAGTAAGAGGCATCTTTTGCTATATCACCCCGCACCCCGAATCTTGCAGTTGCAATGCTAAAACCATCCTTTGTATTCTTTGTTGTATCAACAGTGTATCTTACTTTGGCGAAACCAGAAGTTTCCATTTTGGGAAAACTAACTGTTCCATTTGTTGAGCTTTCCATACAGTGAACAAAATTCACACAGAAGATTGTCAAAATTAGAAGCATACAAAATTTTTTCATGAGAACCTCCCAGTAAATAAAACATTTTCCAAAAAGATTATTTAATCACATCAGGAAAAAATAACGGACCGCCAAACTTATCAATTCCATAATTTTTTATGATATTTTGTCCCTCTGGGTTTCTTAGTTAGTTCCTTTTTATGTGTTCCCGAATCATCTCCTCGCGATACAAAAGACAATTTGGTATCAACTATTTTTTTGAAAGCATCCAGAGCATTAAGCCCTTTCATACCGGCAGGGTCAGTCTTCGGCCAACAATAAAAAAGTCATTGTGCATAACATCTTGCCGTTTAATGCCATAGCTGTCAGAAACGAATTTTTCCTCTGATTCTCTGTCATGAACCAAAAGTACATCGGCATTGCCATCTTTTGCAAGCCGAATTGCCTGCCCTGTTCCAACGGCAATTACTTTTACAAAACAGTTGTACTTTTTCTCAAAAGCAGGAATCAGAACATCAAAAGGCCCCGAATCCGGTGTTGATGTGGTTGAAGCAAGAATCAATTCCTGCTTTTTAGCGCAGTTACCATAGCCTACCCCCAAAAATAAAAGAGCCCCAATCGCCAGAAGCAACCATCGGGGCCGTCCATTAAAAAATCCCATAATGCCCTGCTTTCCTAAGCGGGTAGCATGTCCGTTTCCAGGCACACTCTATCGGTCCGTCTCCATATTCATTTTGAACTTAGGCGAACGGACTCGGAGATGTTTTGTCGTATTATAAGAAGTCATTATTTTTCTGTCAAGCAAAAAATCCGCAATAAGTTAAGCAATCAAAAACGGCCCAATAGTGTTCGTTTCGTGAATAAGAATTTCCCAAAATTCGTCTGTAGAACCTTGCATTGTTTTTTGCAATTTTTTGGAAGGAAAGTGACGCTTACAGCAATCAATCCATTATACTAACGGTTCAATTAGTTATACTATTCGGTGAGAAATAAAATCTGTAATGTTAGTAAAAACTTTCGCGGATATCATTGACGGAACGTAATTTTTTCAGATTCTTGGCGCAATAAGAAGTATGAGAAAAAATCATAACATCACTTGGCGGATTGTTGACAAATGAGGTATAAATGTGATATAAATAACATATCTGATACCTTTATATCATTACGATTCTCGTCCGTACGTAACTTAGGTTATTAGTGAAAAGCTACATAAGCGGCTGAAGGCGTGAGTTTGTTAGACCCAAAAACCTTGATGATAAAACAACGCATCGACGGTAACATATCGACCTTTGTTTATCAACAAACGCCAATTTGTGCCTGGATGGACACAATTTGGACACAACGGGTTTCGAAGAAGGCGCTAAGAATAGACAACTTGAGAATTATATAGGAAAAATAAGGATTTTTCAGATGGCGCGGTACCCAAGTGGCTAAGGGAGAGGTCTGCAAAACCTTTATTCGACGGTTCGAATCCGTCCCGCGCCTCTACCTATAAGATGGTATAGGCATTTCGCATTTATGGGCGGTTAGCTCAGGTGGTTAGAGTGCATGGTTGACATCC
>Ga0315309_1001092_pt1 | contig 16282 bp, 15 predicted proteins | sample TDP4_MG_FD_203080 | JGI IMG/M metagenome (GOLD analysis project Ga0315309, IMG submission 203080) | Freshwater sediment microbial communities from Lake Towuti, South Sulawesi, Indonesia - TDP4 | ecosystem: Environmental > Aquatic > Freshwater > Lake > Sediment | place: Indonesia: South Sulawesi... | reverse complement strand
AAATCACAATTAGAAGCGATATCTTAGCCGTGAAACCCTACCTAGTCAGGACGATGACCTTGTCGGGCAAAACCGCGACGGTGTGTTCGGCCTGCGCGACGACGACGCCGTTCTTCTCGACCAGCTGCGGATATGCCGATACGCTGCCATTGTCGAGCATGTTCCGAAAGGCGTCCCCCTCCTCGGGCGTGAGGTCCAGCCACCTCTCGGCGAACGGCGTCGTGCTGTAGGACACCTGGATCCTCGACTGCAGCTCCCCCTCGACCCGGCCCCTCGGCCTCGACCTCCCCAGCCTGTAGATCAGGGCCGGCGCCCTCTCGACGACGATGCCCGCGCCATGGCTGTAGGTGATGAAGGGCTCGATCGCGTAGATCGCGCCCGTCTGGACCTTCCCGCGATAGCCGCTGGCCACGTTCGGTATGATGCCGCCCGCATGTAGGTTGAACTTCGAGATCTGGTGGCCGGTGAGGTTCGCTATCACCCTGTATCCCGCCGCCTCCGCCCTCCCCTGGATCGCGGCGCCGACCTTCGAGACGTCGATGCCCGCCTTCATGTAACCGATGCCGACCTCCAGGCACTCCTCCGCTGTCCTTATGATTCCGGCGTCGAGGGGCGAGAGGTTGACCGAGATGGCGGTGTCGACGATGCAGCCGTCCAACATCGCGCCGTAATCGACCTTCACGAGGTCGCCCTCTTTCAGGACTCCGTCATCGCCCGGAGGGGGTGTGAAGTGCGCGGCGACGCTGTCGATGCAGACGTTGACGGGGAAGCCGGGCCTCGCGCCAAGCGCCCTGATGTCCGCCTCGAGCGCCTCGCAGATGTCGATCAACTTCGCGCCGTCGACTACGAGCTTCCTCGCCGACGGTCGCAGTTGGGCGCAGACCCTCCCGGCCTGCAGATATCGGTCGAGTAGCGCCTCGAATGCATCGGACATGAATCGAGGCGAAGGCGGGGAGTTTAATAAGCTAAACCTTCGGCCTCGCAGGCGATGGCGCGAAGGCCAAGGGCCGTGATCGGAGGCACGTTCGAGGCATTCCACAGGGGACACAGGCGATTCCTGAGGGCGGCGCTCGAGGGGAGCAGCCGGCTCGTGATCGGGATCACGTCGGACGAATACGCCCGCAGTTCGAAGGGCCATCCCGTCGAATCGTATCGCGTCAGGGCGGGGAACGTCAGGAGGTTCTTGAAACGGATGGGATGCGCGGATAGGGTCGAGATAGCGAAGATAGATGATCCATATGGGCCGTCGATCGAAGACGGCCGACTTGAGGTGATATTCGTGACGCCGGAGAACGCGTCGAGGGGGGAGGAGATCAACGGCCTCAGGGGGAAGAGGGGGTTGCCTCCGCTCAAGATAGTGGGGGTCAAGTTGGAACTCGCCGATGACGGAAGGCCCATCTCAGCGGCGAGGATCAGGGAAGGGGCCATAGATTCGGAAGGGAGGGCGCTGCGGAAGTCGGGATCGAAGTCATGGGACTCCCGTCGCTCGAGCGAACGTTGAATTTTCGCCCTCAGAGGACCTCGCCATCGAAGTCCTTGGCCCATGAATTGTCATACGGCCTGAACTTGAAGCCGTAGCTTATTATCCCGCCATCATCCTGTTCGAAGATCTTCCTGAAACAGGCCTCGACCTCCATCCCGATGCGCAGGTCGTCGGGCTTGCAGTCAACTATCTGGGACAGGACCCTCGGCCCTTCGTCGAGCTGGACGAGCCCAACGATGTAGGGCATGTAACGCTCGAACGCCCTCGAGCTGGCGTTGATGACGGTGTAGCTGAAGACCTTCCCCCTCCCCGAAAACTCGATCTGGGTCGTCTTCCCACGCCTCCTGCATTTGGGACAGACGTTCCTCGGCGGGAAGTAGTTCGTGTTGCACTTCTCACAGCGGGCGCCCAACAGCCTGTAGCGTTCCCTCATCGTCCTCCAATGCTGCGGGATTCCCGAGTTGCTCATCGCCATCACCTTCTCGACAGTATCGCCACCACGGCCGTCGCCCCGGTCCCCCCGACGTTGTGGGCCAGGCCGATCTCCGCGCCTTCCACCTGCCTCCCGTTCTTGGCCTCCCCCCTCAGCTGCCTCGTCACCTCGACTATCTGCTTGATGCCCGTCGCGCCGACCGCGTGACCCCCTGCCTTGAGGCCCCCATCCGTGTTGACGGGCAGTTCACCGCCGACGTAGGTCTGGCCTTCGCCGTAGAGCCCCGCCGCCTCTCCCTTCTTGCAGAACCCGAGGTCCTCGAGCGCGAGCAGCTCGGCGATCGTGAAGCAATCGTGGACCTCCACGACGTCCACGTCCTTCCTGCTGAGCTTGGCCTCATCGAACGCCTTGCCCGCCGCCTTCACGGTGGCGCGGAGCGTGCACAGGTCCTCCCGCCCGAGGAGGCTGAGGGTGTCGGACGCCTGGGCCACGGCCCTTATGACGATGGGCGTGTCGGTGTACTTGCGCGCCACATCCAAGGGCGCGAGTATGGTGCAGGCCGCGCCGTCCGAGACCGGGCAGCAGTCGTACCTCCTCAGGGGATCGGCCACCATCGGGGACGAGAGCGCCTCATCCTCCGTTATCCTGTTCCTGAAGTGGGCCAGCGGGTTGAGGCTGCCGTGGTAGTGGTTCTTTACCGCGACCTTCGCGAGCGTGTCGGACTTGAGCCCGTATTCGTGCATGTACCTCCTCGCCATCAGCGCGTAGACGGCGGGGAACGTCGCCCCGAAGTAGGCCTCCCACTCGTAGTCCATCGCCCCCGAGAGGATCGCCGCGGCCTGTCCCGCCCCAACGTCGGTCATCTTCTCGACGCCGCCAGCCACGACTATGTCGTACATGCCGGAGGCCACCGCCATGTAGGCCTGCAGGAATGCCGCGCCACCGGAGGCGCAGGCCGCCTCCACCCTTGTGGCTGGGGTCGAGTTGAGGCCCATGAAGTCGGCCACGAGCGCCGCGACGTGCTCCTGGCCCACGAAGAGCCCCCCGGACATGTTCCCGAAGACGATGTACTCTATGTCCTTGCCGCCGATGCCCGCCGCCTCGACCGCCTTGACCCCCGCCTCCCAGGCCAAATCCTTCAACCCCTTGTCCCAGAGTTCGCCGAACTCCGTGGTCCCCACTGAGATTATGGCGACCTCCCTCCTCTTGAACTGGCCCCTAGACGTGTCCCATCACCCCCAGGAGCCTCTCGTACCTCGCATACATCGAGTAGTCGATGTACTCGCGCCTCTCCATGTAGTACTTGACGGGCGGGGAGAGGCGCCTCTTCCCCTCGATGCGGCCCGTGAGCCTCAGGCTGAACGAATCTGAGCCGGCGCCCGATCCGTACGATGTCATGAGTATCCTCTCGCCCTCCTTGGCCCTGTCCAGGATGGCGGCAAGGCCCAGCAGGGAGGAGCCGGAGTACGTGTTCCCGACCTTGCTGACGACCATCCCGGGGAGGACCTTCTTCTCCTCAAATCCCAGCAATTTGGCGGCCCTGATGGGGAACTTCGCGTTCGGCTGATGGAAGACGGCGTAGTCATAGTCCTTGGCCGTCGTGCCGAGCTTCTCGAAGAGCGCCCTGCTGCAGTTTATGACGTGCTCGAAGTACGCGGGCTCCCCAGTGAACCTCCCGGCATGGGTCGGATAGCGGGTCCCGTCCCGCCTCCAGAAATCGGGCACGTCCTGGGTGTAGGAGTTGGTGCCCTCGATCTCCGCGATGACGCCGTCGCCGCCGCCGATCACATAGGCAGCGCCTCCGGCCGCTGCGGTGTATTCGAGCGCGTCCCCGGGGGCGCTCTGGGCCGTGTCCGCCCCAATCGAGATGCCGTATTTCATGTACCCCCCCTTCACGAGGCCCATGCAGGCCTGCATCGCGGCAGTTGCCGCCTTGCAGGCGAACTCGGTATCTGCGGCCGTTATGTTCGGCGTCAGGCCTATCGCCTCCGCGACCGTGGCGGCGGTCGGCTTGACGGCATAGGGGTGGGACTCCGAGCCGACGTAGATCGCCCCCATCTCATCCGGTTTGACCTCCCGCGCCCTCTTCAGGGCGTTCCTGGCCGACTCGACCGCTATCGTCGTCGTGTCCTCGTCCATCGACGGGACGGCCTTCTCCTCGACCCCCAACCCCTTCCTGTAGGAGTCGGCGTCTTGGCCCCAGACCCTCGCAATCTCCTCTATCTTGATCCTCCACCTCGGGATGTAGACCCCATATCCGACTATGCCGATTCCGTTGGCCTTCAGCTCCAGTAACACCCCTTCTTTGAGACTAAGGTCGAACCTAGCCCGCCATCCTCGAACGTAATCAAGCTAGGCTGAGGGTGGCCAAATGTCCAGCCTATAAGGACATACGTTTGTGGTCGTAAAATGTTTCCAGCATCGTCGTATTACGTTAGTTGTCGTGGTCCCATTTCGATGCATGGGGGGCCGATGAAGATCCGGCCAGATGCCGTCGGTCACCCATTCACGTGATAGCAGGCGATGTTATCCGGCGCTCTCCTCTACCCTCTTCGCAATGGCATCGCCGACCTGGGACGTGCTCGATGAGCCCCCGATGTCCCTCGTGCGCACCCGACCCTCTCGCAGGACATCGGCGGTGGCGCCCTCGACCAGCTCCGCGGCCTCTGCCATCCTCGCATCGCCGTGCCTCTCGGCCAAGAACTCGAGCATCATCTTCCCGGCCAGGATGGAGGCGATCGGATTCGCCACGTTCAGGCCCCTGTACTTCGGCGCGGAGCCGTGGATCGGCTCGAACATCGACAGGCCCTCGGGATTTATGTTGCCCCCGGGCGCGAGCCCCATCCCGCCCTGGATCATCGCGCCGAGATCGGTGATGACGTCCCCGAAGAGGTTCGGGGCCACCACTACCTGGTAGTGCTCCGGATTTTTAACGAACCACATGGAGATGGCGTCGACGAATGAATACTCGGTCCTTATCCCGGGATAATGCCTTGACACTTCATCGAACGTCTCCCTCCAGAGGGAGTACATGTTGATCACGTTCGCCTTGTCGACGGACGTGACCAGCGTCTTGCCCCTCTCCTTCGCAAGCTCAAACGCATACGCCATGACCCGCCTGCACCCTTCCCTCGTGAGGACCCCGATCTGAAACGCCTCCTCGCCAGTCGCCGCCGACGCCCTCACCGAATAGCGGGTGCCGCGTCCCATGCCCGATGATAATTTGAATTCGAAGTCGCCGTCGCGCCCTGCTGCCGCCCTTCCCCCGAGCCCGACGTAGAAGTCCTCCGTGTTCTCCCTGACCACGTGGAAGTCGACGTCCTTTGCCCCCTTGCCCGCGAGCGGGCACGGGACGCCCTCGTACAACTTCACCGGCCTCAGATTAACGTACTGGTCGAAGTGGAACCTCAGCTTGAGGAGGATCCCGCCCTCCAGCACGCCCGTCGGCACGCTCGGGTCGCCGATCGCCCCGAAGTACATCGCATCGAAGCCCTTCAGCTCCTCCAGGCTCCTATCCGAGATCGTCTCGCCGGTCAGGGAGTAGTGCTTGGCGCCGAAGGGGTAATTCACGAACTCGGCGGAGATGCCGCGCGCTCCGAATGCGGATCGCACGACCTTGATCCCCTCCGCCACGACCTCCGGCCCAATGCCGTCGCCGGGGACTGCCGCGATCTTATACTCCCTCATCGCCCGCATGCCTCCAGTTGCGCGCCGAGTTCATCCATATGCATCACCATCACGATCACGACCTTTGGGCCAGCCTCCGCTTGACGTAATTCATGAGGCCGCCCGAGGAATAGATCTCCTGCATGGATTTCGGCAGCGGCTTGGCGCTGTACCTCTCGCCCCTCTTGGCGTTCGTTATGGTGCCGGAGAAGAGGTCGAACTGCACCTCGTCTCCAGACTCGGCGGCCTCCGCCGCGCCCTCGCACTCCATCACGGGCAGGCCGATGTTGACGGCGTTCCTGAAGAAGATCCTCGCGAAGGACTTCGCTATCACGCACCGCACGCCAGCGGCCTTCAGGCTGATCGGCGCATGCTCCCTCGAGCTCCCGCAGCCGAAGTTACGGCCCGCCACAACTATCAGGCCCTCCCCCCTCCTCGACTTCGCGAACTCGGGATCGAGGTCCTCGAAGCAGTGACGGCCCAACTCCGCCGGATCGATCGTATTCAGATAACGGGCCGGCACTATGAGGTCGGTGTCCACGTTGTCGCCGACCTTATACACAATCACCATCGATCGCAATCACTCCCCTACAGATATCGCCTCGGATCTGCCACGCGCCCCTCGACCGCCGTCGCGGCGGCCGTCGCAGGAGAGGCGAGATAGACCTTGCTGCTCCGATGTCCCATCCTCCCGATGAAGTTCCTGTTCGTCGTCGAGAGCGCCACCTCTCCCTCGCCGAGCACGCCCATGTGCATCCCGAGACACGGCCCGCACGTCGGCGTTGAGACGACGGCCTTCGCCTTCACGAATGTCTCGATCAGGCCCTCGCCCAGCGCCTGTAGGTAGATCCCCTGCGTCGCGGGGATTATGATGCATCGCAGGCCAGTGCGGACGGACCTGCCCTTCAGGATCCGAGCGGCGATCCGCATGTCCTCCATCCTGCCATTGGTGCACGAGCCGATCACGACCTGATCGACCTCGGCGCCCGCGGCCTCCGAGACCGGCTTCACATTCCCGGGGGAGTGCGGCAATGCAACCTGCGGCTCCATGCCGGTGACGTCGATCTCGACGGTCTCGACGTACTGTGCGTCGGGGTCGCTCGCGTAGAGCCCGAGGGCCCTCCCGCTCCTCGCCCTGACGTAGTCGACGGTCTTGGCATCGGGTGCGATTATGCCGTTCTTCGCCCCCGCCTCGATGGCCATGTTGCAGATCGTCAGCCTCCCGTCCATCGACACGTCGCCCATGGCCCCGCCTCCGAACTCGAGGGCGCGATACGTGGCGCCATCGACGCCGATCTCGCCTATGGCGTTGAGTATGAGGTCCTTTCCCATCAGGCCGTCGCCCATCTTGCCGTTGAAGATCAGCCTCATCGACCCGGGGACCCTGAACCAGAGCTCGCCGAGCGCGAGGGCCGCCGCGAAGTCCGTCGATCCGACGCCGGTCGCGAAGCAGCCGACCGCGCCGTAAGTGCACGTGTGGGAATCCGCGCCCACGACGAACATGCCGGGGGCCACGAGGCCCTCCTCTGGCAGAAGCGCGTGCTCGATCCCGCCCCAACCGCCCTCATAGAGGGGGACGCCGTGCCTCTTGGCGAAGTCGCGCATCTTGACGCAGAGGTTGGCCGCGTCGATGTCCTTCGCGGGGACCATGTGGTCGGCCACGAAGACCACACTTGAAGGGTCGTGTATCCTATCGATGCCGGCCTTCTCGAATTCATCGATCGCGATCGGAGCCGTGATGTCGTTCGCAAGCAGCAGGTCGATCTTCGCAGTAACGAGGTCTCCGGCCGCGACGCGCTGGCCACAGTGTTCCTGAAAGATCCTCTCCGTTATGGTCGGCGTCTCCGTTCACCTCTTTGGATCTCTCGATATCGCTATGACGCCGGTCCTCACGACCTCCTTCATCCCGAACGGCCTCAGGATGTCCAAGAGGTCGTCGATCTTCTCGGAGGTCCCGACGAGCTGAATGGTCGCAGAGCTGGGGGCGATGTCGACGATCCTCCCCTTGAAGATGTCGGAGTATTTCATGACCTCCGACCTCGCCTTTTCGTCCTTGATGTGGACCTTCACGAGGCAGAGCTCCCTGACGACCGAACCCCTCTCCGCCATCTTGAAGACCCTGACGACGTCGATCGTCTTGTAGAGCTGCTTTATCAGCTTCTCGAGCGTGTCCTCATCGGCCATCATGCTCAGCGTTATCCTCGATAGGCCCGTCGCCTCGGACTTTCCAACCGCGATCGTATCGATGTTGAACCCCCTCCTCGTGAACATCCCCGATATCTTCTGCATCACGCCGGGCCTGTCCTCGACGATCATGCCCACGATGTACCTCCTCGGATCCTCGTCCGTCATCATCGCCATCACCTATGTGCCGATCCGGCCCATGGCCTCCAGCAGTGGCCTGTCCAGGCATCCGCCGAAGAACTGCGTCAAGGCCCCGCCTGGTGGCATCATCGGAAGTATGTGGGCGTCCGGATCGACCGTCACCTCTACCAAAGTCGTCTCGTCGCCCTTGACCGCCTCCCTTAGCGCTGGCCCGACCTGCTCCGGCCTCTCCACCCTCATGCCCTTCAGCCCGAAGGCCTCGGCATACTTGACGAAGTCGGGGACGCTGCCGAGGTGGACCTGCGAGTACCTCTTCCCCATGAACAGCGCCTGCCACTGGTACACCATGCCGAGGACGCCGTCCCTAACGACCACGACCACGACCTTGATCCCGTTCTCCTTGCACGTGGCCAGCTCCTTCCCCGTCATCTGGAAGCTGCCGTCTCCATCGTAATCGAACACCTCGACCTCCGGCCTCGCGACCTTCGCGCCCATGGCCGCGGGGAAGCCGAACCCCATCGTGCCGAGCCCCCCGGACGATATGAACGTCCTTGGCTTCTCCCTCCTGAGATAGTGGGCGGCGTACATCTGGTGCCTGCCGACTCCGGTCACGACGATGTCATCGTCGCCGAGGACGAGCTGCAATTGCTTCAGGAGGGCCCTGGGATCTATGGGCCTTGCGTCGCCCTCGAACTCGCACTCGCAGTAGCGTTTCAGCTCCTTGACCCTCTTCGTCCAGGCGGTCTCCCTGCCCTTCGCTATCATCGAGGACGCGGCCCTCACCACCCCCGCGAGCACGGTCTTGGCGTCGCCCACAATCGGGAGGTAGGCGGGCACGTTCTTGCCGATCTCGGCCGGATCTATGTCCACGTGGATGACGCGCGCCCCCTTGGCGAACTCCTTCGCGTTCCCCGTGATCCTGTCGCTGAACCTCGTGCCGACTGCGAGCAGGACGTCGGCCTGCGACACGGCGTAGTTAGAGGACTTCCTGCCGTGCATGCCCATCATCCCGAGCGATAGCGGGTGGCTCTCCGGTATGCAGGATTTGCCGAGGAGCGTCGTAACGACAGGAGCGCCCAGCAGCTCAGCGAGGGCGGCCAACTCCGTAAAGGCGCCCGAGATCGTCACCCCTCCGCCCGCGATTATCACCGGCCGCTCCGAGTTCAGGAGGAGCTCGGCCGCCTTCTTGATCTGGACCGGATGGCCGTTGACCGTCGGATTGTACCCGAGGATCTCGGCGTCGAGGGGGAGCTCGATGTCCCCTTCGGAGAGCAGGACATCCCTCGGCAGATCAACCAGGACGGGGGCGGGCCTCCCGGTCCTCGCGATCTTGAACGCGGCCGCTATCGTCTTGCCTATCTCGGAGGCCTTCCTGACCTGGAAGTTCTGCTTCGTTACGGGCATCGACATGCCGACTATGTCGGCCTCCTGGAAGGCGTCGGAACCTATGACGGCCGTCGGCACCTGCCCGGTAAGCGCGATTATCGGCACCGAGTCCATGAACGCGTTCGTCAGGCCGGTCACGAGGTTCGTGGCGCCGGGGCCGCTAGTCGTCATGCAGACGCCGACCTTGCCGGATGCCCTCGCGTAGCCGTCGGCGGCGTGAGCCGCCCCCTGTTCGTGCCTCGTCAAGATGTGCCTGACGTCGTCGGTGCTGTAGAGGACGTCGTAGACGGGCATTATGTACCCGCCCGGGATCCCGAAGATGTGCTTGACCCCCTGCCCCTTCAGCGCCTCGACGACAGCCGTCGCCCCCTTCATGTTCATCTAGCTCCCCACGCCCCTCACCTTGTTGATGCACTCGACTAGGGCCATGATGGACGCCATGATGACGTCCTTGTCCATCGCCCTCGCCTTGAAGATCAGCCTCCTCTCGGTCTCCATCTCGATCTCGACGCAGGCGACGGCATCGGTCCCGCCCGTTATGGCCTCGAGCCTGTACTCTCGGAGCTTCAGGTCCGAGCCCGCAAGGCGCTGTATCGCCCTCGCGGCCGCGTCGATTGGGCCGACGCCGCTCGATTCCCCGACGCATTCCCTGCCGTTGACCCTGATCTTCACCTTCGCGGTCGGGGCCAGCTTGTTGCCCGTCGTGACGACGACCTCGTCGAGGACGACCGACTTCCCGGCGCTCGGCTCTACGACGGACTCGACTATGGCGATCAGGTCCTCGTCCGTGACGCTCTTCTTGTCGTCGCCGAGGCCCTTGATCCTGGCCACTATCGCATCCAGCTGCCCCTCGCCGACCTTTATGCCGAGGTCCGCCAGCGATTGGGCGACCGCGTGCGCGCCGCTGTGCTTTCCGAGCACGATCTTCCTACGCTGGCCCACCATCTCGGGCGTCATCGGCTCGTAGGTCGCGGCCTTGGAAAGGACCCCGTGCACGTGGATGCCGGACTCGTGGGCGAAGGCGTTCCTGCCCACTATCGGATAGTTCGGCATGAGGTAGATCTTGGTGAGCCTCTCGACGAGGGCCGAGATGCGGGTCAGCCTCTCAACGTCTATCCTGACCGGCGCATCGTAGAGGGCCTTGAGCCCCATCACGGTCTGCTCTAGGCTCGCGTTCCCCGCCCTCTCGCCGAGGCCATTGACGGTCACGTGCACCTGTTCGGCGCCGGCCGCAACGCCGGCCAGCGTGTTCGCGACGGCGAGGCCGAAGTCGTTGTGACAGTGGACCGATAGCGGTATCTTGATCTCCACCTTGAGCTTCGAGATGAGGTAGCGCATCGATTCCGGGACCATGACGCCGACGGTGTCGGCGATGTTGATCCTGTCGGCGCCGGAGCCCTCGACCGCCTTGCAGACGGAGACCATGTAGTCCAGCGGCGTCCTCGTCGCGTCCTCGCATGAGAACTCGCAGGCCACGCCCCTCGACTTCACGTGCTCCACGGCCCTGACGGCCGTCTCGAGCGCCTCCTCCCTGCTCTTCTTCAGCTTGTAGTTCAGGTGGAGGTCGGAGGTGCCTATGAAGGTGTGGACCGAGCCGACGCCGCAATCGACGGCCGCATCGATGTCCTTCTCGAGCGTCCTAGCGAGCCCGCACACCTCGGCCCTCAGTCCCGCAGAGGCGATCCTCCTGATGGCGTTCCTCTCCTCCTCCGATGAGATCGGGAAGCCCGCCTCTATCGCATCGACGCCGAGCTCGTCGAGCGCCCTTGCGATCTCGAGCTTGTCATCGGAGGACAACGAGACGCCGGCGGTCTGCTCCCCGTCCCTCAGCGTCGTGTCGAAGACCCTGATCCTGCCCGGCAGTTTGAACTTCGCCCTCACGTCGTCGATGAAATTGCTAACGTATACTCCCTCTTCCATCTATCCGATCACATCCCATTAACTGGAACATCCTTCGCGTACCTCAACAGGTAGCCGCTTGCGGGTTTGGCCGGGGCCTTGAGGGCGCCCATCCGACGAGAGAGCTCGTCGACGCCGACGAGGACGTCGATCTGCCTGCGGGGTATGTCGATCGAGATCGCGTCGCCCTCCTGAACGGCCGCTATGGGCCCGCAGAGCGCGGCCTCGGGGGAGACGTGCCCGACGCAGAGGCCCCTGCTCGCCCCCGAGAACCTCCCGTCCGTCACGATCGCGACGTCGAGGCCCATCCCGGAGACGGCCGAGCTCGGGCCGAGCATCTCCCTCATGCCGGGCCCGCCCTTCATGCCCTCGTACCTGATCACCATCACCTGGCCGTCCTTCACCTCGTTCGAGTAGAGGGCGGCGGTGGCCGCCTCCTCGGAATCGAAGACCCTCGCGGGCCCCTTGAAGCTGCGCCTCTCGACCGCCGTCTGCTTCACGACTGCCCCCCGTGGGGCCAGGGACCCGTAGAGGACGGCCACGCCCCCCTCCGGATAGTAGGCCCTGCTGAGGGGGCGTATGACCTCCTCGTCCCTGACATCGGTCAGGCACTCCCCGATCCTCCTGCCGGAGACGCTCAGGCAGCCCCCGTCGATCGGGAGCCGACCCATCAGCGACGGGACGCCCCCGGCCCTCTCGAGGTCGAACATCGTGTGCGGGCCGCCCGGGCGGAGGTTGCAGATGTGGGGGGTCGAGCGGCTGAGCTCGTCGAAGAGGTCGAGGCCGAGCTTCGAGCCGCACTCCTCGGCCACGGCCTGAAGGTGCAGGACCGTGTTCGTCGAGCCACCTATCGCCATGTCGACCATTATCGCGTTCCTGAACGCGGAGGGCGTCATGATCTCGCGGGGCGTCGTCTGTTTCGCGAGGAGGCCCATCGCGGCCTCGCCGCTCTCCTTCGCGATCCTGATCTTCTTCGCGGAGACCGCGTGCGCCGTGGCGCATCCGGGGAGCGACATGCCGAGCGCCTCGGTCACGCACGCCATCGTGTTGGCCGTGAAGGCGCCGGCGCACGAGCCCGCCCCCGGACAGCACGAGTCCTCGACGAGCTTCAGCTGCTCCTCCGTCATCTTCCCCGCCTTGAACTCGCCGACTGCCTCGAAGGCGCTGTTCACGTCGCAGCCGACGGTGCCCGGCATCATGGGGCCGCCGGTCACGACGACGGCCGGCAGGTTCAGCCTCGCGGCTGCCATCAGGTGCGCCGGCACCGTCTTGTCGCAAGAGGGTATGAGGACCAGGCCGTCGAAGCCATGGGCCTCGGCCATCGTCTCTATCGAGTCGGCTATCAGCTCCCTGCTCGGCAGCGAGTACCTCATCCCCGCGTGGCCCATCGCGAGGCCGTCGCAGACGGCTATCGTGTTGAACTCGAGGGGCGTGCCTCCGCGCCTCCTGACGCCCGCCTTCACGGCATCCGCGACCGCCCTCAGGTGGATGTGGCCCGGCACGACCTCGTTCCAGGAATTGGCAACGCCTATGAAGGGGGAGCCGATCTCCTCGTCGGTGAGGCCGTCGGCCTTCAGGAGCGCCCTCGCGAACGCCCTCTCGGGCCCCTTCTTGACCGTGTCGCTCCTCAACGGGCTCGGTCCTTCTTCTCGAACATCTTCCTGATCTCTGCCCCGACGACCTCTATCGGGTGCCCCGAGCCGATCCGCCTGAGCATCTCGAACTTCGGGCACCCTATGCTGTGCTCTACGATCCACTCGTGGGCGAAGGTCCCGTCCTTCACGTCGGCCAGGAGCTTCCTCATCCTCCCCCTAACGGCGTCGTCTATCAGGTAACTGCCCCTGGTCCTCCCGCCGTACCTCGCGGTCTCCGAGACGTGGCTCCACATGTTCTCCATCCCGCCGGCCCAGATCAGATCCACGATGAGCTTCAGCTCGTGGAGGCACTCGAAGTACGCGAGCTCCGCGGGGAAGCCGTCCTCCACGAGGGTCTCGAAGCCGGCCTTGATCAGCTCGGTCACGCCGCCGCAGAGGACGGCCTGCTCGCCGAAGAGGTCCGAGAGCGTCTCCTGATCGAAGGTGCACTCGACGACTCCCGCCCTCGTGAATCCCATCCCCTTAGCGAGCGCCAGCCCCCTCTGCTTGGCCTGGCCGGTCCGGTCCTGGTACACCGCCAGGAGCGCGGGGACTCCGAAGCCGTCCAGGTACGCCTCCCTGAGCTTCTGGCCCGGGCTCTTCGGCGCGACCATCACGACGTCGACGCCCTCTGGCGGTCGTATCAGGCCGTAGGTTATGGAGAAGCCGTGGCTGAAGTAGAGCACGTCGCCGGGATCGAGGTTCTCCTCGATCGAGTCGTAGTAGGTCTGCCTCTGGACCATGTCCGGGATCAGGAGCATCACGACGTCCGCCCTCTTCGCGGCCTCGGGTATCGAGAGGACCTTGAGGCCGTCCCTCTCGGCCCTGCGCCACGACTCGCCCCCCTCCCGCAGGCCGACGGATACGTCGAGGCCGGAGTCCCTGAGGCAGAGCGCCTGCGCGCTCCCCTGGATCCCGTAGCCGATCACGCCTATCCTCTTGCCCTTCAGGACGCCCAGATCGGCGTCACCGTCGTGGTAGACCTTTACCTTTCCTTTTCCCTTTTCCATCTTACGCTATCACCCGCATACTCGTGACTATGGCAAACACGTCCGGCGCGGACATCGAATTCGTTCATAATATACATGACATCACCACGATGTGCAGGGGCCGCCGAAAATCTGACGACCCCTAAATAAGTACGAGGACTAGAAGCAGGTCGATAATGGTCAGGCCATGTGTCATCTTCCAGTCCACTACTGGTGATGGGCGGACTGAACGCTATTTAAGAATTATCTCCCCCTCATCGACCCAGCGCCCCCTCGTCCGTGAATGCGTCCCGCGCCTCCCTCAGCCTGCGCGTGGGCCTGCATGATGCCAGCTCGTCGGCCCGCCCCTTCCTCTCGGCCCGCTAGTATAACGCGATCTCGTCCAGCCAGTATAACGCCCGTTCCTCGGAGTGCCCTCAGCCATCGTAAATGAGCTCCACAAGGAGGCCAAGGAGCCTGCCCATCCGAACGGCTCGCTCACCGCATCGGTTATTAATACGCCCGTTATATTCGATAATGATGGGACGACGTTTTCCGGATGGGACCAATCTAAGGATAGAGCTACTGAAGGCCATGGATAGATTGGAACATTTCGGCGTTACTTACCCATCCGGCTATCTTGAGGAATTGGCCGTAAAACACTCCTCACGAGTTAATTATCCTCGCATCCTCATGCGCATAGGGGAACCGCGAATAAGGCAACATCCCTATTACAATGCGATCTTGGAAAAAGGGTGCGATCTCCTCGATTGCGGATGCGGCACCGGAGACGACATAAGGGCTTTGATCAAAGACGGTTACCCGAGGGACAAAATAAAGGGATTCGATATCGATTGGAATGGCATCGACATCGGCTACGATCTCTACAGGGACAGGGGATCTTTGCAGGACGTGTTCGTGGTGTCCACGAGATTCCCCTTCGCTAACAAGACGTTCGATGCCGTATATTCAGGGAACGTACTTCACACGATGAGGGACAGGAAAAAGATGTCAGATTATTTGACGAACGTCCATAAGGTACTGAGGGATGGCGGGGTCTCATTCGGTTCTACGTTGGGAACCGAAGGCCAAGTCCCAAGCGCACGACGAAAGCTCCTGACCGAATGCGAATTGAGGCATCTGCTCGAAGGAGCTGGTTTCAAAAACATAGACATTAAAACGGATGGGAGGTGGAAAAAATCCGGGGGGAAAAGGAGATCGAAATGGATGCACTGGATTGGGATCGGATCTCCCAATGAAGGCTCCGGCGAGAAAAAAGATGGATGAGACATTTCATATACAGCCGCTTTCATCAGATACGTTTGGGGGGCAATTTGATGGGAAGCCAAAGAAGGGGGAAACGACGGGGTCTGGCGTGCGCCAACGTCGATTCCATTTAAATGAACCATTACGGCGCCCAAATCAAGCCGTGGGCCCTGCCGACCATATGTCGCGACGGCAGATCGCGGTGCGCTCCCCCGGCGCGATGGCGGAGCGCGGTTGTGAACCGCATCAATGCCTTTATAAAGGGGTGATTGGCCCAAATAGCCCAGTATACGGGAAGCGAATCCCGAGAGGGTTCTTTCTTTCGTATAACTAATAGAAAAGGAGTGAGAAAGCATGGGATATGAGAGACGCCAGCCCAGGCAGATGTTCAAGGCAACCTGCTCGGACTGTGGCCAAGAATGCGAAGTACCATTCCAACCGACCCAAGGACGGCCGGTTTACTGCAATGAGTGCTTCCAGAAGCATAGGTCCACGCGTTCATACGGCGGACGCAGGTAGAACGGTCGAGATCAGAACAGTTCGTCCGGTGTCCGAGTGACGCTTTTTAGCACTTACACCGGTCAGTTTTTATATCATCTTTCGATATCGACTTAGTTATGCGATGAGTTTCGAGAATGATAATTCTCATTTGCATCAACTCATCATGATCGATGATAATACCCCGGTCACATCACAGTAATACAATTCTATTTTTTTCAAATGAAATTCATGGCAAACCTTTTCTAGAAGGCAGAGGCACGACATATGTTGGTGGTAAAAAAATGTACAGTGAAACTATCGCAGTGGAACCGAGAGACAAGGAACTCCCATCGCCGGATACAATGGAGGTCGTGAAAAGATTAGTGGCCGAATCGAGAGTCAGAGGGCTGTTGCCCGAAGGCATGCGAATGAGCCACGACGCCATAGATGGGCTTGACCAAGCCGTAAGGGGACTGGTCGAGATCGCCGCCGCGAGATGCCAAGCCAACAAAAGGAAGACGATATGTAGGGAAGACTTCTAATCGCTCACTCGGGAGACGAATTCCCCGAGCACAGAGCGAAGTCTTCGGGCACAGGGTGAATGCCCCCATATATGGCACAGTTCGTCCGGTGTCCGGGTGATGCTTTTTTGTACCCGCACCGGCCATTTTCAATCATCTGAATCCACACGGGCTTCAATTGCCCCTCAGGAGGAAATACCTGTAGCCATCGAGCAGGGCCT
>Ga0315309_1001091_pt1 | contig 16285 bp, 27 predicted proteins | sample TDP4_MG_FD_203080 | JGI IMG/M metagenome (GOLD analysis project Ga0315309, IMG submission 203080) | Freshwater sediment microbial communities from Lake Towuti, South Sulawesi, Indonesia - TDP4 | ecosystem: Environmental > Aquatic > Freshwater > Lake > Sediment | place: Indonesia: South Sulawesi... | reverse complement strand
TAAGTCTATATCAATGCTATTCTCTCAGTCTCAACATATTATATACTATTAATGACTGGTTGGTGTTATGGTGTTGTTAATTGTTGACAAGGAGTTTAGGCTGCTTACTCTGTGAGATCCTTGGGGGAGATGAGCCTCTTACAAGTTACTTGTATCAGGATTGTAGGATTGTTGTTGTTAGGTGTCCTGGTTGTGGAGGGCTCCTTGCTGTTTATAGGGATCATGCTAGGAGTCTTGGATGTCGAGACTTAGTTTTGATGGTGATCTCTGTCTGGCGTTTTAACCCTGCTCTGAGAGTGGATCCTAAGGGCCATGACTGGCCCGATCACTATCATCTGCATTTAGTGAAGAAGGACGTCTCTTGCCGGGGAGATTCAACCTCTCATGTTCATAGTGTTCAACGAATATACTTAACCCTTCTAGGTCGAACTCTACCAAGTAAGGTTGATTGTGGTCCCTGGGATTGAGGACTATCTGGCCACAGGCTCCACAGATCCAAAACTTCAGTTTCTAGGCCCAGCCTGTGAGATCCACACCGAACATCCTGGCGATAGCGATTAGGTGAGTGGCGTTAAGGCCTCTACGCAGCCACTTGTCCGCTGCTATCTCCACTTCCTTCCGGAGAGTCTGACCTGAGAAGGTTCTGGAGAGGGCCCAAACTTCCTGACCAAAGTTCATGTAGTGATGCTGCTCTATGCCATAGAATCCTATGCCTTCCAGATAATCCTTGATCTTGCTTTCATAGAGAAACTGCACTGCATAGCGGTCATGGACCTGCTCAACCATCATACTTTTTAGGCTGGTGATCCGGTAGTTCCAGACGTCTCCATCCAGCTTCTTATCATAATGGTCTGATCGTCTCGTAGAACCCTTAACCAACTTCTACACCTAAGAAGAGAATAGGCCTCTGAGAATTTAAGTTTAGAGCCATAGGCCAGGAAAGATCCCTGCTAGGACCAAGATGTTATTGAGGGCTCCTAACCAGGAGAGACAAGAGAAGAGCAGCATGCTCCAGGTCCAGCCTCGGGTTCGAGGCAGCAGCAATCCCAGGAAGAGTATGCAGCAGGAGAAGATTGTCGTGGCGTTCAGGGGAGAGTAGGCTGCATGAGTCTCCAGAAATCCTCTGGCTAAACCGATCTGAGTTGTGAGGTAGTCTAGGCTGATAGCTGCTAAGGCATTGAGTTCAGCCAGGGAGATCCGGAAGATCTTGGACTCCAACAGCATCAACCTCTCACGTGATATAGGCCTATGGATATGGCCATATAAGCCAGTTATGAAGTATGGATACGGATCAGAAAACCTAGTATGATCCGGCCTAGACTTCTAGAGAATTTTTTCATAAACTCTTTAAGGTTGTGGGTTCAAATCCCACCGGGAGATCTCATGGGTAGAGAGGACATAGAGGCAGCCCTTAGAGCATTGGACCACACTATAGAAGAGATGGGAGACGTAGATCCCGGGGATCCTGTGTTCTTCATCATCATCTTTGCTGAAGGGATCAGGCTAGGATTGAGTACGGCCCTGGTCAAGATGGATTAGGAACACAGGTTAAGCCTTCATAACCGATTTATCCGTTCCAGGCGTACCGAGAGGACCAGGGATCCACATGATGAAGAGAGAAGTAAGACGATCCTACCTGGATGTGATGGCTGACATCCTCAAGGTAGCTAAGACAGGAGCAAACAAGACCAGGATAGTCTACAGAAGTAACCTCAACTTCGCACTGCTAGACGAGTACCTCGAAACCATGACAGAAACCGGCCTCATAAAAGTACAGGGAAGACACATAGAAACCACAGAGAAGGGCCGAGAGTTCCTACGAGAACACTGGAGACTCAAGATGCTGCTCCAGGCTGCCTAAGCCCCCCCATCCTTTTTTATGAGTAACTCATAGCCTGCCTGGATCTCTGCCAAGGTTTCTTACCAATCCTAAGAGGGCCTTTCCAGGGAGAGGTTCCGAGATAAATCCCTGGAAAGGCGATTGGTAAGAAACTACACCTGTTCTCTCCAGGTGTGATGACAGTCCAGGCAGGTATAAACCTTGATGAGGATCTCCTTGGTGAATCCTAGAGGAGTAGGGGCTCTCTTCTCAGCGTAGTTATAGGATGTGTTGAGACTGGTGCAATTAGGACATTTAGCCATGTTCCCGGATCCACTCTCTGGCATCTCTCTTCACCACCTGATCAAAGGATTCTAGGTCTTCTCTCCGGATCCCTCGAGCTAAGGCTGCGGCAGTATCCATCTCGAGGGCTATGGTTAGAACCTGCCTGGTAGCCCAGGGATCAATGTTATTCCGGACACAGAACTCCTGGAGATCTTTAAGCTTGGTCATAACGGCGATAAAATCCCTTAGAGGAACCTGACTCATCTTCTAGGCCCCCTTGCCCTTTTGAGAGATGACATTTATGGTGAGTACGGTCCGAGATTCTCCCAGGGGATCATAGGGAATTGGCTCTCCCTTTAGGAGCCATCTATAGATCTGATCGAGCCTTTCCTCAGGTATCCCATAGAAATAGGTGACTGTGGCTCTAGGCCTAGCCTCATCAGCATGGAGAAAACGGATCCAAAGGTGACGCATCTAGATCTCCTCCGTAGCCGTTTCCTTGATTATATGGTAGATTATGACATCTACCACTGCCTCAGGCTCATGTTTCTTAGCGTAGTCGAGGACCTTGAGGGCCGTGTCTATGCTGCACATAGTGATCCTAGAATAAACCTTGATGTCTTGGATGATTCTCTTAGGCATCTATTTCTCTCTCCAGTGGCTCTTTTTTCCTGCACTAACCCAGTCAAACCCGAGCCCTCTAAGGTAGTTGTTGATCTTCTCCCATTCTCCAGCCAGGTACTTCTTAGGATGTATGGTCCTCTTGCCATCAGGTCCACTCTGGATCTCGAGCAGGGCTATAACGTCAGGTCCTACACCGGCCTTATCCCATTCTATGAGTGGGGGCCTCAACCCGGGTTTAAACCCGGGCCTGCCTGAGAACTCTTTTACTGCTGCCTTCAGATCCTCAACAGCCTTCCTAAGATCAGTGATGGCCTGGGATAACTCAGGGGACACTACCCATCTCTCTTCCTGCTTAGCCTTTAGTAAGAGATCAATGGCAGCCATAACCTCATCTACGGATGGTTTCTTACCTTCTTCCTTGGGCTGCTCTTGGGGCTGAGTCTCGAGTTTCTTCTGGACCTCAGTCATCTCTCTCCAGCCCTTACCCTCTGATTCTCTTCCTCATCACGCCTATATTCTTCGTGATACTCCAAACAAAACCAGCAGAGATCTTCCATAAACTCGGCCTCAGAATCGCATCCACAGGGACATTGACACTTCATTTATCCATCTCCCTCTCGAGTCCCTACCCTCTCAACCAGCCCCAATTTGATAAGGGCCGTAACGATTATGTGGACGCACCTGGGCTCCTCAGGATCTCCATACCTACAATGCCAATACTCATCTGCAGTGACAAGGCCCTCAGTCTTAGCCTTCTCAAGGAGATCCCCAAGATCATCCCTGTACTGCCTACCCTTCTCTGTTACCCTAAACCTTTGAGTCATTTCCAGCCCTCTCGAGTAAGAGAAGTTCCTTCCGTCTTAGGAAGTTCCGTCCCTCTTTTTTATTCAGGTATCTTCTATCTTTTTGATACCCGGCGATCCTTTCCCTGATCCATCCCCGGACTAATTCAGCCATTCCTACGCCCTCAACCTCACTTATCAGCTCGAGATCGGTCATCATAGAGACCTCGAGCCTAACGTTCAATTGTTGAGACTTCTTCATAATGCTGTACACCTGATATCTCTGTGATAGCATGACCTATTTAAGACTATGCGTAGGATAGCGTAAACTACCAATCTTGAGATATCTACATTCCTCGAGATCAAACCTATTAAACAAGGTTAGCAGATGATATCTTTATGGATGACAGGGATAAGAAGGATCTTGATGAGGTTAGGGCTGCACTTAGGAAGGCTGCTGAGATAGAGGATCCTAGAGAAATGTGGTTTCTGGTCCGGGATGCCTTTGGCCTTCTAACTCTAATCGTGTCTGGTCCCCATTAGGGGAAGACCAGTTTCACACCTACCAGGCTAAAGGCTCCTACAATCGTAACTAAGAGGATCTTCCAGAGCCAGGACCTATCTGATGATAGGCCGTCTTTAATGTCCTCGAGCTTCCCATCAATCCGAACCAGAGACTCCTTGATCTCCGTGAGAATCCGGATCTCTTCTGGATCTGCCACGATCATCTACTCCTAGTAGTATCCAGTGTATCCCTTGGCCTTCTCAAGTTCCACTATAGCGTTAGACTTCTCTTCATTTATACCTAAGTCTATGAGGGCTGCTAGAAACTCTGCCTCGGTGATGACCCTGGTTCTGAATCTCCAAGTGTAGATATCTACCCATTCGTTTACGAGTTCATCCTCATAGTCTAAGTTAGCCTTCTCGATCAGCAGCTCCCTCTCCTTCGCCTTGAGTCCGTAGCCTATGAAAGCATTAGAGATCTCATCCTCAGTTGCACGGCCCATCCTACGTCTCCAGGTCCACTTAGAAGTAAGGGATCTAACCTCTTCCCTGAGGGGCCGGAGCTGGAGCATCTGCCACATCTTAGTAGAGTCCTCATCATTGAGCCTGGCAGATCTCAGTTTCTTCAGGGCCCAGGTTTGATCTAACTCTACAAAGTCAGCCATCCTAGCCAGTTCATAGGGGCTAAAGGTATAGTAGTAGTGACTGGTCAAGGTTTCATAGAAGTCTGGCTCCCATCCTTCCAGGAAGTAAAAGTCGTCTCTCTGCTCCTTTTTGATGAGGCCCTTACGCCACATGATGAAGGCATCGAAGGATCCAGGCTCCCGGTTCCATACCTCATTGAGCAGGTCACAGTTATCTGCTGACCATCCATCATAAGCAGCATAGGTTTTAAACTGGGGCCAATCTATGATCTTCTCCCGGTACAGTCTCCAGGCCATCATTGTATCAGGGACTTGGGGAAGGAACTCCTTATTCCAGTGGCGTATCATCCTGGGAACTATGGCAGCATTGTTCATCAGATGCTTGTAGGCGTAAACCCATGAAGACACCTGAGCAAACCTATCCACTGAATCAGCCCATGTAGCTCCTACTCCCTGCCAGATCCCGGCCTTCCAAAAATCGTAAAGGCCCTTATAGACTCCTATGATCTGGTCCCTAAGATGGTCTGCATCACCTTCAGGTCCAGCCTCAGCCTGCACGTAGGCCGTTCCTACTCCAAGACCTAGAGAAGTGGCTAGCCTAGCAGCCAAGACGTCAATGTTTCTAACCTGAGCATCCATCCGGAAAAGGTCTTGAATCGTCTGGACTCCCTGGAACATTTGGGCTACTGCCATACCCCCAGTTATCTTCATCTCCGGGGGTTTCTCAATCGGCCTTTCAGGAACAGGGGATGGACCAAAGTACCATCGTTCAGCCATGAGCCTCACTTCCTACTTTTTCCTTTTCCTAGACTTAGAAGGCCTAGCCTTCTCAATCTTCTCCATCCAGGAAAAATCCAGTTTTCCCTTGTCCTCTTCTGATGTGGTCTTACTCATAGTTCTCCCATGAGAGAATAGGCTGAGGTCTTCTTAAAATCTTGGGTTTCAGAGGCTAGTCTTTGCTGATGATCTTGAAGTCATCGAGCCAGATCCTAGAGTCGTAGGCTGGGTTAGTGAATTTGAAATAGTTGTCAATGATGAACCTCACGCTTATAGATGAGTTCTTAGGCAGGGGAACTACAATCCTGATCCACTTGTCCTCTGGAACATAGTAGGCTACCACAGTGTCATAGGGCCGTCCTATCATTGAGAGGACCGTACTATCGTAGCCTGTTTTGAGGTTTTTGATGTAGGCGTATCCGCCCCCTCTCGAGTGAAGTCTGACGTTACCTATGAGATAGACTTGGTTTCTGTTAGGCGTAGCAAAGGTTTTGTTTATTCTCCATCTCATCTCTACACCTGCAGCAGAGGAGTAGGCAGTGGACTTGAGGCTATAGTTCGCACTGAGGTAGTAGTCTACTGCTGCTGCACAAGTGATCCCTGTGGCATTGAGTTCATTGACTGCACTCCAGCCCATCACCGTCCCATCATCAAAATTATCTAGGAAGTCCTGAGTCCAAGATCCATCATCACTCTTGATGAAGACTACTGTGATCTCCTTTTCAAAGGTCCACTTAAGACTAGAGTAGCCTGCATCAGTGTAGGCTCTGAGCCTGATCGTGATGGTCTGAGTTAGGGCTGAGCCTGGCTTAGCTCTATACCCAAGGTTATCCAGATTGACATAACTGTTTGTCGCTGTAGCCCATAATCCCAGGTCGTTACTTGTGAAGGTCCATCCTGTCCCGGATCCATCTACCCTCATGTAGAGGCCTACGGTGTCATCATTGAAAATTCTCATGGTCAGCCCGAGATAGACCGGATCCGGCAGGGTAGGGAGATCTGTGTAGATTGTCCTGGGGGGATCTGCAGCAGGGGGATCCACATCGCTGAATCTAAAAGACGCTTCTCCCATGAGAGTCACCTATCTTATGCTCTATTAAAGTAGCCACCTTCCTCATGTAGGTTTATCCCTGACCTGATCACGTAGGCTCCCTCTTCCACGTACACCACTCCGGTCACTGAGAAGTATGCAAAGGCTGAAGGCGTAGGGGGAACATACACCGGGGGATAGGTATGAGTTCTCTTGTATTCTGCAGCCTCTTCTATGTGGCCCTGAATAGCCTCGAGAACCGTGAGGTTAAGGCCTCTCATAACATACTCAGTTTTAAGGCTCGTCTTCTCGAGTTGAAAGGTGTCCTGTGTGAAGAGAAGAGCCCTTTCCCATAGCCTCTTAGCAAACCCTAGATAATACTGCTGGATATCCTCAGGGATCCCCAGGCCGTCTAAGGTGTCATAACACTGTTTCTCTAGCCAGTCTAGGATCCAGAGTTCAAACTCTAACTCTGTAGGGCCGTAGGGCTGCTTTCCAAAAATGAGCATCTTAAACCTTCTAGGGACTCCAAACTCGTCCCATTTCTTAACGTAGTAGTAGATCCTTCTCCTGGCTGAAGAGGCCGTTTAGACTTCCCCCTTTACAAGGGGCTCGTAAACCTTCCTGTAATCGAACTCTTTAGACCTTTCATAAGCCTTGAGGCCCTTCTCCCTGCTCTCCTTTGGATGGTCCATAGCTTCCATCATGGCCTCGGCCAGGCTCAAGGATTCGTACTCATGTAACTGGGCTAGGCATCCTGGACCTTCCCATCTCTCCTCTCGGATCCCCTTGGAAGGGAAGAGCCACGCCTCAGACGGCCCTACGATCTCATTCATGGGCTCCACGTCAAGGCAGATTATGGATCTAGCTGCTGCAGCAGCCTCTAGAACCGGGAGCCCAAAACCTTCCAGGAGACTAGGCCACACAAAATGATCACAGGCCAAGGTTTTAAGAGCTATCTGCCTGAAGGGTAAGGTGTTGTAGGCATCCTCTATAACTAGGTCCGGGATCTTCTCCAAGTCTGGACACAACTTTAGAGCCTTCCCCCTACCTGTGTGCAGATAGAAAATCCATTCTCCTCGTCTCTTCTCACTCAGGACCTTGAGGGCCTCAGCCAGGTGAGGCAGCCCCTTCCTATGCAGGGGATTCACGTTACTAAAATAGATGGTTTTTCCAGGATGCTGCTCTCTCAATTTCCTGGGCCGATCATACCGGGGAAGATCCTCAAACTCAAACTCAGAATGGTCTATCCCATGATAGACTACTCCCCGGACATTGACGCCACTCCTAGTCATGCAATCATAACAGAACCTACTCGTAGTCACTACCTGCAGGTTCTTAAGAACCTGCTCGATCTGGACATTCTGAGTGTAGGGCCCATCTACTGGACCGTACAAGGTGAAGGATCCTGCTACCCAGGGAGCAGCCAGCCTAACACTGTCAAATATGTACCTGGGCCATAACGGAGCCAGGACTATAACCCGGTCCCATCTCTCCTTAGGAAAATTCATCCTCTCTGCCAGGTCCTTGTCTTCACATTCAAAACCGTAGTGGACTGCAGCCTTGTAGATGTAGAAGGCCTGGTTTTTGAAACTGGCAGCAGTGCGTAGGCTAAAGATGGCCATCCTCAACTTGACTCACCCATTAAGAAGTTAGTTATGGGTTCCAGCCTTAAAATGATCCCTGCCTCTCGAGTCAAAAGGTTCAGGCTATCCTGGTTTGTAACCCATACGTGTTCCGGACTGTCATAGCAGGATGTGGGAACACTCACAAGGATCCTTTCACCAACACGGACAGCCTCTTTAAGGGACCAGATGGCTGTCCAGGGATAGACGTGCTCGAGGATCTCAGGCATTAGAACAGTATCAAAAATCTTATCTCTGAGGGGTAGGTGAGAGGCATCTGCTCTTATGAAGTCACATCCTGGCAGCCTCTTATGTGCTTGGATCAGTCTTTCCCTACAGAGGTCTATTCCTACGTGGCCCTCAACAGTCATTAGAACGTATCCAGTTGCACAACCTACCTCGAGAGTGAACCCTTGAGATCTCTGCTTAAGCCAGGCCACACGTCCAGCATGGTCAGGCTCGAGATAACCATAATCGTAGTGGGGGGGATACTGATAGTTCCGGACTACCTCAGGCCTCATAAGGTATCTTCCCCAAACAGCCTCTCGATATGCCTTGAGATGCAACTCTGCAACCCTACGCCAGTTATAGGCCTCATAACCATGTTCTGAGAGCTGCTGATAATGCCTGTAGAGAGCAGGATCCTCAAACAGGTGAATGGCCCTGTCAGCTATGGACTCGGGTTTCAGGTTCTCAGCCTGGATCGCATACGGTCTTAGATGATAGTAAAAGGTGGCTGAATTGATGATTATGGGCCTACGAGCAGTGAGGCCTAGAAGGGATGAGCCTGAGACAGCCCATCTATCAGTAGGTTCCTGTTGTGAAATGAATATGTCTGAGGCCTGAAGATATGGGAGAAACTGCTCTTGCTCAAAAAGGAAAGGAAGGATCTTCACGTTAGCCCCTATTTGTGAGATGAGGGCCCTTAGATCTTCATAAGGTCTATTGGTTGTTTCTCCCTCACCGTAGAAGCTAGAGAGCATATATAACTCTGCATCTGAAAATCTAGCCTGAATGAGTGGCATAGCCCTAACAATCAGATCTAGGCCCTTATGGCCGAAGAGAAACCCAAAGGTAGAGAGTACGTGTCTGCTCGAGATCCCTAACCTGTCCTTAGCCTCTTGAGGATCCGTTTTTGGGGCTACTGGACAGCCATGAGGTATAATATGGGTTTTAGGCCCAAGATCGGCACAGGGTAGCCTCATGTGGGGACTATGCAGGATTAGGCCGTCAATCATATAGTGGTTCTGAGCCCAGGTGTTATCTGGACCTACCCAGTGAGGAGTCACAAATACTTTAGGATGAATCTTGAGGCTATGGATCGCCCTGAGCCAGTCGTCAATCCAGCCCATAAGCCCCCATTCCTGCTGAAAGTGAATGATATCAGGGTTCTCAAACCCTAAGGCCTGCATAGATCTTACAGTATCCTGGATCCCCCCGGGATATCCCCAAGACCTCAAAATGTTAGGACCATCAGGGTAGTGTGTCCTATCAACTCTCTTAGCGAAAACGTAGGGTTCAAGGTTGTTTCCAGGTGTCTCCATCAGACCTGAAAACAGATTTTTAGAATACTCTGCAATCCCACATTTAACATAGTATGAGGTTACCATCCCTAACTTCATTGGTCCTTGTTCACTTCCAAGATCCTAAAAGCAGCCAGTTATAGAGTTCGATCCTATGCTCTGTAAGCTCCTTCTGAGAGGCCTGACGTGTCTCTATGAGACTCTGATCCTGGTAAAGCCAATAACTCTGATAATCCTTGGTCACGATCCGGCAATCATACTTCTCAGGGTTCTCGTAGATATCACATCCAGGATAGGGTACAAAGGTTGATAGAGTCCACTTATCCGGTTTGGTATCCTTCATAAAGATCTTAACCTTCTGAACCGTCTCCCAGGTTTCGTAGGGGACACAGATCATTAGGTAGATCTTGACTCTAAGATGGGCCTTTTTAGCCAGTTCTATAGCCTTCTTATGATCCTCAACAGTCTCCCTCTTGTTAAGCCTCTCTAGGATCTCATCATCAGGGACCTCAACTCCAAAACTAATTTCTCTGCAGCCAGCCCTATACATAGCTCTCACCAGGTCCCTGTCAATCAGGTTAGATCTAGAGTGACATCTAAACCGGATCCTCATAGGCTCAAGCATCTTACAGATCTCAAGGGCCCTCGGTTTATTCAGAGTAAAGTTGTCATCTATGATCTTGAAGTGTCTGCAGCCATAATGATTCTTAACCTCTTGGACCTCTGCAGCCACATTCTCAGGGCTCCTATATCTGATCTTTCGGTCCCAGTTCGCACAGAATGAGCAGGAGAAGGGACAGCCCCTAGACGTCAATAAGGTTGTGGAGACTGGGCCAAGTCCATACCTGGAGCCTCGGTATAACTCCCTGGTAAAGACTCTATCGTAGCGAAGGATATCCCTAGCTGGGAAAGGGATAGAATCTATGTCTGTGATAGGGCTCTCAGTCAGGATCCCATGAGCATCCTGTCCCAGGATCCGGATAATCGCCTTCTCGCCTTCTCCCCTCACTATGGTCCCGAAATCGTCTAGGCAATCGTCAGGTTTGGCCGTAGCATGGGCCCCCCCTATGATGCAGCTCCTATAAGGTAGGGTTCTGGCCATAGCCTGAACGTAGGGGAACTCTGGAGAGGTCCCGGTGAATCCGTAATATCTTGATGCAGGGACGACTCTTCCAATCTTAAGAAACTCAGGGTTCTGGTCCCTCAGGTCAAGCATGGAAACTTTAAAACCGTGTTCTCGAGCTGCTGCTGCCAGGTAGAGAGGACCTAGAGGAGCCTGCATAAGAGGCTCAGCCAGGACCGGGTTAGGTGGTAAGACTAGGCATAGGTCCAGCATTTAAGAAACCTCTTTTTAAAGACTCGATTAACGATAGCCACATATTCCCCATAACATTTTTCCAGTAGAACGTCTCAAGGATCTCCGGCTTAGGCTCAACGGTCACCGGCCTCTCAAGGATCCCCATGAGGATCCTGGTGAGATCATCTGTAGGGACATTAGGGACCAGGATGGCAAACTCTGAGAACCATCTCCGGGAGCCAGTATGATCGAAGGTTATGGGCTGGCAGCCACAGGCATAGCCTTCTACGATCGGCATTTCAAATCCCCCCTCACGCCTCAGCCCACTGACATATAACGCCTGGTTATAGAGTTCCCTGAGATGATCGTCACTGATCCCCTCGAACCTGGTAAAGGTAGGTTGAACCCATCTAGGATCTAACCTTCCCCCTACATGGACCACACTCTTCATAGTGTGGTAGCAGGCCCAAAACACCGAGTCTATGGCCTCTTGAGCAGCATCATAGCCAGTGGTTATGATAGTCCATCTCCTCGGGATCCTCATCTGATAGAAAATATGGGGCTCGAATCCCCAGGGAGTCTCAATGATGTTAGGATCTGAGAGCCCTAGCATAGCCTTGTTAAAGGTGATCACTGCCAAGGCGTTCCTGAAGAGGTCCTCATACTCCCTCTGAAACTGGCCATAGTGAGGATTCCCTATGTGAGCAAAGATGATGTACCTCGAAGATCTTGGGAGAGTATCTACTCCCTGGCAGACCTCATCCCTGGAAGTATGTTCTTTAGGATTCTGGCCTATCCAGTTGATGCAGTGGATATAGTCACCTTCAGGCTGATCGAGGAACAGGGTTCCAGGGGGACTATACTTTATGAAGGCCTGGCGTATCCTCTCCATAGCCCTACTGATCTTAAAATCGTAGGGGAACCAGAGACGCATGGGCTCGGCCCCTAAGCATAGTATTCATACCCTGCCGGGTAGCATCCACAGAGCATAGCCAGTTTATAGAGCAGGTTGTTTCTCAATCCCTTATCCCGGTATCGTAGAAGGATATCGTAGCATTTGTTATCCCTAGTGACGCTTGTGAAGTTCCTGCAGCATTTACAGAACTCCCTCATCGAGTTCAGGTAGAAAGGAACCTCTGAAGTGGGTATGCCTGCAGGCTCGAGAATCGTGGTCTTAGCAGCCTCTTCCTTGGCCACTAGAACCGTAGTGATGTTCCTATGCAGCTCCTTCATCTTCTCTCCGTAGGCATCTACCCTTAACTCTGAGACTGTTCCATCAGTCTTAGCCTCAAACTTCTTACGTCTCCAAATTTCATCCCGGACCATAACTAGGTCACAGATAAAAAAGAGGGGGGATGAGGGGATAAGGCTTACGCCTTAGATGCCTGGTCAGTATCCGGGTATGGCTATGCCACAGAGGTCTGCAACCCTCGCCAGTACGACAGCATTGAGGCCTCTGCTTACCCACATATTGAACCAGTTCTGGACCTCGTTCTGGCGAGATGTCTGGCTGAATTTCTTGAACAGCCGGTAGCACTGCCTGGCAAAGTTCAGGTAGGCCGGGATGGTGATTGTCGGGATCCCTGCAGCCTCACAGACCACTTTAGCCTTAGCCTCGATGAGGCTGATCTCACCGAATATGGCCTCTTCCTGCTCAACCATAGTATCCCGGTGTGCAGCAAACCTCAGCTTGATGGCGTCTGGATCGATCTTGGCATCGTACTTTCGGAGCCTATATGCTGGATGTCTCAAGGCTCACCATTCTCCGGATTCAGGGTTTACCTTGGGACTGCTTAAAAGTGTTGTCCCGAAAAATAGGGGCTTAGTCCCTATTTGTTTTCCTAGTAGTAGCTGCCACTAAGGCCTCGTACTTCCAGATAACATGACACATCCTAGATAGGTTACCTACCTGGCCAGTGAGACTCCAGACTCTCCTCTCAATATTATAGCTAGAGATAGGGTATTTGTCTAAGGCGATCACTAGGTCCACTGCCTCTAACGCTACTCTTTTGGCTGCTATCTGGAGTCTAGCCTCGGCCTCGGCAGGTGTGTATCTCGGCCCTGGTTTTCCTTTACCCATTACTTCAGCCTCTTAGCCGTCTTTGCTGCCTTCAGGGCTATGATCAGGTCTAGGTCTGCTGCTGAGTGAACCCTGGTCACATGGCCCCCCAGGGATTGAGGAGTCTTAAAGGGCTGAACCAGCTCACAGTCTGGATGAGGACACTTGTAGCCTTCCGGCCTATAGTTTCGAGCCATAGGATCCTCTACCTGTTTGTGGTTCGGTATATCACTAACTGATCAATGCGGGATAGGATCTCCGGATCTAGGTTGCGTCTTTCAAAACGGTCCCTGAGAATCTGATGTTCCCTGATAAGATCTACCATCCAGTCCATCTCAGTTTGAGTTTTATCTAGGGCCAGAGCATAAGCCAGGTATTGATGATGTAGATCTGAATACACGCCTTGATCATCCAGGATGGCTTTAACCTTCCTGACTAGGAGATCTGTGGATCCCTGGGCTACACTGGACCTATCTTTCCAGCCTCTAACAGTTGCCTCAGGCCGGTCCTCTACGATCTTCCGGAGCTGCTTAATCAATTTTGCATAATGCGTTTTTCTCTGATACTGAGGGATCCCTAGCTCTTGAGAGGTAGGCAAGGCTATTTCTCCCTGAGTTCCCTGGTCAGTTCCAGGAAGATCTCCTTGTAGCCTTCTGTGAGATCCTTAGAATCTAGGTATCTCTTCCAGGCTGACTCTAATCTTAGAAAATTGTTCTGAGTCCACTTGATGCAGTCAGCCAGGTTCACTATGGCCTCTGTAGAGTCATACTGAACCTTGACGGTTCCGGTTTCGTCTGTGAGTCCATAAGGGTAAGACCAGATGCTAGGAGTTCCAGGCTCGTAAAGGCGTATGTCTCTCTCGAGAACCTTAGCCTTCTTTGGACCTTCATCCTCAAGAGGATAGATCACGTACTCGTTAATATTGACCTTGGGCCAATCTGCCGCTTTCAAGATCTCAAACCTTCCAGGATGATAGTATCGTGGCATCAGTTTTAAGATTTTGCTGCAGCCATCCTGGACACTTCTTACCTACCCCCCCTCTCCCCTAAGGTATCAGGGGGATTGGTAAGACGATTGGCCAATCTTCTGAAGTGTCTCCTTAACCTCTCAACATTTCCCTTTTGCCTTGGATATCCACACGCACAACAGGGTTTCTCCCATGTGGCCGGGTAGATGAGCTTAATGTAGCATCCTGGACATCTGTAGATATGTCGAGTATATGGCAAGAGGAGCTATCTCCTAGATTGTGGCCTTCAGTTTGAGAACTAGGTCCCATCCCCTGGCCATCCTGGAGTCTCCTACTCTGACTCTTTCACCTTCTAGGATCCTTCTCTTCCTGAGCCGGAAGACGCCTTTTCTCACTGTACTCAATCGTGGCTTACATCCCGGGATGTCAGCCCTAACCTTCTTACGCCTAGAAGGGTTAAGCTTGTCCTTGCAGTTCCAGCAGTCTATGAGAGTCTTCCCATTCAGGATCCTGCAGACTTGGGCTATTGTGCAGCCTGGATTAGCCTGCACTGCCTTTAAGATCTTGAGTTCTGTAGGTCCCATTTATCCAGACTCCTTGACCTTGGGCTTAGGTTTGAAGATTTGACAATTTCCGAGACACACTTCTAGTGAGGCCTCGGGATTGATCCTGGGACACCATGAGGCTGCTCTCCTCATAGCCTCACTGTCCCGGCAATTAGGGATCTCACATTCTCGGTTATCGCAGTCCAGGCAGCAGTTCTTAGATATGGCCATCTATCACCACGCCTTTCCCAGGTATTTCCAGATCTGTTTTCCCCCTACCTTGTGGACCTCGTAGGCATAGGGACCATGTGGGCAGCCTGAGCAGTGTTTTCCACAGGGAACCAGTTTAACAACTATGCAGCCTCGGCCTCTGAGTGTGATGGCCCTCTTCTCTTCCTTAAGCCTCTCTTCCTGGAGTTTCTTTAACGCCTCGGTGAGCAGGTCATAGAGGTCCTGGATGTTCGCAAGGATCCAGGAGATCTCCTGGATCTCCCCTCTGAAAGCATCATAAACCTTTAAGGCGTTCTGAGCCCCGATCTCCTTATTCTCAGCCTCAGCATAGGCTAGCCTCATGGCCTCGTAGATCTCCTGCAGTTTCTTACCAACCTCACTCATTTCGATCACTGCCTATAGGGTTGGTAAGAAGTCTTTAAAAGCACTTGTGAAGGCTAGTTCCAGATCTAAAATCTATAACATCCCAGGATACCAGGTATCTTCGACATACCTGTATAACATGAGATTATCAGGTATGCTTAGCATATTTTGACTGGGGCCGGTTCGAGTCCAGCTTGGAAACAGAGCCAGCAGTCCCTAAGATGAACCGGAGCCTTAACCTTGAGGCAGCCTACCTCACTCTTGCGGGGATCCCGATCCTTCCAGAAGACGTCAGCCTGGTCACAACTAGGGGGCCATAATTTACCTGCAGGATCCTCTAACCTTCGGAGCATGGCTCCCCCAGGGATCTGAGTCTTCCATCCACTCCGGGGCTGGCCAAGGAAAACCTCGTTCACCTGGATTATCACCGGGTTAGGAGAACCTATCCGGGAGAGATCTATCACTCCTTTCTCACTACCCTCAAGAGTAGCCTTGATCAAGACATCTAGAAGGGCACAAGTAGTAGTCTTATGCCTCTTAGCAGCCTCATCAAAACGAGCCCAAAGATCACGCCTAGCATAAATTGTAGTCCTCACAAAATCATTCTTATGTTTCTTCATGTGAGCCCTAAGGCCCTGCTTAGTAGGATACGCCTTCGGACAGATAATACAAGGATAGATCCTCTCAATCTCAGTCACAAACATCCCCTAGCCTTACGCTGGCAAATCAAATGCCTTAACATAATCGTTTAACATTCTTAAGATTTTTGCACAAGAGCCTGATCATTCTCCAGTGGAAACCAAGGGGGGCTCCATAAACCCATCCGGATCCCGGGTTCAAATCCCGGCGTTCCCAGGTAAGCCCATGCAGCCATACCCCCGGCACGCCACGACAACCCTACGGCACGCCGACCAGCCAGCCACAACAACACTCAGTTAGTGGTCCTGAACCAGCCCCAGGACCACACTCGAGAGCCAAAGATAGCAGGTGATAACGAGCCCCCGGCAAAAACACAGATATCACCTGCTAACAACCACGACCCGGCTCACCAGCCCCCAGTTTTACCAAACTTAGGTAAAACCCACATCGACACTTCCCTAGCATAGGGGATGAGAAGTGTCGATATAACTTTGTTATAGAGCCTCTCCTCACCAGCCATTAAGAGTATATAGTATGTTAAGATAGAGAGACTAGTATTGAGAGATAATTA
>Ga0315309_1001090_pt1 | contig 16292 bp, 18 predicted proteins | sample TDP4_MG_FD_203080 | JGI IMG/M metagenome (GOLD analysis project Ga0315309, IMG submission 203080) | Freshwater sediment microbial communities from Lake Towuti, South Sulawesi, Indonesia - TDP4 | ecosystem: Environmental > Aquatic > Freshwater > Lake > Sediment | place: Indonesia: South Sulawesi... | reverse complement strand
GAGGAAAGGCCGTCGTCATGTCTCAAGAGTTCTAGAACAAGTTCGCTTAGCCGTCGCCACTTAAAGAGGAAGATAGTATCCGAGAGACTGGGTTTCTGATTGGCTTTGGCGGCTTCGGGCTTGCAGAGTTCACGGGCGATAGCAAGCATGGCGCTTGTTTTTCCTACGCCTTGATATCCTATTAGGGCGTGGAGACCGCCTCGTTCACTGGCGAGTCTTCGGCACAGGTTGGAAATCTCGTCTGGCATTACGTATCCATCGTCTATCCACGTTGAGCCTCTTGTCTCCGCGGTGATGTGGGAGGCCCATTCCCTTAGGTCTGTGAGAGGCTTCTGAATTGAACTTCTGTTCTCTGTAGTCGTGCTCGTTGCCCCACGGTGGCCCTTACGCAGGGATCCAAATATTCTTGAGAGATGCCGGAAAGTGTTGACGAACGAGTCAAAGTGAGGTGGAGAATGTCCAGGCCTAGGCTGGCAAGAGATGAGGGGTGTGTCCGGCTAAGGCCCTTTAACCCGACCATTTTCGGTCTAAGAACATGTCGTGCTATTCTTGCAGGAAGCGAAGCTGCGCCCTCAACTCCGAGATGACTACGTCGAAGTTGGGCAGTTCCTTAGTTAGATGACTCAAACCTGTTATCCAGAACGAACTGGCCTCGCTCAGCCTATCTGAAGCAAAGAGGAGCTCGGGCTGATAACTTACTGCGTTCAGTTCGCATTTCTGAAGAAGAAGGCTCTTGACCTCCGAACCTTGGAACACGTCAGCCTTTAGCAATCGCCAAACGTCGTAGTAGTCCCTTGAGTAGCCCCTCTGTATGATGCTTCTTATTTTCTCAACCAAGATTTCAGCCAAGGGGTAGGCCAGTATCTCGAACGAGGGCAGGTCAGGGTAGTCGCTCCCGATAGTTCGTTGCTCTGGCATCAGTACCATTTTCTCGTTTAGCGTTATGTCGTGCCTTATCCTGTTTGAGTAGCCTAATGGCCCCGTGAACTGGACATTGGCGATTATCGAACCAATGGTTGGATGAAAGGATTCAAGAAGGCAGTTGATTCCGCTTTCGTCACGAACTCTTTCAAGAACACTCACTATCGACTTTCTTATTTTGTTCGCATCTTTGTTCCCGACTACTGTGAAGTCCAGATCCTCGGAGAATCTCCATGTTTTGGGAAAGTAGATTTTCCTTATGGCTGTGCCTCCCTTCAATACGAAGCTGTCTCCAATTTCGTCGTTCTTGGCGAAACCTCTCAATAGCCATGACTGGGCATAGTCTTTCTCGGTGACTGCTACAGCCATCTCCTGCACTCGGGCGATTCTCCGGATCTGCTCTGCGGTGATCAGAGGATTCGCCTCCATTCCTCAAGGGTCTCTTTCGGAACGTTCACCAAAAGGTTCCATCGGGTTATATGTGAGCCCATTCTGGGCTTTGTTGGATCGAGCATAGACATGCCCGGGGCGATGGCTCTTCTCATTGTCGTCAAGAGTCCAGAATCTATGCCCATTTTGAGATGTTCGACGAGGTATCCGAGCCTTTTGATTATTGCAGTGTTTTCCATCTTTTCCGCATACGTCAACGCCTTTTCGAAAGATACTTTCTCCCTTGCGTTCCATACACATTTCGCCACTTCTCCCATGCCCCCGCAGTACTCTGGGTGATCAAGTGCATCGGCGATTGTCTTTTCTAGGTCTGAGATATTGACCTTGAATGGACCAATGGCGATCTGCATGAATCCGAAGAATTTCTTTTCTTTTAGTGTTATGAAGCGGTAGTTTACGTTCAGAACTCTGCGATCTCTTACTCTTCTTGTTGTTGCTGCAAAGACTGTGAGAGGTGTTTGCTCAGTGAACGCGTGGAAGTTGAGTGCGCTCCAGTATCCGATGTAATATGGGGAGACGAGGTGGGCTGCGATTACGAACTCATGCTCAGTGTAGTGGGCCGTTACTCCTGCACTCAGGGGCACGATGAGATACTTGCCTTTGCTGAGAGCTATGATCCATCTCTTCTTGGCTAGGTTGTTGGTGAGGACCTTTGCGTACTCGTATGTGCATCTTAGCTCCTTGCTGACATCTTTGAGGCGGAAGATGGTCTTTCCTTTCTCCGATAGAGAAGACAGAAGGAGGCTCTCGTTCCTTGTCAGACCGCCTCTTACATGTTCTGTATCCATTGCATCTGCCTTGCTTACTAAATGTACACAAAGTGTAGGACGCGACGCGCCTTATAAGGTTAAGCAGGCTGGACGAGTTTCTGGGCGTAGGCTACCGTCGGCCGGCCGGCTGTTTGGTGCTTATGTAGGTTTACCCTCTGTCTATAGTCCGGTCTAATATTCCAGTTCCGAATTCCAGTGTTTTTTCGTTCTTCGCCTTCGCAAGGTTACAGTCTTCCCACGTATGAGTAGATCCTCGGGACGTTCATCGCTTGGAGTGTAGTATATCGACAGTATCCGTCAACAAGTTGCATGTCCTCCTGTCTCACAATGACAGGCCAGATGACGGAAGCATAGGTCTCTACGGCTCCTTGAAGTTCCTTGCTTCGTTTGGCCAGTTTCTCCTCAAAATTGTAGCCGGTCTTGGGAATGAATTCGTAGGGGGTCGGTTTGATTTCGTCTAGTTGTAGGATTTCTAGCCGCCATTTGCGCTTAGATAGCTCTTGGAGCCAGGGATCCTCTTGCGGGTTTCTGCCTTCGTCCTTGGCGTCGGCTGTCCACTCCTTTCGGATCTGCGAGTTGATGAAATCGTAGATTTCGTCAGGATCTTCGATGACCCAGTAGGCTATCCCGTCAAGTCTGCGTAAGGGTGTCGTCAAGGGCAAACATCCTGCCTGGTCGTAGTAAGTTGCCAGATCCCCTTTATTTGCTCGCGCGGTCTAGGATTTCAGTTCACTGTTGTCAAAACTGTTATCTTCGCTTCGAGGTTGTTAGGGTGCTCGGTCTGTCGCGAAGGGTGGTGTGTCTTGAAGACGAGGGCGGTTCTGTTTGATTTGGGAGGCACCCTTGTAGACGTTCGCGATGGACCGAAGACCTTCCGGAGAATCCTACAGTCGGTGGGCATAGCAAGGCGTGAGAGTGTCATTAAACAGGCGATCTCAGACACCGAGAAGCGATTGCAGGCTGAGGGATTCGCGGAGAAGTTTGGTAAGATTCCCTGCATAGAGTTTTGGATTAGGCATGACTCGAGTGTTCTAGAGCGCTTGGGAATAGTTGACGAGAAAGGCGATATTGTCAGAGAGGTCGCCGAGAAGTGGTTCAACTTCGCCAGCATTAGGCTGTATCGGGATAGTGAATCGACTTTGCGGAGGCTCAGAGAGATGGGGATCAAGACTGGAATCATCTCAAACGCCTATGAGGAAGAGATCCATCAGGTCCTATCGCGAGCAGGCTTGAGGATGAAGATGTTTGACGTTATTGTAGGCGGAGACACTGTTCACAAGAGGAAGCCCCACCGAGACATATTCGTATGCGCGCTACGGAAACTGCGGGTCAGGGCAGAAGAGGCAATGTTCGTGGGAGACCAGATAGACACGGACTACGAGGGAGCGGAAGAGGCGGGTATTAGGTCCCTGCTGATTATGAGAGAGAGGCCGAGGAAAGAACTCAAGGAGACGAGAAACATTTCTCGCCTTTCGGAAATCTTCAACCTCATCTAGGCCAGTCTTTGCCACCGATTCGGAATGGGATCACTTTCGAGATAGCGCGCTCACTTCCAAGCTCTCGTCCATACGCGCTTGCCTTGGGCTGGACTTGGTTCTGTTGGGCAAACAGTAGCCTTTCTTGCACTTGAGGGTTAGAGATGGTTGAAAGTAAGGGTTACGGAATTTGGCGCAGGTCAGGCGCAAACGGGTGCGGCCTCAGGCTTCCTTTGGGTACTCGTTCGCCGATAGTTGCATGATTGCAGCTCTATTCTCTCGTATTCTCGACTTTGGTGGCCTTTGCTACGCTTCATGTAAAACGCAGTGCATTTGAGGATCTTCGTAACATGGCGGTTAGAAGAGTGCCTTCAGACTTTCCTCTAACACTTCATCAGCTGGCGGTCGCTTACGCATATCCAGCTCAGTTCACCGTCGCAAGCGAAGATACGTATAGGCTCATAATCATGTTCCTGATGCTATCGGGCATAATTGCGCTGTTGACCCCAAACTCGAATTTTTGGCGAACAGCTGGAAACAGGGTGCGTAGAAGACAAGATCATCGCTTTCCTTTGATGTGCTCTTATGCCATCGGTATCTTCGTTTTTATTGTTTCTCTCGCACTGTTGGTTATTTCGGTTATTTCGTCACTTTAGCTCTAGCAAATAGGCGATTACAACTAATATGGCGGCGATTTGCTTTTCACATCGCTATCAGGGCAGCGTTAAGGGACACCCCTTCCAAGAAATCTTTCTAACCCATACGTTATCGCAAGTCAGGCTCAAGCGGGACCTGCCGCATCGTCTGGGTTCAAGCTAGGTGATAAGGTAGGAGGAGCATGCAACCAAATCCCAAAAAAGAACGCAAGGGGCCAGATCATCAATCGTGGCACGTGTAGAAAGTCAAGTTGATTTAGATAGGGCACGATAACATAAGCAGGTACGGTTTGACATTGGAAGTAGGGATAGAGGCAGGGGTGTTGGCGAAGATATTCATTGATAAGAGGTTATGTAAGGGATGCGGGATATGTGTTGAGTTCTGCCCACGGAAAGTGCTGAAGATGGGAAGCGACATGGATGAGAGAGGGTTCCACATGCCTGAAGCTAGAAGAGCTGAGGACTGTAGCCTCTGTGGACTGTGCGAACTATACTGCCCTGATTTTGCCATATGCGCCCGGGAGGAGCTGAAAGATGAGTGAAGAAGAGTCGGTCAGGAGGCTCGCCGAAGTGAAGGCCTACCTGGAGAAACGTATGCTTGAGATTCAGGATGAGGCGTCAAAGCTAAAGTCACTCATAGAAGTCGTGGACGCCAGCTTGGCAGAAAAGAGCTTCAGAAAGATGGAGGTCCCTAAGCCTATGCCTCCGTCGCCCGGCCCCAGCCCGCCCATGTTTCAGCAAGTAGAGGGCTTGAGGCAGGTTGTACCGTTGAAGACGCCTGACGGAGTGCATTTGGCGGACACTTCTGAGACTGAGACTGAGCTGATCGTCACTCCAGCGCCCGGCATGAAGTTCGATGTCTCCGCTCCACCTTTCAGAGCGTTCTTGGTGGGCCGTGTCCTAGAACCTATGCGCAGCAGAGACGACGCAGCAGCCAGAACGGGCCAGATGACCCCCGACAGAGTCCTATCATACGCTCTTGAGCAGGACGGAAATCTGATGAAAAGGCTTGTAGTCAAGAATTACGGAGACGACAGACGCCTTCAGGAGCTTCGGAACGCAATTCGCTGGACTCTAAGAAGAATCTATGAGAGAAGCCAGGCCAGGACGTGAGCATCAGACAGGCGCTGTTGGAGTGAGGAAAAGTAAAATCGGGCACCATCCTACTTGGGTCTGGGTCCAAGACCATGTCCTCGGAACTAGGCGAATACGTGAAATCGCCTCTCTGGCCCCTTCTAGTTGATACAGCTCACGCCCTAGTTATGTACAGAAGCCACAAGCGCTACGTCTCAACCGTAATACTCGTCGAGAAGCCGAACATTACGCCGAAGGACCTGAGCATACAGATTGGGATACCACTCGGAGAAGCTCTTGTAATTCTGCATGAGCTGAGAAGCGAAAGCCCAAGCGCCACACCTCAAACTCCGACCTCTTCGTCCAAGTAGCATGTAAGTAGCCTGTACTCCGTCGAGACCGGACACTCTTTTCCTTCTCAGAACGCTTTAAGCCGACAGCGGCTATCTGGCCCTGTTCACGGGGGCCTTGGAGGTTGAGGATCGTTGCAGCCGACTCTGGCTCCGCAATATTGGATGAAAACTTCACGCCCCAGACAATCATAGCTGCCTCATCCATCGGCACAGAGATACCCTACAGAAACGCGTTCACTCAGATCTCCGAACTTCTAATGGCAGCGGTAAATCGGCCCGACTTGATAGTCACAGAACTCAAGATGTGCAGAAAGCTACTCCAACAAGCTTCGGCTGACGCGGTCCACCTCGACATGAGCCTCGGAGGAATGTCCGTCTCTCAACTCACCATGTCTGATCTGCAAGATATGCGGATCTCTTCAAAAGCTAAGGAGAGAATCAGAGAAGTTCTGCCCGAATTGCGAAAACTGGCTACCGAGATCGAGCAAGAGTTCAACGTAGAGGTCCTGGCGATCGGAAAAGAAAGCCTTCCTGTCAGGATAGCTGAGCTGACCGTGGGAGCTTGCTCGGTCATTTATGCATCTGAAGAGGCTTTGAAGCATCGTCAAACCATCCTCCTTGGTCTCCCTGCGCTGTGCACAATTGGAATCGGCGAACGGCAGGTCACTGCAAGATCGCTCCAACAGGGCGAACATGATGTCATAGGCTATGCTGAGGACAGCGCCGGTGTAGTACAGAAGGTGAAGATCAATGAATTCAACAATCCTGCGGTTCGAGGCTTCAGGGTTCTTGGCATAAGAGCAACGGAACCTTGAAATTGCCTCAGGTGAAATCTGCGTTCCACAGTGTGACTGATAATGGAGCCAACACTTGAGAAGATCAAAAAGACGATTTTGGCGATCGGAAAAAAATACAAGATCAAGGTACTAGCCATAGTTCTTTACGGTTCGAGAGCAAGGGGCGACTATTCCTTCGGCAGCGACTACGACATCTTCACACTGATGGGAGACAAGACGACTCTCCTACAGTTTGTCCAATTCTCCTCGGAGTTCAGGATGTCAGCCTACAAGCTAGGCCCGATCAAGTTGTACGCATGTGCAAAGAGAGACTTCGTCAAGATGATGAATAGAAACCCGTTCCTCGGGGCTTTCTGCTTCATAATAGCGACCGAGGGAAAGGCGATCTACGAAAAAGACAACGAATTCCAGAAGCTGAAGCACTATGTGAAGAACATACCGAAAAGGAAGAGGACATCTATGCTAATGAAGTGCAAGACAATGAGCGAGCGCCTAGGCTCGCCGAAATGGATTGAATATTGGGAGGCCAAGTTAGCAGAAGAAAACTGAATTCAGAGTAGGAAGCCGAAGCGTTCCGTGAGGAGGAGGCCCGTATAGAACCTGTCATCCTGATCTCCACATCTGAGATCATTCTGAAGAGCCCCTACGTGAGAGGCTCGTTGCAGAGAACCCTCCTCGAACACCTGCGGTGGAGATTGAGACGTTCAGGTTTCGAAGCTTTCAAGACAACAATCGACGCCGGAAGAATCGTAGTTTCCGGCCTCAACGACGTTCGTGCAGCTGAAGCATGCTCCAAGGTATTCGGAGTAGCGGCCGCAATGAGCGCGGTCAGGCTACCCAGCGACCCCGCTAGGCTTAAAGAAGAGGTAACGAGGTACGCTGAGACTCGCATTTCGAAGGGTGATAGCTTCGCGATCAGGGCTCACGTCGTGGGCTCCTATCCAGCCTCAAGCAAAGACATTGAGAGAGAAGCTGGAGCCGCCATCCTCACCCATCTTGGAAAGGATAACGTCACGGTGAACCTCGAAGATCCTGAGAAGATTATCTACGTCGAGGTCAGGGAAAAAACCGCTTACCTCTACGATAAGCGCATCGCAGGGTGCGGTGGCCTACCATATGGATCTCAGGGAAGGCTTGTTGGAATGTTCTCGGGAGGCATTGACAGTCCGGTGGCATCTTGGCTGATGATGAAGAGAGGTAGCCACGTCATTCCTGTCTTCGTGGATATGGCTCCCTACGCCGGAAGAGACTATGAGCAGAAAGCAATCGACGTGGCAAGAATACTGAGAGAGTTCGCTTCGGTCAGCAAGTATCGAATGATTGTTGCCCCCTTTTCCAAGATCCTAGATGCGATCTCAAAAGTGAAGGAAACAAGGTATAGATGCGTCCTCTGCAAGCGGATAATGTATAGAGTTGCATGCTCAATCGCCGACAAACAGCAGGCACTAGGAATAGTGACCGGAGAGAGTCTCGGACAAGTAGCCTCTCAAACACTCTTGAATCTATCGACAATCAGTGAAGCCGCGTGGCGGCCTATCTATCGACCTTTGATCGGCCTGGATAAGATGGAGATTCAGGCTCTGGCTCAGCGAATAGGTACCTACGACGTCTCAATACGAAAGGTCCATGGCTGTGCCTTCGTGCCTCAAAAACCTGCGACATCAGCGAAGCTTCAGACGATAGCGAGCATCGAGAAGGACATTCAGATTGACAATCTTGTTCAAGACGCTCTGAAGAGGCTGAAGAAGATAGACCTGTAAGAGTCACCGCCGACTTAGACTTCTCACTTCTAGGCTCACGTCAAGTGCTTTGACACTGTGTGTCAGAGAGCCTAGGCTCAGTACGTCTACACCTGAACGAGCAAACTCCGAGATGTTTGTCTCGTCAATTCCGCCGCTTGCTTCAAAAACTAGCCCCTTTCTCATGTCCCTGCGTTCCAGCAGCTGTACTGCAGCCTTGATCGAACTGGGGCTCATATTGTCAAACATCAATATGTCAGCTCCAGCCTCAGCCGCCTCAACCGCCTCGTCAGCAGAAGTGACCTCGACCTCAATCTTCTTTGTGAAAGATCCTCTCTTCACTCTCCGCACAGCTTCTCCAATACTTCCCGCCAGTGCCTTGTGGTTGTCCTTGATCAAGATCAGGTCGTCTAGATGGAGTCTGTGAAGGCCTCCGCCGCCGATCATTACTGCTCGCTTGTCAAAGTATAGGCACCCGGGAGCTACTTTTCGGGTTGAGACGACTTTGACGGAGGAATTAGCGTCTGACGCTGTGTCTTGGAGAATTCTTGTCTTGGTTGCGATTCCACTCATTCGAGATATGATGTTCAGCAATGTCCTCTCAACGGTCAACAGGTCTCTCGCGTTGCCCTTGATATGGATCAGAATTGCACCCGATTTGATAGTAGCCCCATCCACAACTAACGGTTTACTCGTAAGGCCCATTGCTTCGAGCAAGATCTGGGCTTCTTCGAGCCCGGCCACGACGCCGCTATCCTTCGTTATGATATCTGCTTGAGCAACCGCATCTTGTGGAATCACTAGCTGTGATGTAATGTCTGCCTGCCCGACATCTTCCTTGAGAAAAGCCAGAAGTTTCTCCTTTACAAGCTCTCTCGGCATACTCAGCAAGCACTACTGCCTTCCTGTGATAGCTGCGTTACCGCAGCAATTACTTTATCCAGACCTTTCATCTGGCATATAAGATCTCGAATCTCAGCGGCACGCCTTGCATATTCTGGGGAGTTGAGCATACGGTCGATCGTCGAACCAAGGAGATCAGCTGTCAGCTCCTCTGCGGCTAGGACCTTAGCTACACCAAGTTCGGACGCTCTACAAGCATTGCTAAGCTGCTCTGGATGATCCGGAATGGGGATAATCAATAGCGGCTTCCCATATGCCAATGAGCTTAGGACGGTCATGTGTCCCGCACGACTCACGACCAGGTCACAGGCTTCAAGATACTCATCAAGGCCATGTATCCAATCGTAAACTTTCAGATTGCCTTTCCTTTCCGCCTCATTCGAGCCTGACACTCTCCCCCTAGACATGACTATCCGATACCTGTCAGACAGGCCCTCCAGAATCTTCTCCACGCGCCCGGTGAAGCCGTATCCTTCTTCAAGCGGAACGCTAAGAGGCACTAGGATCAGAGGCATGCCCGAGGCGCGGCCAGATCGATCTTCTACAACGCGCTTCGACGAGCTGCTACAGGATGTGTTTAGAAGAGGGCCGACGAACTCCACCTTTCGGGCGCACCTCCTAGGAATCGAGAGATTGTCGGAGGATATTGTGTACGGAGGTGGAAGGTCAGGAATTAGAATCTTGTCCGCAAACGACCAAAACCAGCCAATCACTACACCGACGAACCACCAGACAACGTTAGCGATGAAGAAGAAGGCCCTGTCAAGGGGGCTCGTGTGTCCCTCGCTTGGCTTTCGGGCTATCCTAACCTTGAACTGGTTCAGTATAGCTATGCTGGGAACCCCAAGGAGCCTCGCAGCTATCAGACATGATGGTCTCGAATCAGAGATCACCAGAGTAGGTCTGAAGTGCTGAATGTTCCTTATTTCGGCTACGATCTGCCTTATTATGGACCAGAGGCCTCGAAAGAAGCCGGGCGATGTGGCCGCAGTCAGCTTAAAGTCAATCCTGCCTTCGCTATTCGTCTTCATCCACAGCGGAACCGCCTCTACAGTTGTATAGCCTAGCCTCCTCGCGTATTCCAGTCCAGTGGAATACGTTGAGACAAGCACGGACCAGTCACGTTCAACAAGTGCATCCACGATCGTTCTGCAGCGAGATACATGCCCTACTCCCATCCCGCAGGGAGACAAGTAAACTCTCATTCGGTCCCTCCAGGCTCCAGAGGTCGAGGCGTAATCTGTCCCCTCGGTCTGTCTTCTTGGAATATGATCGCTTGGAACTTGGATATCTTTGTCCCCTCAACAAGCCATGAGTCTGGAGACAGTCCGGCCTTGAGACAACATTGAGACAGGAACTCTTCCTCATCCCAGCCCCATTCAAGAGGAACCTGGGGCAACAACAATCCCCTATATGCGCCTCTCTCTACGATGAGACCATCGCTGCCCACCTTGATCTTCTTCGGATAGGTTTGAGGATCAGAAACTTCGACGAGTTCGGGAGGCGTTAAGACGCTTACCTCCACTGCGACTTCACTCTGAAACTCGTTCAATGAGACAGGGCTGAACCTCGGATCACCAGTAGCAGCCTCGATTGCGGAACGCATCGTCGCCTCAATGAGAGGATAGTCAGGCATCGGAAAGCCTATGCAGCCCCTTAGCTCATGGCCATTCTTCACACTGTTCAATGTGACGAAGACGCCGCACTTCTCATTCAGCTTGGTTGGCGCATCCGATGGGATTGGAGGCATTTTTCGAGATTTGAGAAAAGCGGTTATGGTGTTCCTTGCGAGTTGAACAAGATACTTGCCCTCCTCGGTTGTGAGATCAAACAGCGCCGCTCACCTCACCTAGCTAGCCTCTCAGCCTTTAACAGATGCTCACCTATCTTCTTCCAGTGACTGCCTTGCCAGTATATCTTGCCACAGTCCTTATTTGTGCACTCCCAGAACTCATTGAATACTTCGTATGTGGAAGGAGGGACTTTTTCTTTCACCTGTTCCTTCTTGACTGGTCGGATCGTTGAATTGCAGGTGGGACATCGGGAAGTCGTTGCATCAATGTTGAGGTCGATCCTGAATCTCTTAGCTATCCGTGCGAGCCTCTCAGCCTCGGTTCTACCCTTGACCAGAAACGCGTCTGCCCCATCAGCCACAGCCCTCCTATAAAGCTCGACATCGCTAGTTAGCAGGATTCTTGCCTCTGTGACAGCTCTCCTTATCAGCTCATTATCCGTTAAGTCTCTTGAATATATGACATCGTTTCCAATCAGCCTAAGCCATCTGGCGAGGCGGCCAACCATTCCGTCGGCGATAAAATTCAATTCGTACTCACAACTCTTCGGTTCCTCTTGATTGGCGGAGGCAAGTGCATGGACTTCAGCCTGGTGTCCTTGGATAAATGATCGATCCCATTCCCGGTTCTCCTACAATTCTGCCCTCATCGTAGACAAGCTTGCCGCCAACAAATGTCTTGATGACTTTCCCGGTCACTCTTCGGCCGTCAAACGGAGAGTATTTCGCTTTCGAAAAGAATCTAGAGGAGTCTATCTTGAACCTGCGTTTCATATCAACAAGAATGATGTCGGCAACTGCGCCCTCTCTCAGTTCGCCACGATTGATTCCGAAGATCCTAGCTGGTGACTCAGCGAGCGCCTCAACAACTCTTCTCAGAGATATCGTTCCTTTCGCGACTTCTGTAAGTAGCAGCGGCGCCGTGGTTTCAAGGCCAGGTATTCCAGGAGAGACCTCCCACCAATTGGCCCGTGTCTTCTCCTGTATTGAGTGAGGCGCATGATCGCTCGCCACTATGTCTGCGATCCTGCTCTTAACGGCCTCGAATAGTTTTCTCGCGGTTTCCCTCTTTCTTAAGGGAGGGTCCATAATGCTGACTCCACCTAGCTTGGATGATGACTCCTCGCTCAGAAACATGTGGTGAGGAGTGATTTCACAGGTCACATGCCTTCCCTCACGTTTCGCCTTCTGAATCAGCCTGAGAGAGCTGACTGAGCTGACGTGGCAGAAATGGACCCTTGCGCTTCGCTCGGTTGCGCACCCGAGCACTCTCGCCACCGCGGCGTCCTCAGCCTCAGGAGGATGAGCCCTGTAATATGATCTAAGAGAGGTGTTGTCCTTGAGCCTGCTTTCAAGCTCACTCACTATTCCGCCCTCCTCCGCGTGAAAGATCACGATCTTTCCGATCGCTGTTGTCCTATCAATCAAAGACCTGAGTGAAACGTCGTCAATTGGTAGGCTGCTCCACTGTTTCACTAGGTTAATCTTGTATCCCATTGCCAAGTCTCTAGATTCTGCAACGGCGTCTAGGTTTGAGGGAACAACGTTGAGCCCCACATTGACAACTATCTTTCGTTTGGCGAGATCCATCTTCTCTCTGAGGCGTTCAACGCTATCGGTTACTGGACTTGTGTTCGGCATGTCGATCAGAGTTGTGAAGCCACCTGCTGCAGCGGCGCTAGTTCCAGAGAGGTAGTCTTCCTTGTATGACTGCTGCAAATCCCTTAGATGTACGTGAACGTCTATCAGACCTGGAAGTGCGACGAGACCTCTTGCCTCAACTGTCTCTACACCTGTCGGAAGAGCGGGCTCTTTTCCGAGCTTGACGATCTTGCCATTGGCAATGGATATGCCGCCCTCTATCAACCGGCCATTTTGGTATATCTTGACTCCCAAGATGTTGACGATATCAGACACTGAGACTGACACTCCACAGTAACCCACGGTGGGGACACTTTCGGCCTTACAATCATCAGCTTCCTAGCGAAAGAAGAAGCTAGTATCTCTTAACCTCCTCTTCAAGGTCAGAGAGGCAATCATTGCAGAGAAACTTCCCGTCACCCTCCTTCAGGTTTTCAGACCAGCCCCCACATTGGTCGCAATATCCCGCGAGGCCGACTCTTTCACGTTCGGGGATCGCGCCTATACGCGACTTCTCGGTCGCCAAGTCGATAAGAGCCGGAGTTATCCTGAGGATATCTGAACTTGAAACGATCCCAGCTAGTTTTCCTCCCTCTAGGACTGCAAGCCTCTCGACACGTGACGCTTTCATCTTCTTCATGGCATCGGTTATCTCTGTCGTCAGGTCTATTGTCATCAATGGCTTGCTCATGATCTCCGACGCCTTCACTTTTGCTGGAACCAGATTCTTTGAGGCAACTCTCTTCACGATATCTCGCTCAGTTATGATTCCGAGCGGGTGCTTCTTCTTGCTCACGACTATTATGCTGCCGATATTGTGTTTGACCATCAGCTGAGAAACCAGCGCCGCAGATTCCGATTCATCAACAGTGATAACAGGAGAAGACATCACATCTTTTACCTTAACCTCGCGGCTTGCCTCAGACATCTTTGACCACGCCGTTTGAGACTGAGTCAGAAGGATATTAAGAGTTTCTGAGTGAACAGCTACTTCGGAGGGACGATATCACTAGGCCCAGGCGGGAGAAACTCAAACACTCGGTCAGCGCCCAGTGATCTAACTTGCGATTCGAGCTTCAGTTTCCTCGAAAGCTCGAACAATATCCTTTTCGCAAGATTCTGACGGGCAGTCGATCCTGGAACGACTTCAATATAGGCTGCGGCATGTGTTCGAACTGCCCTTGATGGCCCTCCGATGACTTGAACGCCATCTTCATTGATCTGTATGCCTACAGCGAGGCGGAGCTCCACTCCTTTCACATAGTTTCTCCTCCCTGTGACCATGAAGGCTCCCCTTGTCAGATACTGACCTGATGGAGCTTTCTTGCTCACTTGCCGCGGACGTACCCAGAAGGCGTCCCCTGAGGCGACTTTTTGCGCCCACATCTTACTGTTTGAAACGGCAAGCTGCGCTGCCTCCAGAATCGTTGAGTCTGTAGGAGTTTTTCCGTCAGTTTTTATGACAACGAATGGTGCCCCGTAGGCATCTGCATGAAGAACGATGTCAGACGGGGCAGTATGCTTCTTGATCAGTAGCTCATTCGTTGTTGTATCTCTCCCTCCTAAAACTAGAAAGCCTTCAGAGGAGACGAACCATCGAAACTTCTCATACCACGCCTTTTCTCTTCTTTTCCTGGGACTCAAGGAGACCTCGATCTGTTCTTTCTCACCTGCAACAGTTCTTAGTCTAGCAGATGTCTCCTCCATCGCCCTGCGAAGACCAGTCATTTTCTGCCTTGCTTTCTTGGATGCTTGGAAGTACTTGGTAGCTTCATCTTGAGGTCTTAGTGCGAGGCCTAGACTTACATCTGTCTTCTCGATTTCAAGATGGAGAATCCCTTTGTTGAAGTCAATCGACTTGACCTGAATTGGAATATGCCTTTCCGTCAAGGATTTCTGAGCTTCAGGCAATATCTTCCCGTAGTCAAGTCCTGACTCTTTCCTTACCAAGAGTTCGGCTGTGACTTCTCGGATGTAATGAAGGTTCTTGATGATCAGTTGGCCTTTGAGGTTGTTCTCTTTCATTGCTCGACTAAGATCTTCTAGCTGCCTTTCCTGCATATCCTTCATGCGAACCAATTTCTGCTCTCCTGTCAGAACTGCTTCCTTCTTCTCTGCAACTCTGATGCGACGAGTCAGTGCACCGAAGTACTCGTCTGCGGCCTCGTTGAAGGTGGCGCACTTTGTCTGGGGACTGTCCTCGTATGATCTGAGAGGAAGAGGGGCTATGTCATACGGCTCTCCGCCATCGGTGAGAATAATCGCAGGATTCAGGTCGTGGCTTGCAAGTTTTGACTGCAAGCCCCGTAAGGTATTGTGAATGGCTGACAGATCTTCGTCCGTAAGCTCATTCGCAGGCAGATCTTTCAATGCCGAACGAAGCAGAATCTCCTTTGCCAGCAGCCCTCCTATGGAGAGGGTCATGACAAGGGCCTTTGTCGTCGGAATCGAACTGTATCTCTTGATACGCGACAGTTCTTCTAGGGGTAGCTTGAACGGATTCAAGCCAGAAGGCGGTGCGTGCTTGAAGATCTCACCCTTAACGATGTCTCTGTCACGCATCCGGGCGTAAGATAGCGCCAGTGAGATCGTTCCAGATTCGTCTAGGACCACCAAGTTAGCTCTTCGGAAGAACTCCACAATAACTTGATACATCTGTTCGGCGGTTTCGATATGCAGGATGATAGTTCGTTCAAATTCATGCTGTTGAATGTTGACTACGCGCCCTCCTCTGAGGCGCTTTCTCAGGGCCATGCAGAACTGCGACGGCTCTCTTGGAATTTGAACCTCATATTTGGTGAGATGGATTCTTCTGCCTACCTCAATTACGAGGTTAAGGTCACCAGGTCTAAGCTTGAAAAGAAAGGTCTTACCGTTGATTTGGTAAATGTTATCTAGATACATCTCCTTAATGAGGGGTTCCAGCTCAAGGGTTATGGCCGCTATGTCAAGACTCGACATCTCAAGCTTCAAGTCCACCAACCCTTCTCCGGAGACCCCTGCCTATCGAACCGTAAGGCCCTCAAGCGTTGTATATTGGTCTAGATTCGGGTTGGCTATAGTTGCCGCACTGATATGCTTTGTCCTGCGTCTCAAAGGAGAAGTGGGCATTGCAGTTGCTTTCGTGATCTATGTCTCTTCGTATTTTCTCTTCAGGTATGGCTTCAAGTACGGAGAGGGACAGTTGAAGGGAAAGTACAGATCGATTTCGCTGGGATCCGGAACCTTCATCTTTGTCTGGGCAGCAGTCTGGATACTCTTGTTCACACTCAGCCCCTATTAGGCTGCTGAAGACTCCTTCGCTGTTGAATCCTTTTCAGTTCCTCGCCTAGATTGTTGGCTGCGCCACGGTCTAAGCTTGCCAACAGCTCTCATGAAATCAGCGAGCGCTGAGAAGTATCTCTTGTCATAGTCGGCGTGAAGTGGACTCTCTGCTTGCTCGCTGAACTCCTTCTTTAGAGCCTCAACATTCTTGCTGGTGAGTTCAACATTGGTCAAGTAGAGGTACTTGTCGTTGCTCGATCGATAGGTCAGCAATAGCCCCTCTAGCGCCTTGAGGTATCCTGCTTCTTGCTTTGACTGGCCTAGGGTTTGTTTGACCTCCTCAAGCTTCTTCTCGGCTTCGCCAAACCTCCTCTCTATTATGAATTGGAAGTACTGAGAGACCGCGTTCCTCGATCCTTCGGCCATCGCTATCTGCGCCTTTTAACTTCGTCTTCTT
>Ga0315309_1001089_pt1 | contig 16296 bp, 16 predicted proteins | sample TDP4_MG_FD_203080 | JGI IMG/M metagenome (GOLD analysis project Ga0315309, IMG submission 203080) | Freshwater sediment microbial communities from Lake Towuti, South Sulawesi, Indonesia - TDP4 | ecosystem: Environmental > Aquatic > Freshwater > Lake > Sediment | place: Indonesia: South Sulawesi... | reverse complement strand
AACTGCCATGACATCTTTAATGGCTAGATCCTCGTATTCGCGAACCGCCGCCCGGATTTCGTCAATCTGCCGAATGGTTCCGTCTTCGAGGCTTCTTGTAAGAGGAACATTTGCACTTCCATCAGTGATTACCGCCATAACTGGAATCGTGGAGAGATCTCGCCTTCTAGCTTCCTTCAAGACCTCCCATGCTTTAAGCATGCCAGCTGCGAGTGGAGTAAATCCACTGATCTTCAGGCCTAACAGCTTGTTGGCGACCACGCGTAGGTTCGTGATCGGATGTTGAACGATCACTGCGCCTGTGTCCTTGAGCGCAACAATCCCAACGCGATCTCTGTATCTGTATGCGTCGCGGTGAAGATTGAGCAACGCCTTCTTAACAGCATCCACATTGAAAAGCATGGAACCGCTTAGGTCGATGACAAAGACGATGGTCATCGGAGCCTTGTAAAGTCTTAGTTTTTCACGTATGTCCTGTACGGTGATGTGAACAGCTGTTTCCAGAGGCTTAACCCGGTTCTTCTGCTTGAGCGCAGCCGCTCTTATGGTGGCCGGTAGATGGATGTCTTTCGGTCTACCGTGTGGAAACCTCCAACCGCTTGGTCGACCTCGATGAAGAGTGGTCATCGTTTCGGCTCTCTTGCCTGCTAGGCTATGAAGCCTCTTGCCCTTAGGCTTCTCCCTGTGAAAAAGAATCTTTGCAAATGCGATCATGCCCTCTTCTATGTTGGCAAACAGTGACATGCCCTTTGTGATCTCGGGTGTCCGAGCGGCTGAGCTAACTGTGGGAATGCCCTTCATGGTTCGTAGTACAAACTCTTTCTTTTTGAGTTCTTCCTGAGACTCGTCCTCAGTTGGCGTTGCGCCTTTGAGCACGGTCTTCACTGCTGGCGTGCCCGGAGCTACGCTCTTCAATCTTTTTCCCCATCCAAAAATCACGCCTCCGAAGATTCGGTTGAGCGTCAGAAACACCTTTGAGATTCTTTGGCGAAGCTTGAGGTTTTTTCTGAGCCAGTTTTCCTGCCTCTCGCTAGCGTCACCAGTAACTTTGAGGATTGCCTTTCCCTTGGGTTTCTCAGAACCTTTTGTCTGTAGCGGTGTGTGTTTTGGCTCAGTCTCTTTGACCTCCTTAGCTGCGTCTAGTGTGATTTTCTTAATCTCATCGGGAGTGGCAGGGTCTAAGAAGCCACCTTCTCTGGTGCGGTGGCTCAACGCCAGTTCGGAAGCGACAAGGACGTCGTCTAACGCGACTTCGGTTCTGTTCTCAAACGCTGCTAACGTTATGGCTGCTTTGCCTATGACGATGTCGGGACGCATGCCGTCGACTTTAAGGTTAAGGCAAGTCTTGCTTATGATCTCGAGCAGTCTCTTGGGCATTTTTACGTCGGGCAGAGTTTTCCTTGCTTGGATTATTCGATTCCTAAGCTCTTCTTGACTCAGCTCAAACTTTTTCAAAAACTTCTCAGGGTCTTGTTCAAACTCGATGTTTCTCGTGACCACTTCCATTCTGTCCTGAACCGAGGCAATTCTCTCAACTTCAACCGACAAGGGAAACCTGTCAAGAAGCTGAGGTCGCAGCTGGCCCTCCTCAGGGTTCATTGTTCCGATGAAGATGAAGCGGGCGGGGTGACGAACAGATATCCCCTCGCGTTCGACTACATTCCATCCGGTTGCGGCTGCGTCCAGAAGGTCATCGGCTATGTGATCTGGCAACAGGTTGATTTCGTCTACGTAGAGGATGTTTTGATTCGCTTGGGCTAGTATGCCAGGTTCGAGGGCTTCAACACCGAGCTTGATTGCCTTCTCGACATCAAGGCTGCCAACAACCCGGTCTTCAGTGGCACCCAGCGGCAGGTCAACAACCATCATTTCCTTCTCTGAGGTTACGAGCTTCTTTCCCACGTTATATCGCTCGTTGCACTTTTCACACATGTTAGACGGATCGACTGGGCTACAGTTGAACGGCGATCCGTGAACCACCGTTATTCTGGGGAGGATATCAGTTAGCGCGCGCACCAATGTTGTTTTTCCAGACCCCTTTGGTCCACGTATCAAGACACCGCCAATCTTAGGGTTGATAGCATTAATGAGGATGGCCAGCTTCAATTTGTTAAGCGAAACTATGGCCGAAAAAGGAAAAGTCACTCTCGTGGGCATATCGTTTGACACCATGTACTTGAGTGTTGGCAGATGATAAAATCAGTTTCGCTTGTCCGACAAATCGAGTTATGAAGCGTACCTACAGCCCTGCTAAGGCTGAAAATCTGTCTTGGGCATTTTTTCTTCTTGGCGTCTCGCGATAACCCAATCCTTGTAACCGCCAGCTATTCCCGACCCCACAATGAGGACAAGGACTGATATAGGCCCAAGGGGCTGAGGCAGAAGCAAAACCATGTACATGAAAATGAACGGACCAATCATCACTGCGCCACATGAAAGAATCGTTATCCATAACCATCTGTTCAGCAGAAGCCAGCCTAACGGGAACTTCATCTAAACCAATCAATAAAAGCGTGTCAGAGATATTAAACATTTGTTCTCGTTCAATCTATTATTCCATGAAAAGAACCGACTTCTGATGACCTAGGAAAAACCGCTTATTGGCCTAGGTGGTCTTTGTGATGCTGCTCTTTACCTTAGCCAAGAATACCAGTGTACCAAAGCTTATCAGCACAGATGAGACGACAAAAGCGTTTATGTAAGCTGTTCGCGCCGAGGCACCAAGTACCCGTGTTTGAATGTCGGCGATGGGTCCGCCAATAAGTAGGCCCGCGGGCCCCCAAGTCAACGCCATAACAGCATTATATCTGCTTAAGAGTCGTCCCCTTCTAGGAGGTGGTATTATATCGCCGGCCAAGGCAAAGCCTGCGGTTTGAAGTGTCATAAATGCCATGCCGTTAATCCCGTAGATGACGGCCATCGTCGTGACTGTTGGGACAATGCCATAGAATAACGGTGTTGCAGCAGCCAGCACCAAACCCGCAATTATAACTGCTCCTCTTCCAAGTCTGTCAGCAAGTCTGCCAGCCCCAAGGCTTGCCGTCATTCCGCCAAGAGTCCATGCCGATAGGATGAGGCTAACCTCTAGATCGGTTGCGCGCAAGCCGTCGCTCAGTTTTAGAAAGAGTGGAAAGATCTGGTTGATCGAGGCTACACCGAGAACAATTATTGTCAGTGCGGCTAGAAACCATGTGAAGACTTGGTCGGGGCCTATTCCATAAGTCGGGGAGGTTTGGGATTTGTCGGTTAGGTTGCGTTCTTCTTTCCTAGCGGTGCCTAGAAGATCAGAGATCTCGCGGGGCTTGAGAGCCCGTGACACGAGCCATATTACGACCGCGCCTGCAAGCAACATCGCTGAAACAACGAAGAAGATTGTGCCTTGTCGAAAGCCTGAGCCGTCCAAATATAGGTAGCCTGCGATAATTATGCCCGTCATTCGTCCTGTCGACATGACGAAGTTTATGGCGCCCACGAAGCCTCCACGGGTTTCTGGCGTTGTGATGTCTGTGACCAAGGCTGCCCAGCCAACATCAGACATCGACCAGAAGAATTCCAAGACGGATAGACCCGTAACCAAGGCTAACCCGGCGGTGAAGTCGTTTCCGCCCTCGATGAAGTATTTGTGAACGAAGAACACTATGATGTATGTGAAGCCTGCAATCACCTCGCCTATCACTATGAGTTGAGCTCGAAGTCGGTAGCGGTCGGAGATTTTTCCCCAGAGCAGGTTTTGTCCTGCAGCCGACAGGAGCATGGTGAACGTGCCTAACGTTGCTGTTGTCGTTACGTTTCCCAACAATGAGAAAAGGTAGATGTACATGAACGAATAGAAGACCCCACGTCTCATCATGGTCAGGAACTGAAATGACCACAACCCGTATAGCGTCGGTCTTCTTATGGTTGAGACCTGCATGCACACTCATCCTTTCATTGAACCAGATACAAAATCAGCTCCAAATCTAAAACCTTATCCTCATCGAACTTCGTCTTAGCCGAATTGGTTTCCATGGTTGCAGAGCTGCTTGTTGAATTGTTAAGGCTTTTATCAATGACCAGTTTTGCAGACATTGATGTCGAAGCATATTGCAAGTTTGGTAAGTGCTTGTTAGTGTTGAGTCTGCCTTAAGATGCACTAGCACTTTAGGGTCTGGTTTTGTTTAACGCCTTCTTGACTTCTCTGAGGATCTACAATAAGTCTTTAACAGGGACTAGAGAGGAGAGAAAGAGGTTGAGTGAGAGTTTCGAAGGGCTACTCACGGGTAGGTGTGGGCGTCCGCATCTATAGGTTTGGGCAGTTTCTTGATTTTTAGTTCGATGCTTTTTGGAGTCTCTTCGAGTTCTTTGAGGGCTTTCGAGAAGCCCACGATTATGTTTGCCAAGGTTTCCTGTACGAAATTGTTGAGCGGTAGCTTGCGATCGTTAACCCACATCTCGGTTTCGAAGTACTTTTTCAGAACTCTGTGCTTGGAACTCAAAAGTATCACCATTCAGCCGAATTGTTCTGTGCGCTTGTTGATAATGATTTCTGAGACTTCAGGTTTGCAATATCGCGAATACTCTGCGGTTATCGTTAATATTCTTGGTTCTTTACATTCTTCTCTGAGAGGCCGAATAAGGTTGCTCTCGCCATTCATCTCAGCTCAAGAAGCATTTCTGATTGTTGTGTACTGATGGTCCTTGGTTCTTATTGCTTGTGACGCTCGTAGAATAAGCGTGGTGGGGTCGCAAATATTGGAAAAGGAAGTAACTACGTCAAGGCTACTGGTATTAGCAGAACGAACATTGGTTTAAATACTTCTTGTTGTGTTTTATGGTTAGCGTGAGGTAGAAACAGGGTCATGGGTTCAAAGACCAGCGGTGAATTCGCGGCACGCAAGCTGTTGGACCGCAGAAAGCAGTTCCGCTGGAGTGACATGTACTACAAGCGTCGCATGCTTAGACTGGATGTCAAATCTGACCCTTTGACGGGTTCGCCCATGGCTAAGGGCATCGTGCTTGAGAAAGTTGGGGTGGAGAGCAAGCAGCCGAACAGTGCTATCAGGAAGTGCGTGCGCACACAACTTATCAAGAATGGCCGCGTCATCACTGCCTTTCTGCCTGGAGACGGCGCCCTCAATGTGGTCGACGAGCACGACGAGGTGATTGTTGAAGGAATCGGCGGTTCACGAGGCCGAAGCATGGGCGACATCCCAGGCGTCAGATGGAGAGTTGTCACAATAAACGGCGTTTCTCTCAAAGAGCTAGTTTTGGGCAAAAAGGAGAAACCGATGCGCTAGCAGTGAGGGCTAGACTTACATTGAGCAAGCAAATGGTCGAGGAGGTCAAGCTTTGGGGCAGGTGGCCTTTCAGCGGCGTAGAGGTCAAGGATTTGGGCCTCAAACGCTACGTTTCTCTTCGCCCGACATATGCCGCTCACAGCATGGGTAGACATGAACATGGTAGATTCCGCAAAGCCGAGGTCAACATAGTTGAACGCTTAATCAACAATCTCATGAGGCCTGGACCATCGGCTGGAAAGAAAGCTAGAGCTATAAATGTGGTCAGAAATGCCTCTGAACTCATCAGTCTGCGCACCGGACAGAACCCGATTGAGGTGTTGGTCAGAGCTGTTGAGAACTCAGCACCATGTGAAGATACAACAAGGATCAGTTACGGCGGAATAGTCTATCACATGGCAGTGGACGTAGCACCACTACGTCGAGTTGACCTGGCCCTGCGTCTGCTCACTGAGGGCGCAAGAAAGGCATCGTTGAACAACCCACGACCATTGGAAGAATGCCTAGCCGAAGAGTTGATTCAGGCCGCCAGCAAAGACGTCAAGAGCTATGCTGTTTCTAAACGCAACGAGATGGAGCGCGTGGCACGTTCATCCCGTTAGTGCACTGGGCAGAAAACACATTAGTTCTCATTTTACATGCAGTTCCACGATGTCCTTGTCTTCTAGCACAAATGAGGAGCCGACTCTTTGAGGGCTGAACGGAAGACGCTTGGCCCAGATTCGCGCGTATGCAAATCTATCAATGAAGTCGCTGTGAATCTGCTTGGCTAAGTCGGCGACCGTTGCCCCTCGTTTTAGAATGAATGGGTTGCTTGAAGGCTCGCGCTCGTCGGGGTCCTTGGTATAGACTCTTATGACATCGAGCGTCCGGAAGATTTCGGCGCCTAACTTTTCCAGACCGTCTCTTGTGAAACATGAAATGGGTATTATGGTCAGCTGACCACTTAGGAATCTCTTCAACTCTTGTAGGTTCTTTACTGCTCCTTCGGCGTCAGTTTTGTTTGCTACAACTATGGCTGGTCTGTAAATTGTGCTCTCGAATATCGCGTCTTCAACGTCGTCGATGGTTGATTCACCGTAAATCTTCACCGTTGCGTCCAGAATCCGATAACTCTTCAGAAGAGCTTCAACTTCGCGAAGGTTGCAGCTGATCAGCCTACCAAAAACTATGATACGCAGTCCGGCGCCAACGTGTTTGCGTTCAATCTCAACCCTTGCGCGGGGCTTTTGTATCAAGATCCGCGCCTTTTCAAGCTCATTAAGTACCATATCCAACTGCTTGGGCGCGTCATGAGAAAGGTCAACCATCAGTATGAGGCCATCAGCGTTTCGAGCCAAACCAAGCGTCTGTTGCCCCCAAGACTCGCCCTCAGCCGCACCCTCAATCAAAGCTGGAGCCTCGACTATTTGAAACTGAAGGTCTTCAAACTGGAACATACCTGGGACTGGGTCGAGCGTTGCGTAGGGATAGTCTGAAACCTCGGTTTTGGCGTTTGTTAGTGAGGTCAGGAGGCTACTTCGACCTACTTTGGTCGGTCCTAGAATTACTACTTGAGCCGCGCCCTCTTTCTCCAGAAAGAATCTTGGTCCACTTCGACCTGTCTTTCTCCTCTTTTTCTCCTCTAACTCTCTTTGAAGGGTCTTGATCTGTCGTTTAACTTGAACCTGCAGCCGAGCCGTGCCTTTGTGCTTTGGGACTAAACTCAGAAACTCCTGCAGTTTCTCTAGTTTCTCCTGTGGTGTCTGCGCGTTTGTGACTTCGTTCCATTTCTTCTTGGCTGTGGGTGGCAGATTCGTGGGCATGGTACGAGCCTTTATTACTTCAATTTGATAACTCGAAAGATTAAACTAATATCAGTTCCCAGACCAAAATGAATGATTGACGTAGATAACCTTTTTCGAGTCCGCATATTGTGCAATGATTATTTAAAACCGTCTAGAAAAGACTTGACGTTTCTGCCTAAAACTGAATGGTTGTATCCTCCCTCTAAAACCGCGAACCTTCTGCTGCTACACTTGCTCTCTGCGAATTTCTTCAAGATCTTCCCAATGGTGTGGTAGTCTTCAGTTCTGAGCATACCGCCCCAGTCCTGTTCATGTAGGTCGAAGCCAGCTGACACTGCCAAGACATCAAAAGGCTCCTTAAAACTGGCAAGGTATCCTGCGACCTCGTCTAGATAGTCCTGCGGGTCTGATGCTTCTGGGTGGAAATATGTTATCTTAGCCGTCGAACGAGAGGCGTAGTCGGCTGTTCCGTCTCCATAGTGTAAGTCGAAGTCCACTATTAGCGCCTTCTTGACCTTATTTGACGTGTGCAGTAGATCCAATGCCACTGCAATGTTGTTGAAGTAGCAGAAGCCCCAGCTGGATCCGTGGCTTGCGTGGTGCCCAGGTGGACGAATCAAGCCAAAAGCTGCTTCGTCTTCCCAAGCTAATTCAGCTGCTGTTATTGCGCCTCCAGCAGCCAAACACGCTATCTCATAGGTCAGCGGAAGAGCCTTTACATGCGCTATGTGACTTTCACTATGGACAAGCCCGATTTCATCCTTTGTTCCTGGCCTAGGCTCAACGAACTCGAAATGACCAACCATCTCTTCATAGATGCTCTCGATGCGCCCTGGTGTCGCCGCAGCGTCGGACGAATAAACCTCTCGGTAGCGTTGGTGGTACACGACGCGCAAAGGCAAGTCCATTTGTTTGTACGTATCTATCTAGCGAATTCGGTTAAAGTACGCTGAGGCTCAACTGACTGTTGCTGCCTGCCGCTTTTTGTATCAACCTTAGGCACAGATTCTGGCTGTTCGTTTGCCAGTTCGATCTCGGTCTTTGCCTCTTGGGGCCTGGCCTCCATCTGCGCTTCTTCTCTTTTTACGCTTGAGTTGTTAATAGAAGGGGTAATGGACACTTCTAGTTTGGGCAGCACTTTCATGTATTCAGCCCACGCCTCAAAGTAGCCGCGGTCATACTCAGCGTGAAGGCGGCTCTCAACATGACTCATGAACTCGTGCCTATACCGCTTCAAATGCTTCTTGTCATTCAAATCTAGGGTGGACAAAAAGGCGTAGCGGTCATCATTGTTCCTATGTGTCAGAAGCATGCCATACAATGCTTGAAAGTATCCGCGGTTGCGATCGCTCGGGTGCATCTTCTGTTTTATGCGCTCAAGCACGCGCTCTGCCTCTGCGAACTGTCGGGACGTGATCAACTGAAAGAATCGGGTTACAAAAATCTTCGGAACTGGCCTTGTCAACGCCTTCCCTGCTGATCCTCTTCTGTTATGTCCTCAACACCGTTCTCAGTTATCTTGAAGACACGCTCACCCTCAGGCAAATAAGGACTTGAAATCAAACGCGCAATGCGTGTGGGTCCTCGCGACGATTTTCGCAAGAACACACGAGTGTGGCTAGTGTGCGCCACAATGTGGCCACCAACGGGATGAACTGCGTCGCCGAAGAAAACGTCAGGCTTAGCCATCACTTGATTGGTCACAACTGCAACCGCGTTGAAAGCGCGCGCCAGACGAATCAGCCTGTGCATGTGCTTGTTCAGTTTCTGTTGCCTCTCGGCGAGCATTTCTCTGCCCAGATATTCACTGCGGAAATGTGCTGTCAGAGAGTCAACAATGATTAGACGAATGTTGTTTTCCTTAACTATCTTGTCTGCGTTTTCCAAAAGAAACATCTGATGATCTGAAGTGTAGGCCTCGGCGAAAACGATGTTCCTGATAATGTTCTCTGGATTCAAGCCCATGAACTGAGACATCTGCACAATGCGTTCGGTTCGGAAAGTATTCTCTGTGTCAACATATAATGCGCCGCCACCTAGTCCACCGCGTTCAACTGGCAACTGTACATTCACGCACAGCTGGTGACAGATCTGGCTCTTGCCACTTCCATATTCGCCGTAAACCTCGGTTATGGTCTGCGTCTCCAAGCCTCCGCCTAGAATCTCATCGATGGCCTTGCTGCCCGAGGTGAGGCGCTGCACGTTCTGCCTCATTTTCAACAGCTCATCCGCACGTATGAACGACAACGATAGAGTGGAGCGAGCAGCACGTATGATGTCTAAAGCCTTTTTCTCGCCTATGCCAGCGGGCTCCAGCTCTTTGATGGCTGCCGTGGCAAGTGACTCCACCGTGTTGAACCCTAGTTCACGTAGCTTCTGAGCTGTGGCTGGTCCGACCCCAGGCAGGTCTTCTAACCGTTCATATCGTTTTTCCTCGGAGGCTGAAACATTCTCTTCTTCATCAACCATTACGCTTTCCTCTACGCAAGAACAGCACATTGCACATAAGGACAGCCCCGAATATTTAAGTTACACTAATAATAAGACGAGAAACTCAGCGGAGTGTCAACTGAAAATAATAGGAAAGCAGACTTGACATCGCAAAGTTTAAGGGTTGTCCCTGCGATTTTGACTACAGCGCTGTAGGATATATGAGGTATTTGGTTGAGTGCTAGAGAAACGATTGAGGAACGTAAGGCTCATATTCTTATGGGTTTGCGAGGCTACAAACTTATCAAGAAGAAACGGCAGAAAGAAGGAACGGGTTTCGTTGTCAAGACTGCCGAAGACAAGAAAATGCTGATTTTCTGCTGGTCGACACAGGGCACGGTGGGCGTCAACATCATAAACCAAGTTAGAAAGGTAATGAAGGACGAGAAAACAGAGAGAGGCATCATCATTACAGGCGGACGATACACTCAAGCCGCTAAGACCCACGCTAGAAGAAGAGGCATTGAACTCATCCCGCGTATATTTCCATCTTTCAACATCTTTGAGCATGCGCTGGTGCCTAAACACGAAATCATCGGCACAGAGGAGAGGGAAAAAATGCTGTCAGAATATCGCGTTCACCCATATCAGCTGCCTCGGCTTAAAGCTTCTGACCCTGCTGTGAAGGCTATCGGTGCCAAGCCAGGTGATATAGTCCGAATAACCAGGGACAGCCCCACGGCAGGCAAATACATTTCATATCGCTACGTGGTCGATGGCTGAAGCCTGAAAATCACTTTCAACCGTGCTGTCAGGGCACATGAAACGGAAGAGCTTATCTCTTCTAACCGCAATAATCATAGTTGTCACAGTCGGCGTGTTTTTTCTGTTATGGATCAGAATGTAGCTCATGCCTGGAACCCAAACTATCTACGAAGTCGAGGCGGCATCTCTAAATCTGTCTTTCCAATCTTCCAGTCGGCATTTATAACGCTGGAGACGGCCCGAATCGTCTCTTCGTACTTTAGAAAGCAGGGGGTCATACACGTCTTTGAGAACAGAAGGAATGTTACTACTTCCATCGTGTTCCTTGACATTCGTGACCAACTTAATTCTCGAGGATATGAACAAGGCTTACTCGGGTTAGCTTTCCATCCTAACTATTCAGCCAACGGCTACTTTTATGTGGATTACACAGCCAGCAGTCCTCTTCGGACGGTAATTGCTCGTTACTCGGTTAGCCAAATGTGCAGGATAAGGGAAATTCTAGTCGCCTCTTGATGCTTAGAGGCATTTACGAAGGAACAACGTAGACCGTTGTTGTTCCGGCTAAATCACCACTCACCATTAGGTCAAAGAAGGCGTATCCTGTCGAAGTAGGTTTAAAATTGATCACGTCATTAGCTGAACCATAGGAAGCAAGTGTAATGGAATACGAACTGCTGGTCAAAACCGAAACTGTTGCACTGTCGATCCCGCTGTTACTAATCAGCGCCATGGAAAGCGCAACGTAGACTGGTTCACTTCTTAGGTTTGTCAGGGCAATAGTCAGAGAATAGTCTGCACCAGACTTGGCAATCACAACCGATGGAAAAGTCACCGAAAGGCTGTGTACGCGGACTGTTCTCGTCGCTTCTTTAGAGGAGGAAACAACCCCAAAATTAGAGAAGCCAGGGTTCCACATAAGATAACCTATACTAACACCGATCAACAAGCCTGCAACAATGAAAACGACCAATGGCAACATCCAGCCAAACCGCTGCATTTGGGTTTGCAAAGTATCACCTCCAATCGAACTAGGCAGTCTATGCTGCCTGTGGAAAAGCATTATGAATCAGAAATCAGGATTCTGTCGCACTGACCTGTGAGCCACGCGTGCGTAACTTCCGATTCTCAAGAGACCTAGCTTTCAAAATTATGACTGAGAAGTTGATCAGTGCAATTTGGCAACAACACGCACACAGTCCAGCCGCTATGTGACCGGAATGGGCAAGTTCACACCTAAGTTTAGGAATAAATTATCTATTCGAGTAGAAGAAGGACTTAAGGGGCTTCCCTCCTCTTCTTCCGCACAGCCACAGCCACAACCGTAGGCACAACTACAAGAATAAACATATCAATAGCAGGAATAGGTCAAACAGCACAGTTCTGCGTGTTCAGCAAGTCGCTGAACACGCCTGCGGCGGCATGCTTCAAGAACCAAGCCCATTTTGCGAGTCCGACAACACTTGTTGAATACTGAAAAGAAAAAATGAGGGCTTGAAGTAACATTGCGTCATTTTTCTTTGGCAATCATGACCTCAGTGGCCTTGATGACAGCTTCAGCAGTGTCGCCTACTTTGATGTTCAGGTCGTCCACGGCCTCTCTCGATATGAGAGCCGTTACAATCGCCGGCGCCTTGATCTCAAGTTTCACTTTGGCTATGACGTCGCCTTTCTCTACGCCCTTAATCACGCCCTTCAACCTGTTTCTTGCACTTATCTTCAAACCTGCAGCCACCCAATACTCTTCATCGACTAAGACCTCTCCTACATATGCTTCAACTCGCTTATACTCTTTAAGCAGGTTCTCACCCAAAGCCGTTAATTTGGCTCCCCCTCCACCTTTTCTCCCGCCCTTGAAGGTCACCACAACAGGCTCTCCAATAGTCCTCTCCAGTTTTGCCAGATAATTCCAAACGTAACGATACGACATGCCAACCTTTTTAGCCGCCCTAGAGATGGAGCACTCACCTTTCACTGCCTCAAGTATGTTCGCTCCACCTTTCCCCAGCAGAGGCTCACCTTTGAACTCAAGCCAAACCTTAGCTGTGGGTTTATGCTTGTTCAGCGAGCTCATCAATCCTATTCAGTAAGCGATATGCATATAAAGCCATAACGGTTCGAAATATACGCTCAGACATATCGGAGGTTCAAAAGTGCGCAAGACACATTTCATTTGGGCAGCTTTGCTCGCTATAGCCGTTGTAGCTTCGGTTTTTGGGGCAATATACTATCTTGGAGCCTCATCTGTGAAGGACCGACTGATAATCTCAACTACGACAAGCCTGTACGACACTGGCGTACTAGAGGCCATTGAAACCAACTTCGAATCAAACCACCTAATCGACCTCAACTTCATCTCTGTCGGGACAGGCATTGCCATTCAGCACGCCCAGAGAGGCGACGCTGACTTGATTCTGGTTCACTCGCCGACCGATGAGTTAAGGTTTCTCACGGGAGGAACTGGAGTCAACAGAAAAGTAATAGCCTATAACTTCTTCACCATCGTCGGACCAGATTCAGACCCAGCGCAGATTGGAGGCACAAAACCATTACAAGCCCTAGCCAAAATCGTTGAAAAAGGCAGAAATGGAACCGCAAAATGGGTTTCCAGAGGCGATAACTCAGGAACACACTCGAAAGAAAAAAGTCTTTGGATCGCCGCGGGCTTCGACCCCAAAAACTTGACCAAAGAATCTTGGTACATAAACGTTGGCTCAGGAATGGCAGAAACGCTGAAGAAAGCCGACTACTTCTCAGCTTACACGCTTGCTGACACTGGCACCTATCTAAAATATTCCAAGGAAGGCGCGATCTCGCTCAGGTCACTGATAGAACAGGAGATGGACTTGCTCAACGTATACAGCGCGATAGCGGTCAACCAAACACTTCACCCAAGCGTGAACTTTCAATGCGCCATGACTTTCATAAAGTACCTCATATCCAACGAAGGACAGCAAGTCATAGAGCAGTTTGGCGAGGAAGAATACGGACAAAGCCTATTTTACTCAGCGGTCCGACTTCTCAAAGAAAACACGAACCCAACAATCGCTCAGTGGATAAGAGATTACGCCTACTTCGACGGCACAGAGTGCCCAACACAATACCGCAAAGGCTACGCAGAACTCTACGGCTAGAAGGTGTATCTAATCCTTGGCAACCGAAATAGAAGAAGGTCTACTCAAGGCACTTCAACTGATTTTTTCCGCAGACCCAACTGTTCTTGAAGTAACTGCAAGATCTGTGTTGATTTCCGGATCAGCAACTATTCTCTCTGTCCTATGGGGACTCCCAATTGCAGCCGCGATAGGCTTGAGGAAGTTTCCGGGCAGATTCGTCGTGAAAGGCATCTTCAATTCACTTCTAGGCGTGCCGACAGTAGCCTTAGGACTACTTCTCTACCTCGTTTTCTCAAAATCAGGTGCGCTCGGTTTCCTGCGCCTGCTTTACACACCGTTCGCCATGATCATAGGGCAGGCGGCCCTGATAACCCCGATAGTTGTGAGTTTCATCGCGAACGCGATCGAGTCAGTGGATCCTGAAATAAAGGATCTAGCTAAAACGCTGGGCGCGTCTGAGACCGAAGCTTCAGTTGCTGTTATGAAAGAGTCGTTGAACGGCATAGCTCTCGCAATAGCTGCGAGCTTCAACAGAGCAATAGCCGAGTTAGGAGTCGCCTTAATGATAGGGGGAAACATAGCTGGCGTTACAAGCGTCTTGACGACCGTAATAGCTCTGGAAACAAGCAGAGAGCCGACCCCTGAACTCCCCATAGCTTGGACAATCATCCTGCTGATAATTGTATTCACTGTGAATGTTGCGATCAACTTCATTCGAAGGCGCAAGACATGAAACCCCTTATCTCATTGCAGAGCGTGAGCAAGACTTACCGAGACATAACAGCCTTAGACAAAGTCAATCTAGAAATCTTAGAAGGCGAAGTGCTAAGCCTCCTAGGCCCAAATGGCTCAGGAAAGACGACCCTGCTGAAGATCATCGCAGGCATCGAGAAACCCACCAACGGAGAAGTGCGCTTCAAAAGCGCAATTGTGAACGAAGGCAACACCGCTCAATTAAGACGGAAAACAACCATGGTCTTCCAAAAAACCGCACTATTCAGCGCCAACGTCTACGAAAACATCGCATATGGACTCAAACTCAGAGGGCTATCCAAGATACAGACGCAGGGCAAAGTCAAAGAAGCCCTAGCCAAAGTGCGTTTGGAAGGCTATGAGAAGCGTCAGGCAAAAAAACTTTCAGGAGGCGAACAGCAAAGAGTGGCTCTAGCCAGAGCTCTGGCTCTTGAACCGGAAATGCTGCTTCTTGATGAACCAACAGCAAACATAGACCCCAGAAACGTCTCAATTATCGAAGACGCATTAACACGGGTCAACAAGCAAGAGAGAACAACGCTAGTCATCGCCACACACAACATGTTCCAAGCTGAGGCTCTGGCCAACCGTGCAGCCCTGCTACTTGGAGGCCGAATCGTAAAGGTCGGATTACCACAAGAAATCTTTAGGTCGCCGCCCAGACTCTTGGAAGAGTATGCACGACTGGAAAACGTTTTCTCGGGCACTTCAAGAGTCACTGGGGAAGGAACAACAATAATAGACATCGGACAAGGCCTTCAAATAGAAGCTGCGTTCCAGAAGGGCGGAAACATTTCAGTACACATTCGCCCTGAAGACATCATCCTCTCAGTACGGCCGATAGTCTCTAGTGCCCGAAACACATTTGAAGGTAGGATAACCGAAATATCCGACCTCGACACTTTAGTGAAGCTCAAAATTTATGCCGGGAAGTACTTCACAGCTCAGGTAACAAAACGATCCTTCAATGAGATGCAGGTCAATATGGACTCGAAGGTCTTTTTAGCCTTCAAGGCATCAGCCGTAAAGATCATCTAACAGACCAGCCCTCTTGCTGTATTTGTGTTGTGCTTGTATGCGACAATCTTTATTAGTGAACATTAGCCCTGATAATCATAGGTAATACTTAGGCATATTGAGCAATATAGAGGCATTAGACGATGGGCGTCTTAACCACCACGGGCAAACTTCACTGCCCCTACGCCACGTGTAAGAAAACCTTTGAAAAGCCCATTGTCTTGACCGACACGTCCCAGCTTGTCAGAGAAACCTACTACGCCTGTCCGCACTGCAAGTCAAAAATTGAAATTATACCAGAAGACCCGACAAATCCTCGCTTGGTCTCGGTTGAAGATGTTTTCAGCTTTGGTCCGAAGTCGCCGGCCAGCTGTGGCCATCATTTTGGGTACCTTCGAGACCTGTCTGACAGCGCAGGCATTCCTGATGAGTGTGCCGTTTGTCCTAAGGTGATGCAGTGTTTTGTGAAGAAAGGCAGCAGGTAACCGCGTCTCTTTGTTGTGTCCAGCTCAAGTTTTATCTCTGTCTCAGATCTCTTTACTGAAGGAGAAAATCACTCGTGTGGGGCTGTCGGCTAGTTTGGTCTAGGCTAGGAGACACCTGACGGCTCTAGTTGGGCTCTCTTGACCCCGGTTCGAATCCGGGCAGCCCCATCAATGTTGTTTTGTGGTCATTGTTTTGTCAATTTGCGTCTTTTTTGTTGGTTTTGCTACGTTTGGGTACGTTTTTATTTGTGTGTTTGTTGTATTGTTGTTTTGTGTTGTGTTGGGGTGAGTGTGGTTTGGTTCAGGAGGCATTTATGGCGCGGGTTGTTGCTGATGGCAGGGTTACTGTTCCTAAGCATGTTCGTGATTTCTTAGGCATTGAAATCGGCGACTATGTGCGTGTCACAGTGACAGAAGTGATCAAGATGAGAAAGAAGAAGGCTAAGTCTTAACAGGCTTTCAATTCCCTTTACTTGGGATTTTTCCTTGCATCTTACAATCAACACAAGTCGTTTCTGGCCTTAGTGTGCCTTTCAATTCCCTTTACTTGGGATTTTTCCTTGCATCTGATAGATAAGCAAACGCTAGAATGCCTAGTATCACTCTTTCAATTCCCTTTACTTGGGATTTTTCCTTGCATCAAGGTGAAAAGAAATGACCTGTAGCA
>Ga0315309_1001088_pt1 | contig 16316 bp, 23 predicted proteins | sample TDP4_MG_FD_203080 | JGI IMG/M metagenome (GOLD analysis project Ga0315309, IMG submission 203080) | Freshwater sediment microbial communities from Lake Towuti, South Sulawesi, Indonesia - TDP4 | ecosystem: Environmental > Aquatic > Freshwater > Lake > Sediment | place: Indonesia: South Sulawesi... | reverse complement strand
GCGTTTTCTATCACATTTTTAAAGTGAGGGAGGGCTTGGTATGCCCAGGTTTGTTGCGGGTCCTAAGCCGTATGATGCGCTGATGCAGGATCCTTTGGTTAGGGATTGGATTGGTGTTTATCGTTCTGAGAGGACTAGGGATGGTTATTTGCGCTGGTTGAATATTGTATGCGTTAGGTCTGGTCTTTCGCCTGGGCAGCTTTTGGAGTTGGAGCCGGATGGTTCTCGTAGAGTTGTGATGAGTACGGTTCAAGAGTATGTTAAGCGGGATAAGTTGATGGCTGCTAGGCAGGTTCAGACAGCTGCGAAGAGCTTTTTTGAGTTTCATGATCGAACGCTCAAGTTTAAGCGTGTCGACAGGGTGAAGCTTGTTAGAAAGAAGGTTGCCTACGAGGTTATTCCGAGTAGGGATCAGATCTACAGGATGGCTGATGCTGTTAAGACTGAGGGAAAGGTGAGGCTGCGGAATAGAGCGGTTATCCTCTGCCTCTTCCAGTCAGGCGTACGTGTCAACTGTCTCTTGAACTGGCGTGTCGGCATGGTTCGAGATCAGCTCTACCCAGAGGTCAAGGTTCCTGTACGCTTGAAGATAACGAACGCTGTGGACACGAAGCTCAGCGGATACGGCCTCCCATACTACTACACGTTTCTTCAAGCTGAGGCTGCCAAAGCTCTTCGAGCATACTTAGACTACAGGATCAGCCGAGAAGCGGATCTGCGGAGTGACGACTACATCTTCAAGCCAGTAATTTCTACAGCTCGGAACAACAAGATGAGCCAGATCAGAGTTCTAAGAGTTGTGAAGAACTCAGCTAGAAGAATAGGCATGGACCCAAGATGCGTCTGGACCCATACGATCCGCAAATCATTCCGCAAAGTCTTGAACGCCTCGCCTATAGATGAAGATACGAAAGAGGCTCTCATGGGCCATAGGTTGCCTGGGTCCCGTGAAAACTATTTTGACAGCCACGACTTGGATGAAATCGCTCGCAAATACATGACCGCTGACTTCAGCGCTAGCAAGAAGACGGACGACCTTCAGAAAGAACTGGAAGCCAGCAAAGCAGAGATTGAGCGTTTACGCGTGGACCTAGCTTTAGCTCATTCAGGACGTAGGATGCTTGAGGAAGAGATGGCGGCGCAAGCGAAGATCTTAGCCGAACTTCAGAATGAGATGCGCCGAGTGGCACGGGACCTCAAGACCTTGAAGGAAGCCTAAGCCGAATTGAGGTGGCGGCCGTTCTTAGATAGATATGATTCTAGCCAGCTACTGTCTTTAGTAATTATTTTAAAATCGCTAGTAGAATCATATTGGGAGAAATCTTCTTGCCCGCTACAGAGGAAACTGTGTTAGAGTATTCGAGACGCATTCAACCGAAACTAGCAGATCCATTTCATCCCCATCCTATTGTGAAAGCGATAGAACTCGCTCTTTATAGTTCAAAGGGAAAAGGCGATGGAAACTACATGGGAATGTCAGGCGATGCAGATATGCATCAAGGCGTTCCACACTTATTGTACGCCGTTGTCATTGAGAAGCGTGGTGAAACTTTCAAGATTGTGGAAATGACAGATCTGATGAGCAAGGTCACAGTAAGCTCGGATATGCTTCGAAGAATGATCGATGCTGAAATCGAATTACTAAACTTCTCTAGAGATAGAATACCAGTTGATGCTGCTGTGCAAATACTAGATCGAGCGCTGTCTCCTAAAACTAGAGTAGTCAAGTTGGATGAAAAAGATCGAGAACCAGCTATTCGTTGGGCGAAGCAACTTATTGATCAGGGTAGACTGCTGGAAATGCCACAAGAAATCGTCAGACAAATCAAAACACTTAGGGATTCAAGAAATTGGGACAATCTTTCTTCAGAGACGCGGTCGACTATAGGAAGCGCTTGGGCTAGACGTGTTGGGCCAAATACAATGGTGGTAACAGCCGTAGAGAAGGATCTAACAAAGATAAAGATACGAGAAATAATTGCACTCACTCTATCTAAACTCAAGGACATGAACCTTACAGGGCAAGTCGTTGACCAAGTGCAAGGTTGAGTGCCCTCCTCAATCCAATCTCAAGGTCTCAAGCAAGAAGCCCGAGATACGTTGGACTAAACCTAATTGCTATCCGATACAAACATATACATCTGGGTATGTACTAGTACCCCAATCTTGAATCTAATCTTTCAAAGGAGGATTGGATTTGTCCAATGATGAATCATCACTGGACAGCCTTGATGTACAACCTAAGTTCTTGGAGATAAGAAAGAGAATAAGGAATGAGGCTGATAAGGGCTCAAGAAAAATCAACCGCTACGCCATAATGAACTCTTTCTTAGAATTACTTGACTTGTTGAAGATGATAGAAATAACTCGCTTAAGACCAGAAATCGAAAGGAAGAGGGTCCTCTACACCTACAGAGTAAATCCAAAGTTCGTCGATGAGATACGTTCAGCCCTAGAATTCGCTAGAATTTCAGGACGTAGACCAGCGAGGGCTTTTCTGAACTTGTTCTATTCGTGGCTTGGCTACGGCTTTACACCGATTGAATTGTCTTATGGAGTCAGGGTACTATATACTGTGCTGAAACCTATACACGACACTGCTTCAAAAACCAATGACCAAGCGATCTTGAAAGTGACTAGACCGATAATTGAAGACTTCGAAGAGAGGTTCATCACCGAAGGAAAATTCTATTCCATAGGGATACTGCACTGGATTACTGGTCATGAGCTGCCAAAGCAAGACTCCGTTTGAACTCATCAAATGAGGGCAAGTACATGACTCTCATACTCGCTCTGAAATGTGCTACCAAGCAAGGAGAGGCAGTCCTAGTATGTGCTGATTCAAAAGCGACAGTGTACGGGGGACTAGCCTACAGGGTCCAAAAGATCTTTCCAATAGCACTTAACCCAGGTACTGAGAAAGAGGTGGATATAGCAATAGCGGCAGGAGCTGGATACGAATCGATGGTTAGACATGCTGTCAGGCTCGCAGAAAAGGAATTTATGGAACTGGCTGAGACCCAATGGAAAGGTATTCATCCTTCCGCCAGTCAGTTTGAAACCGCGGTTGAACGAATTGAAACTAAGCTAGTCGGAAAATTGGCAGAATGGAGGAAAGAAGACTTGGATATCAATCTGAGCATGATTTTATGCGGGATTGATCCTTATGGAAAAGCCTCAATTTATGTTTTTGACAACCTCGGTTTAAGTAGACCAGTCCAGGACACGCCGGGTTTCGCATGCATTGGTATCGGTTTCGTAACAGGCGGAAATATGATACTCCAACAATTTTGGAGACCAGATCTACCTGTAGATTATGCGCAAATGCTTGCAGCATACACGATAGAAATGGTCAGTAAAGTAGATACGAATGTTGGCCCCTTCGAAGGTGCAAGCTACTATTTCAGAATTCAAGACGGTAAGCCTATTGCAGGTGAATTGAAAGTTGAGCATTTGAGAAAGTATCTCGAAAGAGTACGTCAACGAGAAGAAGTATTGAAACTAGCTTGGGATTTCTGCGACCAATTGGAAGAAACCAACGTCTTAAGACGGTTAGAGGAAGCGTTCAAAAAAAGTCAGAAGTGAAGACCATAAAGTATTCAAATTCTGTCATAGACCGCGTATTGCCATCATATTTGGCATCGCATGCGTTTGGACTGCCGACGGAGAAGTCGGCGTTACAATATGGCATTTGCGTATCTTGCAACTCAAGATCAGGACATTACGATTAAGGAATTTATACAGGTTATCCGCGATCCATTCGCAAGAATTTTTCTTGACCGAGGAAAATACAGCGTCTCCTAAGTAGAGGAATGGTTTTCCCGCTCGATCCGACCTCTAAGCTTCTGCTCGACCTTTTCGAGCTTCTCGATCCAAAACTCTATGGTCTTGATAGCATTCTCAACTGGATCCTCTTTCCTATCCATTTTACGTCACCTTCCGTATTCTCTCCAGACTTGAACGGCATTCAGCATCCTTGCTAAGACAGACTCAAACTCTGTTGGGCTTGAGACACGTAATATCCCGCTTTCTTGGCGTAGCAAGCCAGACGCGAGAAGCCTTGCCTTGATGGATTCGTAAGTGCTCACTGTCAGGCCATTGTTGGAGATGTATTCTTTCCACTCCTTGACTCGGTAGGGCTGTCCTTCGATCTGCCTCTGTCGGACATGGTTCATCAGGTCCAACGCCTTCTTAGCCATGTCAACCGACATCACGACTATCCGCTCTTTCCTCAAATGTTTCAATCTGTGGCCGTTAGGCATGGGCTTGGTTGAGTATGAGCGGAAAAAGATTGATTCGAGAACCGTTTGTATGTCGTAGGGCACAGTTTGCTTCAGCTTCAAGATCGTTTGAGTTTTCTTCTCGGTCATAGTTCATCTATAACAAAAATAGTGAGCGTTGTCCGAAACTTCTGGTAAGAGTAATCGAGCTATAATAGAGGGCCTCGTAGGAGAACCATCACCATGCCTTGCCAGAGATTCCAGCAGAGTATATAAAGGAACTACCGACTAACCATAATATGGATTCTATCATAGGCTAACTATTATCACAGGAAAATGAGGAGAGAAAAAAGGTCGTGAAGACAATCGAGTTGAATTTCGACGGTTACTGGCGTGAGGTGAACCAAGCACATATGCCTGCAAGCTCGGGGGTCTACCTCGTCTACGTCTGCAGATACAACGAACCGAAAGATAAGGAGTCGCAAGGTACTGTCACCTTAGATAAGTTGATTTACATTGGTGAAGCCGAGGATGTTAAAGATCGCATATCCAAACATGAGAAGTGGCCAGAGTGGCGAAAAAAGATTCCTCAAGGATCAGAGATATGCTTTTCATTTGCTGGAATTACGAGTCCAGATCGGGAGCGCGCTGAAGCTGCCCTAGTCTTCTACCACAAACCCCAATGCAATGACGAGTATGTGGATTCATTCCCCTTCGAAGACACGACAATTATTTCTACTGGGAGATGCAAGTTCATCGTCTCGCCAATTACTGTCAAACAAACTCCTCCAAAACAGTGAACTCGTCTAAATCTAGCGTTTCGTCCAGTAAGACATTAGGTATAAACAGGCGTCTATCCGTCAAATCATCTTTATGTCGCAAGTGAAACATTTAGAAAAGGGACCTGTACGCGGTCAAGTCTAATGAAGGGTTCTCGCGCGAGAACCTCGACTTCTCTGTGAGGTTGTCACTTGTGACAACCTGTAGGTTATAGATTATTGATATCAATAATCCAGTTTTCCCGGGAAAACTATATCAAATCTAAGAGAATTTCTAGGTTGTCGCGCGACAACTTGCGCTAGCACAGGTTCCCCCAGGAGAACTAAGCTAGATGTCACCTCGAGACGACGAGCTCTGGCCTGCTCCTGTTCGGCGATATCCTTCATTGTGTATACACCTGTTCTGGGACTTTGGGAGAAACCCAGTTCAAGCAATGCGTGCGCGAGATGTTGGCTTGGAAAGCCGATTACAAGGTTATATAAGTTCGCGTGAATAGTTGCTAAGGGGAGAAACTTTGACCGAGGAGCTCCAAAAGGTAAAGGAGATCCTAGAAAGAACCGACATAAAGACCATTTCCATGTTAGTTGTAGATATGATGTCGGCGATAGGGAAATTTGCAGAGACCCTCGGAAAAGTTGAGAAGAACTATGAAGAAGCGTTTCTAGCCTTCAAAACGATTGGGCAATCCCCACGATTACTTGAAACACTGATAGGAAAGGCCCCACCGGAAACTATCGGTGTGTTCATGAAACTCATAATAAGGATGACTGTCGTTCAAAGCCAACTCTCCAAACTAATGGAGCTTTCTGCTGATGAGAAGATTAAACTAGGAAAAGATTTAATAGATATAGCAGAAGAGTTCAAGAAGCTGATAAAGTAGTTTAAGCAGTGGGTAAGTCTTGTCTCTAGAAGTTCCTGATGTGGACAAGATCCTTTCTACGCCCATAAGCATCTCTAACTACTTGTTTAGGGATAATGGCTTCAACGCACTAATGAACGGGGCCTGTCAATCATTGACCTTTTTCTACAAGACAGCGACCACGGTTCTCGAAAGCCTTTCACAAACGACGCGTGAAATCTCGCCAAAGTGGAGTTACGTCTATGATGAAGGACTTGGCTTGAGAATTCTGGAAATGAAACCTGACCTAGAAGCCTTTAGGAAAGCGAGAAATGCGCTACGGGACTTGTATGAGTGAAATGTCAACTTGATTGTTTTTGTTGACACAAACATACTTGAAGACTATCTGAGAAGAGCCGATACCTATCCGTGTTCGGTGATGTTTCTAGACAAAGTGGCTTCAGGACATATCAAGGGGCTGACCTCAGATTTTGTACTATCAGAATTATTAGGCATTCTGAAAGGAGAACGAGAAAAGAAACTAGGTTTGGAGAAAGTCAAGCGCGAAGTGTTGTCAAAACATGACAAAGAAGTAATAGATGAGAGTATCAGACTAATCCGACAAAACATAAAATCGGCGGAAATTCCCGAGATAGAACATGAAGAGATCTATGAGACCGTGCTAAATCTATGCGTTACCGTTAAAGACGCCATGGTATTACAGTCGGCAAGAAAACTTAGGGAAAAAATCAAGGAGGACACCTGCATTGTCAGTCGTGATGATAGAATGCTATATAGAGGATGGAGACTAATGCCTGTCTTTTTCCCATCGCATTTTATAGACAGGTGTCCGAGCGATTGCGTAACACCGTGCAACTATAGAAAAGTTTAGAAAAAGGGTTTATTCACGGTCAAGTCTAATGCAAAGTTCTCCTAGGAGAACCGTTCACCCGGGTGGACTTCATATTCTTGTTCTCCTTGAGAGACCCTTTTGGCTTAGTGGGATCTTCATCCCTTGTAAAAGTGCTGTTTCAACTTGATTTCTTGGCAGTGAACGGTCAATCATCCTCTCGTAAAAATGTTCATCAAATCTCCGGAGACAATCCTGCCAAGGATTCATATACCAAACTCTAGCGTCTCGACTATTTCTGGATTACCCCTTCCGTCGATTGAACTTTGGATAGCGCCCGTGTCTTCTTTTGTAGGCATGCAATTCAGCGTTTTGTCTTTGCACAGCTCTATCCTTACCGCCTGTATATTCGACTCTGTAATATGAAGCGCCTACTATTGGTGCTCTACCTGTGGAGAAGTGAGACATAAGCTGTGTGTAAACAGCTCCTTCCCCTATGTATAGAATATCATATTCGTTCCCCAGCTCATAGACCCCGTAGTTGGCTGTCTCTCTAGCAACATCCTCCTTGGTAAAATAGGACCATCTAATTGCTAATGGCATATCCTAACATATCTCAGGGTGGCAAAAAAACTTATGGACCTTCTTTCTCATCCATCATACGTCACCTTAGTACTCTCGACGCTTCTTTCATTCCCATTCCTCACCGCTTTCAACGATTCTCTTCCAGCATCGAGAGCAAACCGGGTGACGTTCATCCTTGACGTACAGCGCAATCGGTCCCGGCTTTCTGCATCTACTACAGGATTCCGATTGACTCATTGAGCTGCAACCTTTCTTGGAAGGAATTGCTTCATCAAAGACTTGAGGCGAAAGTCCGCTTGAAGCCGAGAACACTTGTTTTCAGGATAATAGCTCTCAAGTATGATGGCGATAGCGCTGTCGATGATGATGCTGTAATCCTTGACTTGGAAGCATTCCGGCAGAGCTTGAACGTGACGCTCAAAGAAGGCCTCGATGAGCCTTCCAACCTGATCTGAGATAACGAAGTGTCTTCTCTTCGAAAATCCTAGTTCAGCCAGACGCTTTGATGCTCTGTCCTTCAACTTCTTGAGGCGGTCGTCGATGCCTAAGTGGGCCTTCAGCTCCCAAAGCTTCAACATGAACTCTCGGTAGTCGCCGTTCCGCTTCTTGAACTGAGGGTTGGCTGAGTTTATGGCTTGAATCAGCAGAGGCGTAGGATTCCCCTGTCCAAGTCGACTGAAGTTCAATCGGTTAGAAGGCATGTAGCTCTCAAGCTGAGTTTCCTTTGGAACGATGAAGCGGATCTTTCTTTCAAGGACCAAGCCGCATAGTGCGCAAACAAAGCGGTCAGGGTCCTCTGGATTGTTCAATTCGAGTATTAGGTGGGAGAAGCAGCTAGGGCACTCGCTGTTTCGATTCTGTCGTAACGGTTCCTCAGATTCGTTACGATAGTTCCGTAACGTCTTCCAGACAAGAGTGCTGGAGATCTTCTGGCCGTTAACTTTGCTCACCATCTCCGCTATCTGCCGAACTGAGTGTCCGTACTGACCGAGCAACAAGATGTGGTCCTTAATCTCTGGATGTGTCTCAACGATTCGCCTAGCCATCGTCGCATCCTCCGCGAGAACAAGCTTTCGCTAGGGCTTCTTTCACTTCAGGAGAGAGCTCAGGATCATCATCGAACTGGACCCGCGGCCTCTTCCTGAGAAGCTTATAATATTGACCGCTATGAGCACGGAAATTTATGCAAATGTCTACCCGCGGGTCATCTGTCGCGAATGTCTCAGCTCCGCAGATAGGACATTTCCCCATTCTTATCGTTCTCCTAGAGCATGCTCCAGTTTGCGAGTGATTCTATCTGCGAGAACTATCAGGTCGAATCCAGGGTACTCGTCAGCTAGCTTGTGGAATGGGGTCCAGCGGTTGAACGTGGACCAGAAGATGTTGAGAAGGGTTCTTAGAAACCTTGCTTGATTTCTGGAGAGTTCAATGCTAATGGATTCTTTAGTGAGTTCAAAGCCGCATCCATAGCACTCTGACGAATCGGGAGAGTTCGGCACTTGGCAGTTCGGACACATGATTAGGTCCTCTCTCTTTTTCTCCATCACGGAGACTGACCTTGATTCCTCTCGTAAACAGCTTCCCAGTGGTAGCGGTCAAGGCTCAACTGAAACGCGACGAGAACAAATCCTGGAGGCTCGTTGGCTAGCGCGAACTGGAAATCGTCTTCATGCAGGCCACCTACAGTGATTCTCTCAGGCTGACACTCGCTCATGTCTGGGATCCTCCAGCCTTCTCGACTGCGCGTTCAAGAGTCCAACGAACAGCTCCGGTTAGCTCTTTGATCAGCTTCTCATCGAGTTTCAAGCCTTCCAACGAGATCTCTGTCAAGCAGCCTTCGCTATCTGCGTCTAGCCGATATTTCCCGCCATGCTTCTCGGTTAGGGGAATTAGAACTCTCTGAACGAGAAAGCTCTTGAAAACCGGAAGATCCGCTTTCACCGAGACTGTTGGCTCAATCGTAACGCCTTTTGGCGTGCTCTCGGCTATGGCTAGCTGCGATCCATCCTTGCCTCTTATCTCAAACGTTGAAGGTTCAGGAGCTGCAGGACTGGGTATTGCTTTCGCAAGGCCCTGTTTTATCAGCGCGTCCGCGTTCTCTTTCGGAAGGCTCGCTATGTCTTCAGCTTTGAAAGGGCCATGAGTCTTCAAGTCAACTCCGATTATCTGAGGAACATCTTGGACGAAACGGACTAGGACCAGTTCAGAGGGCTTTGAGACTTCAGGTTCAACGGGTTTGGCTTCAGCTTTCTTTTCAACTCCAACCATCTCTTCCGCGCTGACTTCGCCTCCTCCAACTAGATTCGATATGGCTCTGTTGCATGCTCGCGTCTGAGCTAGAGCTCTGACATCATGGACCTCGTGAGTGAACTCTCTTTCATCTGTACTAGCGGATCCAACAGCGTCAGCGAATCTTCCGCTTGGGGCTATAGCGCGGTAAGTGTAGTGGTAGACTCTAACGCCTGATTCTAGGTCCTCGACTCTTTCCTCCCGTTTCTCGAGACTCACGTTACATGCTAGCGCAATCTTCATCCAACCGGATTTCTTAATGTAATTCTTGCCAGCGATAGGCTGATAATCGTTAGACGTCAGGGCATTCGATTTGAACCATTCAAACGCCTTCATAGCAGCTAGGACCCTCTCAGGACTGGCCGGAGCAACGATCTCCCTCTCCGTGGGCACTATGGAAGTTTCTGTTTCGCTCACGGTTTCACACCTTTCCTTCGTAATCCTGCAAGCACCTGTCGCAAAGCCAATGGGTCCCTTTGTTAGGTATCAGGTGCATCTTAGCTTCCAAAGAGCCACATTTTTCGCAAGGGTTTACCCCACTGTTCTTTCCCCTATATTCTTCCAGCTGGTCTGTAGCAGATATAGGGGATGAAACAGTGGGGTACAGTAGCATCTCGCGCCGATCCATAGGGTTGGCTTCTTGGCTAACTAAGCCAGCTGATTCTAGTGCTGGGATAATCTGTCGGCGTAGTCGGTCGTCTGCAAGCGGTCTGTGGTATAGCTCGAAGTATGAGTGAGTGACCTCCTTTCTCGTTATTCCGTTTCCGTCTTTACTCAAGGGAATGATTACGTCCTCGAAAATCCTGTAGGTTTCCGGTGAAAGACCCAATTCATTTGATTTAGCGACGCTTTCGTAGAGTTGGAATCCTGCTTCGACATCATCATCGTTAGCGATAATAGTCTGTTGATCTTCCTTCTCTCGAGTAAAGCAGTTGAGTAAAGCATGGGCTTTGATCAATCTTAGTAGGCGTGGGTAGTCCCTTGTGTCCCTTGGATTTAGATGGGCCTTCCGTGTCAAGAATCGATCTAAGATTCGGTTGCCGTTTGGAATCACAACGTTTCTAATGCCCGTATTCCTTATAGCCTCTATCCTTGCTTTCAGCCATCGTCGCAATGGATGAGACTCAATGAATACACGGAATCTCTGCAAATCTGTTTCCTTCGCCGTAATGAGTCTTAGGGAATCGAGCAACTTTTCATGGGTGATTTCTGGGCTCAGAAGCCAAAGCCTTGTTCTCTCTTGGTCTTCCAGCGTAGGCTTGGCAGTGCAAAACACGACGGTTGGATATCCTAAGATTTCCACTGTCTTGGTCCGAAGGCCAGCCTTCTCCCGTTTGTCAGTAATCTTATAGACCAAGACTTTCCGGTCGTGGGAAAGAAGCGGTCTTAGGCGCTCCATGAGCATCCAATGTGGCTGGTCCATAAAGATGACTATCTTTCCAGCAAGATCGACAACGATGACCTTGCGATCTTTATCCCAGTGGCCGATCTCGTGAAAGAAACTAGTCGGGGACGCACCAGCGTATATTCTCTGGTCATCTTGTGGGAAGTATGCTATCAGCTCTAGCGGAATGTATGATTTCCCAGTCGATGACTCTGCTTGGTAGGCAACATTGAACTGGTCGCCCTCAGTCTGAGCGTTGAGCATCCCAAGAAACGTTATCGCCTTCGCAGGTTCGTCACGTTTAACGGTCGTCGCTAGAATCCGATTCAACTCAGGGATTGTGATGGGTCTCTGAATAGCTCTGAATCTTGCTTTGAGGATCTCCTTCGGGTCGACTCCTAGCTGGCTGGCGATCTTCAAGACGGAATCTGAATCTTCAAGGTCTCCCAAGACGAGCGGTCCGACGGTCTTCTCTCCAACCGTGAAAACTAGGCCCTCGTCCGTATACTGGCAAAAAACCTCGGGCAACGCTTCACTATTTTTATTGCCGGGGAGATTCAAGGCGCTTTCAGCTCCCAGTAGTCAGGCGCAGTCTCTCCGGGCTCGGGTTGGGTGTGGTTCCGGCTCGACCCGAGCCTCCACAATTCTGAAGTCAACTCGATGGTTTCTCCTCCTTTGCGATCTGCGGAAGCTTCTCGACGATTAGGCGTCCCTGACCGTCGACAGAAAGCAGAACTCAAACTCCCTTTTCGAAGCCTAGGTTACGGACATCCTTTGGCACATAGATGATTGGAACTGTGTCATTAGAAGAAATCTTAACCGTCTTGACAGGAATCAGTTTCGCCAAATGGTGCTCCTCTGTTTTTACGTAAAAATGCGGACAGCTTATATATCGATTATGTCGATATATTCCAAGGCGCTGATATATGTCGAAAAAGGCGACCTATCCATTTCTTACAGAATTAGCGCGAAAGACTTTTCCAATGCTAGATTTGGATGAAAGCAAAATCCTCGCCACAATCGCAAACGAGGGATCTCAAACAATCTATGATCTGAAGAACAAGGTGGATGTACCCTATGGAACACTTCATTCAAAACTCAAGGAGCTTTACGGCAGAGATTTTCTAACTTACAAAAAACGAGAGGAAGAAGGCAGGCTCAAGATTCCATATACCTTGACATTTCGAGGAAAACTGGCTTCTTTGACATCACCGATCATAGATCTTTCTAAGCTGAAAGACAGCTTGGTGAACGAGTTGCACATTGGCGTTAATAATGAAAGAGCGCTAACAGGAGTTCTTAGCACTTGGTTCTACGGTCTAGAAAATTTGGGTGTCAATTTGGAGTCTATCGACTTTACCTACACCTTCTTTGAGCAGACATTTAACGCAGCTTTGACTAACGTTTTAGGAAGGGAGTGCCTCCTTAAAGGGATAGGGTTCTTCGGATATTTGAGGGAGATAGGCATAGTTCTTGACAGGACTGAAGAAGAAGCACTTCGACACTTTCTCGATGTTTGGATGCAATTTGCAAAAGCGAACGCCGATTTTTGGTTAAGAATGCTCGAAAGAAACTTGGATATCCCCATTAGACCATTGATCTCTGGCAGTTTCTTTATATCCAACAATCCCCCAGCCTCGATTGTCCTCCAGCTTGAATTTCCGAGACTGGTTGATGCATGGACAAAATTGTTAGAGAAAGCTTCAAAACAGGATTTGACTTCACGCGAGGTCAAACAACTACTGGAAGAGAACTCAAAGGAAGTCCCCGGCATATCGAGTTCTTATTGTCAAGCCATGTGTCTCGATGGCTACTGTCGATTGTCAAAAGAGTTTTGCCGATGGGTAATGGAGAAGGACCCGGAAATTTGGAGATGTAAACACATCGCAGGTTCATTGATGTCTCCTGATATAGCAAGGAAGATCTTTGAGTCCAAAGGTTGTCATAGCACGACAAACTCTCACAAACCGTAGGAAAGGCTCAGAATGCATCTTGATGGCGATTCCAAGAAAAGTTCAAGCTCCTTTCAACGCGGAGAGCGTTAGAACAGGCTTATTCCTCCCTCGCCTGGGTTGTAAATATATATGTTCTATTTAGAACCGACCAACCGACCTATGTAGAACCCGCTTCAGGACCCGGTTGAGATCAGAGGAGCCTCAGCCTTCGCTTCCTCTCCGACCACTTGCTTGGCTCCGATCATCGCCAGCTCATGCGTCAACGCGACCAAGGCCTTCACCGCCTCCTGATCCAGATTCAGCCTGTACATCTGCGCTCTCCCGACACGCCTCGTCTGCTTGATCAAATCCAACGCTTCAAGCTTCTCCAGTAGGCTTAGCGCTGTCCGGAAGCTTACTCCAGAGTGCTTCGCGATATCCGACTTGGAGTAGTCCCACTCCCTGAAGGTCGTGAGGAAGTCTAGAATCTGGGCTAAGGCTGAGCCGTTGAAGAGGCGTTCCAGAGGACCTTGTTCTAGAGCTTTACCTTCCAACATTGATCACCTTGACAAAACTCACCCGCAAACTAGCTATCGCCAAACTCACCTTCTGGATTTCTAGATATCTTCTGGAACACTATCTATCCAGATGTAATGTCTGAAAAGCTTATAAATGTTACTTTCATGTAACAATATTGTGAATCCTATCACATAATAGGCCGAAGACCAAAGACGCCGGCGGAAACCCGTTGACTACAGAAGAAGAGCTCAAGAAAACGGTTCTCAGAAGGATGCTGCACGACAGGATAATCGGAGGCCGCCACACCGCGATCGAAAATCTATCAAAGGGCATTCCAAAGCATCTGAGAGACCAAGTCAAAGATGCAGTAGAAGAATTGACCAAAGAAGGGTTTCTGATACGCAGACGTACAGAATACGGCCTACAGGTTTCCCTGAACCCGAATCTATTAGCCGAAATAGACAGAATCACCGAGACCTAGCTGAGATTCGATCCGTGTTCCAGCTTCGCGATCAGATCACGTGTTCTAGAGCTTCAAGATGGCCAAGTAGCGCTTTATCTCTTCGTAGCAAGTCTCCCTTTTGTAGTAGCACTGTGAAAATACTCGCTTATCTTCTATCAGATAGAAGGCTCTATAGTCTCTAGCTACCTCAATATAGCGGAGATTGATCTTTCTGGCCCTCGCGTCTTGTACCGCGCTTCCTCGAAGAGGGTCTTCCTTGAGGATGTCTAAGTCCTGCAAGATTCGACGGGCGACTTCAGGGTCTTCCTTCTTCAGTTTCTTGTCGCATTCTCGAGATAGGAAGATCTTCCACAAACAACGCTCCTCAGCGAATACCGTATTCCTTCTCTAGCTCTTCGATTGGCCGATATTCGCTGAGAGGGAGTTTAGGTCTCCGCAAGATCTCTTCGAGTGCGTCTCGAGACTCCTTCTCAATCATCAGGTCGATTGTCTCCAGCCATGAGTCGTCTATGAGGAAGAACCGTGATGCCTTCTCGACGTTAACTGGCATCAGCAGCACTTCGCCTTTCTTCAGTTCTTCTACCAACTCTCCCTTCTCTAGAACTGGAGTGTCGTAGGCTCTCCTCCTCATCACTGTTCCAGTATTCAAGGCATGAACCCGTAGGACTCGATTGACTACCTCCATAAGTGCGCTGTTCTTATCCAATAGTCCTCTAGCAGACTTTAGAACCTCTACACCTTTCGGTGTCGGATGTATCTCCCTCGTCGTCTCGTCTTCAACCACCAACCCGTTGTCTACAAGGCATTTGAGGTCGATTTGAGCTTCAGGACTCCATGGACCATACTTCCACTTGATGAAAGTCAGGCTTAAGGCTCTTAGATTCTTCTTGGTCAGTTCCCTTTCGGCTTCGTAGAGAAGCTTCATCAGTTTCGTGCGTCCATGGATGAGTCCACGTCTAGACGCCTCAACGATAACATAAAGGACTAGGAAAGCGTTTACCAAAGCCTCTCTTCTAGAAGGGATTTCTATCATGGAAGACTCTGTTCTCTTACTTTTTCGGAGCATCCACTTAAATCTTCGCATTTAGCTTCGCCATGAGTTCCCTAGTTTCAGCCGGAATGCGGTAGCGTCCTCTCTCCAAGCGGTCAAGCAATCCTCGCTTAGTAAATTCCGCTAGCAGCCATGAAGCGGTTCCTGAAGGCATCGAGTTCCGGTTCAGATAATCGCTAGCATCAAACACGTCCGGCATATCGCGTAGCGTTAGAACCTGCTGGATTCTACGGCTGCTCATGCCCAGGATGGTTTCAGGCTTATACTCGAGAAGCGGAACCCCGTAGCACTCGCAAACTTGGAAGAGATGTTCGCCTTCCTGTTTATGTTTGCTCAAGCTGACAGGAACGCTGACAGGATAGCGGTATCTCCCGCGGCCGATGAAGCATCCTACGCCTCGCTCAAGCCTCTGAATCTTCAGTTGCGTGGACCAGTCCATGAAGACGCTTTTCGTGGCCTCTTGGATGTCGTCGAAGTAGAGGCGTAGCAAGATTAGGAACTCAAGTTGCGAGCGTACATCAATGTCAACGTCCAAGAACCGTTGCGAGTCGACGAGCAGCCGGATGCTGACGTCACGGCCCTCTCTAGCTACTCTCGCTAAGTTTCTCCTAGTGTAGACTGCATCAGCGAAGACTCCGAGCTTTGCTGGAGCTAGGTTCCTGACCTCACGTATGAAGAGGACCGTCCGCGGTAGACCGACGTTAACGCGCTTCGTGTCAAGAATCTTCCGTAGCAGGTAGGCCCAGATTCCATAGCGTATGCGGATGCTTGCGATCTGGTAGACTGTGAAGCTGGTTATCTCATCTTTGTTCGCGAGAACCTGTTTGAAGTCTATGCAACGCGGATCATGTTCGCTTGAGATGATGCCGAGTTGCTGAAGCTCGTAGAGACGTCGGACAAGCGGGAAGACGCTTCGCCGGTCTCCGATCGGAATCTCCTCCTCGTCGAACTTGATTACGCCTTGTTTAAGCGATTGAACAACCTTCTCGATGAGCGTGTAGAACTCGTCTTCAGGCTCGATCTCCGCGAGCGCTCGATCAATCATGGCTTCGCCGGCGAAGGTCCATTCATGCGCCCGTAAGCCCATCAATGTCTTGAGATCATCTGTGGATAGGTCGCTGAGCGGAAGCGTGAAAGGCTTGAAGTATTCCGGGACCCTGCGCGTAACCTCCTTGCCGCAGTACCGTGGAAAGTAGACCTCGCATGGGAAGTCTCTCGGCTGAAGCTTCCGAGCCTTCAGGATCTTCAGAAGCTCAGACTTATCCTCGGCGAAACGGTAGAACGCATTCTCAAGCCTTCCCTCATCAAAGAAGTCTATGACCTTCTCTCCTGCGTCGAAGAAGGTTTCAGCCAAGTATTCTCCGATCGAGCTTTTGCCTGAGCCCGTGGTCCCGAAGATGCCG
>Ga0315309_1001087_pt1 | contig 16322 bp, 16 predicted proteins | sample TDP4_MG_FD_203080 | JGI IMG/M metagenome (GOLD analysis project Ga0315309, IMG submission 203080) | Freshwater sediment microbial communities from Lake Towuti, South Sulawesi, Indonesia - TDP4 | ecosystem: Environmental > Aquatic > Freshwater > Lake > Sediment | place: Indonesia: South Sulawesi... | reverse complement strand
GGGTACAGGCGGGGGGAGGGATAACAATAAGAAAGCGCCAACAAGGGCATCTCTTCGTCAGGCCATAGCCCTTCGACTAGATGTTGCCTTGGGCGCTCCGATATGATTATAGTGCATAAGGCCGGTTTTGTCAAACGAGGCATCCTTGATGGAAGAGAACAAAGCAATAACGGTGACGGCCCCGTCATCCAGAGAACTGGCCCTGGCTCTGGCCCTGGGTTGGGCAGCGGCGGAACTGGTGGGTCGCTACCGGCATGGCATTCATCCGCGCAACCCGGCAGCGGCCAGGGCCTGGGAGGGTCGGCAGGTCCCTCGCCTTTCCTACAGCAAGCGGACTCTCCGCTCCAACAATGACCTCTTTTGGCTATTGGCCCAAAGGATGCTCGTACTCTCCGAGGAACTGGGCCTGGACGACCTGGAGGGCAAGGACGTCAAGGGCAGCGTAGATCGGAGGTTGCGCGCTCTACCAGGCGAGATTCGTAAATACATTGACGATCCCACTTCCACCAGGGCATTGGAGCCTGAGGTCTTCTATCAGCTTTTGGAGGACTGGACGCAACTGGCGCGTCTGGAGCTAGGGGTTCGGTCACGGACTTTACGGGACGTCTTTTCCTTTGCCGGTGACCTGGCTGATGTCTACTGGGCTCTGCCCGTGCCGCAGCGGCACAACCTGTCTGATTGGGCCGAGGCCTGGCGTAAGATGCTATACAAGCTGTCTGGGGCGGTGAAAGGCGTGGAGAACGTCAAGGCTTCGCTTCCGCCCCATGTTTACGGCGTCTTACGACGCAGTTTGAAGACGTGGCGGGAGGCCCGACCAACCTGGCTGGCGGAGGAGGCAACTTTCGAGCTGGCGCGGGAGATCAGTGGCCTTCTGGGGGAGCAGGCAGCCATTTGGGGCGACATCTTACAGGGCGAGCGGTTACCAGAGGACTATCTGCGACCGTGGGATCGGCGGGCTAGCGGTGTCCTCTCGCTAAGCGCCTTTGGGCTCATCCTGGTGCTGATCCTCCTCACCTTTTTTGCAGTGGTGGTAGGGGGTGTGGAGTTGGTGATTTGGGTGGTAGTGCCTTTTGTGCGGAGCTTTTTCCCGCAGGTGCCAGATGTCTCGATGTGGGTCAAGACGCCTTCGGTGAGCGACTGGCTGGCCATTGGCGGCCTGGTGGCAGCGGGTGGTGGTCTGCTGGTATCGGCGGGCGTGTGGTTGTTCCGCCGTCTAGGGGGCATCTATCGGTGGCTTCGGGATGGGTTCACCGACCTGTTGGTGAGGAGGCGGACGGTGGTCCCCTGGCGATAACTGATCCATCAATCCAGGAGGGGTTTCCCAGATGGGTCGTCGGTTTGGGACCAATGGGGTATTGACAATCTCTGCGCTGTGTGGTATCCTTAAGATGTACCAGGGCTAATGCAACGGAGCTGACACGGGGGTAGCCCTATGGTTGGGTGTTGGAGGGCGCAATGGCCAATTGGCAAAACAGCCGGGTCCCCGGAGCCGAAAGCTATCTATTTGATGAATTGTCTGCGCCAGCGTGAGGCCGATAGACCATGCCTTGCGGTGGCGTTTTGCTTTGAATGGAAAAGGATACAGGAAAGATGATGTTTTGGACTGTGGGCGCAGATTGACGAGTGGCTGGAGAGCGTTGGGGTGCAGCCGGGCCAGGAGGGGGTGGGGTGAGAGCCAATTGCATTAGCTATCCAAGGGAGGAGGGCATGACCGAATATCGCGACCCAATTACGGGTGATCCTGTAGATCAACAAGCGAACCAAGAGCGTTGGCAGCAGACAATTGGCGAGCTTGTCAATCAATTGCCTGAGGGGGACCTGGTCCAGCTCTGCAAAGCCTTGTATACGTTCCTGAACCAGGAAGGCCGTGGTGAGAGAGGGCGCGCACCCAAAGTGCCGCTGTGCGACCATGCAGTGGAGAGTTACGTCACCGACCACGCCCTGCTAACCTCAGCCATTGCCTATTGCCTGGGGTATGGCCGAGACGGGATTGACCTCAATCTGTTGCGCCTAGCGGCGATGGGTCATGACTTCCCCAGTGAGATGAAGCAGAGATTGGCGGCTCTGGCTGCGGCAGACCAGGAGGTTCTCAAGTCAGCCTGGGTGGTTCTCGACGCTCAGAGAGGTTGGCTGGAGCGCGTTGTCAGGGACGGAGGATTTCCCACCGACGAAGAAGCCAAACCGCCGGAAGAAGATTTCGCTGCTATCCTCTGGCAGGCCCACCTGGCCGCATCGGCCTCGCTGGGGGACTCGGCGGCAGATGATCAGCGGTGGGTACCATCAAGCCGAAAGGGATTCACCCGGCACCCCCTGGCCGCCGTAGAAAGCAAAGTCGGCCTGGTCTACGGCGGGGCGACGAAGATCAAAGGGTACGTCTTCGAGTCGGCGAGGCTGCCGGAGATGCGGGGAGCCAGCGGACTGCTGGATCGGATCAACTTGCTGGATGCACCCGCCCTCCTGGGGCAAGAACCTATTCCAGAGGAGTATCCACCACCGACCTACCCAGAAGCACTGGAACGCTATCGGCGGATACGGCAGGCATTTGCCGAACAGATAGGTCATGAACCGCTGTTGGCTCCAGAATGCATTATCTACGCTAACGGTGGGGACATCCTGGCCCTGGCCCCGGCGTCTTTGGCTCAGGATCTCGTTGCCGAGATCGGGCGACTGTACACCACAGAGACCTTGGTGGGCTGGGGTGTGGCTGTGGCCGGGGAGTTCAGCCTGCTGGAGCTTCAATATGGCTTGAGGCCAGCTGAATTCTGGATTGAAGACTATTTGACAAGGTGGCAGGATATCGAGTTACGTCCGATGTTAGAGGCATACTACGGTCGGGCCCAAAGCGAGGATGAGGCCAGAGCGCGCTTCTTCCGCCGCAAGACTTTCAATGAGCTGAGTACCTCGCTGGCCTTAGAGCGTCACAGGCGACGGGATGGGAACCCACCCCGACCGATTCCGAACTTCGAGATCATTTCCTATGCCCGGCGGTGCTCTTCCTGTGACCGTCGAGGTGCGGTGTACTACTTTGAAGCCCAGGATTACTACTTGTGCGAACCTTGCGCCCGCAGACGATACGTTGGATACCTAGCGAAGAAGTTTCAACCCGACACACGCTGGTTTACCGACAACTTCTCCTGGCAAGCTCCACAGCCCATCTGGCCATGGTATCGAGAGTTTGAGGAGAAGTATCTTGTCAAGCATCCCGACCAAAGAGAATGCTACTATAGTCGGGCCGACCCCAAAAAAGTGGACAACCCCTGGGACCTGGGGGAGATTGCCCAGGCCTCTGCCCCACAGCGCTTCATCGGCCTCATCTACGCCGACGGGAACAACGTGGGCAGCCTCATCGAGCGCATCGCGTCGCCCGCCGCCTACCGCCAGTTCGCTCAGCGGCTGTTCCTGGCTACGCGGGACGCGGTGTTCGCCTCGCTCGGTGACCACCTCCAAACCACTCAGATTACCGCTTCGGAGGAGAGGAAGAAGTGGATGCCAGCTACTCGTGACGAAGTGTGGATCCATCCCTTTGAGATTCTCAGCATTGGCGGGGACGACCTGTTACTCATCGTGCCGGGCAGTAAGGCTCTGGAGGTTGCCAATGATATCGCCAAAAAGTTGGAACAGTCTTTCCAGAGCCGATGGCTCTTTGAGGCCCGAGTGAAAGATGTTCAGAAGCTCAAAGCAGCCCAACGTTACTGGCCTGTAGATGAAGCAGGACGTCCCACCCTGGAAGAGCCCACAACCCAACCGGTGGTCAGCCTCTCGGCGGGCGTGGTCGTCGCCGCCGAGAGCACACCGGTGTTCTTCTTGCTGGATCTGGCGGAGGAGTTGCTGAAATCGGCCAAGGGCAAGGCCAAACGTCTAAGGAAGGAGGTATGCTACCACGGCGGGACGGTGGATTTCCTGGTGCTGAAGTCCATCCCTATGGTGACCACCGACCTCAAGGTTTTCCGGAATGAGGCCTATGCCGTGTCCCAAGGTGATTGCTGCCTGCGCCTCACCTCTCGCCCCTATACCTTGCAAGAAATGGATGGGGTGGTGGATATGGTGCGCACTTTGAAAGACGTCGAGTTTCCTCGCACTCAACTCCATGCTTTGCGCGGGTTCCTGCGGCGAGGGTGGATGACGGCGATGATTAATTATCTGTACTATCGGACTCGCCTGAGACCTGAAGAGAAACAGAAAGCCCTGGCTCGGATTTTCGACTGGGCCTGGCATCGAGACGGGATGGTCCCGTGGCGCAAGGTGGGGGACAAAGTCCTGGAGACAAGCCTGGAGGATCTGGTAGAGGTCTACGAGTTCATTGAGAAGAAGCCAGCGTAAGGAGGTCATGATGCTGCCTTTGAAGGTTAGACTGACCATCATCATCGAAACCGCCTTGAGTGTGGGGGCCGGCGGGTCAGCCGGAGTTCTGGCCGATAAACCGGCTATCCGCAATGGGCAGAGGCAACTTATCTTGCCGGGCTCCCACCTCAAAGGGCGTTTGCGACACGCCTGCGAGGAGGTGGCGCGGGCACTGGGTGAGCCGGTGTGTGAATCGCCACGGGCTGAGACGATGTGCCCTCAAGACCCAGCGGTGCCCCACCACCCCTGCATTGTTTGCCAGATTTTCGGCTCTCCAGGCCATCCCAGTCCCCTCAAGTTCAACGACTTGGTGCTCAAGGACCCTGTGCCAGGAGAGATCACTCGACCCGGTATCGGTGTCAATCGTCGCCTGGGCACGGTTGAGGAGAAGCTCCTGTACTTCGTGGAAACCTCGCCGGTGGGCATTGGAGCGCGGTTTGGGGCCGACGAAGCGATTGTTGGCACCATCCCCACGGAGCAGCATGCCAAGCTCCTGTGGTTGGGGCTCCGCTTTCTGAGAAACTGGGGAGGCGGGCGGTCCAGAGGACTGGGCTGGGGAGTGGCCGAGGTCACCATGTGGCTGGATGGCCAGGAGGTGCAACCTGAGACCATCCCCTGGCTGGAGGGGGTGAGAGTATGAAACGATGGCGTGTGATCATCACTGCGGAATCGCCGCTGAGCCTGAGTGAGCGCAAGCCGGGCGGCCAATTTCGGGAGAGCCTGCCCTACATTCCCGGAGCGGTCATTCGGGGAGTGGTAGCTCAGGCCATCCTAGAGGCTGCCAGGAAGGACCACAACTGCGATGGCGTCCATCTGGCTGAGCACCTCAAGGATGACCCCTGGAAGCGCGACGCCTGCCCTTTCTACCAGATTTTCGTCGGCTCACAGGCGGTGCTCTTCGAGAATGCTTATCCAGGCGAAGTGGAAGAGCTGCCCCATGTTCTGCCAGTCACGGCGGTAAGCTGCAAGGACTGGCGAGGGTTTAAGACAGAGGCGGAGGCAAAATGCAGGGCTGCTGACGAGCCGGAGCATCATGGCGTCTTTGACACCCTGCTTGATCGGCTATGCTGGGAGGAGTTGATGCCAGCCGGATTGATCTATCGCCCCACCTGTCCACACGTGGAAAACGCACAAAGGTGTGCCGGACGTGTGGATACCGCTAGCGGTTTCTACATCCGCCGCAATGGACAGTACGAAGGATGTACTGTGCGGCAACGCCTTCTGACCCGGGTGGCTCTCAACCGCCGGCGGGGCGTGGCCGAGGACGAACTGCTGTACTCGCCCAGTGTGCTTGCTGAACGCACTTTCGTTGGTGGCTTCTGGGGCGACGGTGTGGCCGAGGAGGTCAAACGGGTTCTGGATGGCGAGACCGTCTACCTGGGTGGCGGTTCTTCCCGGGGCCTGGGGCGGTGCCAGGTGAAAGTGCAGGAGGAGTCACCGATCAATGACCTGCCCGATCGGATAGCCAAGTTCAGTGAGGCATTGAGAGGGCGGTGGGAGCTCTACAGCCGTCTGTTGCCGCAAGCGAGGAGGCAACCCTGGCCAGGCAACGGTTTCTTCGTGCTCGATCTGCAATCAGACGCCATCCTGAAGCGTGACGGGTGGTTGCCCACAACGGTGATGGACGCAGCGATACTCCAAGAGGCTACCAAGGTCAGCGATGATAGCCTGAAGCTCCTGCGGAGCTATGCCGGCCTTGGCTATCGCGGTGGCTGGCAAAGCGCCTGGGGTCTGCCCAAGGAGACCGAAGCAGTGGCCACCATGGGCAGCGTGTATGTGTTCTGGACCGAGGACATCGGCAGGTGGCAGACCGCCCTGGCCGACCTGGAAGCTACTGGCATCGGTGATCGCCGGGCAGAGGGGTTCGGCCGGGTGCGGGTGTGCGACGAGTTCCATCTGATCTTAAGGGAGGGAGCGAAATGAACACAACAGTGACTCAATACGAAGAGGTACGCCGCAATCTGGCCTTTGAGAAAGCCATTGGCCAGGAGTTAGACGGCGTCGTACGAGCAGCGGCCAAGACGGTCCAGCTTCTGGCGCCAGCTCGGGCCAGTGAGATGCGGGAGAACCAGATCCGCAATGTGGTCAGCGTGGCGGTGGAGACGCCCAGTGTAGAGGTGATCACCAACTTCATCCGCTACCAGATGGGACGTTCCAGCCAGGGCAAGACCTGGCTGTACAACAACTTTGGTCAGGCGGTCATCTCTGATATCGAGGGCCCGGTGGGTGAGGCGGCGGTACGGGTTGCCGATGAGGTAACCGCCAAGGTAGGGGGCGTGGACAGGAAGACCATTTGCAAGGATGCCCATCTCAAGCTGGCCCGGTTCTATCTGGGTTATCTTAACCGCTGCTTCTACTATGGTGACAAGACCGGGCGGTGGGATGACCTTTACCGGGAGAAGGGGGTGTGCGACGATGTTCGACAAGTTTGAGAACCGTCTAGTGCTCAGCGGCTGGCTGGTGGCTCAGACGGCCCTGCGCATCGGGGCCGGGCGGGCCACAGAACCGGGAGGCAGCGACCTGCCCGTCCTGAGAGATTCCCAAGGCCGTCCCTACATCCCCGGCTCCAGTTTCAAGGGCGTATTGCGCTCCCGGGTGGAGAGCCTGGTACGGGCTGTCATCCCCGATCTGGCAAAGGGTGCCTGTCTTCCCACTGGAGAAGACGAGGACCGCTGTCTTCCGGCCAACGACATCAAGAAGGGTCCCAGGGTCGGCGTGGAAGGTATCAGCACCCTCAAAGAGTGTGCCAAGAAGGAGAAATGGCCAGATGCTGAGTTGGCCAAGGCGATATGGGAGCGATCCTGCCTGGTTTGCCGCACCTTTGGCTCTCCCTGGCTGGCCTCTCACGTGCAGATCAAGGATCTGCTGGTTGATCCCGGCATCTGGTTCGATCAGTACCAAGTGCGGGATGGGGTAGCCATTGACCGGGACACGGAGACAGCCGGCGAGGGACTGCTCTACGACTACGAGGTGGTGCCGGCCGACACCCGTTTTTGGTGCGAAATTGTGGTCGAGAATGCTGTTGACAACAGCCCAGAAGCCGAAAGACAACGGATTACCCACTGGCCGCTGGGGATGCTCTTCCTGGGTCTGAAGCCCTTCGAGCAGGGGGAGATCGCCATCGGTGGTTTCCGCAGCCGAGGGCTGGGCACGGTGAAACTGGACTGGGAAGAGCGGACCTACTTCGCTGCCGACGGAAATGCAGACCGGCTGATCCGTTATCTCCAGGGAGAGGATGTGGCAAAGAAGGTGACCGACGACCAGGTTAAGGATTGGATTGGTCAGTTCCGGCGCAAGCTGGCCGGGCTGCGATGACATGGAAAGAGAGGTGTCGTCATGCACAAGCGATTGTATAACGAAGCGATTATCCAGTTGACCATCTCCCCCGATGGCCCGATCCTCATCAAAGCTGGGGAGAAAGGGGCTGATCCCACCCTGCCTGACATGGAGTTCGTGCGTACCTATCACGATGGACGAGATACGATCTACCTGCCGGGGTCGAGCCTGAAGGGAGTGCTGCGCGCCCACTGTGAGCGCATTGCCCGCACGGTGGGAGGAGAGTGGTTGGCCTGTGATCCACTGGACTCCCGTAAATCGTGCAGTGCCAAACTGGAGCGTAAGGCCCAGAACGGGGCGGAAGCCTATCGCCAGTCCTGCTTTATCTGTCAGCTCTTCGGCAACACCTCGCTGGCCAGCCATCTACGCATCACGGACGGCTATCCTGCAGACCCTGAGAAGGTACAGCTAGAGGAACGCAACGGCGTGGCTATTGACCGGGTGTTCGGCAGCGTGGCTGTGGGGCCCTTCAACTACGAGGTGTGCACCGAAGGGGACTTCCAGACCACCATCCACATCAAGAACTTTACCGTGGCCCAACTGGGGCTCCTGGCCCTGACTCTCCGAGACCTGGGGGCTGGCCGGGTGGGGGTGGGCTTCGCCAAGTCGCGGGGTCTGGGACGGGTCAAAGCGAGGCTGGATTCCCTGGCGGTGCGCTATCCCACCAGCCAGCGGCAGAGCAATGCCATCGCCGTGCTTGGCATCGGGCGAGAGGTAGGCCAGGGCGATCAGATCCTGGGCCTGGGACGGTTTCTCTCGGATGACGAACGAAAAGACTACGGTTGTCCGGCAGGCGATTGGGCGCCGTTGCCCCAGGGCCTGGGCTATGGGGAAAACGAGTGGGGTGAGTTGGAGCTAAGCCTGGACGCCCCTGAAGCCATCAAGGCCGTCTTCCGCAACTGTGTCAGCCAGTGGAGGGAGGTGGCGAAACGGTGAGCGAAAGGGAAGGCTACGTGTGGCGCGCCCCAGCCCTGGGGAAAACCAAGCTGATTGCTCTACTACAGGATCGCTTCCCTGCCCCTGGCCCAGCGACGCCTGATAGCGAGAAGGCCCGCTACATCACCGAGCGGGCGAATGAAATAAACTTCTGGTACTTCCAGCCCAACTTGGCCGGGGACTTGGTGGTGAACTGGGACAGCGGGCGAGTCTTTTCTCCTGGCTTGGAAGTGCGCTGGCGCAAGCTTGGTGCAGAGGTGTATGACGTGCTGGTGTTGGCTGAGGAAAAACTCTCCCTGGGTGAGGGCTTCCAGCCTGTGGGAGAGAAATGGCAGGTCACCCAGACCAGCCTGAAACAGACCGGACTCTACTTGTGGGGCGACCATCGCCTGGGCTGGGAAGAAGTATGGCGGGGCCCGGATCTTCGCCCCTACTGGACGGAGGTCCGCATCCCCCAGAAGCTTCACTATCCAGCAGCGGAGAACGGCGCCGGCCGAAGTATGGTGCGAGTAGGTGGCTACATATACTCGACAGGCGACGGAGTGGCTCAATTTGCTCGTCTGGCGGAGGTGGAAGATGTCGCAGCGAAGAAGTGACTACGGCGGCCCGCCGCCGCAACCCAAGCCGTACGGGTTTGTCAGCGTGACGCGGGGCAAAATCCCCCGCCAACGGCCGGCAGGGCACGATGACTTTGAAGCCGGCCTGGTGAGTGGGAGAATGCTGGGGGTCATCACCGCCCTGACGCCGGTGCACGTGGCCAGCGGACAGATCGAGTTGACAGGCAAACGGGAGCCGCCGTTGGTGAAAGCCCACGTGCGGGTGGGTGACCGGCCGGTCATCCCCAGTTCATCGCTGAAAGGCTCTATCCGCAGCATCGTGGAAGCCATCTCCGCCTCGTGCATCCGCATCACCCGGGCCCGCCGGGATCAGCAGCCGCGAGAGGCTGTAGCTTGTCAGAAGCTGGATCAATTGTGCGTGGCCTGTCGCATGTTCGGGGCGTTGGGATACCAGGGGCAGGTGCGCTTTTCAGATGCCGTGCTGCAAGGGAGCCGAATGGAGATCATCGAAGTGCCCTCATTTTACGCTCCTCGCCCTCGGGAGCGACTGTACTACGAAGGTGGGCAGATCAAGGGCCGCAAGTTCTATGAGCATGGAAAGCTGGCCAGGGGCAACGTGCCCATCGAGGCCTGTCCGGTGGGTTCCCGCTTTGACTTCAGCGTCCAGTTCGACAACCTGGCCCCGGCCGAGTTGGGGCTTCTGCTCCTCGCTCTCGGGCAAGGGGAGCCCCGGTTGCGCCCCAAGCTGGGAGGGGCCAAGCCGGCCTGCTGTGGCAGCATGGAGATTGCGCTCACGGAGATGAAGGTGGTGGACATGGCTGCAGCCTATGCCCAATATGATACTGCCCTGGTGGATGCCGATGTCAGCACCTACCTGGCCGCGGCCAGGGAGCTGGTGCTGCCCGGCCAGCTTCGGGAGCTGGCAGACCTGCTGCGGTATCCGAGTGAGAGGGAGTGTCCGGAGAGGAATTATTAACCTATGGATGAGTGGGTGGGTGGTGAAAGGTTGGTATGCCCAAATGTATTTAAGTGATGCACAGGAAAAGGACAATGATAGTCCGCATTTCAGAAACAACTCAAAAAGGGCATCTACCACCCTGAGGAAGCTCTCGGGCGTTGAGCAGCAGCTCTACTTCCGCCTGGAGGAGGCCGATGTTCGGGTGGTCAATGTGGACGATGTAGTGGCCCTGTTGGGGGTCTCGCCGGACTATGCGCGTAAGATCCTGAATCGGCTGGCAGCCAAGAAGGCGATGGAGCGGGTGAAGCCCGGCCTTTATGTTCGCTATCCGGCCTCGATTGTCATCAATAGGGGAGAATACACGGAAAACCCTTTTCTGGTGGCAGCCAAATGGGTGAAGCCTTATTTCTTCTCTTACTACTCAGCCTTGACATTGCACGGACTCTCGCAGAGGTACGCCAACACCCTGTATGTCACCTCCACTCGATCGTGCCCCAGGTTGCCCTATCGCCAGTTCACCCTACAAACCATTCGCGTCATCCCACCACGCTTCTTTGGCTTCCAAGAGATAGACTATGGGGGCACGAATATCTTCGTAGCCGATGTGGAAAGGACCATCGTGGACGTCTTTGACCGACCAGAATATGGAGGGGGGTGGGAGGAAATCGTCACCTGCCTGGCTGACGTGCAGGACCTGGACTGGGACCGGGTGGTGCAATACGCAGATCGTTTTCAGACCAGAGTGCTGATCCACCGTCTGGGGTACGTTTTCGAAGGCTTGCAGGACAGAGTGAGGGTACCGGAAAGCTTCTTGCGGGCGCTCAAGGGGCGACTGAGTGAGAGTGTGTATTACTTCGCCGACCGGGAGGGTGAATACAATCGCGAGTGGAGAATCATTGTGGCGGCCGGAGTGAGGGAGGCACTGACCGGTGCCTGACCGACGGTACTTCGAGAGACTGGGAAGGGACACGGGTTTCAGCCTGAACCTCCTGGAAAAGGCTTACCATCTGATCCAGATCCTGGCCCTGATCAGTCGGGATACCTACTTGAGCCAGGTTTTGACCTTGAAAGGGGGCAGTGCTCTCAACTTCGTCTACTTCGACTGGCCGCGCCTTTCCATTGACCTGGACTTCAACTTCACCGGCGCTGTGGAGCGGGAGGAGATGCTTCGGCAGCGGAAGGAACTCGCGTCGAAGATGGAAGCCTTGTTGGGGGAGTACCGCCTGGTGAGATCGGCGAGTTCGTACATCATGGAGCGGCATCATTTACAGTACAGCTCCGTCCGTGGCCTCAGAGATCGCATCAAGGTGGAGATCAACTTCCTGGAGAGAGTCCCGGTTAGAGGAAAGGTGCAAAGGGAGTTGATCCACGTCTTTCCTAGCGTGCCTGTCTTGGAGGTCTTCACCTACAGTGTGGAGGAGCTATTGGCCATGAAAGCGAAGGCCCTGATGGAGCGGGCTCTCTCGCGGGACCTGTTTGATCTCTACCTTTTGGCGGAAACCGAGGTTGACCTGGCGCTGGTGCGGAAGCTGCTGGCCGTGTACAGTTGTTTTAGTGAGGGGGAATGGGGGCCGGCCGATGTGGTGAAGCGAGCGGAGCAGTTTGCTGCGCGGGCCTTTGCCCGGGAGATGAACCAGTTTCTGCGGGACAGGGCGGCCCATCGGTTTGTGGACGTTCAGGGCCGGGTGGTTGAGTTCTTTGGTGGGTTGGCCTATGGCCCGGCAGAACAGGCATTTCTGGAGAAGTTTAAGGCCGGGGTGGTAGATTTCAGCCTGTTGTTTGAGAGATACGACCCGGCACTGAGGCAGCATCCATCGCTGTTGCTCCGGTTAGAGCGGATGTAATGTGAGAACGTTGGTGCTGCCCGGCCAGCTTCGGGAGCTGACAGACCTGCTGCGGTATCCGAGTGAGAGGGAGTGCCCGGAGAGGAACTACTAATCGCTTATGTTCGGAATTTCGAACTGTTAAGACAGTGGCGGGAGAGAGCGGTATGCCAGGGCTTGAGTACTTGGATTTTGACCTGCAAATTGGAAGAGCGAAGCGGCGGTGTTGCGCCAAAGTGATTCACTCCCCGGCTGGTGAAAGTTCAGAACACTTCTTCCGGTGGCCTTTCGATCCCCGGGATCTGGAGGTCATTCGGATTACGATCGAGAACATTATTCTCCGCTCTCGTTTTGCTGCTTTGCGTCATTGCCCGCCGCTGCGAACCACGATGATACAGGAGGTTGGTGTTCGGCTCTTTGATGCTGTCTTTGATGGGTCAATCAAGAGCTGTTATGACAGGAGCCGGGCTTTAGCTGATAGCGAGAGGAAGGGGTTGAGATTGCGTTTTCATCTAGACCCAGCCCTGTCTGGATGGCCCTGGGAGTTTCTGTACAACTCAGAGAGCCGGGATTTCCTTGCTATGTCAGCCAAAACGCCTATAGTGCGTTACCTCGAGATTCCAGAACGCCCTAGGCCTCTAGTAGTGAGCGAGGCATTGCGTGTATTGGTCGTCATTGCCAGCCCCCAGGATGAGCCTTACATTCCTCTGGATACTGAAAGGGAGAAGGAGGAGATTCTTGAGGCTCTAAGAGAGCCCCGCCTGAAAGGGATACTGGAAGTAGAGTTTCTGGAGGGAGAGGATACTTTCCGACGGTTAATGCGGCGGCAGCGAGGCCGTGAAGAATATCACATTCTGCATTTCATTGGCCATGGTGCCTTTGACCCAGCTCGGGAGGAGGGGTATTTAGTTGGGGAGAACGAAAGGGGCCTCGGGGCATCGATGACAAGTCAGCAATTGGCTCGGCTACCAAAAGATACTTTTGACACGCGTCTTGTCATCTTGAATGCATGCGAGGGGGCGGTTGCTGCGAGTTGGGATCCGTTCACAAGCGTTGCAGCGGCCCTAGTACGTGCGGGAATCCCTGCTGTAATAGCAATGCAGTTCGAGATATCAGATAGGGCTGCACAGATATTTGCCAAAGAGCTTTATACAGCCGTGGCAGACGGGTATCCTGTAGATGCAGCTTTGGCCGACACTCGGAAAGTTATGGATCAAGCGATCCCTGACAACATTGAGTGGGCTACTCCTGTCCTTTTTATGCGGTCACCAGACGGAGTATTATTTGATTTGGTGAGGTTACAACCACGTGTGGTTGAGGAGCAGGAATTAGCTCCCGAAGAGTACCGCAGAGCTGGAGACTATTTCTACCAACAAGCTGAGGAAGCGTTGGCAGCTGGAGAAACGAGCGAAGTAGAGAAGGCTTCGAGACAGGCGCGTGAATTCTATGAATCAGCTATCCGCCTAGGCGTGGAGGAGGCAGAGTGCTACTACAGACTCGGCAAACTCTGCCAGAGGTTAGGGCGGTTGGAAGAAGCGCGAGCTGCATATTTGAGAGCGATAGCCATCAATCCTGTTTATGTCGGGCTTCGTTCTATCGCGGATTTCTTCGCACCTGCTGCGAGTATACCAAAACTATAGGGACTTGCTGAAAATCTTGTCCCGCCGCTTGCTGTGATTTGCTGATGAAAGCCGAGGTGATCCAGATGAAGTGGAAAGGGAAAAACACGCCGATTCTTGATCTGGGAGTTGCTTCTACTATCGCCCAAGAACTCTCCCGTTCGCAAACTGATCCCAACGAACTTGCCAAAGCCTTCACCTACCTGCGCACCCATCGCGATGGCCGCCAGTTCTTCGCCTTCCTCGGCACCCTGGTGTCCGAAGGCGGATACCTGGTGCGCAGCGGGCGGACCCTGGACTACTACCGGGAAATCCGCCGGGTGTGCGACAAATACCTCAGGCCCTACCAGGACAGGCCGGATGAGATGGCCCAGATCCTCGGCTGGGCGGTGCGCCTGATGCGCTACTACGCCATCGAACCCACCCTTGCCCCACCCCCCAAAATCGAGGCCAAACCTGCTGCCGCCCCACCCCAGGTGGAACTTGCCCATCCCAAACGCATCCAGGACGTGCGAGTCGGGACGTTTCTCAGGGGCCGGGTGGTGCGTATCCAGCCCTATGGCGCTTTCGTGGACATCGGTGTGGGACGGGATGGGCTGGTGCACATCTCGGAGCTGGCAGAGCGGCGGGTGGGGAGCGTGGAGGAGGTAGTGAGCGTGGGCGACGAGGTGACAGTGCGGGTGAAGGAGGTGGATATAGGAAGAGGCAGAATCGGGTTGAGCATGAAGGGTGTGAAGCAGGCATAAGAGGCTGCCTTCTCTTCCATAAAAGGGGACCGAAATGGGAATCATGCATCTGGCCGGACTTGGACGATCGCCCGGCGCGGTCACTGCCGGGCTCTCACTCCTGCAACACGAGTATGGGGACAGCCCCGAATACGGGGAGATCATTGAAGGCGTAGTAGTGTTCACCTCTCCCGAAGTTGCTACCGGAGCAGAACGCGCCTTTGACTCCGAACACAATGAGTACATGAGCCTGACCGTCCAGAAGACGTGGCCCAGAGGCAAGAAGCATGCTGTGGAAGTGCTAACTGAGTTCTTTCAACGGGAGATCAGACAAGGAACTCTCTATCTCTGCCAGGTGGACGTCAACGACTTCAGCGCCTGCTTCGAGGCTGTGGCGAAGGCCACCCTCCGATTTCACCGGCCAGGCGAGGTGGGCAAGCACATCTGGGCCAACATCACCGGTGGCACGAACCCCTTGAATGCAGCCCTGTTTCAGACGGCCTACCTGAGCGGCTTTATCAGCCGTCTCTACTACACCTTTGTGTCGGATATCAGACAGTATGGGAAGTATCTCCAGCCGTTCAGCAAGGATGCAAGCCTGTTTGACTTCAGAGAGGTTTACGTCCTGAAGACCGCTTTTGACGACCGGTACCAACATGTCCTCGAAGAGCTAGAGCTTGTGGCCGAAGAGGATCCAACACGATGGCTTACGAGTCAAGAGTTGCTCGGGCGGCTGAAGAGCAAGGGTGTTCTGGGCTTTCAAGGAATGGATGCCAGAACCTTTCTCCTGGATTTCCTTCACGTCATGCAAGGACGAGGTCTCCGGCGAAGGAATAACGAAGACAGGATCCGCCTGGATCCCGAGATTGGGCCTGCCATCCTTCGCATCCTGCGCTCAGACCTCGTACAGGCTTTGTTCAAGGGAGGGGTACTACCTGACGAGGAGGTGGACCGGCTGACATCAGACCTTCGACTCACAGAGTGCTGGAGTCAAAGGAGTTAAGAACGATGCTCCTCTTCAACTTCTCCCGGCCCTTCCCCTTCACCCGCCCACAGCGAATTGGAGGAAAGGTAGACTTTGCAGAAGTATCCCAATAAGATACTATTCAGGAAAAGTGTTCTATGTCCAGAAAAAGCAGTCAAAAGCGTGTTCGCTCCCTAGGCCGCTACCGGCCCACCGGCATCCCCGGCCTGATGCTGCATCCCACCGTCCTCCTCCTCAACCTGGTCGTCCGCAGCGCTGAGGACAACGCTAAAACCGACGGCCTCATCCCCCTCGAGACGGTGGACTGGGTCACGGCCCTCATCCGCCATGCCTACGACTTTCCCGATCTGGACCGCTCCCAGGGCAAGGGCATGGTCATCAGCTTCATCGGCCAGTTCTTCCACCCCGACGACTACCTGGAGCACCGCATCGCCGATGCCCACGCTCAAGGGGTGCTCAACGCTCTCCAGGGCGACCTCCAGCCGCAGTTCCTCAAAGCGCCTGATCTGCGCACCTCCAACGTGCCCGATCTGGCGACCCTGGCTCAGGGACGCAAGAAAGCGTTGCCCCTTTACTACAAACAGCGATTTCTCTCCTTTTGTTTCGCTGGTGAGAGGGCCGAGCTGGACAAGTTGCAGGGCAATGCCCCGGCCGAACTCCTGACCCAAGCCCTGGGCGCGATCCGGCAGGGGTTGGACATCAGCGAGGAGACCTTTGTCATCGTTCATCCGGCCTTTGTGCCTGCCCGGCGTGTGCGAAGGGTTTCCGTGCAAAACGCGCTCCAGTGGGCCAAGCAGATGAAGCAACTCATGCAGGATCTCGCGGAGCGGGGTACAGAAGCCGAACTGGCCGTCATCGGTCCGCCGGGACCTTCATACACAGTGCGAGTCAAGAGTAAACGACCACGGAGAAAGAAGTAGTGATTATCCTCAACTTCTCCCACCCCCTTGCCCCCGAGCACCTGGCCCGCATCGCGGAGTTGGCGGGCCATGAGGTGGCGGTACGGGTGAAGAGGTGGATGTGAGCAGGAGGCGAAACGGGC
>Ga0315309_1001084_pt1 | contig 16354 bp, 17 predicted proteins | sample TDP4_MG_FD_203080 | JGI IMG/M metagenome (GOLD analysis project Ga0315309, IMG submission 203080) | Freshwater sediment microbial communities from Lake Towuti, South Sulawesi, Indonesia - TDP4 | ecosystem: Environmental > Aquatic > Freshwater > Lake > Sediment | place: Indonesia: South Sulawesi... | reverse complement strand
GCGGATACCAATCCGAGCAGTTGCGCGATAGGCGCATCACTTCAATAGACAGGATGAGACCCACCTGTCCCAGGGTAACCTGGGAGACCAGCTCTTTGAAACCCTCGCGGTGTTGTGCTGAGGTGGCCGTCAGCCCCAGGTCAGCGTCGATGATTTCGATGTCTTCGGGCCGCCACCCCAAGCTCATGGCGCGTTGTTTAAGCGCATATTGCAGACGCAGACTCTCCTGATTGGAGAGTACTTGATGAGGGCTCGACTGGCGAATGTAGATGAGAGCTTTGCGAGCCAGGTGGGATGGGGTCACAAGCTCTGATGTGTTCATAGATCACCTCCTGGAGGATCGACGAGAGGTCGTCGCTGATTTGGGTTTGGAGTTCTGGGGGCAATCGTTTCCAGATTTCTGTGGGTTGGTATGGCATAGGACCTCGCATTGCTCGGCCAGTGAGATTAGGTCAGTCACCGCTGACAGAGTCAGCTTGGTCTGTCCTGTTGGCCGAGATGATGCAAGGTTAGTCGCAAATAGAGGAATGCGCAAGGCCATATACCCACGATACGAAACAAGGACGTGCCCAGAACCTTGTTGGGGGGAACTGATAGACAAAAGAGGAAAGCGGCGACCGAAAAGTGGGTGCGTTGGGTCTGTGACCTCAATTTCGGTCAGATTCTCTTCCAGTGGGTTGTTGAAGGGGGTATTAAGTTGATGGATCGTTGAATCAGCCAGACCATAACCCTCTCTTACTGAGAGCCAACAGGACCCGAGGGGGAAAATTAAAAGAGACCAACCACGTTCCGGGCGCGGTAGGCCCCCCATTACGTCCCTCCTTCCTGCTCAGCCAGGAAGAACAGGCTCGATAGATTATACCAAAGAGCCGCTTTCCCTGTCAAGCAGGAAAGCGGCTTTCTGTTTGGGGACAGTTCCGTATAAAATAGTCGTGCGGAGAGGAGACAGAGCATGACATCAGAACAGCAACACTCATCTATGTCACCTACTCGCTATTCCCAATGGTTTGTCCTTGTCACTGCCGTCTTCATCACCTGTCTGATCACGGCCAACATCACGGCGGTGAAGTTGGTGGGCGTGTTCGGCCTGGTGCTACCGGCCGCCGTCATCATCTTCCCCATCAGCTACATCTTTGGCGATGTACTGACTGAGGTATATGGCTACCGCCAGGCACGGCGGGTGATCTGGCTAGGCTTTTTGTGCAATCTCATTGCCGTGATCGCCATCTGGGTGGGACAGGTGTTGCCCGCTGCCTCCTTCTGGGACGGGCAGGTGGCCTATGAGCGCATCCTAGGCTACACTCCCCGGCTGCTGGTCGCCTCGTTCCTGGCCTATCTGGTGGGTGAGTTTGCCAACTCTTTTGTGCTGGCCAAGATGAAGATCGCCACCAGTGGCCGCTGGCTGTGGACACGTACTATTGGCTCGACGCTGGTAGGACAAGGGTTGGATTCGCTGGTGTTCATCACCCTGGCATTTGCGGGGACGATACCCTTGGCAGGGCTGGCCTCGGCCATTGTGACCCAGTGGTTGGCGAAATCGATCTATGAGGCTGTAGTGACGCCGCTGACCTATGAGGTAGTGGACTTCCTCAAGCGGCAGGAGAAGTTAGACGTGTATGACTACGATACGCGGTTCAATCCGCTATTGATTGGAGAGTAGGGCGATGGCTCCAAACCGCCGATTGCTGATTTTGTCCTGTTCACAACACAAACGCTCTACCTCAGGCCTGATACCGGCTATTGAGCGGTACGACGGCCCGGCTTTTTGGGTGCTTCGTCGATTTCTGCGAGAGCAGCCAGATGACTGTGAGCATTTGGATGTATTTATTCTTTCGGCTGCTCATGGTATTATCCCGGCTGAGTGTCCTATAGCTGAATATGACCAAGTGATGACACCCCAAAGGGCTGCCGAACTGCATGATGAGGTGCTAGGTGCCTTCGCTAACTTGATCCGCACCGAGTACACTGAACTCTGTCTGGCTATGAGTGCGAAATACCAGGTGGCTCTTGAAGGGTGGTCAGCCCTAGTCCCCTCAGGGGTCTCTGTGATGATTACTGATGGCCTTCAAGGATTGAAGCTGGCACAGCTCAAGCGCTGGCTCTGGCAAGATAAGGCGGGCGATCTCGGACAAAAACATCAAGTGGTCAGGCCAAGCGGTGTGGCTCACCTACGGGGGATAAAGCTGCGGTTGGCTCCTGCCCAAGTACTTGAGCGAGCACGGACAGCGCTGATCGAGAACGGAACCGGTGCCGATCGCTTCAGGGCATGGTATGTGGAGGTTGATGATCAGCGTGTGGCCCCGAAATGGTTGGTAAGCGTGCTGACAGGATTGCCGGTAAGCACATTTACAACAGGTGAGGCCCGGCGAGTGCTGTGCCAACTTGGCCTTCACATTCGCAAGATAACGGAGACACCCAATGATCATCAAGGTACTTGAACGCGTAGGTGATGAATTCAGAACAGTAGACGGGATTGAGATTGAAGGAGTCGATCCTTTGCGTGTCGCTCCTGTTCACGATAAAGTGGGAAGCCCTCTTTCAATTCAGGAACTGGCAGAATTACTGGCGCAGGTCCAACCCTTGGAGCCACTGAACTCAGATGAGCTGGACAGCTACTATGCCCAGAACATTTCAGCCTGGCGAGACGGGAATCTATCACCTGATTCGATAGAGATCCCACATCATATCGGCCTGAGACTCGCGCTAGCGAGCATCCTAAAGAAGTACGGTGCGTCTGACCACCTGCTGATTCAAATTGGTTGAGGTTGTGAGATGCCTATCCTTTCACTCGATGATTTCAAATCATCGCCCGTCGGTCGTTTCGCTCAGGGGACCTGGATTGTGGAGTACCATGACCGAACTCACTTGCCAGAAGACACCTTTGTTGGGCTAGGAAAAATTGAGATCGAGGAATGCACGCAGATGGGGGATGCGTTCTTCTGGTTCCGACCTCGGTCACGCGAATCTTTGGAAGGTGACCAGATATCCCCTGTAGAGCAAGACGCTGAGGCGAAACAGGAGCTTGGGCTATCTATTCGTGAAGCCTGGGCCAAAGGCGAAGTCAAGGGGCGGCAAGACCCAAGGCGTGCTGCTGAAGTTATTCTCGACCAACTTAGTGAATCCATGGTGAGGTTAGGTCTTACGCGGCCTGCTTTTGAGATAGACCATCACACGTTTATTATCGAGCGCAAGTTTGCAGTCGTCGTGTTGGATACAAATGCACTAAGGGATGGTGCCATCCGCCATCTGAAAGAGCAATTCCAGAACATGCAACTTTGGGCAATTATCCCTACTGTCTCGCTGATAGAAGTTGGCGAGCGAATTGCGTATATAACCAGTAAAGTCGATGAGGGATGCAAGGCATCAAATAGTGTTCTCATCCGCCGCCGTCCCCAAGCTACTATCGCTCCGCAAGAAGTGAAATGGATCAAAGAGAACTTTCCGACCGAGACTTTGGAGATCACTCCAGAACTACTGCGAACTTTTCGGGGATACGAAACGAGAAAAGAAGACTCGTTTAAGGAACCAGAGCGAGTATCTATCAACGACCGTTTGATCTTGGAGGGCATCAAGGATCTGCGACGCCAGCGCGGTCTCCCAGAAGGTATCTATTTGATGTCAGGCGATAAGGACATGTCACGGCTGGCCCGACTCGAAGGGATTCATACGATCTATCCTGCCAGACCTGCTATCCAGGAATTCCCTGATGGCATCTTTTGCACTCGATATTCACTCGAAGCACATACTTACATTTACTGCTCAATTCATCGCGTTTTATGGGATTTGACTCATGTGTTCAGCAAGATACGAACACGGTGCCTTTCGGGTCCACAAGCGGGACATGCTCTGGAGTTGTTCTACTATTTCCCGACCAAATTGGTGAATGACTGGGTAGATGACAAATTGGAGGTAACACGCCTTGGACCCGGTGTTGCTGCCAACCCTGTTTGACGTATTGGACCTGTTGGCGAGCAGGTCTAGTCCTGTCAATCTTGATGATTTGAATGTCAAACGGCAAATTACCCAGAAACGTTTTGCAGAAATTGGGCGAGTGCTAGAAGGGTTTCGAGTTGCACACCGTGAAGATTCCTCACTGGTGCCCGATGCTGACCTGAAACAATTTGTGGAATGTTGGGAGGCAGCAGACCTGGATTGCATAAATGCCTTCCTCCGCCGCTATTGGCCCTACGACAAGTTTCTGCACTTTCTAGGGACTGAAAAGTGCATCCAGACGCCCCCCAGAAAGGATACAGAAGCCCGGCACAAAATCGGGTCTGAGCTGAAGAGCAAAACAGGGCTCACCTTTGTAGCAGTTGATACCTTTAAGTGGTGGGGAATGGCTGTTGGGCAAGTATATCTGTCGCACATCGGGGACAGAAACATCTACTGGGGCGGTGAAAAGCCAAACCTCGACACCTTTGAGGAGAGTCTGTTTCGCCACTACATTCAAATTAGGCCCTTGGACGGGTTTGCTAACATCGGGCAACTTGCTGACAGAGTCTGCCGTGAGCTCAACATCGCGTTCGTTCGGTTTGAAAGTCTCCTTGCCCAATTGTGTCTCCAAAGGTCCAATCGGTACATCACATCGACGTCTTTAGCCCGCCAGCCGACCAGCAAGTCACCCGTTCAAACCATCCTGCCGCGCTTCCAGGCCAAACAAATCGCTGACAGCTTGCGACCAGGTAAACCCGTTGAGTGGACAGACAAAAGACTCATGGAGGATGGCGTGTTTGTTGGGGGGCGAAGTGTGAAAATGTTAAAGATCCAGCTGGAGGTGATCAAATGAGCAAAGTTCATGAGGATGACCTTACCTTGGACGCATTGTTTGAAGAAGTCAGCAAGAAGCAACCCAAGAGCCCATATGAAGATTTTTTTCTCTTACTCAACCCTTTTCCCGCAGCGGGACAGTTCATTCCTGGCATCTGCGTTGACCAGGATGAAATCAAGCGAGAGTTCGCACGGACGCTGCGAGAATTCTATGTGGATGGGCGAGCGAGACGAATGACGATTTTGGGTCGCACAGGAGCAGGCAAGACCAACTTATTGAGATTCTTTCAGCAACAGTTTGAGGAGTGGCGTGAACCACGTTCGGGACGTCGCCCCATAACTGACCTGTTCACTATCTTCGTCCACCAGCCCCAGGGCAGCTACTTCGAGGTGCATCGGCAAATAATCAGTCAGCTGGGAGCACTGTTTTACACTGAGTTTTTCGAGGTCGTCCAAAGCGGCAAGATCAATCTCACCACATTGCCGGCAGAACTGCCTGGGATAAGCCCGGAGCTTGTTCGTGTTCTTGATCAGACCGTTTCGCGCCACCCGGTCCAGCTATCCTTCTTTGGACCCAATCTCCAGTCGCTTAGGATACTGGATAACTGGTTGCAGGGGGTGAAACTCTCCACTGCGGAAAAGAAACAACTAGGTGGTATCAGCGTCGAAATTGGCAATTCTTCTACGGTAGCCATCAAGTTTCTCGGAGACCTTATCAGAATCTTCCGACATGCGGACCTGTTCAAGGGTCTGGTAGTACTCTTTGATGAGTTTGAGGAAATCCTTTCGGGCCTGTCTCGAATCAATCAGGCTCGGTATGCACAGGATTTGCGTAACCTGTTTGATAGCCTTGCTGAAGGCGTCGTGTTTGTCATTGCCACAGCTCCTATTTCGAGCACTCTAGACCAAATCTCCCCTGCTCTGAGCCGTCGGTTAGGTGAAGGTGTTCCCATCGAACCGATTCGAGACGCGGACTCTGCTCTGGAGTATGCACGTGCATATATCCAACTGGGACGGCAGGTTTTCAAAGATCACATGCAACGTGAAGTCGTCTTCCCGGAGAATTGCTCTGAGGAAGATCGCCCGTATTACCCACTCACACGTACTACAATTACCGAGGTTTTTGAAGGACTTCGGGAAAGGCAGCCAGATGTGGTCCCCGGTGATCTTCTCCCAGAACTAAATCTCAGACTCTATCGGCTTGTGTATGAGGGAAGCTAGCGATGCTGCCTCGTACAATTACAATTGGCACAACACAATTGAAAACCCCTACGTTGTTTGCCAGCTACCGCATACGTGACTACCCTCGTGCTGGGTTGCGCTGCCATCCCTGGGAAATAACCGGCACGCAGGCCCTGTTGCTAAATGCCTTCGACCTATTGGCCAATAAGCGCACCAGGATGTTCATCGATGAGGTACGTCAATGCAAAGGTAAACTACACGAGTACGTCGAATTCGACGGCCCGCTAATGCTCGACTCCGGAGCCTTCAACTTCTTGCAGCACCAGGAGATCAGCATCACCCCTGTCGAGGTGCTGGACATCGGGCTTGAATTACGCGCCGACGTATCCGTTGTGTTGGACCATCCCTTTCCGCCCAATGCGACGCCGCAAGAAATCAGCGCTCGCTGGGACAACACACAGGAAAACACACGGGCGATGGTCAAAGCACTGTCACAATATGACGGAGATAAACCAAATGGCTTTCGTTTGATGCCTGTACTTCATGGTCACGATGCTGAGACATTGAAGAGCGCGCTGGACGATGTGATGTCTATCCTGGGCCACGAACCCGAGATTGTCGGCATTGGTAGCCTGGCGCCACTGGCTAGGAATGGTAACACCCGTAAGGCAATAGATGTTATCCTTGAAGTACGGCGGCTGCTGCCTGGAGCGCACATCCATTGCTTCTCAATGGGTTCAGCACTGTTGATGCTCTTCGCCTTCTATTGTGGAGCCGATACAGTGGACTCGCAGACCTGGATCATGAGCGCCGCCTTCAAACAAGTGCAATTGCCCGGCTTTCACCTGACTCGACTCTCCCCCCGCGAAGCTGAACGAGACCCAGGTAGGTATGAACGCACTCGCAGGGCCTTTGCCAAACATCTGCTCCGACTGATACAGGATGAAGGATTCGCTGTTAGGGATTGGGACACTGGGAGTGACTGGCCCATCACCGATGAAAAAGAGGCACTGGCCTATCTGAACTACCTGGAAGATCGGGATGGGATAAATCATATTCATCGCCGTGCCTGTCATAACTTGTACGCCTTCAATTTCGAGGCTGGCCGAGTGCGGCAGGAGATGGCCGCCGGCACACTAGAGATCTTTATCCAGGGACGGATGAAGAGCACTGTCTACCGACGAAGGTTTGAGTACGCTGTCAGGAAGAAATCACAACTGGGATAAGGCTATGTCTACCATCTCCCAAATCTACACCAGCTATGGGGAAGCATTGACCTTCTCACGGAACAAGTACAGCGATCTGTACCACGCCCGCGCTCGCAACGCCCGTGATTTCTACCATGCCTTCTTCCACAAGTTGGTTGTGCCCCTGGCATCTCGCTTCACCGATCCGGCCGCCCGCCGCCACATTCACCGCTACATTGAGCGTTTCTTCGGCACCGACAGGATTGACTTTGTGGCTGTGGACGGCACCAGCAAAAAGGTTCCCTTTCAGGATTTTATCGTCTTCTTCGCCTGCGCTTATGGGGCCAAAGGCCAAGTCAGCCTGACGAATGAGCCCCCCACTATCCACTATCAGAAGTGGTCGCTAGAAAAAGATGTTTCTATGGTCACTTACATCCCTGTCCCCTTCGCTGAGTTTGCTGATGTAGCCGACCAAGATCGGCGAGAGACATTTCTTGTCTCTGATAGCGACCGTGTGGACCTCTCCAATATCGACACCCGGATCATGGAGTTAGCTGAGATCTACCTGGCCTACAATGTCGCCACCTCGTCAGCGCTGGAGTCGCCTCGGCTGATTATGATAGATCGTTCTCCCAGCAGTGTACTGGCCGATGTTGCTCTTCAACCTGAAGATGTTCTACTTGTTGATTACCCTTATGACCGTCGCCGTCTGACTGTCGATGATGTACGAGTTGCATTGGCCCACCCTTTTAATCCATCGCTTGGAATCCCGACACTCAAAAAGTTCCGCCAGTACTGGGCTCTCATTGCCGAGTTTCATCGCCAGCGAACCCAGGCAATCAACCTAGCTGAGTTCGCCAGCCAGCGGGGCAAGTCGGTGACAGATCTGGATAGTGCCATCACCTACTTATTAGACAATAAGGCCTTTGCCCGCCGTGAAGACCGTGATGGCGTTCCTTGGTTGATCATCAATGTGGACGTGCGAGCCTCGTGGGCCTACGTGGTCAGCTTGTTTGAACACATTTGCTATCGCCTCTTTATCGAGAAAGACCAGACCGCTCTGCTGTACGAGGCTCCAGATGAGCAAGGGGTGCCGCGTTTGCGCTGGATGTCCCCGGACGATATTCGCTTTCTCATCGCTGTGGGTATTCGCGCTCTCATTGAGGAGTGTTGGAAGCGGAACATCTTGTTGACGGGCGTCATCAAGGATTCTGCATCTCGCTATTTGACACGCAATTACCTGGGTGTGATGAAGCTGCTAGGAGAGCAAGGCTATCCCGAATTGAACGACCTGGATGTGCGCTCGCTCCCCTGGACTGATCGCATTTTTCTAGAACTCCTTCCAGTCACTAATGAAGACCTGATGGCCCCGTGGGCCACCGTCGAATTCGACTCAACCTATATGACCCTGCACGCTGAAGAAACTCCTGAAGGTCGCCCAGCTATCGCTGGTGTCAAGCAATTCATTGTTGCTCCAGAGCGGCTTTTTGCCCGTTCATTGGCGCAATTCTTCCTCAAGCGCGACAAGCCCTCACCGTTGACGGGTCACGTTATCTTCATTGACCGTCTGGTCTTTCCTGATTGGGATACGGACGCACTGAACCGGATTGCTATCGAAACGCCTCAACTGGGCTGTATTCAACCGTTGTGCTACTCTGGGTACGACGATATGAACATCGGCCAGTTGGTCAACATGTACCTGCTGAATGTCTTGACCCGTAACCACTTCCCGGAGGTCATCGGCTATCCAGACCCGTTGCACAAAGCCGACTGGGGGGCCAAATCGGTTGGAGAACGAGCGGGAAAGATGATTGCTTCTAGTGTCTACTCCTTCCGTGCCCAGCCCCTCAGCCGCACTTTTCGCGACATTCGGGATTCGTTCCGACGTTAGGAGATAGGCAATGTTCGTTCCAAATTTGACTGGTATCTTGATGAAGGTAGAAGAAGATCCAATTACCCGCTATCGTTTCGAGGTCTGGTTTGATTACACCCGCCACGCTATCAACACCCTCGCTGAAGGCTCGATGGTAGCTATACCTAACTTCGCCGGGAACGATGTGGACGTTCACTACAGCATCCTGGAAATTACTGGTGTTCTGCCCATCCACTATGCCCTGGGAACCGACACATCGGGCTATCCGGGCTTTGTCGTCGAAGCAGCACGCAACGCCGGCCAGGACTGGCTTACTCAAGATGCTATTTCAACCGAGGACACCACCAAGATTCGCTGCGTCGCTATTCCCACCAACCTGGAGATTGTGGAAACGCCCCTGGCTTCTGATAGGACTGGGCCAGTCATCCAAGAGGAGAGTAACCTGCCGATGGTTGGTCACCCCGTCCACCTGCTCGACACACCGATGACTGAGCGCGTGGCCAACTTGGCTCTGGATTTAGAGCGCGACAACGTCATTCAGATCGGCGCCCTGGTGCGTGACTCTGATGTGCGTGCTTATTTGCGGGTAGAGGACCTCATCAAGGTACATTTCGGCATTTTCGGCTTCACCGGTGCTGGTAAGTCGAATTTGCTTAGCACCCTTGTCCGTAAACTGCTCACTGGAAGCTATGATCCAATCAAAATCGTTATCTTTGATTTGATGAGCGAATATACTGCTCTATTGCTCGACATGTTGGTGGAATTAGACGATGCACGCATCATCAACTTAGGTGCACAAACTGTGCCTGAGTCAGTGTTGGCGCATATGGCTAACCGGCGTGACCCAAAGTTGCTGGAACAGGCTGCTCATGACTTTCTGCGTTCCACTGTCTTGCCCAAAACTCTTAAGCGCCAGCAGAATGAGTTGTTGCCCGCCTTTCGCGACTTGTTCGCTCGTCGGAAAGTGTGGATGTGGCAACCACGTCAGAAGGCCATAGGCGAGTTTATTGAGACCATCCAGGGTGATGTGCTGAAGGGAAACATGGGCAACTGTGCACCCGATGTCTTCAAATTTGTGCGTGAGTTGGCCCGTGGCTATGCCCAGACTGATTTCAGTGACCAGACTTTGGCTGAAGTCAAGAAGAAGATCGAGGAGTTGGGCTATGTGGTCAAGCTGACTTCTACTGCCCGAAGCAATTTGATGAACTTGGAGAGTCAGCTTGAGGCCGAGGCAGCCAAGAGCCACGACGAAATACCCTTTTCAGTGGTGGTCACCATCCCCCAGATAATTGACAAGCTCAACAATCCCAGCGGCCATGCCCTATTAGTTATCCAGGCCCACAATCCTGACGAGTTGCGTGAGTTCACATCGACTTTGGGACGTTTCACCTACGAAGCACGGCGGCGTACTGGACAGATCACACCCCTGGCATCTTTCATCTTCGATGAAGCTGACGAGTTTATGCCTGGCCAACCGCCAGGTGACAGCTACAAAGCATCGAAAGCCATAGCCATGACCTTGGCCCGCCGTGGCCGAAAGTTTGGCCTGGGCATTGGCATTGCCACTCAACGCATCGCACACCTCGATGTCAATACCTTGGCCCAACCTCATACCTATTTTGTCTCCAAACTGCCTCGACAGTATGACCGCCAGACCATAGCGAATGCCTTTGGCATCTCTGAGGACATGTTCCGCCAGACTTTCAGATTCAAGAAAGGCGACTGGCTCCTGGCGAGCTATGACGCTGCAGGGCTAGAGGCAATCCCCATACCGATCCACACAGAAAATGCGGAGAACAGAATCCTTGAGTTCCTGGGCCGGTTACAGCGTACAGTCGAATCAGTTCCAGCCTGATGCACTGACGTATTTTATGGACTCACCTGAACACGCGCCCATTGTTATTGTCCATACTGTCGCAGCACTCGACTGAGACAGCCGTGCGCACAAATTTGGCGGATCCGGATTAGAACGAGGATGTTCCTATCTCCCAGCTCCCGTCCTGGGGCGTCTCAACAAGAGGTGATCCTTGACCCAATCTCAACCTCCTATCACCCGTACAACCCACACCCTGCCCTTCGATAGACTATCGCCGCGTGACTTGGAGCGGCTGTGCCTGTGGCTGGTCGAGCGTGAAGGCTACCAACGCGCCGGGCACCTGGGCGCAGCGGGCAGCGAAAGGGGCCGCGACATCGGTGGGCTGTGTGATGGCGGGTGTGATGGCCGCCGCCGAATCCCCGCTGCCCCAGATGAGTTGACATTCTTGCCAAATCGAGTATAATGTAGTCACAGAAGAGACTACATTAACGAGCGAGGGAGGAACTATGCCTGACGTTGGTGTGCGGGAGCTAAAAGCCCGCGCCTCGGAGATCGTCCGAAACGTGCGGGACCGACGCATCCGGTACGTCGTCACCTATCGGGGGCGACCGGTGGGTCTGTTGATGCCGTTGGACGAGGTGACCCCGACTCTCCCAACATCGGCCGGAGTATCGGCTACAGCCGTCTGGGAGGAGTTGACCCGGCTGGGTGAGGAGATCGGCCGGGGATGGCGTTCGCCCCTGACCAGCGCTGAACTGCTGTCGGAAATGCGTCGGTAGGAGGTCATCCGTGGCCAGTGTTTACACGATAGATGCCAGTGTCTTTCTGAACGCTTTCAACCCTTACGAGGCAGGACACGAGGAAAGCCATCGCTGGCTGGCCCAACTCCAGGAGCAGGCAACACCCATCATCGCACCGACGTTGTTGTTGCCGGAGGTGGCTGCTGCGGTCAGCCGGGGGCGGGAAGACGAGGACCTGGCGCGGCAGTTCGCCAACTCTCTGAGCCGTTTGCCCCACCTGGTGTTGGTCCCACTGGATACGGCGCTGGCTCAACAGGCGGCCGACGTGGCCGCCCAGTACCGTCTGCGCGGCAGCGATGCCGTTTATGCCGCCGTTGCCCTGCGCTTTGGCAGCACCCTGGTCACCCTGGATCGGGAACAGCGGGAACGGGTTGCCGAGGCGCTCACCGCCCATTACCCTGCCGAAGTGCTGGCCAACACAGCGTAAGGTGCCGCGGGACAAGTCGGTTCACACCATCCGGGAAATATGCTCATGGAAGAAGCTGTGGGAGGCTCCTAAAATGGTGGCAGTGGGCAGGGGATGACGGACCACGGCAAGGGGCGAAACGAGGGGCATCGAAACGACACGAAAGTCAACTACTCCATCTGCGTCCGCAAATGTCTCGTCAGACGGCTCGCAATAGAGGTAGCAACCGTTCTATCCAAGGACTCGTCTGGCGTAGGGAATCCTTCGGATGAGACTGCTCAGCAAGAAACATACAGGCACGGCAATCAGGCCAGCAATGAAAAATTTCACGATTGTCGGGATATTCACATCGAGCAGAAGAATATTCAGTGTATAAAGGATCGTTTGGTGAATGATGTAGACGGTATAAACGTTGGCGGCCATGGATTTGGCAATCGGTCCAGCCTGATTGAGTCTTTCCCGGAAAAAGTAAAGGAGAAAGACAATGATCCCTACCATGAGAAAGGTTAGCCAGAGTGAGAAGGCAAAAGATTGCCAATACAGTCCGCCCGTAAATTTTGCTACGTTCTCCTCACTTTCCAAAGCTCTCCCCAGAACCATCATTACAAAGAAGAGAGGAATAACCACTAGAGACATAATCCCCCAACGGCGGGCCTGCGCTTTCGATAATCGTCGGAACCAATCGCCCCGATAGGCCAAAACACCAATATAGAAGCAAAAGGTGTAGTGGACAAAGAATCCTGCCTGGAAATTTAAGAATATAGCCTTGCCAGCGGGGAAAACCAAATGCTCAATAAATGTAAGAATTGTTAGAATTCCAATACAGAGGAATAGAATAGCATCTGGAGGAAATCTATCCCGGTAGAGTTGGATGGACTTCTTTGTCGCACTTCGATCCGCCAGGGCTCTGAAAATTACATAAATGACCGCAAAGAGTAATAATGCCTGTAGGAACCAAAGATGTCCAGGATCGTACTCTATCCTCTTATTATATGGAGTGCCTCTATAACATACATCTAAAATATACTCATTAATGCTAACAAGTATGGTTGTATAAATGGCGATGGGAATCCCCAAACGGATCAGACGATCTATCAGGAATTGTTTGGAACCCTTACTTTCAAACGATCGAGGGGTGAAATACCCGGCGAGAAGGAAAAAAGCGGACATAAAGTACGTCTGATTGACGGTATTGAAGAACGCTAAGAAAATAGGACTGATGTCATCAACTGCAGGGTCTTTGACACTCCAATTTCCCGCCCCACCATAGGCAAGAGCGGCATGATGCAAAATCACTAAAATAGTTAAATAAATCCTAAGATTATCTAAGTAAAATAGTCTAGTCCGCGGTTTCGCACTGGCTTGCTCGGCCATTTTGCACTCCTTCTGTGGAGACTCGGTACTACCGGCAACATGTTTTACTAATTATACCACACATTTCGATGCATGTACATACCCTATTGGCAGACGGCCCCGATGGGCTTGCCAGAGCCGCCCGCTTCCGCCAGGCGCAGGCAGGAGACCGTGACAGCCTGAGATGACATCTCACTCTTGCGCCGCAGTGATGAGGATTTCGTAGGTATGGTCTACTTTCTCCAGAAGCTTGATCGTTACGTTGTGCTCCTCATCAACAAAGGTATCGCGTCGGCCCCCGCCGATGTCAAAGGCCGCCCCCTCCAGTTGTGGGACGCTCGGATCGGCATCCATGATCTTTACCGGCGCCTGGCCGTGCCGACACTCAGCGATGGTGTCATCGGCGTAGAGGATCAACACCCCACTGCCCGGCAGGTTCTCATCCACGCCGATGCTTTGGCGGTTTTCGATCAAATAGCAGGTGGTCGGACTCAATGGGATCTGGATCACCAGCGTATCCGCTGCCCCATCGGCCAGAGGGCCAAGGAAAACAGTGGCCGTCTCGCCAGGGTTGACCACGGCGACCTTGGCGGGGGCGATCCAATTTAACCTCAGCTTGGTCCATGAGGAGAACCCTGGCGGCGGCAGATTCATCTTGTAGAAGTGGCACGACATGGGATCCCAGAAGCCCATGCTGACCAGATAGAACTGATACTGACCTCTGAACTCCCCCGGCTGTCCCTGCAAGTCATGGTCATACAGGCAGGGTACAACGCGCCGATTCCCCACTATGCCCCCCAGAATGTGGATCAGGTCATGAGCCAGCACCCCCAGGTGGGCGTTCTCGCAGTAGACGGCGACCCCGTTGCCGATCACCTCGCCGCTCTGGGAGGCAAAGGGATCCGTGTCCGCCCAACCCAGCATACCCGGATAGGCGCAATAACCCATCATGCCGTAGGCGTCCTTAGGCGCCCCCAGGATGATCAAAACATTCGGGTACTGGGAGAAATCCACGTCCCCATCGGCTTTGTTGATGACTTCCTGAACCAATGAGGTAACTCTATCGTGGTCCACTTGAAGATTGTGGGCGGAGATGCTGTAATGGGATACGGGATGGTCGAGAGCGTACCATCCTTTTACCTCTCCCTCCAGCCACGTTTGGTCGTAAGACTCCTGGCGGATATAGGTGTCCAGTTTGGTGAAGACCCTTCCGTGGGCCTTGTCCAGGGTGATCTGAGGCTCTACATCGGGGAACCTGGCCAGGAGGACCACGACCTTCTGCTCGCCGAGGGATATTTGAGAGCGTAGGGCCGGCGACGTTGGGCTCGTCGGTGCAGGAGTTGGTGTACTGGTTGGCGGCGGTGTGTCCGTCGGTGCAGGAGTTGGCATGCTGGTTGGCAGAGGTGTGCTCGCCGGTACAGGAGTCGAAGTGGGAGTGGGCTTGGCTGCGCATCCGCTGATAGCCAGGATGACCAGACCGGGGAGCGCGAGCCGCAAACAGGCGTTACGTAGTGTCTTCTGCATCTTGATTTCCTCCCAGCCTTGTTTCCGCAGTTTCGTCGCTCATTTCCAAGAAGCGGGCATCCGAGATGCCCGTGGGCCGCCGCATCACGGATGCAGACTTGCAAACGGATGGGTAGGGTGCGGAAAATGGCTTAGCGGCCAGTGAAGGTAGCCAGCCCGTTGCCCACGATGAGCCCAATCAAGCCCGCCACGACAAAGTCCCACTGGCCGAGGGCCATCAGAATGAGCAGAACGAAAACCACCATCAGGCTCACCCACAGGCGCGGATGGTCACGCTCAGTATCTGCTGGCTTCTTTGCTTGACGGCCTTTTGAACCTTTCACCCTCTCCCCTTCTTCAAACCGGTCAGACTTTCGAAGTCTGGGAGACTTCGGAAGTCTGTACACTTACCTGACACCTACCACTGCCGTTGGAAGACGAGGTCGTACGAACCATCGCATGTGTGTCGTCTCGCCTCACATTCTTCGTCGCTCAGACCATCGCACTCTCCCGCTGCTCTGAGGTCCCAGGCTGGTGGCACTCTGTCTACGTGCTCCGCGATCTCACTTCTGTCTTTGCCGTAGGTCTTCCCTGAAGCGTCCCTCTCAACCCAGACCCATTGTTCACCCCACATCAGATACTCGGCTTTCCCTGGGCCTTTGTCGCCTGTTATGACCTCCACGTCTTTCGTATTGGGGTCGGGGTCAGTAACCCTCAGAACAACGCCATCTAAAGGCGCACCGTTGATGTCCACCACGGTGATGAAGATGGCGTGGCCGCCGTGGCCACACAGCAGTTGTCTTTTGGCAATCTTAAAGTCTTTGTCAGGCTTCGGGGTCGGAGTGGGTGCTGGTGGAGCTGGTGTGCTGGTCGGTGGTGGCGGCGCGGTCGGTGCGGGCGTGTCCGTAAGTAGCGGCGTATCCGTGGGCACAGGTGTGTCCGTAGCTGCGGGCGCGGGCGTATCCGTCGGGTTCGTTGTTGGGATGTCCGTCGGCAAGGGTGTCGCCGTCGCCATGACCACCGCCGTCGGAGTGGCCGCGCTGACGGGCGTGAAGGTCGGTTTGGGCGTTCTGGTCGGCGTTGGGGTGGGCTGAGAAAGGGCAATAGCCCTGCACCCCATCACAACGAGGGTCAGGAAAAGGTATCCAACAAAGATCTTTCGAAACATGAAATTCACCTCCGGTGGCGCAACAGTGCCGCCTGTGGCGCAACAGTGCCGCCTGTGGCGCAACAGTGCCGCCTGTGCCGCAATAGTGGCGCATTCTGGAATAGACAGGGCTTCCCAATCATACACCAAAAGTTGAAAATGCACAGCGAAAGAAGTGATCGTCTAACTGCTGATGGCTGAACACTGACCGCTTATCTGGCACCTACCACTGCCGTTGGAAGACAAGGTCGTACGAATTCTGCATGGGGCAGATATGCCGCTTGGCCTCACATTCCTCTGGTGTTAAGCCAGCACACGCT
>Ga0315309_1001083_pt1 | contig 16360 bp, 14 predicted proteins | sample TDP4_MG_FD_203080 | JGI IMG/M metagenome (GOLD analysis project Ga0315309, IMG submission 203080) | Freshwater sediment microbial communities from Lake Towuti, South Sulawesi, Indonesia - TDP4 | ecosystem: Environmental > Aquatic > Freshwater > Lake > Sediment | place: Indonesia: South Sulawesi... | reverse complement strand
CCTGTGGTGGCAGCCGCGCTCTTTTGTCTCGTGTCGAACATGTTTTGGCATGATGGGCAGGAGTCTACGAGGGCGTCGGCGCCCAAGTCTTGGACTGCCTTGAGTTTCAGTCCAGTAAAGGTGAAAGCGGCGTCGGGGTGTGAGAGCATGAGCATGGAGCCGCAGCAGTCCAGCTTCTCCGAATACGGCAGGCTCTCTGCGCCCAGCCACTCGATTAGTCTGTCGAGCTTTTGGGGGTTTTCTGGGTCGTCAACGGTTCCAATGCTGCTTGGTCGCAGTATATGGCAACCGTAGTGCACTGCGAGTTTCAGTCCGTTCAACTGGTGGGTTGCTGCTTTCTTTATCATGTCTTCGCCTATCACGTCGTGGAGGAAGTCGATTGTGTGCCAGATTTTCATCTTGCCGGTGTAACGTAGTTCTTCGTCTTTTAGCAGGGTGTTAATGTCTTCGCGGAGTTTTTCATCGTGGTTCAGAAAGTAGGATGCCTCAAACAGTGAGAGGTGGCAGCCGTTGCAGACGACTAGCAGGTCGTTGAAGCCTGTTTTTTCTGCGATTGCAATGTTTCGGGTTGCAAGATAGAGCGCGGCGTACATGTTGGTGCTTTGCACCGGTGTTCCGCAGCACGATGCGTTGTCTAGGTCTAGAAGCTCGACGCCTAGGCGGGGCATGACTTCGCGCACAGACATTTCGTAGGCGTATTGCACTGTTGGGATGACGCAGCCCCAGTAGACAGGTATCTTCAAGGTTGTTGTGTGCTCTCCCCCGAGGTTTTTTCTAGTGCTTTCATGAGCGTTGTCTTGAACCGTTCGTCGGGTTCGCGGAACTTTGGCAAGCCGAGTTTTTCCCTGTCGATCTTTTCCAGTTTCCTTGTGATGGTTGGTTGCGGTCGCGATATGTGTCCGCATTCGAGAATCATGCTTAGGGACTGGAGAAAGCTCTCCGGCACCTTTGCTTCTTTCTCGACGGCTAGGTTTCTTAAAGCAAAGATCAGGTCGACCGGCGCTACGGCTTGCGGGCAACGTTCCTTGCACTTGAGACACGTAGCGCAAGTCCAGATGATTCCCGAGTTGACGAGTTCTTCGATGAAGCCAGCTTTAGCTAATGCTACAATCTCGTGTGGCTTCAGTTCCAGCATCTTCATGGATGGGCAGCCGCTTGTGCATTTGATGCATTGATAACAGTTGTAGGGCTTTTGCTCGCCAATCTTGCCTAAGACTCTGAGTCTGAGGCTTGCATCGGGTTTTTTTGAAGTCATCTGGTCTGTGACGGTCATAGAACTAATCACAGTGAAAATCAAACCTTATAGGCATTATGATTATAGGCTGAAGTTACAAGGTTCCTACGTAAGCGTAGATTCTTCCTATATTCATGGCTTTTAGCGCAGCGTAGCGGCAGTAGCCGTCGGCGAGAACGCAGTCTTCTTTGCGTATTATTAGGGGCCATATGACCAAACTGTAGGTTTCGATGTCTTTTTTCAGTTCGTCGCTTCTTTTTGCAAGGTTTTCAGAAAAAATGTAGCCTCTCTTAGAATCCTTATAATTCATTATGTGAGGATTAAGTTTGATTCGTTTTGTGTCTACGATTTCTAGAATCCAGTTGCGTTGTGACAGAGTCTTTAGCCATGGGTCTTGACTCGGGTGTCGACCCTCAAACCTCGCGTCTGCTTCCCACTCTTTCCGGATTTCTGTGTTGATAAAGTTGTAAATCCCGTCTGGGTCTTCAATCACCCAGTAGGTTATCCCGCCAAGTCTGCGTATTGGTGTTTTCAACCGTTTCGCCGTGACCGAACTTCAGCTTGACGTAGGAGTGTTCTGTAAACGCTTATAAATCTGCTCAAGGTGAAAAATCCGTCTTAGAGGAGGAGGAAGAGCCTACGTTCTTCGTTTTATATTGATGAATGCGTGCAATCTACAATGCGCTTACCATTTTGGAGAAGCCGCAGAGGAGATTATTCCTTGAGCATCACAACACTTTTCTTATTCATTCAATAAACATATGATTCTAAACGTAGATCCATGTTGGAATAAGCGATGGGGGATCAGCGTTCAGCTTTAATTGTCGGCGGTGGCGTCGCAGGGTTACAGGCCAGCCTCGATTTAGCTCAAAACGGGTTTGTGGTCTATCTAGTGGAAAGGCAACCGAACCTCGGCGGCACCGTCAGACAGTTGAGCAGATTGTTTCCCACGCTTCAAGGCGCCGAGGAGACAATTAAGCCGTTAATCGAGAAGGTCGTTTCTCTTCCAAACATCAAAGTCTTTACTCAGGCAGAGGTTAAAGGCATCGAGGGCTCGATTGGCAAATTCCGGGCGAGAATAGAGAGAAGGGATGGAGAGGAGCACGTTCAAGCTGATGTAATCATGGTCGCGACCGGATTCAAGCAGTATGACGCCAAGAAAGTGGGTCAATACAAGTATGGGCAGTATCGCAACGTAATTACAGGCTTGGAATACGAGGCAATGTGCAGGTCAAACGGGCCTACGCAGGGAAAGATTGTGCGGCCTGATAATGGTCAAAAACCGAGAAGCGTTGCTTACATTTTGTGTGTGGGTTCGCGGGACGAGAAGCACCTCCGCTACTGCTGCAATCTGGGATGCTTAAACGCTATTAAGCATGCGCATTTTCTGAGGGAGCAGTATGGTAAAGAGGTTGACGCTTACGTTTGCTACATTGATGTGCGAGCGGTTACGAAGGTGGGTGAACAGTTCTACAATAGTGTTAGAGCCGAGGAGGTGGAGTTTATTCACGGTCAGCCGTCTGAGGTTCGAGAGGCGGGCGACGGCACGTTAACCCTAGACGTATATGATCAAGCAACGTCTAAACTATTGTCCATCACCGCCGATCTCGTCGTACTCGAAGTGGGACTGCCGCCACAGGTTGAAATCGCTGGAAAGCTTGGATTGGCGCTGACTGAAGACGGCTTCATAGCTGAGAAGGACCCGCAGCTTAACGCAAGTGAGACGGTGGTTGAGGGTGTGTTTCTCGCAGGCGCAGTTGAGCAGCCGATGAACTCGTCTCAGGCTGCGACTCACGCCTCTGCAGCGGCTTTAAAGGCTATGTTAGCATTGCAGAAGAAATAGAACTGATACTGTGTGGCTGTCGGTTCAAAAGAAAGGGAGCACTAGGCTATAGGCCTTCTCCTTTCCGCTCCAGCAACGGCTGAACATTGTGAAAGTGTTAGCTAGGGTAGTCGGGATAGACCCCATCTAGGTTTCAATATTCCACGAACATCTGGATTCGGATACGAGGCATGTTCGTGCGCATTCCAGAAGAAAACATTTCGTGAAACTACACAAAATGGGTTTTCATTGAATAGGAATACCTAGCATAAACAACAGCAAGCCCACCGTTTCCTATATAAATAAAAAGCTTATGCTGGTTTAATTGATGCGAGAGTCGCATGAGAATAAGTTACGTTCGTAGCTCAGAGGAAGATGGCGCTAAGTTTTGGGTGAGTAGAGTTGGTTGGGAACCGAGCGAAGTTGCAAAAAGAATAGTTCGCGAAAATGATCCAAAAGAAACTGGTTATGTTGCTGATGTCGGTGGCGCTCACGGGCGCGAAGCCATCTGGCTTGCAGAACAGGGTTTTGACTCTATTTTGATCGAACCCAACAAGTACTCATTAAGATTAGCGAAAGAAAGAGCGAAAAACAAAAAACTAGATGTAAACTTGATAAAGGCTGCGCTACCATGTTTGCCGCTGCGCTCTGAAGTAATAGACATAGTTGATCTCTACTGGACTTTGCATCAAATTCCAGATGAAAATAAGCTCGAGTCGTTGAAAGAGACCCACAGAATTTTGAAACCATATGGAAGTCTATATTCTACAAGCTTCGGAGACTGGGGACACGTGGATATGCCCGATAGCATATATCCGGTGAGAGAAAAGGAAGAATTCATACGACTCCACACCAAAGGAGGCTTTCGATTAGTAACGGTAAAGGAGACGTTTGACAAAACCATGCCTTTCCGTTACATGTGGTGGTCTGGAAAATTTCAAAAATCTGAATAGGATGGGTCTCGGAAGGAAATCGAATTTCTAATAAGCTCCAAATATGCTATCTTTTCTTCAAATCAGCATAACATGAAGGATGGTGTGATTGACTTGCGCAAGATGATTCCTGTTAACATGCCGCAGATTGGCAGAGAAGAAATTCAGATGGTCTCGAAGGTTTTGAAGAGTCGTGTTTTGACTGGGCGATTTGGAAGCGGGCCTATGGCGAAGCAACTTGAAAAAGGCTTCGCCAAGTTTGTGAAGGCTAAACATGCTGTGGCAGTGAACAGCGGAACAGCCGCTCTTCATCTTGCTCTGTGGGTGGCTGGAATCACAACGAACGACGAGGTGATTTTGCCTAGCTTCACATTTATTTCAAGCGCTGAAGCAGTTGCGCTGACGGGGGCAAGGCCAGTTTTCGTCGACATAAACCCACAAACATATAACATTGACCCAGAAAAAATCGAGGCTGCAATCACAGGAAAAACGAGAGCGATTGTGCCGGTTGACCTCTACGGACTCTCTGCAGAGATGGACGCGATAAAAGAGATTGCGGAAAAGCATAATCTGACAATAGTTGAGGATGCCGCTCAAGCCCATGGTGCCTCCTTTAAGGGAAAGCCCCCTGGCAGCTTTGCCACTATGGCTTGTTGGAGTTTCTACGCCAGCAAGAACATGACCACGGGTGAGGGTGGAATGATAACAACCAACAACGACCAATACGCAGATGCCCTGCGTTTCATGCGGTCGCACGGAGAAACACAAGAATACGTTTCAACAATGCTTGGACACAACTACCGCATGCCCGAAATAGAAGCCGCAATAGGAATAGCCCAACTTAAGAAGCTTCCAACCTTCATTGAAAAAAGAAGAAGAAACGCAAAATTACTCACTGAAAAATTAGTTGGAACAAAACGTGTTGTGCTGCCAACCGAGCCCAAGGGCTACAGGCACAGCTGGTATTTATACACCGTCAGGATTCGAAAAGGCTACGGCAAGGTTAGAGACAAAATCGTTGATGACTTGAGGAAACAAGGGGTGGGCGCAGCTGTTTACTATCACATCCCAATTCACCAGATGCCATTCTATAGACAATTTGGAAAATACCGGCTTCCAAAAACAGAAAAAATTGCTCAGCAGGTGTTCTCGCTTCCAGTCCACCCAAGCGTGACAGCAAAAGACATAGACTGCATAGTAGAATCAGTCAAGCAAGTGACAAAGATATTGCGTATATAAGTAGCTCTTCCGATTTTTCACTCATGAGCCGTGTGGTTAAGGAGTATTACGATGCCAAGGCTGAACTCGAATGGAATAGGTTGGTTCAAGACGCCTATCACCAACTAAAATACTTGGTACACATGCAGTTCTTAGACAGGTATCTTCCCAAAAAAGGCTACCAAGTAGTGCTGTTAGATTTATCGCCCAAATGCTTAGAAATTGCTAAGAGAGAAATCAAAAATGCCAAGGTAGAGGACAAAGTCAAGAAAATGGTTGAGGGTTCCGTTGTTGACCTATCAGAATTCATGGATGAATCTTTCGATGCTGCGGTCTGTCTTGGCCCTCTCTCTCACTTGATTGATAAAGCAGAAAGAGAGAAAGCAGCGAGCGAACTCGTTAGAGTGACAAAGAAGAAAGCACCTGTATTTGCCTCTGTTATCAACCGATATGGCGTTTTCCGAACAATCCTGCAGAGGCTCCCAAACGAGCTCACAGACCCAGCTCACCAAGAAACCTTTTCGGAAGGCTTACATCACGTTCATTATTGTCATCCGCTAGAAACTTGGGGAGGCTTCACAGACGCCTACTTCTTTCTGCCGAACGAACTGAGAGAACTATTCGAGAAGAAAGGAGTACAAACACTGGAGATGGCAACCTGCGAAGGCTTGTCATCTCATCTGCAGGAACAGACGAATGCCATTTACAACGACAAAGCCAAGTGGAATCGTTGGTTCAAAATCCTATTGCAGTCTTGTAACGACCCGTGTCTTTTGGGTTCGGGCGAACATCTGCTCTACGTTGGCAGAAAGCAGTCTTAGCTCCTAGCTATTTCAACTAGTCCTTGGGCGCTTTGAGTTCGTAGATGATTTTACCGCCTGGAAGAACCTGTGGTACCAGTTTCAGTTTCATTCCAATTTTGATTTCTTCCGGCTTGATTTCCTTGCTCATTGGCGCGAACACGGTTGGGCCTTCCTCGAACTGCGCAACGCCAAGCGTGTAGGGTGCATCGTATCGAAAGCTCGAAGGGGCAAAATGAAGAGTAGTGTACGTGATCAGCTTGCAGTTGCCACTCAGTTGCATCCACTCTGTTTCACCGCTTTGACAGTCGCAGTCGGCTCGGGGTGGAAAATACATGCGTTGACAGTTCTTGCATTTAGAGCCCATTATTTTGCCCTGTTCCAAGAATTTGACAAACTCGTGGACTTTGGTTTCAGCCACGTAGTTGACTTTGCCAAACTTTCCAAAACTCACTGTCTTTCACCTTTTCAGAATTGTGACGGCGCAGTACATGCCGATGCCGCCCAAATTGTGCGCCAACGCGACTTCGCCTTTAACCTGTGTTTGACCTGCTTCTCCGCGTAGTTGCTGTACAAGGGTTCGAAGTTGAGATGCGCCAGTGGCGCCTACGGGATGCCCCTTGGCTAGTAAGCCGCCGTCTACGTTGACTGGAATCTTGCCGTCGATGTAGGTCTGTCCCTCTTCCACGAATTTGCCACCCATGCCGCGTTCACAGAAGCCTAGGTCTTCGTAGTTTATGATTTCGGTTATGGTGAAGCAGTCGTGCACCTCTGCGACGTCTATGTCTTCAGGCGTGACCCCTGCCATCTGGTAGGCTTGTTTAGCCGCTTCAACGCTGCAAGTAAACGATGTGAGCGATGTTCCCCGGCTGGTCAAAGACATGGGACTCGAAGCCAAGCCCAAGCCAGCGACCCAAACGGGCGTATCTGTTATTTTTCGAGCTTTCTCTTCATTCGCCAGTATTAGGACAGCGGCGCCGTCAGAGTTAGCGCAGCAGTCGTGTTGCTTAAGCGGGGTTGCAATCGGTCGAGACTTCAGCACGTCTTCTACCGCAATTTCTTTTTGAAACATGGCTTTGGGATTCTTGACTCCGTAGAAATGGTTTTTAACGGCTACCTTAGCCAACTGTTCCTCAGTGGTTCCATACCTGTGCATGTGAGCGTTGGCGTAAGTAGCGAAGTAAGCGGGCATCGTGGGTCCGAGCGGTGATTCCCACATAACATCGCCCGAACGACCCATAACCTCCTGAACCTCGTCGGATTTGAGTTCAGTCATTTTCTGGAAGCCTATCACGGCGACAATCCCGTGAAGCCCAGAGTTGATCAGCGCCCAGGCGTTTCTTACGCCGACACCGCTTGAGGCACAGACGGCGTCCACGTTGTAGGTGGGCTGAGGGTTCAGACCCAAGTATTCGGCTATGACGCCTGCTGGAGTGCGCTGCTTGTCATAGTGAGTTGCACTGCACACTACGCTGGCTTCTATTTCGCCTCGCATTATGCCAGCGTCTTCCAAAGCCTCTTTGAAGGCTTCGAAAGCGATTTCTCTGATGGAAGCGTCTGGGCGTCTGTCAAATTTGGTCTGTCCCACTCCGACTATGGCAACCTTGTTCATGATGTTGTTCCCCGCTTAATCGAAGAGCAGTTTTAGTGTTTAAAGTAGGATATCACCTTTTCCGCGTAGAGGTCGCATTCTTCCTTCATCATTTTTGGCGGCACAAAAAACGGCGACACAAAGTGGCGCACGCCTACTTTCACGTATTTTTCAATTTTTCCTATCACGTCGTCGGGTGAACCAAAGACTACGGGCGACTTGTCTACGACTTCATCTGGGATTTCCTGCGCCTTCTTCAAAAAACGTTCACCCACTTCCAAATTGAAAACGAGGTCGTAAGTCATGTCGAATTCTTTGGTTGGAGCCTCGTGCCCAAGCCTCTCAATTATACGTGGTCTCGAAAGTAGGTACAATTTGGCGGGCAACAACACCATCTGGCGGGCGGTATCATAGTCTTTAGCAATCACAACGTAAAGAAATAGGGCAGGCTCAATCCCTGGCGGGTTTTCCCCACCCATGCCGTCCCAGAACCGCCCAGTTTTACTTGCCTCAGAAAACACATATTCCAAGCCTTCTCGGTACTCATCCGGCTGGACCGAGGCTGGAACCCAGCCATCTCCAAATTCGGCTACCATGCTCATTGTACGAGGCGAATTACCAGCAATGAAAATAGGCACGTGAGGCTTTTGAACAGGCTTCGGCTGAAGGAAGGCTTGTTTCAGTTTGTAGTATGGTCCATCGTAGTCGATGAACTCTTCTGTCCACAGTAGTTTTATCACTTTTAGAGCGTCGATGGTTCTTGAAACCGGCTTGTCGAACTGGATGCCGTAGGGCGTTAGGTTCATGGCTTCGCCGATACCTATGCCTAAGATGGCTCTTCCATTTGATACGTTGTCGACTGTTGACGCCAGCTGAGCCAAGACCGCTGGATGATGTCGATAAGTGTCGCTTACACAGGTGCCGAGCCTAATCCGTTTAGTCTGCACCGCAACAGCGGACAGCACTGTCCAAGCTTCGAGTGCGTCCCATCGGCGTATGCCGAAGCCAACAGTGTGGTCGGGCATCCAAAAGGAGTCGAAGCCCACTTTCTCGGTGTACATTGCCATCTCGCTTATGGTTTCCCACGGGTAAGGCGCGCTTTCGTAGCCGAATTTTATCTCTTCTGAATTTGGTCTGAACATTTTTGGTACTCCAGTTATTTTATCAGTCTTTTCTTCATCATGTTAACTGACAGAACAAAGAAAAAGGGTGTGGTGACCAAGAGCCAAGACAGATTAAGCAGCAGCGTAGCGCTCAATCTTCCCACAGCCAAGGCTCTTGTGATCGTTACGGCGTGGAACAAAGGGAAAAGCGCGTTAGCAACCGCCTGTGCCTCAGGGGGAAGTACGGTTACCGAGAAGAATGTGCCGCTTAGGATGAACATCGGAGTTATGAAGAGAAAGGATGGGTAATTGAATGAATCTATGTTCGGGGTTATCGCTGTGAAACACATAGCTATGGCTGAAAACAAGAGTCCTACGAGGAATGATAGGGGTGGAATGAGCAGGGCTAAAGGACTTGACACAAGACCAAAGACTGAAATCACAGCCAACACTATGGCTGAGTTGATTAGACTCTTGGTAGCCCCCCACAAGAGTTCGCCTGCAATAACCTCTTCTAGGCTAATGGGCGTGGCAATTATCGCATCAAAGGTTTTCTGATAGTACATCCGAACGAAAGAAGCGTAAGTGCATTCGAAAAAAGACGAGTACATCATTTGCGATGCCACCAACGCAGAAGAAATGAAAACGATGTACGATAGACCCTCTTGGGGTTGAACGAAGCCGCCAAGCCCAAAACCCAAGCCGAGCAAGTAGAAAATGGGTTCAACGAGTGGCGGAACAAAATTCACCTTATAAGTTTTCATGAACACGTCTTGGTCTCTCCTCCACACCTTCCAGACACGATTACTCAATTTAGGTAGCCTAAAATACGAGGTTACTCCGCCTGTTTTCATTCTCTTAACCGCCTGCCCGTTAGTTTCAGGAACACATCCTCAAGGTTGGCGTCTCTAATCATTGCCGCCTTGAAAGTGAATTTCTTGAGAATCTCGGCGAAAACTCCTCTGGGTTGATTGGAGAAAACCTGGATTCTATCACTAACCACATCCAATCTGGCATCTGGGAAAGTACTTCTGAGAAATTTCAAGACCTCTTCGTCGTAAGCCACTTCTAAAACCTCTTCGCCTACATGCTTCCTAATCAGCTCACCGGGCTTGCCTTCCTCGATTATTTTTCCACCGTCCATAATAACCGTGCGATCACACAGCTGTGCAGCCTCTTCCATGTAGTGGGTCGTCAAAACTATAGTAACCCCCTGCTTCTGCAAGTCTCGGACCTTGTCCCATATCAAATGGCGTGCTTGGGGGTCGAGACCCGTCGTCGGCTCGTCTAGTATCAGTATTTTAGGCTCGTTTATCAGCGCCCTAGCCAAAATGAGTCTTCGCTTCATTCCAGATGATAACTGATCAATTAGAACCTTCCGCTTCTCTTCCAACTGCACAAATCTCAGCAGTTCCTCAGCCCGCTTGTATGCTTCTGCCCTTGGAATGTCAAAATAGCGGGCATAGACTATCAAGTTGTGGAAAACCGTGAAGTCTGGGTCCAAGTTGTCTTCCTGCGGAGCCACACCAATCATTTTCTTTATCTCCCTCGCCTGCTTAGCCACGTCCATGCCTGCAACCTCGAGCTTTCCTGCTGTCAACGGTAAGACACAGTTAATCATCTTAATGGTCGTGGTTTTTCCAGCGCCGTTTGGACCCAAGAATCCAAAGCATTCACCCTTAAAGACTTGAAAAGCAATGTTGTCCACTGCTGTCAAGCCACCGAACTTCTTCTTCAAACCCTCAGTTTCAATGATAACCTCAGATGGCATGGTTTACCTTCGCCAACCAACTCGTTTCATAGACTAAGCTACGCTTTCTTAAGAAAATTCCCCTTCTTTTCTCTTCTCTCGTCTTGGCGTTGTTGCGAGCATGCCAGATGAAACAACACATGAAAAACAGGACCAAAGTGTCACCTGGCGATGTCGCGTTGACTTTCTAGAAAAAGGTTTCAGAAGATTTATATCTTCAGCGAAGCGCAACATGTATCGCCGTTTTATGAGAAACGGCATTGAAAAAGGGAAAGGAAAATATCATGAGAATTGTCAAATCCCCATTCAAGTTGGTCGTTGCTGCGTTATTCACCGCGATATTGACGGTGCAATTAGACTTGGTTTACGCAGCCGACTACACAACGTATCAGAAGCACATAATAAGAAACACCAACGGTGATCGGGCACTAAACGACGTGAACGTGCTTGCAAGCGCTGCCTATGAGGGCAGATTGGCTGGAGACATAGGTGGGTACATGGCAGCGGAATACATCGCTGATCAGTTTGCTGACTACGGGATCCAGCCTGCAGGAGACGACGGAACCTACTATCAAACCTTCACATACCCATTTTGGAAGGCTATTCCACCGGTGGAGTTAAGTATGGTTTCGCCTCCCACAACATGGATCTATCAAACTGACTACGTCATATTCTCATATTCCGGTAGCGTCAGCGCCACCACAGAGGTTGTCTTCGCAGGATACGGATTGACCATGCCCGCCCCCTTCACATACGACGATTACGCAGGCGTCGATGTCACGGGCAAGATCGTGCTCGTGTTCCGCCATGGTCCAAAGGATGATGGCAACTGGAATATTCCAGTGCCTAACACACCATTCACGGCATGGCAGTTCGGTTTCAAAGCCTACAACGCCTACATGCACGGAGCGGTTGGCATGATATTGGTAAGCGATTATCGTCACGGTCCGGGACTTGTGTCCGGGACTCTCACGCCAGACGGATACGTAGCGACTTTTGGCGCTATGTGGGCGCAACGGACGAATGTGGGCGAAAGCCTAGTGCCTAATCTACACGCTCTTCAAGACCAAATTGACAACACCCTGACACCGGCTTCTACCACCACGGGCAAGACTGTCAATATGGTTGTCACAACCGTCTTTGACCCTGCTAAGCCTACCATGAACGTCCTTGGAGTAGTACCGGGTTCCGACCCTGCCCTGAAGGATGAAGTGGTGATTGTTTCAGCTCACTACGACCACCTAGGAGTCGGAGCTGCAAACGAAATATATTATGGCGCAGACGACGATGCTTCCGGAACTGCTTGCATGCTCGAAGTGGCGAGGGTCTTGGGCTCGGTAGGTCTCTCAGTGAGACCCAAGAGAACTGTGCTCCTCGCCGCTTGGACAGCCGAAGAGGAAGGCCTAATAGGATCATGGTGCTATGTCGACAATCCAAAATATCCTCTGGAAAAGACTGTTGCCGTGATCCAGATGGACATGGTTGGCGTAGGGACCCTCGGACTAAATGTTTTCGATGGCATACAACTCCCTGAACTCTACAAAATTGCACAGGATGCAGGAAACACGGTTGGTGTTCCAACCTATCCTAGGGGCGTGGGCACTGGCAGCGACAGTTATCCGTTCTTCCTCAGTGGCGTAGCCGCAGTCTATTTCCAGACAACTGGTTCGCACCTGTACTACCACACACCAGCAGACACTTCTGACACCATCAGAAGGCAACTGCTACTACAAACCGCTAGGGTGGCAGGTCTCACAGCGTGGGCGACAGCCAACGACGTTGCTATAGTGACTCCTAAGGGTCTGACTGTTCCCTATCTAGAGCACAGGCAGACAGTTACTCCACCAGCTCAATCGAGTGAATAAATCAATCTTCGCGTCTCTCAATCCCCCTCTTTTTTTTACCGTGATAATATGAACGAGTAACTTCAATGAAGTGAAGAAAATTCAAAGATAGAGAACATAAGGTGGTAAGAAATGTTTAGAACAGCAGGTTTTTGTCTATCCAGTCCGGGTACCATTGATAGTATTCGAGTGGTTTGACTTTTTTCAAGCCTTTGTAAGTGGCTTTTGCCAGGTTTATGTTGCCTCTCCTGTCCTTGTACAGTCTGACCAAACCTTTAGTTTCAAGCGCCGTCAACATTTGGTTGAGTAGCTCGTCTGTAACACCTGCTAATCTCTCTTTCATGTCTTGTCGACTCATGTACAGGCCTGGATTCACCCGATAATCTTCGGCTAGCATCTCTAACAGAGTGTTTTCGTTGATTTCTTTGATGGACTTCAGCTTGCTGGTTGAGATTGGCACGCCTAGCTTTGGATGTAGCTCTCGATGAGGCATTTTTAAGTCGTCAGCCATGCTTCTTATTCCTTGTCTGTACAGCACCATGCGCATGACCTCGCTTGTCCCAGCGCCCAACTGATTCACTTTGGCGTCTCTCATGAAAGTTTCAAGAGGATAAAATCTTGTCCAACCGTCGCCGCCCATTACCTGCTGAGCGTCAATCACCAATCGTTCATACTCCTCCGACGCGTAGAGCTTGGCTAAAGTTGCTTCACTAACGGCGTCCACCTTTAAGTCCATCAGGTAAGCGGAATAGTATGTGAGCAGTCGTGCAGTTCGCAGCCGCGCCAACATGTCAGCGATTTTGAACTGATTCACCTCAAACTCAATCGTGGGCTCACCAAACTGTAGGCGTCTCTGAGCATAGCCAACAGCGTATTTTATGGCTTCCCGCATCGGACCAAGCATTCCAGCAGCAAATAGGTTGCGCTCAAAGTTTAGCCCGTCGACAAGGACTTTCCAGCCGTCTCCTTCTGCGCCTAATCTGTTCTCAACGGGCACTCTAACGTCGTCGAAACTTAGGTAGCCGTTGGGTAAGCCAACCCAGCCGCCTAGCTCGTTGATTTTTTCAACGGTGAAGCCCTTCATGCCCTTTTCAACTATGAACGCGCTTAGATGCGTGTACTTCGCTTTGTCTTCGGGGCGTTCACTCGTCTTTGCATAGACAAGGTAGACATCGGCTACTCCAGCGTTGGATATATACCGTTTCTTGCCATTCATAACATACGTGCTGCCTTCGAGAGTGGCTGTGGTTTCTATTCCGGCTGCATCTGAGCCTATGGAAGGTTCGGTGATGCAGATGGCGCCTAACTTGCCTTTCGCAATCTGCGTCACCCAATGTTGTTTCTGCTCTTCGTTGCCAAACTTAAGCAATTGTTCCAAACCGCCGAACATGGTTACAGAGTAGGCGCAGGTTATAGCCGAGCATATACGGGATAGTTCTTCTGCTACTATGCAGCAGCCAGTTACGCCTGTTTCTGTGCCCCCGTACTTCTCGGGGACTAGCGCACCAAACCAGCCTCTTTCAGCAATTTCCTTTACTAGGTCAGATGGAAACTCTTTTGTCCATGCTATTTCTTCTCCCCTTGACAAGTTGTCGTCTGCAAATTTTTTGGCGTCTTCGAATAGTTTCTTCTGTTTGTCGTTCCACCAAGGATAAGTTTCAACCATACTTCTACACCCTCACATATGGGAGACTATCAAATACCCTTGAAACATACTTAAAACTTGCCTAAAACGCGATCATCGAAAATTCTAAATAACCGAAGGTGTTTGGTCAATTCGGAAGGAATCAACCTGACCATTATCAAAAAAATTAGAAAACGTGACGGCAGAATAGTTGATTTTGACCTGAACAAAATAGTCGAGGCCATTTGGAAAGCAGCTCAAGCGGTAGGAGGCAGAGACAGAGACCTTTCAGTCAAGCTGGCCAAGCAGGTTGTGGAACGTTTAGAAAAGCAGCTCAAACCTGACGAAATCCCAAGCGTTGAGCAAGTTCAGGATTTGGTTGAGAAAACCCTGATCGAAAACGGACACGCACGCACAGCCAAAGCCTACATTCTATATCGACAGAAGAGAACTGAAATCCGCCGTGCCAAGCTTCTTTTGGGCGTTGTAGACGAGTTGAAACTGCCCCTAAACGCTATTCTAGTGCTTGAAAGACGCTACTTGCGAAAAGATGAAAATGGAAGAGTCATCGAATCAACTGGGCATATGTTCAGGCGTGTAGCCAAGGGCATAGCTGGGAGAGAAAAGCAATATGGAAAAAGCAAGGCTGAGATTGTAAAGTGGGAAGACGAATTCTATCGCATGATGACAAGTCTTGAGTTTATTCCTAACTCGCCCACGCTTATGAACACTGGCACTGAGCTCAGGCAGTTAAGCGCCTGCTTCGTCTTGCCCATAGGGGACTCAATTGAAAGCATATTCGACACGCTCAAGGCTGCAGCCATAATTCACAAAACAGGTGGTGGAACAGGCTTCGCGTTTTCCAGATTGAGACCAAAAGGGGACATAGTTAGGACAACAGGAGGTATCGCTTCCGGTCCAGTATCCTTTGCCAAGATTTATGACACGGCAACCGATGTGGTAAAGCAAGGCGGGCGCAGACGAGGCGCTAACATGGGTATTTTGCGAGTAGACCACCCTGATATCATGGATTTTATAGTGGCAAAAGAGAAAGAAGGTATATTGCGTAACTTCAACATCTCGGTGGCGGTCACCGACAAGTTCATGCAAGCAGTTGAGAAAGACGACGATTTTGAATTGATAAATCCCCGCAATGATGCTGTTGTGAAGAAGTTGAAGGCGAGGGCTGTTTGGAACCTCATCGTCATGATGGCTTGGAAGAACGGAGAGCCTGGGGTGGTTTTTCTCGACACGATTAACAAGCACAACCCAACCCCTAATATGGGCATGATGGAGTCTACAAATCCATGTGGTGAGCAGCCGCTTCTTCCTTACGAATCGTGCAACCTTGGTAGTATTGACGTAAGCAAATTTGTTACAGATGAAGGCAAAATGGACTGGGATCAGTTGCGGGAGACAGTGAGAAAGACAGTTAGGTTCCTTGACAACGTCGTTGACGCCAACATTTACGTGTTGCCAGAGATTGAGAAGATAACTAAAGGAAATCGAAAGATAGGCTTGGGCGTCATGGGCTTCGCTGACATGCTCATCAAAACGGGCATAAAATACGACACTCAGCAGGGTTTGGAAGCCGGCGAGAAACTCATGAAATTCACAAACGATGAAGGACACAAAATGAGCGCTGAACTAGGCGAAGAGAGGGGAAGCTTTCCAAACTTTCACGGAAGCATATGGGAAAAAGACTGGAAAACCATGCGAAATGCTACAGTGACCACGGTTGCTCCAACGGGAACAATAAGTATAATCGCTGGTTCATCGCAGGGAATTGAGCCCTTATTTGCCATCGCCTACATTCGTGAAGTAGCAGAAAGCCTAGGAAGAAGCCTAATCGAGATTAATCCACTGTTTGAAAACATAGCGCTGCGCGAGGGATTCTACAGCGAAGAGTTGATGAAGAAAATCTCTAAAAAGACCTCCATCCAAGACGTGGAGGAAGTACCGGAACACATTCGAAGACTATTTGTAACCGCTCACGACATCAGTGCCGAATGGCACGTTAGAATGCAGGCAGCATTCCAAAAGCATACTGACAACGCTGTTTCGAAGACTATTAACTTTCCAAACTGGGCTACGCCAAACGATATTGAGAAGGCATATTGGCTAGCCTACAAATTAGGTTGCAAGGGAATAACTGTTTATCGACACGGCAGCAGAGAAGCGCAGGTTTTGCGACCAGTGGAAAGCGAAGGTACCGTCGCCGACTACAGTCAGATTTGTCCCACATGTGCTTGAGGGAGGAGATAGAAAGGTTGGTTGAAAGCAGAGGGACTATATACCTCTACACTGGAGAGGGTGCTGGAAAAACCACAAACGCCTTGGGTTTGGCTCTCCGTTGCCTTGGACACGGCTACAGGGTGGTTGTCATTCAGTTTTTGAAGTGGTGGAAGAACACGGGTGAATATAAGTTTAGAAAGAAAATGC
>Ga0315309_1001081_pt1 | contig 16369 bp, 14 predicted proteins | sample TDP4_MG_FD_203080 | JGI IMG/M metagenome (GOLD analysis project Ga0315309, IMG submission 203080) | Freshwater sediment microbial communities from Lake Towuti, South Sulawesi, Indonesia - TDP4 | ecosystem: Environmental > Aquatic > Freshwater > Lake > Sediment | place: Indonesia: South Sulawesi... | reverse complement strand
ATCTTTCGCTGGCGTGGTCGCATAGACCTCCTTCGCTAATTTCATCCCTTCCCGATGTTCAAGAATCGGATCTCCGATAAAGAGATCCGTGATCTCTCCCCGAAGGTTGACGATGGCATCGATCTTCACATCAAGGCCAGCCATTTTCGTTGCTTCTTCAATGTCGAGGCGGAAAATATTCCCTTCGATTTTTCCAACACCGATACAACCTGGATGATCTTGAATGAGCTTTCCATGGTTATAGGCAATCGTGTCAATATGAGCCACCCCTGGCAAAATGATCTTTCCTCCCCCTCCGAATCCGGAAAAGGGGTGGGGAACAATACACCCAATCCCAATCTTCAGATCGCATGCGATCACCTCTTTATTGATGGAAACAGGAGTGCCATAGCTGGTCTTCCCTAAATAGGTACAGTAATCAAAAGGGTGATGGTTGTATACGGGAAAGCGGTCCAGCACCTCCTCTCTAAGCTTCTTTTTAAAATCAATGGCTGTCTGGGCTCCATGGGCTCCCGATGCCGCGATGAATCGAATCTGTTTATCCGAAATCCCAGCCTTTTCTAACTCCGTCAGCACATAGGGGACGATTTCCGAAACAGGGGTTGGCCTGGCCATGTCATCAAAGAGGATGGCAACCTCTTTCTTCCCCTTAGCCGATTCCTGAATGGGCCTTGATCCAATGGGATGGCGAAAGGCTTCTTCTATCTTCTTGGCCCTAAGTCTCTTTTTCTCTCCCCCTTTCATCGGACGGAAAAAGATGGACCAAGAAGGAGGAAAATCCAGCTCCATCTCACTATTCTCATACCAGAGAAGTTGTGGGACCCTTACTTTCATCATCTTTCTCCAAAAAGAACAAGGGGTCAAGGATTCAAGGGTTCACGGGTCCAAGTGTTTATTTTGTAAAGCGATCAAAAAATCTTTTTATTTTATTCCACACTTCTCTTTTATTGTCACTCTCAATCTTTTCACTTGACTCCTTGAATCCTTAGGACCCTTGGACCCTTTTTAGAGGCCAAGGTAGTTTTGGCAGATGTGCTATGTTTAAGGGAGGTTCTAGTTGGTACAACTTAATAGAAGGATCGAAAAAATTTCCCAGAATATGTCCCAATTATACCAACAGATATTTTTTCCTCACTTCTTCATTTTCTCTCAGTTCCTCAATGCTTCCATGATAACGGATCTGCCCGTTGTCGATGATATAGCCACGATCGCTTATTCTCAGTGTGGATCTCACATTCTGTTCAGCAATTAAGACAGTCAAACCAGCCTCTCTTAACTTCCTTGTCTGATCTTCAAGAGCATATACCAGGAGGGGTGCCAGCCCTTCAAAAGGTTCATCAAGGAGTATAAATTCAGGATTCCCCATCAATGCCCGAGCGATGGCTAACATCTTCTGTTCCCCGCCGCTAAGGCAGCCCCCTCTACGGGTTTCAATATTTTTCAGGGCAGGGAACATCGCATAAACTTTTTCCTTATTCCATCCTTCGCCTTCCTTGGTTTTTCTCTCGCCGATCTCTAAATTTTCCCCCACGGTAAGGTCTGCAAAGATTCTTCTATCATCAGGGATATAGCCGATGCCCTTTCGTGTGAGCAAATAGGGCTCAACGCCGACGATCTCTTCTCCCTTAAATCGAATGCTCCCTTGCTTTGGAGGTGTGATGCCTATGATGCTTTTCATGGTGGTTGTTTTCCCTGCTCCATTTCGACCCAAAAGACATACCACTTCTTTGGGATCAACCCTTAAAGAGACACCGAATAGAATATGGCTCAAACCGTAAAAGGTGTGAATTCCCTCCACCTCAAGCATCACTCGCCTCCGAGGTACGCCTCCTGCACCTCTTTGTTACTTCTGACTTCTTCTGGATTTCCCTGAATGACCGTTTGCCCGTGACGCATCACCATGATACTTTGTGCAATGGAGAACACAATATCCATGTCATGCTCGCAGAACAAAATGGTTAAGCCCCGTGTACTGGCCAATCGCTTGATGAGCTCCAGCGCCGCCAAGGTTTCTTCAGGAGACATGCCAGCAGTCGGTTCGTCAAGAATCAACAGCTCTGGTTCATTCCCCAAAGCAATGGCAATCTCAAGTATTTTCTGGTCCCCATGGGATAACGATCCGGCGACCCGATCAGCTTTTTCCAGAAGCCCCACACTCTCCAGAATGTTGTTCGTCTCCCCCACAACCATATTCTTGGCTGGTTGGAAGAGCCTGAGGCTCTTTCTTTGTTGGGACAGCACTGCTACTTGAATATTCTTGAAGACAGTCAACCGAGGGAAGATATTAACAATTTGGTAGGATCGGGAAATTCCTTTCTTGCAGATTTCGTACGGAGGTAACTCGCTGATATCTTCGCCTTTAAAAATAATTCTCCCCCTATCCCGCTTCAAAGCACCCGTGATGAGGTTGAATAAGGTGGTTTTCCCGGCGCCGTTGGGACCAATCACTGCCACAATCTCTCCCTTCCCCACGGTGAGGTTGGCTCCATTCACGGCCATGAAGTCTTCAAATGATTTATCGACTGCCTCTACTTGAAGCATCTATCCTTTACCCCGTTAGAAAGCCCCGCTTCTCGCCCCGTTAGAAATTTTTCTCTATTAACCAGGAGTTCCCTTTGGTAACCTACTTCTAACGGGGTTTACCCCTTTCAGCTACTTCTTTCGTCCCGGGCTTAAATAATTTCTGGAAAAAGCCCATCACACCCTCTGGGAGAAAGAAAATTATCAGGATCAGGACGATCCCTAAAATCAAAGTCCAGTATTCAGTGAAAATGCCGACGAAAGTTCTCAAGGCCACCATGATGGCTGCTCCTAATATGGGGCCCGCAAACGTAAACCACCCCCCCAAGAGGCACATGATGAAGATCTCAAGAGACAATACCCAAAACAATAGCTCAGCAAAAACAGACCGTTCCAACGCCACAAATAGAACACCTGCGACTCCGGCGAAAAAAGTGGCGATTACAATGGCGATGAGTTGATAACGCCGAACGTTTATGCCGATCGCTTCACAGCGCTGCGGATTATCCCGTATCGCTTGAAGTGTATTTCCGAAGGGGGATTTCAATATCAGGTACATGGCGATCAAGCAGATGGCAAGAATTACAAGGATAAAGTAATAAGATTGGTTCAAAGAAGAAAGGAACGGAGGCATCGGGATGCCGGGGATGCCATCATCACCCCCAGTGAAACTATACCACCGCAAAACGATTGCCCAAATTAGGGAACCTAAAGAAATCTGAAGCATCCCGAAGTAGAGGCGCGTCAACCTCACACATAACCAGCCAATGATGAGACCAGTGATGGCTGCTACAATGGGCCCGGCGACAAAACCCGTCCACATAGGCAGAGAGGTCTTTTTCAGCATCAAGGCGACAGTATAGGCTCCTACCCCATAAAAAACGGCATGATGGAACTGGAACATACCGCCGTGGCCGACAACCAGATTGAGGCTCATCGCCAACAAAGAGGTAACATAAATTAGAGCAAGGATATAAGTGTAGAACCTGGGAATGAATAATGGTAAAATGAGCAAAATGAAAAAAAGGCCTGCTGAGGAAACAAACCATTTCGAGCGAATGATTTCCTTATACAATTTTCTTTCCTCACTACCAGACTGCTTTCAGCAATCCCTTAGGCCGTAGGAGCAGGACAACCACCACCGCTACATATGGAAAAACAATAGTAAACTGTGGCCAAATCAATACGCCCAGGGATTGAGTCACGCCAAAGATAAGAGACCCCACCAGGGCACCCCACATATTCCCCAATCCCCCGATCGTCACAATCAGGAAGGCTTCAATGATCAGCCAATGATCCATTCCTATGATGATACTCGCCGTTGGGGCGACCAAGGCCCCGCCCACTCCCGCAAGGTAACACCCGATCACAAAGGCCACAGCAAATACCCAGCTGACATTAATACCGAGGACTCCCACCATCTCCCGATCCACCGCTGCCGCACGTGAGATCTTTCCTATCTTCGTTTTGTTCGCAAAAAGCCAAAGGGCAATAGCTACAAGAGGACCGATGATAAGAAGAAACAGATTGTAGCGGGGCAACGATGCGCCAAAGATGGAGATCGTGCCCTTGAGTAAGGCAGGGGGTGAAACTGACCTGTATTCTGCACCCCAAACGATCTTAACCAGATCACCGAGGATGAGTGAAATAGCAAAGGTAAACAAAAGAAGCATCAAATGTTCTCTTTGGTAGAGATGGCAGAACAGTCCTCGTTCTGCGATCAAGCTTACCAGGGCCACCAACAAGGGAGCTAAGATTAAAGCAATCCAAAAACCTGCAGATCCACCAATTAATTTCGAAAGGGTAAAGGTTGCAAAAGCTCCGATCATGTATAAGGAACCGTGGGCAATATTTGGAACCCGGAGCACTCCTAAGACAAAACTTAATCCAGCACATACGACGAACAAAATCATTGCCCGGCTAAGGCCAACCAAAAATTGGCTGCTAAATGCTGAAAAATCCACCGTGATAACTTCCCTTCTAAAATTTAGCGGGGGCCAGAAATCCACCCCCGCTACGATTGAAGATTCTTATTTTCCCCGTGCCTTCATTATTTCCTCGCAACTGGGCATAACATCCTTCCCGGTCAGCGTCACGATGTTACCCGAAATAAGATGGTTATATTGAGGTACTTTCTTGGTGACGCCCAGGTACATGGGCAGTACAGCTTGATGATCGCATGCTCGCATCTCTATCTTGCCTCCAGGGCTATCTATCACTGACCCCTCAAGCGCGTTGATAAATTTCTCCTTGTCGATAGCCCCTGCCTTTCTAAAAGCTTCAGCAATGAAATGGGCTGTGATGTAACCGTGGAAAGCCGGGAAACCAGGAGGAGCTCCATAAGCATCCTGGAAGGCTTTGACAAAAGCCTTATTGGCCGCGGTTTCAGGATAATAAAAATGGTAATCCATCGTACCCATCACCCCTTCAGGGGCATCCAGACCAAGTGGTTTGAGAACGGCATGGTCTGTGGCAGTGTGCATGAAAACTGGAATCTTTTCATGAATCCCAGTGGTCTTGCATGCCTTCAGCGAATTGGTCATTGTAGCCCCTCCGCCACAAACGATAAACGCATCAGGCTTTGCCCCCATCACAGAAGTAAAATAAGGTACGAGATCAGGTTCACCTGTTTTCCACCATGTTTCATTCATCTTCTCAACACTTGGTTTTTGAGCCTTTAGATTACGCCAGATCGCATCGGCAATGGCATGGCCATATTCATAATCATCCCCGCCAATCCAGTATTTAACATACGGTTTCTTAGCCAAGGCAGAGCCTCCAGCCTTACCAGCCATAGCCGTATTTTCGCCAGTGGAGAAGACATATCGATGTCCTTTCTCTCCAGTTATTTTCTCGCTCTTTGAAATCCAAACAATAAAGGGGACCTTCTCCCCTTTTAAATAATCCGAGATAGCCAAGGTGACTGCACTATTGATCGTGCCAACAATGAGATCCACATTTTCCCTCATCACGAGTTCCTTGGCCATGCTCAAACCCAGATCTACTTTCCATTTGTCATCACGAGTGGTGAATTCAATCTTCGACCCCAGAACGCCTTTCTTATTGATTTCGTCTAAAGCTAACTTGAAGCCATTAAGCGCATCATTAGCAAAGACTGCCGGTGGTCCCGCATAGGTGTCAATAACGCCTACTTTAATAGGACGCTGGGCTTTAGCACTGGCAGGATAGAAAATAAACAAAAAAGTCAGAAGAACAGCTACCCATTCAAAACCTTTTATAGTTACTCCTCGTTTCATTTTATTCCACCTCCTCAAGCAGTTTGTATAGATCATTTCCTTTATACTTCTCCCTTTTTACCACCTCCTTCCTTTCTTATATCCCCTTGCTCTCCACAAATTTTATGTGCCGATTATGCTCAAAAAAGCATAGATAGTCAAGCGGATATTTGAGATCACAGATAAAATAATAAACGATCTCTGATTTCACAGATTTTAAAAATGATTACACAGATTTTCGGTTTCTCGAAATGTCTTAATCGGTAAAATCTCGATTTGAATCACAGTAATCAAGAATTTCTGGTTCTTCCAGAAATTTCTTTTTTCTTCATCATTTCAGCGATTAGATCAATAAATCCAATAGGATGGTAACCTGTCATTCCGCCATCGGCAATGATCGTTGTTCCATTGATATAGCTGGAATCTTCAGATGCCAAGAATAACGCGATATTAACGATCTCTTCCGGATTTCCCAGCCTTTTCATAGGGACTTGTTGCGTCAATCCAGAGACAAGAATCTCTTTGTTGAGGATGGGGGTATTCATTCCACCTGCGACAAAACCTGGAGCAATGGCATTGACGAGAATATGGTATCGGCTCCATTCATAGGCCAGAATTCGAGTCAGTACCATCACCCCAGCCTTGCTAACACAATAAGGCAAAAAACCCTGTTCCCCAAGGAGACCTGCAGCTGAGGAGATATTGATGATCTTACCTCCTCCTTGTTGGATCATCCTCTTGCCTACTGCCTGACAGCACAGGAAAAGCCCTTTTAAATTGACATCCAGTACCTGATCCCAACCCTCCTCTTTGATCTTTTCGGCTTCCAAAATGAAAGGATTGACGCCTGCATTGTTCACTAAAATATCGATTCTCCCAAAAGAGTTGACGGTCTCTTCCACCATCCTCTCCACATCCTGAGATCGAGAGACATCTGCAGCGATCGCCAGAGCCCGTACGCCGAGCCCCTCGATCTCTTTTGCAGCGACTTTAGCCTTTTCTAAATCCCTTCCATTGACAACAAGATCCGCACCCTCTTTCGCAAACCCAATAGCGAACTCCTTTCCAATACCCCTGGTGGAACCTGTGATCAAAACGACCTTCCCCTTCAGTTTCATACCCGCACCTCCGATTTGTGATTAAAAATCTTCCTCTTTTCCAAAACTCCAAGAAATCTTCCCCCTTTTCTAAAGGGGGATAAAGGGGGATTAGAGAATCTCAAATACCTTCTCAAGAACTCCCTGGAGGTTTTTAAGCACATCTCTATCTGCAAACCTTAAAATTTTCATCCCAAGCTTTTCCATATAATCATCTCTCCCCTTATCTTTCTTGTTTCCATCATCTTGGTAATGTTGACTACCGTCAACTTCAATGACAAGTTTTGCTTTAGGACAGTAAAAGTCGACGATATAATTTCCTATAATTCTCTGCCGATAAAATTGATATCCTTTGATCTGCTTCTTCCGAAGCCTTGACCAGAGAAGTATTTCTGCATCAGTCATATTCTTTCTTAGTTGTTGAGAGTATCTTTTTAATTTTGTATTGTAAAAAAAAGACAATTCTAATCTCCCCTCACCCCTCTTTAGGAAAGAGGGGAATATCCATGCAACTATAAGGACTTCTTCACCCTCGTTTCAAACAGATGACTCAGATGATGGCTGTTCTCAGGTGCCCATCCAAAAACCTTTTGCCACACCTCTTGACTCTCCATACATAGATAGATAAAAAGATTGGAATCCACATCCCTCAGCCACCCCAACATCTTCTGATACATCTCAACACGAATCTCCTTTAAATATCGAAATTTGCCATCTCTTCCTGGAAATAATTCTCCCAAAAAGATTTTGGTCTCTGGAAAACGTTCTTTCACAATTCCTTTAAGTTGGGGTGGATATCGAAACCCTCCCAGGCTAATCCAAATCACCTTTTGAGGATCCACTTTGTTGAAAACGGAAAGGATGGTCTCTCGATAACCTCTCTCCCAGCCCTCATAGTAGATGATGGGATCGAAATGAAATCCTATGGGATACCCTGCCCCCTGACATCTCTCTGCTGCATCGATTCTTTCCCTCAAGGGAGCTGTTCTTATCTCTTCTTCGTCGATTATTTTTTGAGGATTGAGCGACCAAGAGATGACTGTTTTTCCTCGATGGTTTAAATGGAGGAGTTGATCCACCTCGGCCGACTTGGTTTTTAATTCCAGAATTCCATTCTGCTTCTGGGCAAAAAAAGGGATGAGGACCTGTGAAACTGGGAAGATTGAATCCAGGACCAGGCTATCAGAAAGCTCTCCTGTCCCCAACCGGATCAGAGACCGGGGATCTCTGGAAAGGAAGGTATCCACCTCTTGAAGGAGATCATCCCAGTTGGTGTAAAGGGTGAGAAAAGGATTATTGAGATACCCTTGGAGAACACAGTAGGAGCAATCCATTGGACAATTCGTAATGACGTTGATGACACGGTATCCACAGCAAATATGGTTGGACGTCCCTGGGCACGGTTTCAGACGTCTTCCGTAAAAACGGGTAAGGAGGAAATGTGTTTTACCAAACCCAATGGGATCTCGCATCGAAAGATACTGTTTGATCAAAGGTCTCTTATCCTGAACCTTTTCTACAGGGATATTGGGGAGACTTTTTAATAAAGCTTGAGAAACCCGGTCGTTCTCAGCCTCCTCATCAAGATAGATTTTTTCAATTGGAAAGGGAACCATAGTTTAAAATTATAAATTTCAGATGACAAAGTTCAAATGTCAAATTAAACCTAAAGCTGAGATTTAAAAAATTTTAGATTTTGGCATTTGATATTCATTTGAAATTTGAATTTTGAAATTTGGCATTACCAAATCTTGTCGATCATCTCCTGAAACGCCTCCTTATCTTGAAGAACGGAGAGGGACGAAAGAATGGAACGATATTCTTCCAATGTTTCAAATTGAAATTCAATTCTCAACCCCTTTCCTTCAAAAAAGGGGGGATGATGAATTGATATGCCAGAAGGCAAACTTAAATCTCTTCTCTTTTCCTCAAACCTCTCCTCCATTTGACGCATCCTGGGATAACGAAGATCGATGAGAATCTTTTTCACACGTTCTGCCCTCTGGGACGGGGTGAATTCCTTTTGACAGAGGATGTTCTGAATTTCGGGTCGATGGACAATATCTCTGACCCTCGTTTGATCCCTTCGCGATATCTCTTCTAACAGAGTGAGGATTTCTTTTAAACGATTTTCACCCAATTTCAGTGAAGAGAACACGATGAGGAGCGACATCCGGTCCTCTGAGCTAAAATGAGATAACCTCCGTATATTGGAACGGGAGACTTCCTCCGTCAATACATAACGTTTTACTTCGTCCTCCATCCGAGCAAGGGAGAGGAAGGTCTTCAATATCTTTTCATTAGGCTCTAAGGAGAATAAAGGCAGAAAATCCTTAATCACAATCGTTGGATCGATTTGAAAATAATGGACCAATTTGTCCAGAGCAATAGCCTTCTCCACAGTATTGAAACCGCGAGTCGTTAGGTTTTCGTGGACAGAGATGGAAAACAATCTGAAATCATCAACCTCCTTGTCACCAAGAATCTTTGATTCGATTTTTATCCTTCCCAACTCATGAAAAATTGAAATTCTTCTAAACCCACAAACGATCTGATATCGATCGCCTTTCTCCCTCAAAAGGACCGGCTGAATCAACCCTACTTCTTCGATAGAAGACCGAAGCCTTTGAAGGTCTGGCATGAAATTGACGGAGAAGGTCTCATCCGATAGATCAATTTGATCGAGAAGTATCTTTTGAATCGCTTTCATCTTAATCACCACATTGAATAAAGGCAATTTCAAATTTCAAAACCCAAATGTCAAGTGAATGTCAAAATCCAAAATGGGATTCTGAAACGAGTTCAGAATGACATGATTGTCATGCCGAACTTGTTTCGGCATCTCATTTGAGCTTTGGATTTCATTTTACATTTGTGGTCTTTCATTTGGCATTTGAACTTTGACATTTGGAATTTGTTTATATATTTATCCCATATCGCCTCATGACTTCCTGGTAGTATCTTCCCTCTATTTCGTTTCCTCTTTTAAAGAAGCCTTTGGAGAGGATCTGACATTTCCTCTCCATCTCTTCGAGGACCATCCTTCTCTCTTCTTCGCTGACATACGGCTCCGAGAGCAGTTTTTCGAGAGCAATCACGCGATATCGGTCATTTCCCCATGATCGCTGTGAGAGCTGATCAGGATGACCGCCCCGTTTGATGACCAATTTCCGGTTAATGAAAAAAATTGGAAATCGTGCGGAGACTCTTAACCAAAAGTCATAATCTTCGCAGACGGGAAGGGCTTCGTCAAAGAGACCGACTTTTGAAAAGAGCGTCTTTCTCATCGTCGCAGAGGAAGGACTGATGGTACAGAGAGGGAGACATTTCTCAAAGATCCAGCCTGAATATTTGGTGTGCTTGGCTTTCGGGTTGACTCTTCTTCCTTTCCGAATCCAGATTTCGTCGGTATAACAAAGGGGATACTGAGGGTTATCATCCATGAAAGCTACTTGAATTTTTAACTTCCCTTTCACCCAAAGATCATCGGAATCCAGAAAGGCGATGTATTTGCCTCTCGCATGAAGGATGCCTTTATTTCTCGCCGCGCTTACTCCTCTGTTCTCAGAATGTTTGAGGAGCTTGACCCTAGCTCCATATCGTTTGATTTCCTCTGCAGTGCCATCCGTTGAACCATCATCCACAACGATCAACTCAAAATCCTCAAAATCTTGGGCCAGGACTGAATTCAGAGCTTCCTTCACCATAGGAAGCCGATTATAGGTGGGAATAATAACGGAAACCTTAGGCTTCATGTTCAATTGGGGATTGTAGAATGCGGAATGCGGATTGTTAAACTGCACCCGTTTCACGAAACCAGATTTTCATTCGGCAATCCGCAATCCGAACTCCGAAATGGATTTAGGCGGCTCGGCGTGTCAATTTTTTTAGTCGACTGATCCGTTTTCTCAGAATCTCGGCCATCCTCCAGTTTCTCTGTTGAAGGATCTCCTCCCTCTTCGTCCTTAACTCTCTCACCTTCTGTTTGAGCTGCGAAGCAGACAGGATGACCTTTTCCTTCCTGGCAACGATACGTTTCTCTTTTTTCGGCTCTGGCTCAGTGATGCCTCTGGCTGCTCGGATGGCAGCGATGAGCTCCTCTTTCTTCATCGCATGGACACCATGAACTCCAGGTAATCCAAGGGCCATCTCCCTCAACTCTTTGGCCGTCATCTTCTCCAAGGGTTTCTCTTTCTTCTCCATCCTTTTCTCCTCCTCAAAATCCCTCCCACCCTCCCTTTATTAAAGGGAGGAGTAATAATCCCCCTTTTCTAAAAGGGGGATCGAGGGGGATTACAAATTTGGCTACATCTTTAGCGAGACTTAATCTCTAATTCGATGTTTAGCTCGAACCACCTTCCTCTCTCCAACTCCAAAGGCCAATAGAAAAGTAGACACGAACCTTGAAAAATCTTCTCAAACCCGCTCTCCGAGAGGGACACCGTCTCAATGGGAAATCGCCAGAGATGACAACGCCTATCCACGTTTAACACAACCTCTAACCCGTCCCATTCATCGATTAATCGCACTTCTGAAATATCCCTTAGTCCACCTTTGCTTGCCAGCGTTCGATCTTCGAGAGGGTGGCCTGGGATTTTATAATAACGATCTGGAGCATCTCCGGCCAGGAGATTGATGTTGAACTCGATACCAAAGTTTACCCTTTTCCTTTCATCCCTTCCATACGTAATCCGATAAGCAGCCTTCAGTACGCTTTGATCAAGGGAGGGGATGAACCGTTTCTCAATTCGGATCGGACATCTTCTCCCATCTTTCAGAAGAGTTCCAGATCGAGAAAAAAGAACCTCCCGGCTTCTCCCTTTTCCGCTAAGATCAATCTCATAAAGCTCCTTAAGAAAATCTCCTTCTTCCTCATATTGGCAAATCCGAAAGGATTCAAAATCCATCGGATCAGGGATGAAATGGTCCAGAAAAGAGGCCCTTCGGTAAACATCAAAATGAAGATACTGATCCAATTCGCTTTCCTTCGAGTCGAAAATCTCGTGGATGGTCCTTAGCTTTTCTCCCGATGTCTCGCCTCGACTCTCCAACAATTTCTGATGATATCCTTCTTTCCTTCGAGTAAGACTCGTAAGAATGTTGAAATTTTTTGGCCGATAATCCATTTCTAAGAGGCTCCCGCCTCGGCTGCTCAGCAGCAACACCGTCTCTGGGTTCTTTAGAATAACTTCCTCATCCCCATCGCCATTCAAATCTGATTTCTCCAAGTCAATCCACTTCTTCTCTCGATGCATCTTTTGATCATAAAGGGCCTCTGCCTTAATCAGATTTTGGTAAAGGCCATGACGAAGATGGGGCAGGTAGAGCCCTCCAAAGACACCATGCCAGTAGGCATCATTGCACTGGGCTCGAAAAAGATAAGGGAGGCAATCTTTGATCTTGGGCACACCCTTTTTCTTCCCCTTCCCAATCTTCTCTCTTAGATGAAGCACCCTTTTATGGAGATCATTCGATTCAGGATATTTAGCAAAGAAGTTTCTCCAAAATCCGCCTTTGATAAATCTTCTGATCGGCTGCCCTTCAGAAGATTCTTTCAATCTTTCAACAATCTTCCCATATTCCACCATCGCCTCCGTGGGGAGACTCCACTCATCCATCTCCATATAAGAGGAACAGGAGAGATAGATCCTTCCGAGAGGCTTCTTGCGACTGGCGTAGGTTCCCAAGAACATGGGTTCGATCCAATCCAAATGGTCCCCAATCAATTGGAAGAAATGCTCCAACCAACCTTCTTCATAAACAGAATGGAAGGTGTAGGGCCAGATTCCAAATTTCTCACCATCATCCGCAAAGATGGCTGCTTGAGATGAACCTTTAAGCTTAGAAAGGTATTCCAACGTCTCTTCTGGGGGACGAAAGGGAATGATATATCTCAGGGTTTCGCTTCCAGGAAAGACCTTCAGAACTTTTCCTTCTTCTTCTGTTAGGTAATAACCGTATAAATCCTCTTCCCTTAATCCAGCCTTCTTGAAGTGGTAATCATCGACCGTGATATATTCTACCCCTGCTTCGACCAGATACTTTGGAAGATGAGGCTCCCAGACCCTTTCCGCCAACCACATCCCCCTCGGAGTCACACCCATCTCTTTCTTAATCGCTTGGGTCAGACTCTTAATCTGCCCAACCTTATCCTCGTCGGGGATCACTGGCAGGATCGGTTCATAATACCCCCCAGTCATCATCTCAAGTTGGCCTCTCTTGACCAACGCTTTCAATGCTTTTAGAAATCCTGGATGACTTGCCTTGAGAAAATCCCAGAGAACCCCTGAATAGTGGACCGAGACTTTCATGAAGGGATATTTTTTGAGGACTTCGACGAAGGGCAGGTAGGCTTTCTGATAGGCATTTTCTAAAACATGAGGGAAATTTCCAACAGGTTGGTGATTATGGACACAGAAGAGGAAAGCGACCTTTTCCATTGCTGTTAATTTATATGATTTCTTGGGCCAAATCAACTCCCGGCCCCGCTTCGTTCGGTATGAGAATCAACCGCTTGGCCGTCTTGACATTTAATGGGTGATTCCATAAAATGGTAATCAACCAAGGGCGGGTAGCTCAGTCGGGAGAGCGTCGGCCTTACAAGCCGGAGGTCACAGGTTCAATCCCTGTTCCGCCTACCACGTGTTGCTGAAAGCAAAACGACTGAGTTTTAACTTTAGAACTTGTAACTTTTCACTAAGAGAAGGGGGCGTAGTTCAGCTGGTTAGAACGCCGGCCTGTCACGCCGGAGGTCGCGAGTTCGATCCTCGTCGCTCCCGCCAGATTGAAGAAAGCCTCGTCTGTTAATGTAGGCGGGGCTTTATTTTATGGGGCAATGCAGTATTTCGTATATATTCTGCAGAGCGAGGCAGATGGCACCTACTATGTTGGCCACACTGGAAATCTGGAGCAGAGGCTCACCCGTCATAATCGGGGAAGAAGTAAATACTCGAAGGGGAAAGGATTATGGAGGCTGATTTATCATGAGCCCTATGGATCGAGAGCGGAGGCGATGAGACGGGAGAGGGAGATAAAGCGTACAAAGAGTCGGGAATACATTGGCCAATTGGTTAGAACGTCCCGAATGTAACTCGGGAAGGTCGCGAGTTCGATCCTCGTCGCTCCCGCCAGATCGAGTAGGCGGGGGCCTCACAGCCCCAGCCTCTCACACCACCGTACATGCCGTCCGGCATACGGCGGTTCGTGAAAAGCACATGAAGCGCTGATGTTCTGCAAGTAAGCTCATAAGCCCCTGTTGAGTAAACCACTTAGCTGGAAATGCAGCATTCATGTGTGATGCGCCTGCATTCCACCAAGCACTCCTCCCATTATAAGCAGAAGTAAAGGCTCTTTCCCTCTCTATCCCCCGCTTGATTAACTTCTTAGCCCTGGTCTTTGGCTTCTTCCATTGCCGCCACAGGATACAGCGCAACTTCCTCCGTATCCATCCGTCCAGTTCTTCGAAGGCAATTTTCACAGCGGATAGCCGAAAGTAGTTGATCCATCCCCGAAGCAATAGGGTCAACTCCCCTATCACTTTCGTTAATGAACTCCCACGTCCCTTCCGCATTAACTCTCGTATCTTCCCTTTGACCCGCTTCACCGAGTCCGTCGATACTTTGAGCTTCGGCTGACGATGCCATGTCATCGTATACCCCAGAAAATTTCTCTCCCAAGGCCGATCCACAGCACTCTTGCCCCGATTGACCTTCAAACGAAGCCGCTTCTCTAAGAATCGAGTAACCGACTCCATCACTCTCTCCCCCGCTGCCTTCGACTTCACGTAAACGTTACAGTCATCGGCATATCGGCAGAAACGGTGGCCCCTCCGCTCCAACTCCTTATCCAACTCATCTAATAAAATGTTGGAAAGCAGTGGAGACAACGGGCCTCCTTGCGGTGTCCCTTCTTCGTGATCCTGGATCACTCCTCCTACCATCACCCCAGACTCAAGATACCTCCGAAGCAATCGAAGAAGTCGTTCGTCTTTCACTCGTCTCGCCACTCGTGCCATCAGCACATCATGGTTCACTCGATCAAAGAACTTCTCCAGGTCTATATCCACCACAAAGCGATATCCCGCTTCCACGTACCCTTGCGCTGCCTTTAATGCATCATGGCATCCTCGCCCAGGCCGGAAACCGTAACTACTTTCGCTAAAGTGGGAATCGAAGATCGGGCTTAACACCTGAAGGATCGCTTGTTGAATCAACCGATCCAAAACCGTGGGAATGCCAAGAGGTCGCATCCCTTCCCCATTAGGCTTCGGTATCTCAACCCGCCGTACAGGAGCCGGTCTATACGCCCCCCTTAGCAACTCCTCTCGGATGCGTGGCCAATTCTCCTTAAGATACGGCACCAGTTCTTCCACGGTCATCCCGTCTACTCCCGATGCCCCTTTGTTCGAACGCACACGCCTAAGGGCTCTCAACATGTTCTCACGACGCAGCACCTCTTCCATCCACATCAACGCTTCCGGTTGGGTCTCCTCCTTCACCGCCGTGGACGCTTGACGCTCCCTCTCCTTCTTCTCACGAGTTCCGCTCGCTACCTTCCGTGAGTCCTCAGGCATCTCAGCCCTCCTGTCTGCGCCTCCCTCGTCCATCGAGGTTTGGCTCCCAACCCACTCTCACGTTCAGGCCTTCACCACCATGCGTAATGGCTACTACGCCCTCTGCTGACTTCTACTCACCCTTCATGCCGCCTCTTGACGACATTAGCCCAATGGCAGATGAGTAGATCTCCCCGGGTATCACGCACTCACTTTCTCCCCACCTACCTGTCGCATCTACTTCCACGCCTTCCGGATGACTATCGGGCTTCAGATCTTTATGCCTCCTCGCCCAGACGTGGCTGCCTCTTATGCGCTTCGTGTTCCTCAGGCTGGGGATTTGCTCACCGCTTCCTTCAGACCCACCTCACGGTAACAGCCCTTGCGGTTCAGCTAACGGTTCCCGTCATCAGGGTCCGTGGAGGACTTTCACCTCCAAGTGAGTGCGCCCTGCCGGGCGCACATAAAAGAGGGATTAGCGATGAGGCTAATCCCTCTTTTGATTTCTGTTTGCGCAGCTTCCGCCTTTTTCTTTCTTTAGGCGACTTCGACCTCCTTCTCGTAAAGGAGGATGGGGCTCTCATGATTCAGGACGACCTCCTCACTGATGATGCATTCACGCACGTTGGATTGGGACGGAATCTCATACATCACATCCAACATGATGTTCTCCATAATCGCCCGAAGCCCTCTGGCTCCAGATTTCCTCTTGAGGGCCTCTTTGGCAATGGCCATCAAGGCACCTTCGGTAAATCGAAGCTTCACGCTCTCAAACTCGAAGAGTTTCTGATACTGCTTCACCAAGGCGTTCTTCGGTTTTTTCAAAATATCGATGAGGGCCTCGACGCTGAGCTCATCCAAAGTGGCAATGACCGGGAGTCTCCCGATGAACTCAGGAATCAATCCAAACTTCAAGAGATCCTCTGGCTGAACCTCCCTTAGCAATTCTCCCATATCTCGTTCTT
>Ga0315309_1001080_pt1 | contig 16378 bp, 12 predicted proteins | sample TDP4_MG_FD_203080 | JGI IMG/M metagenome (GOLD analysis project Ga0315309, IMG submission 203080) | Freshwater sediment microbial communities from Lake Towuti, South Sulawesi, Indonesia - TDP4 | ecosystem: Environmental > Aquatic > Freshwater > Lake > Sediment | place: Indonesia: South Sulawesi... | reverse complement strand
CTTCTTGAAAGTTCAGGCTCTTTTGTTTGTGATAAAAAATTGATCCTACGAGCATTGTAGGGCTTTCCCAAAGTCTGCCACCGATTGTAACGTTCCCAATGGTAAATTTTTTCTGCTCAGATGCCAAGTGCCACATAAAGATGATGCCTCCAATTATTGATTGCCGGTTGGAAGTTAAGTCTTACTTTTTCTTTCGTTTCTTTTGCGTGCACGACAACTATAACTGACATGTGGGGCTAAGATTGAGTGGACACCGCGTATTCTCTTAACCTCTTTTCGTATACGGTTCTCGGAAGGAAACCAATTGAACTCACATAGGTGTTAAAATCAAGTACGCTTCTGCCCTTTTTCACAGCGAGCGACTGAATCCTTCTCAGTTCTTCTCCAGCCATGCAGTAGCAGGGAGCGTAACCAGCATTGTCTTGAAAGGTGAAAACCTGATCATACACGAGTTTTTTGGACAGGCCTGTTTGCTGGTGAGCCCAATCGATGAATTCTTTAGCATTTTGCTTACCCATGTTGATGCGCACGTCTCCTATTGCCCTGAGGAATCGCAGTATCCGCCACTCCATGACTAAAAATTTGTTCTCAAATAAAATTGTGCCCAAGTCTCCAATTGTTCTAAGAGCATCCAAGAGCTTCTTCTCATCCGATGTAAGTTCTTTTCCTTTTTTTCCAGCCAAGTTTTCCAGTAACGAAATAAACTCTACTTCTCTATGGAACGAGATGGCTTCGCTGATGGGCAGCCCCAAAGCAACATCCAGCAAGTCTATTAGCTTTGGTTTGGCGGCAAAGAATGTGCCTGAATTTGAGGCGTTTATGCAGTGTCCATACTCTTCATGAATAATTGCTTGAATTAAGTCTGGGACATTAGTTGGCGGCGATCTTTTGGGATCAGTGGTAACAAAGAACAGGTTGAAAGGCTTCGCAGTTAATATGTCAAACGAGCTCGTAGCTGCGGTGGGGAACAGACTCACTAAGTAGGAAGGCGTTTCTACAACTCGAGTATCATAGGCGGTAGTTATCTTCACTAAGTGTCTCTCAACAACTTTCTTCAATTTTTCTCGTATATTAGAAACGAATTCCACAGCCCTAGATTTGTCCACATTTTGTCTCTTCGCCATTTCTTCGGCTACCAATTCCACTTTTGATTCTATACCGTAAATCTTAGCCAGTTTTTCCGTGATTTCCATCAGTCTCGGCAACTCTTCTCTCAGCCATTGCAGCGCCTTACTCTCAATTTCATCTGCGGTCTCAGGATAATCATAGAGATCCGTCAAGAGTTTTGGGTACATTTTCTTTCGTCCAATGTCGCCTCCTTCTCTTTCCAAGATTGGAAATACCTCTTCAAAGCTTCCTTCGATCACGCCCTCCACATGGAACGCCTTCGTGTAACTCTTCACCATCTTTTTGAGGTTGGCTACTTCCTCGCGCAATTGTTTGTTTTTTGTCTCCTTTTGGATCGTTTCTAAGGCGCCTAGAAAACTGTTTCCGACGTAACATGTGATGACTCGTATTTCAGTGGACCACCATTTTCTAGACAGTCTCTTCTTCGAAGCTTGCAATGCTTTGTTTGTGTAAGACGTTAAGGAGAGCATGTGTTCAACGTTAATTCCTTCCTTCACCAGATGCCCATAAAACGTAAAAAGTGCGTTTTCCAAGACCATGTAAGGCTCTTCAAAATGTAAGCCAGTCTCCAAACACTGCAAAAATTTCTGCTGCGCCTCATCCTTTGTCTGAGTCTTCAGCTCTGCAATTTTTTCTAACATGCGCTTGACATTCTCTTCAGTGCGCACAAACAACTTGCCTGCGTAGTCATTCAAACCAGACGTAAATGCGCCTGAAGGGTTCAGTTCCTTCCAAAGCTCGAAAATCTTCTCCTCAACCTTGCTTCGGGGTCTTCTCATAGTTGCCACGCTCCTCGAGCCGCTGTGATGAGCCTTTTGAAGTCTTAGCTGAATATCTATCTTTTGATGCACTTAGAATCTTTCGTAACATGAAAACTGAATCACACAAGATTTAAGTCTTATAAGGCTATACATCGACGCGATGTCCAACATGAAAATTCTTGTATTAGGCTGTGGAAATATCGGTTCCGTCGCGGCAGGAGACCTAGCTGAAAGCTTGCCCTCTGCGGAAATCGTGCTTGCCGATATGAATAAGAGTCGAGCAGAAGAGGTAGTCTCAAAAATTGGGCAAGACAATGTTTCTTGGATTCAAACAGACGCCTCCGATCATCGTGAACTCATAAGCACACTAAAAAAGTTCGATTTAGCCATCGGTGCCTTGCCAGGTTGGATAGGTTATCGGGTGTGTAAGGCTTCTATCAGGGCCAATGTGGATCTAGTCGATGTTTCCTTTATGCCTGAAGATGTCATGTCATTGAATCAAGCCGCTTCGAAAGCTAAAGTGAGTATTCTCCCGGACTGCGGAATGAGCCCTGGGCTGAGCAGCATACTGGTTGGTCATGCAGTCAGCAAACTTGACCAAGTTGAGAGTGTTCACATGTTAAACGGAGGCATCCCGCAAAGACCTGTACCTCCATTAGATTACGTGATAACGTGGTCTGCAAAAGACCTCATAGAATTGTACACTCGGAAAGCAAAAATCGTGAAAGGCGGCAAGATAATTCAAGTAGAAGCCATGAGCGGCCTTGAGGAAATAGTGTTTCCAAGCGTTGGTAAGCTGAACGCTTTCTACACAGATGGACTAAGAACGCTACTGCACACCGTCAAAGTCTCCAAAGAGATGTGGGAAAAGTCGCTTAGATATCCAGGCCATATTGAAAAGATTAAGCTGCTGAAAACTTTGGGGTTCTTCGAAGAAAAACCAATAGAAGTTGAAGGAATCCGTGTCTGTCCACGAGAAGTGACTGCAAAGCTGCTGGAGAGGAAATTGAAGAGACCAGAAGTTCCAGACATGGTCCCCATGCTTGTGGAAGTTAGCGGGCTAAAAGACGGTAAACATGTCATGTACACATTTCATATGTTGGATCGCTTCGACAAGAAGCGAAAAGTCACAGCCCTTGCGAGGACCACAGCGTACACAACTTCAGTTATATCTCAACTTGTAGCCAACAAGCTGATAAAAGAGAAAGGCGTGATTCCGCCTGAAAAACTCGGAATGAACGAAAAGCTCTACAGGAAGTTTATGGATATGATGAAGAAGCGCAGAATTGTGATCAAAGAGAGCAAGAAAATTAAACATTAGCTTTTTCTTTTACACTCTATGTTTATGGTTCATAATGTAAGGAGGCTAAAAAATGGAGAAGCTCATCATTACTGTGGCCCCGACGGGTTCTGTGCCTCGAAAAAAAGACACACCCTACGTGCCTGTGACACCAGACGAGATCGCTGAGACAGCTTACCTCTCTGAGCAAGAGGGCGCCTCTTTTATCCATGTGCACTGTCGCGACGAGAATGAAAACCCCACGTCTGATTACCGTGTGTTCAAGGAGACTGTGGACAAGATACGAAAACGAACGCACCTCGTCATAATGGTGTCAACAAGCGGCGTGGCTGGTAGGTCTGACCAGGAACGAGCCCAACCGCTCAAGACAACCCCAGAAATGGCCAGTCTCACAACGGGTTCGCTCAACTTTGCAGGGCGCAAACCGTCCATAGTTTATGTTAACACATGGGAGACCATAACCTTTCTCGCTCAAAAGATGCTTGAGGCAAACATCAAGCCAGAGATTGAAGCCTTCGACGTGGGCTTCATCTCACAAGGAATCAAACTCATAGAGCAAGGGCTGGTCAAAGAGCCGGCGCACTTCCAACTGGTTCTGGGCGTAGATGGGGGTGTCCCAGCATCACCCGAGAACCTGGTTCACATGCGCAACCAGCTACCGCCCAACGCCACCTTCGTTGTAGCCGGTATGACCAAGTGGCAGTTACCTATGACTACTATGGCTATTCTAATGGGCGGGCACATCCGAGTTGGGCTCGAAGACAATATTTATCTAGCTAAAGGTAAACTCGCACGGAACGAGGAGCTAGTCGCTCGAGCACGACACCTTGCCGAAGAGCTGCAACGCGAAGTGGCTACGCCCATTGAGGCACGACAAATATTGTCGCTCAAGCCGCGGTGAGCTAAGTCTCCTCCCTTCAACTCATCTTGTGTGCGCGTATTCCAAACTTTTAGGCTCAGATTTCTATGAGAAGCATGGGCTAGAAGCTTCTATCTAACTTGCAGCTTTGTGACAAGCGACGAAATGTTGTTTTCCAATGTCAATTAATGCTGGCTCTTTTTGGCGACAAATCTCTTCCGCAATTGGGCATCTCGTGTGGAATCTACAACCTGGTGGTGGGTTCACTGGACTTGGGATTTCACCCTTCACAGGTAGCCGAGTCCGTTTTGAGGTAGGGTCTGGCACGGGCACCGCAGCTATGAGAGCTTGGGTATAAGGATGCAGAGGCTCATAAATAATTCTCTCTGTCACACCCATCTCCATTATTTTACCAAGATACATTATCGCCACTCGGTCGCACATGTGTCGAGCCAAAGCCAAGTCATGAGTTATATATAAAAATGAAACATTGTATTTCTCCACGAAGGCGAGCATTAGGTTCAGAATTTCTGCTCTAATAGACACATCAAGCATTGACACGGGTTCATCGGCTACTATGAATTCTGGATGGAGCACAAAGGCTCTTGCAACAGCTACTCTTTGTCTTTGTCCTCCACTCAGTTCATGAGGATATCTAAGCAAGAACTCTTCTGGAGGTACCAACTCTACATCTTTAAGGATATCCACTATTTTTTGTTCCATCTCTTCCTCATTGCTCACAATTTTCTGAATTCCTAAGCCTTCAGCAACAATGGTTCTGATAGTCATTCTTGGGTTTAAGGATTCATATGGGTCCTGGAAAACTATCTGCATCCTTCTGCGTAGTGGTTTTAACTCTTTTTCGCGAAGACGCGTGATATCTTGGCCCTTGAAGTATATTTCTCCACTAGTTGGCTCAATCAGTTTGAGAAGCAACCTTCCAGTAGTAGTTTTTCCGCTACCGCTTTCTCCAGCTAAACCGAAAACCTCTCCCATTTTTATGTCGAAACTGATTTCGTCAACAGCTCTGACAAACCATTTTTCCTTTGTGAAAACGGCTGAGAGGAATCCCCTTCGCACAGGGAACCATTTCTTTAGTTTGATGACTTTTATCGCTGTGTTGTCAGTCATCTCATATCCTTCCAAGTCATGCTATTTTCCCTGAAACAAGATGACACGCTGCAAAATGACTTCCTCCACTTACCTTCAACAGCTCCGGGTCCTCTGCTCTGCAGACATCTACGGCGTACGAACATCTTGGGTGAAATCTGCAGCCTGAAGGCGGATTCAATAGGTCAGGCGGGAGACCAGGGATGGAACTGATGCGTTTTTTAGCCGCTTTTATGCTGGGAAAAGCTTCTATAAGTCCTTGTGTATATGGATGTAACGGTTTTTTAAAAATGTCCGCAACGTCTCCATGCTCAACGATTTTCCCAGCATACATGATGGCAACTTTTTCGCAAGTGTCAGCTATAATTGATAGGTCATGAGTTATGAGCACCATGGCCAAGCTCAGTTTTCTCTTTAATTCTTCCATAAGGCTCAGCACTTGAGCCTGCACAATGACGTCTAATGCTGTGCCGGGCTCGTCCGCGATCAGAAGTTCCGGGTTGCATGCTAAAGCCATGGCTATTAACCCACGTTGTCTCATCCCACCGCTTAACTCGTGTGGGTAATCTTTTGCCCTTTTGGGTTCAAGACCAACCAACTCTAATAGTCTCTTGGTTCTTTCCATCGCCTCACTCTTGCTTACCTTCCCTTCATGAGTCAAGATAGCCTCTGAAATTTGGTCCCCTAGTCTAAAAACCGGGTTAAGAGCGTTCATAGCCCCCTGAAATACAATGGACATGCCTTTCCATCGGACTTTCCTCATCTGTTTTTCATTAAACTTTGCGATATCGTTGTCCTTGAAGAGAATTTTTCCTCCCATTATTTTGCCCCCTGAGGGAAGAATTCTCAATATTGACAAGGCAACGGTGGTTTTGCCACATCCGGACTCTCCAGCTAGTCCCAATGCTTCCCCTTTCTCCACTTGAAGACTAACTCCATCCACAGCTCTTACGAAGCCACTCTGTGTAGAATAGAAGGTTTTAAGGTCTTGAACGTCCAAAATTGGCATTTCAAATCGCCTTTTTATATGGTTACTTGCAATTCCACTTTCATGCATTGAGAATAAAGAGCTAACACAACACGCTGATATAAAACTTCTTTTAATGTTCAGACAAGCGAAGAGAAAGATCGACTCGTTGGTACAGAGTCGGAGGGCTTATGTCAACGTCTCTCTCGAATTTTGGGGTTGAGTATTTCATCGAGGGCATATCCAATGAGGATGAACGAGATCGAGATTGCTGCTATGCACAAGCCAGGTGGAATTATCCACCACCATCGTTGAACACCGCCTGGCAGTGCTTCAGCTTCGTGGAACATTCTTCCCCATGTCATTATGTATGGGTCATAGAGTCCTAGAAAGCTTATGTATGCTTCCGACATTATGGCATAGGGCACTGACATGGCCAAAGTAACGTAGACAAGGTTCATGACGTTTGGAAGAATATGTCGTGTTATTATGTGGAGCTTACCAGCTCCCACAGCTCTCGCAGCTTCTATGAAGGGTCTTTCTTTGAGGCTAAGTGTCTGTGATCTGACTGTCCTAGCAAATGCCATCCATCCGAGAAAGCCAGTAATCCAGATAATGTTCCATATTGATGGTCCCAATACTGCTATGAGTACTAGTAGCAGAGGAAGTTCCGGTAAGACAAGAAACATGTCCGTGAATCTCATAGATATTTCGTCGACGACTCTCCCAAGATAAGCTGAAAACAGCCCTATGGTTAATCCAAGTGTCACAGATATTAAAGAGGCAAGTATGCCTACAAGTAGCGATATTCTTGTTCCATATATGAGCTGTGTATATATGTCTAGCCCTGCATTGTCTGTTCCAAGTAAACCAAAGGCACTGCCATAGAGTTTCAGGTCTAAGTCATCAATGTAGACAGACGCTTTTTGCACGTCTTTGCTGAACAGCACTTCAACGCCGTACTTATAATTGGTTTGTTGAGAGAATATCGTCCCCATCGGGTCTAATCTATATGAGTCTATTAACGGAGGATAAACATCTTGACCGTAGATGCTTGGTGTTATCCATGCTTCACTTTTGTATTTTCCACCTTGTTTGGCGCTCCACAGATAATTCCTTTCTCCGTTCTCCCTTTGAATGAAGACTTTGATTTCAACGCCCCATTGTGACACATCTTTGACGCCTTCAGCCTTTGTGTAAATCTGGCCCATAAATCTTTTAGGCGGACCTAGATAAGGATAGTAGAACTCTTTGGTTAGAACTGATGTAAGTTCTTCAGCTTGTCCTACGTAGTCTCGCTCGAAGGATATGACGACACATCCTAGAGGGCTATGCGGGCTTCCTACGTCAGCAACGTATTTAAGAGTGTGGTTTGGGTTCGGCGGAATTGCTGCAAAAACCCATTGTTGAACCGACTCATTATTCGAGAAGCTTGGGTCTTCAATAGGGTTCGAATTTTCACTTGTTTTTTCATAGCCTGGAAAATACTTCAACCATGTGGGATAAGTAAGGTCGGCTGCTATTATTTCTGGGGAGTAGATTGGGTTATATGGTGTCAATAGAGGAGCAGCCAAAGCGAGCACGGTGAAAAAAATGAGAATCCCTATGCCTAGCATTCCTCTTTTGTTGTGTGCTAGAACCATCAAAAAGTTTGTATATCTCGTGTAAAAACGCGCGTGCTTTGACTCAACTTTGGATTTTGTTGTTTTTGACAATCTCTCTCACTCATACTTAATTCGTGGATCAACGATTCCATAAACTAGGTCTGCTATGAAATTGGCTATAATTACGCATAAAGCTATAAGGAAGAAGATTGCCTGCAACGCTGGGAAATCAGTATAATCTATTGATTGCCAAATCCAGAGTCCAAGACCTGGGTATGAGAAAACAGTTTCCGTAAGTGTTGCCCCGGAGAGCATGATTCCGAACTCAATGGCTATATAAGTTATCACGGGCAGCGATGCATTTTTAAAGGCATGCTTGAAGAGCACCTTTCTTTCACTTAATCCCTTTGCTCTTGCAGTGACCAAGTAATCCTCCGACAGAACCTCAATCATTGATGCTCTTGTCAATAAAAGGTAACTTCCAGCGAGAATTGTCACCAAAGCAACTGCTGGCAAGAACATATGACGAAGTCGGACTAGAAGTTCTATTAATGGGTTAGTGGGCCATTGACCCGGAAGAGCCCATTCTGGAGGATAGGAGTGGGCCATGGGAAACCAGGCTAAGCCGTAAGCGAATATTAATAGAAGGACCATTGCTACCCAGAATACTGGTAACGAATTTGTTATTACTGATGCAAGCGAGGATAAAGTGTCGAACATTCCTCCTCTTTTATGCGCTGCCATGACTCCAAAAACCAAGCCGATGGCAATTGCTATTATTTCTGCTGTTATAACTAGTGAAAGGGTGGTTGCAAGTCGACTGGTAATCTCATTGGATATGGGTGCTCCGGTGTAGTATGAGTATCCGAACTGGAAGGTTAACATGTTTCTCACGTATTTGGTATATCTGACGAGTGGTGGGTCAAGTAGTCCAAAATGTCTCATTTGTTCCTCAACTTGCTGCTGGGTGCGCAACTTAGCCGGATTAGCTAAACGTGCCATGGGGCCTCCTGGCATTAGCATGAATATAGTAAAGTTGAGTGTAATTACTAGAAATAGAAGTGCGATTGAGTATATAGTTCTTTTAATTACGTAGGCTCGCAGACCCAAAAGTCTTTCTCCTTTACATCGGCGCTCGTATTATGATAAGGACGCGGTATTTTACCTTTTAGTTTTTCTTAGTTGGAGCAAATTCTCTTAAGGTCTGCAACTAGAAGAAGCTTCCAGAATCCTTAAATGGTTATGTAAACCATAGTTTTAGTGACTGACAATAGAGAGGAGAAGAGAGAAAATGCGTAGTAATCTTAAACATTTAGCGAGTATACTGCTTGTAACAACGCTAATTTCAACGTTAACTTTGGCCTTCATATCTGTTCCAGTGATTGCACCAACACCGACATATGAAAACTTTGGACCGCGAGTTGACAACATTCTCATTAAGGTGTATCTTGCAGGCCGTGACGCTGAGTTTGAGGCTCTACGTACAGGACAAATCGATATGATAGATTGGCCTTTAGACTATACCACGTATACACAGCTCTCAGCTGATCCAGCCCATTACGTGGTAGAACCCTTGACAATGATTGACATGTACAACCTTGAAATGAACAATCTAAAATGGCCAACAAGTGACGTGAACGTTAGAAGGGCGATAGCCCACCTATTTGACAGAGAAAAGTTCTATCAATTACAGCTAAAGGCTTTCAGCGGGAGTTTGCTGGATTCACCGATAGCGTCAGAATGGGAGCAGTGGCATAATGATTTTGTAAGGAAATATCCATATGACGAGACCCGAGCTGTGCCGTCACAGATACTTACTGACGCTGGCTATTGGTGTAGCGACGGCGACGGCGTGAGAGAATATCACAACATAACGGGCACATTTGAAGTGCCTCCACTGATCTTCTACATAAGAAGCGACGATCCAGACAGACTGGTTTGGGGCAGAGATTATATGTTATACGAAATGCTCGCAGTAGGGCTTCCTGTTGAAAAGCATATAGTGCCCAAGACAACCTGCTGGGAAGCTGTGATGAAAATGCCATACAACTATCACCTATACACCGGAGGCTGGGGACCTTATAGAGACCCAGACTTTCTGTATGATCAGTATCACAGTAAATTCGGAATAGACTATTATCTAGCGGGAAGGGACTGGGCAAATAACTACGTGTTCTTCACCAACTCGTCATTCGACACCTGGGCTACGATGCTTAAGTCTGCCCCTGACATCCCTAGCGCAGTAGAACCTTGCATGAAATGTCAAGAGATACTGATGGATCAGGTTCCTATGGTTCCTGGATGGCACTCAGCAGGCGCGATAGCCTACAGGAAAAATTACGGGCACTGGGCAGGCGAAGATAGATACTGGGACTCTCCTTGGACAGGAATTGTTAACTCCCAGGTAATTTCTGGAATGGAAACAGCTGGTGCAAACGGATGGTGGACTTTCCTTAATTGTCATGCAGGAACATGGGAAAAAGGCGGCACAATGAGATATGGATTCATGTGCGACGCTGATGTCTTCAACCCAGTTCAAGCCGATTTCTATTGGGACTGGGAGTTCTTGAACAAAGTCTATGACTTTCTACTAAAATGTGACCCATACACTGGAGCTGACACACCATGGATGGCGAAAAGTTGGAAACAGGAAATATGGGACAACGCTGGGACGCCCGCCACAAAGATTACTTTGAAACTTTATGATAACATCTTGTGGCATGACAACCAACCGTTCACCGCGCATGACGTAGCATTCACTCTCCAATACATGAAGGATGCCTTCTCTGCGCTGTTCTACATGCTTACTGTAGACATGGATCACGCAACGGCGGTAGACGACTATACTGTGGAGATTTACTACAGATTCCAAAGCTGCTGGGCTCTTCACTGGGTAGGAGGAATACCAATGATACCCAAGCACATATGGCAGAGCATACCTCCATCACAATCTAGAGAGCAAGGAGAATACGAAACCACGGGCAAATTGACGGGCAGTGGACCATTCAAGTATGTTAGTCGCGAAAAAGGCCAGTGGATACTGCTGGAAGACAATGCAAACTACTTCAGAGAACTGATTCGACCCGACTACTACACAACAGGGCAAGACATACCGTATTTCAGCACTGTAGTTGACATAGACGACTTGGGAATGGCAATTGGTCACTTCTACGAATTCTATCCGTGGCCGCATGCCAATAAAGATCCATGGATTGACGTAAACAAAGACCTCAGCATAGACATAATTGACATCTCAAAAATCGCCTACGAACACTACGGAAAAACTGGATACATCAATGGCTACCCGGGCTGGTATTTTCCATAATTGATGAGGTGGAAAAGAGTGAGAGGAAAAAACATAATTTGGCTATCTCTTGTGGCCTTGCTGCTAATCAGCACAATGACAGGTGTGGTAACATCCCCAACAACACCTAGGATGTATGTCGATCCGGCATCTATCGTGGATCCCACAAAAACAGTGGGCAGCGTCTTCACCGTGAATGTAAAAGTCGATGTTGACAACCTTTACTCTTGGGAGTTCACGATGTTCTTCAATCCTACCAAAGTTCAGGCTACAGGAATCACTATAGGCACCTTCCTTAGAACTGCTGGCACCACTGGTGTTCTAATTAAGAAATATAACAATACTGCTGGTTATGCCGTAGCGAGCGAAATGCTTTGGCCCCGGCCATCGCAAGGGGCAAGCGGCAGCGGAACCTTAGCCACGGTCTCATTCAAAGTGGTTGGCGTAGGTGTAACAGCGCTAGATCTTACAAAAACTAATCTCATCACATGGATCTCGGGCCGTTCTGTTCCTCTGGAACACTTGGCTGAAGATGGCGTCTTTGACAATAGGCTGGTTAATCTTCCGCCTGTTGCCATCTTTGCTGTGACGCCGCCGATGGGAGTTACAGGCTCCACGTTCACCTTTGACGCAAGCGCTTCTCATGACGACGGCTGGATAGTCAGCTACTTCTGGGACTTCGGTGATGGAACTAACGCAACTGAAAAAGTAGTGCAAAAAACTTGGGGTGCAGGCACAGAGGGAACATATGCTATTACTTTAACAGTGACAGACAACAACGGTGTAAGTAGCTCAGCACAATACACTCTGACGGTTATTGCCTGGATAGACGCTGGAAACCATCCAGACCTTGAACAGACTTTGATTTGGCCAGAACACTCAGTTTTCAAGGAAGCCGTCGATGGAGAACACGAGATACTTTGGGCAAGGATCGGCAACCCCACTGATAAGGCATACCAAGTATATGTCAACTTTACAATATTCAAGCACGACGAAGCCTCGAGACTTGGTAATATTTGCACAGCAGTTGAAACTATACTTCCACATGAAATAAAGGACATGTCAGCGGACTTCTTCCTAGGTGATTACCGGTGGGGAACCACAACAGGTCCATACAATTGGCCGTACTGGGTCAAAAAGTACTGGGCAATCGGGCAGTGCTTCTACTTGGACGAAGCCACGGGAAAATGGGAGGCAGGAATCTTTCCAGGAGCCAATCAATTCAAGGTGCACCCTGTGGTACACGACCGCGCCATAATAGCCATGTCAGCCAACTATGACCTCACAAATCCAGCACACATCGGAGATACGGTTGTAATCCAAGTAACCCTTGAAAATCAAGGCCAACAGATAGAACATGACATCCCAGTAACCGTGGAAGCATACGGAGTGGGCGCAATTGGAACTGCAACAACAACTCTAGGGGTCGGAGAAAGTCAAACCTTGACATTCAATTGGGTAGTGCCTAGTGACATCCTACTCGGCAACACGATTATCATTGGCAAAACTCCAGAACCACCTTACGCAGGTTCGCATCCCTACGAAAGAGACAATACCGACAACTCGATGTACATCGTTATTGCTGTTGCCTAAACAAAGGAAGCAGATCAATTCACCTTCCTTTTTTTTATTTAATTCGGAGCTGATTTACAGATGAATAAAAAACTCATGTCTGTCACGATTGCAACATTTCTTTTTTTATCTGTCATAATAACAACCGTGCCAATTAGTCGCGCGGTCACTTGGTCAACCGACATAAGGTTGACTACTGACCCTAGCATTGATTGGGATCCCGCTATTACCCAGACAAGTGACGGAAGAATATGGGTGGCTTGGGCCTCTGACAGAACAGGAAAAGATGACATTTTTTACAAGATATGGAGTGATTCATCATGGTCAGATGACATTCAGTTAACCTATGATACGCATTTGGATCGTTTCCCCTCAATTTTGCAGACAAACGACGGAAAAATATGGATTGTTTGGAGTTCTGACAGAACTGGCAATATTGATTTATTCTATAAAACCTCCTCCGACAACGGAGTATCCTGGTCTAGTGACACTCAATTGACAACCGACCCAAGTCGAGACGATTATCCCTCAATCATGCAAGCATCCGATGGAAAAGTCTTGGTCTTTTGGACTTCTGGCAGATTACCAACGCCGTTACCGCCTGATTATGAGCCGCAGTACGCTGACATTTACTTCAAGGTTTCATCTGACTCTGGTCAAACGTGGTCTGAAGACACACATGTTGTTACTGATTATAAAAATAATTATCGTGATGACTTGTATCCCTCGTGTATGCAGGCAGTGAATGGCAGCATATGGATGGTTTGGGCTAAAGAAGCGAAAGACATTTACTACAAAATTTACAACGGGACCGCTTGGTCTTGGGAAGTCCAATTAACCTTTGATTCCAATGAAAATACGAATCCTTTCATAATGCAAACTGCAAACGAGCGGATCTGGGTTTTCTGGGATTCTTTCATAAACCAAAACGATGAAAACGTATACTATAAAGTCTTTGACGGTTCATGGTCGAATGATGTTCAACTAACTACGGCTATGGAAGATGATCAGTGGCCGTCTGCCATGCAGGCTGAGGATTTAACCATCTGGGTGGCATGGACTTCTCCACGTTATCCTTCGCCTTCGCCTTGGGACATCTTTTATAGGACTGGTATGGAGCTTCATGATGTTGCTGTGCGTAGTGTGACACCTTACACCTCTCATAGCACGTTCGCGTATAGAGGTGAAGTTGTTTACATTGAGGTTGAGGTTGAAAATCAAGGAGAAGGAAAAGAAAACTTTGAAGTCAAATGTTATGTTAACTCAATACTTGTGGGGTCTAGAATAGTGACTTTGGATTCGGGTAAATCTTTTGTTTTGGTATTTGAGTGGAACACGGCAAACGTTAAGCCGGGAATATATATTCCAAGCGGCACCGCTGTCGCAGTTCAGGGAGAAACGGACACTTCAGACAACTCATTGGCGGGCAGTTCTTTTGAGGTTAGGATTAAAGGCGATATATGCGGGTGGTACGACGGCGTCTTGAGACCAATTCCTGATAGATGTGTTAACATTGACGATGTTGGAATGGTGGTTGGTCATTTTTGGACAGCAAGTCCAACATGGCATCCAGTTTGGGGTCCAACCTGCGACATTACCGAGGACGGATGGGTCGATTTAAGAGACGTCAACGAAGTTGTAGATCATTACGGAGAGACATGACTCTAGAGGAAAAAATCGATGAAAGGAGTGGGAAATGCGATACTTTCATAAAGCACTTTTCTCACAATGTATGAACTCTATAAAGAGGGTTAACGAAGTGAAGAGGATTATGAAACTAATGTTTCTGCTCCTAGCTTGTGTCCTTATCCTCTCTATGAGCGAGGGGGCAAGGGCTTCGCCTGAGACTAAAGTTGCTGTTCAACCTGCCGAAGTAAGCGATATACCACCAAACGAAACGTTTAATGTCAACGTTACCATAACTGATGTTTCTGAACTCTACAGTTGGCAATTTACACTCACTTTCAATCAAGCTGTTCTCAATGTAATAGAAGTGACAGAAGGACCTTTCCTCAAAGCCTTTAATGAAACTATTTGGCTGACCCCCAAAAAAGACAACGATGCAGGCCTCATAGGGGCTGGTGCTTTGCTTAAGCCTCCAGCTCCACCACATGGTGCATCGGGTAGCGGAGTATTAGCCTCAGTCACTTTTAAGGTAGTGTCTGGTGGTACATCATCTTTGCATTTTGACAAGGACAAGACAATTCTCATGACGTATATAGGCACTAAGATTGTGAGGATAGAGAATTTTCTCCTCACAGATGGTTCCTTTAGAAACACGGCTAGTGCGGGAGTGTTTGGAATTCCTTTAGAATTCCTTGCGGGCGCAATAGCTGTTGTTGCGATAGTCTCTGTTTCTGTGTTCTTCTTTATAAGAAGAAGGAGAAAAGGGATGCTTGTTAAGTCGCAGTTTTTGTTTAAGATGCTTGAGTTAGATGTGACTTCGAAAAAGTTGATAAAGTGTTCTTGGTTTAATAGGCTGAGCTGTTAAAGGGAGTTGAGAAGATGAGTAGGATGTCATTGCGATTTTTCGTAGTGAGTGCCTTATTGGTTATTCTGGTAAGTTCCTTAGCTGTTGGAAATGTAGGTGTGGGACTTCCAACTACTACCGTGGCTTTGGAGCCCAAGATTATTGCTAGGGCACCCAATGAGTTGTTTAACGTCACAATAGCCATTGCAGATGTTACCGAACTCTTTGCTTGGGAATTCAATTTGACATTCGATCCTGTTGTCTTGGAAGCTATTAGCTTCGTTGAGGGACCCTTCCTCAAGGACTATGCAGAGTCGGTTGGAAAGGTCACTCTTCCATTGCCCACAAGAATAAACAACACTGGAGGATGGATTTTTGCTGGTAGGATTATCTTCACTTATCCTGAGCATGGTGCATCTGGAAGCGGAATCTTAGCTTACGTGACTTTCAAAGCTAAAACAGTGGGCAAAAGTGATTTGCAATTTTCCGACACTAAACTTCGCCAATGGAATTTTACTGCAATGGAGCCAATAGCCATAACACATACGTCGACTGGCGGCTTTTTTGTGTATCCTCTGTGGCGTGATGTAGCCGTCACCAGAGTTGTTGCTCCCGCGTCTCTAATTGCTGGTGAGTCTGTGTCAATTAATGTGACTGTGAAAAATTTGGGGAACCTTTCAGAAACTTTCGATGTTAAAACTTACTATGACTCCACTCCAATTGGCACAAAGGCTAACGTGACTCTTCAATCTGGAACTGAAGATGTCATAGTTATCCCTTGGGACACCTCAGGCGTCACTGCGAAAAATTACACTATAAAGGCTGAGGCAACCATTGTTTCGGCGGATGATAACGATACATCCAATAACTTCAAGGTTGCTGACGGTGTGGTCACCGTTATCGCAAGCGCGCCTATATTGCCCGTTGAATTGTTGATTGCCGTGATTGTGGTGATAGTCTTAGGCGCTGGTGTGGCATTTTTGTACATGAGGCGTAGGTCAGCTAAAAAGTAATCGTCATTTCTCTTTTTTCTGTTTTTCAATGAAGGTTTTTCGTTAATGAAGATGGTTTTTGTGCATTTGTTGATGTTTCCCTATTGTATCGGAGTGTGGAGTAAGCTTGATAAAGTTGTTAATGCCTTCAACAATGCTTAGATATAAAGAGAGAAGAATTAGCGGTTTGGGGTAGATTCTGTGAGAGGAAAAGAGACGGCTTGGATTATCTCTGTTGTTGTGCTTCTCTTGACTAATATATTTGTTGTTAGCATGGTGACGTCGAATGGTTCTCATCCAGTTGCACGTTT